>ENA-ORCQ01000057-ORCQ01000057.1-marine-metagenome-genome-assembly--contig:-NODE-57-length-112344-cov-6.626008_pt1 | contig 112344 bp, 111 predicted proteins | sample MGYA00237780_ERZ508510 | MGnify/ENA primary metagenome ERZ508510 (study PRJEB26181, sample SAMN06268981) | marine metagenome | isolation source: Tt an E2 anaerobic enrichment on eucalyptus from sediment...
TTCTTTTTTCCTGTCTGTCATAAGTTGCAATATTAAATGTTTTAAACTTATAGACAGAGTTTATTTTACAGTCTCCTTCTTACGCGATGATACAAAGATAGCAACAAGTTCCGACGCTTCCTTTTCAAGATTGTTTCGCTGCTCGGAATTAATGAGCCTTAAGTTATCAATTAATTCAAGCCAGAACTGCGCTTCATCAGCTTCTTCTACTACAATACTGATCTTCGGGACAAATGCCGCTGTTGACTGAGCTAATTTCGCCGCCCTGTAATTTGCTGCTACCGAAGATGAACATCTGATTAACTGCCCCTGAATATGTTTTCCCAAATAATTATTGGGTAGACTTTCTGCTAAACGAATACAATCAATACAGAAGCTTTTAGTTCTTAGTTTGAGGTCTTTTTCTTTGTTCATGATTAGAATTTATTGGTGATTACATTCACAAATTACATAATCTTCCCAATAATCCCTAATCATTAATCCTTCATCGTTATAGTTAATCCTTCAAATTAATCCTTTATCAATCATCCTTTTCTAAGAATCACCATCGTTGCGCCATAGCCATACTCCTTAAACGAAGCGTCCTGGAAATAGTATTTTTTGAATTTGCGCTGCAAAATATTGGCGACTTCCTGTTTTAAAACCCCTTGGCCCACACCGTGAATAAATACAATTCGTTTCACATGATTCTTTATGGCCAGGTTCATTTCCGATTCAACAGCCTCCATCTGAATTTCCAGCATTTCGCGGTTGCTCAATCCCTCTGTATTATCTATTAACTCAGTAATATGCAAATCGATTACAGTTTCTTCAGAAGAACGCTTCCGTTCCTTCTGCTTTGGCAGGTCTGCTTTTTCTTTTGCCTTCACAACTTTTTTAAAATCATCTTGCGTTAGCTTATCCAACTCGGTTTGCATGGGATTGGGTGTAATTTGCAAAACCAGTGCATTTTTTCTGAAATAGGAATTGCTACGAAATGTTGATTCTTTGTAAAACTTTACCGGATTCACTCTAAACTTTTTCACCACCGGTTGATTCCACGTACTTTCCGATTCTCGAAAATAAATGAGCTGAAAGCCAAAATCAGGCAAATCACTCAAATCTTCCTGAACCAATGCATCAATTTTTTCCCGCGAATTGGACTTAACAGTACCCTGCTTAACAGCAACAACCTCATCAGTTTTCAGGTGCAAATAATTATACAGCAGCTTGTAATTACTATCGTTTACCAAAAACATTTCAATTTCGGCATTTAACGGATTTTTTGAGTTATTGGGAACAAAACAAAAATAAAAATCAGGAGAGTTCTTTCCATTTATAATTTCTCCTTCGGGCTCCAGAAAATCCGGCTCTGGCTGAATTTCTGGCGCCGTTTCAACTGTAGGCGAAGTCGTGCTTTCGTTTAATTCCGGTGCACTAATATTTACCAGTTCTTTAATGGGGTAAGGCACTTCAAAACCATCTTCACCCTCAACATTAACTGTGTTCTTATTAATAAAACCGGTTACAATACCTCCGCCAACATCATTTAAAAACTTAACCTTATCTCCTACTTTTATCATGACTTTTTCTCTTTTTGGCAAAAGTACAATTTTTCTTCTACTGACCTTGTCACTCCGCCCGAGGCTGTAAATCAGCAAACAATAAAAATATTACTTTTGCTGCCACAAAAAATTACGTTTTGAGTAAATACAAGGATATAAAAATAAGCGATTACACCTACGATTTACCCGACCACAGGATTGCCAAATACCCACTGGCAGAGCGCGATAAATCGAAATTACTGACCTGGTGCAACGGCCAAATAAAAGAAGATACTTTTGAGCATTGCGCGAAATACCTGCCCGAAGGATCGCAGTTGGTTTTTAACAACACACGGGTAATTCATGCCCGCTTGTTTTTTTACAAGGAAACCGGAGCCAAAATAGAAATCTTTTGCCTCGAGCCTGTTTCGCCTGCCGACTACCAGGTGGCTTTTCAGGATACCGAAGAAGTGACATGGAAATGTATGGTGGGCAATTCAAAAAAATGGAAGGAAGGTTTTCTGAGTCTGAAGTTTGAAATTAATGGAAAAACAATTGAACTTACTGCGGCAAAAACTGCGCAGGAGGGCAACTCGTTTCACATCCGGTTTATGTGGAACGGAGGTGTGCATTTTTCCGAGATAATTGATAAAATTGGTCAACTCCCGATTCCTCCTTACCTGAACCGGGATACTGAAGAATCGGATGAAGAAAGTTACCAAACCGTTTATGCCAAAATTGATGGCTCGGTTGCGGCTCCTACCGCCGGATTACATTTTACAAAGCAGGTTTTGGAAACGCTAAACGCAAAAGAAATTAGCACCAACGAAATTACACTGCATGTTGGAGCAGGCACTTTTCAGCCAGTAAAATCGGAAACCATCGACGGGCATACCATGCACCACGAGCAGGTAATTATACCTATTGATATTTTACGCCGCTTTGTTGAGGATACTAAAAATATTATTGCGGTTGGCACCACCTCGGTACGCTCGCTCGAAAGCTTGTACTGGATTGGCTTACAGCTTGAAGAAAAACGTTTTAACCCCTACCGCCCGGAAGTAAAACAGTGGGAGCCCTACGAAAACAAAGCCAGCATTTCAATGGAAAAAGCCCTGCAAAATATCATCTATTTTCTGGTTGAAAACGGCGAAAAAAGTATTCGCTTTGCCACACAAATTATCATTTTACCCGGCTACAATTTTAAACTTATCCGTGGAATGTTCACCAATTTTCATCAACCGCAAAGCACATTACTACTGTTAATAAGTGCTTTTTTAGGCAACAACTGGCGAGACGTGTACAATTATGCACTGGCAAACAATTTCCGTTTTTTAAGTTATGGCGACAGTAATTTATTTTTGAAATAAGCGCTGGTAACACAAATTAACAGCTAAAACTTTGTACAAATTCCAACTTTAACCATATTTGTATTTGATATGCAGACAGAGCAAGAGTACAATTTTTCCTCCTTTATACACAACTCGGTAAAAAACTTCGGTAGCAATAAGGCACTTGGCTTTATTGACGAAGAATATATTACTTATACCGAATTAGGTAAAAACATAAAAGCCGTACAGGCGTTTTTAAACCAACTTGGCCTAAAAAGCGGCGATAAAGTAATTATTTACAGTCAGAATATGCCTAACTGGGGCATCGTGTATTTTGCGCTACAGTGCTCGGGAATAGTGGCCGTACCCGTTCTGCCCGAATTTAGTACAGCCGAATTAGATAATGTAATAAAGCACTCGGAGTCGAAGGCATTATTCGTTTCTGAAAACCTACGCTACAAGCTTAACGAAGCTGATACCCAAAGCTTATCAGCTGTAATTAAACTTGAAAACTTTGAGGTTTTGAGTGCCCAAAAAAGTAACGTTCATTTTAAAAAAGATGCCGATTGCACCATCAATTACATTCCGGATGAGAACGAGATGGCTGTTTTATTGTATACTTCCGGCACTACAGGTAACTCAAAAGGCGTAATGCTCTCGCAAAAAAATATAATAAGCAATGTTATACAATCGGGAGCTGTTCAGGAAATAAAAGAAGATTTTCGGTTTTTATCCGTTTTACCACTGTCGCACACTTACGAAAATACGATCGGCTTTCTATTGGCGATTTATAACGGAGCCAGCGTAACTTACCTGCGCAAACCACCAACAGCAAGCATTTTGCTTCCGGCCTTAAAATCGCTGCGGCCCGACATCATGCTAACCGTGCCCTTAATCATCGAAAAAATATACAAAAACAGTATTTTACCGGGGATTAACAAAAAGGCGGCCACTCGCCTGATGCACCGGTTTGGCCCAACACGCAAACTTATTCATCGGCTTGCCGGAAAAAAACTGATGGAAACATTCGGAGGCCGTTTAAAGTTTTTTGGAATTGGCGGAGCCAAACTCGATGCTACCGTTGAACGTTTCTTGCGTAATGCCAAATTTCCCTATGCCATTGGTTACGGACTAACAGAAACGGCACCACTACTGGCGGGTTCAAACCCAACTCAAACCCGCTTGCAGGCAATCGGTCCAAAGGTTATTAACTGCAAAGTAAAAATTAATAAACCCAACCCGCTAACCGGCGAAGGCGAAATATGGGCCAAAGGGCCAAACGTAATGCTGGGTTATTATAAAAACGAAGAAGAAACCCGCAAAGTACTTACAAAAGACGGGTGGTTTAAAACCGGCGACCTGGGTGTTTTTGATAAAGATGGATGGTTAAGCCACAAGGGAAGATTGAAAAACCTGATTGTTGGAGCAAATGGCGAAAACATATATCCTGAAGAAATTGAGTCAATCATTAACAACTTCAGACACGTAGTTGAATCGCTGGTTGTGCAAAAAAAAGGCAAACTGGTGGCCATGGTTCATTTTAACCGCGAAGAACTGGAGCAGCGCATCAGTGAAATGCGGGCAGGTGTTAGCACAAAAATCGACGAAAAAGTTGAAGTTATTTCGCAACGCGTTGATGAAACAATTGATGAGTTAAGGATAGAATTGCAACATTACATAAACGAGCGGGTTAATAAATTCTCGCGCGTGCAATTGGTTATTGCACAACCGTCGCCTTTCCAGAAAACAGCAACACACAAAATTAAACGCTACTTGTATTATTAATTTTCATTTTTACCGATGAGTTACTAAACCTTCCAATCAGTAAAAAATCAGATTCAATTATATTTTAATAAAACAAAAAACTCATGGCAGATTATTTTAAACAATATCCTGACCAACAAGGATTTTATAAAGAATACGGAGGTTCTTTTATTCCTCCGCAGTTACAAACCGAAATGGCTAAGATTACCAAGGCTTACCATTCTATTAGCAAATCGCACAATTTTATTTCCGAGTTACGCAGCATTCGAAAACATTTTCAGGGCCGTCCTACACCCGTTTATTTTTGCGAGAACTTATCAGCAAAATACGGTGGCCGCATTTACATGAAACGCGAAGACCTGAACCACTCGGGCGCACACAAATTAAACCACTGCATGGGCGAAGCCTTACTGGCCAAACACCTGGGCAAAAAACGACTGATTGCAGAAACCGGTGCCGGACAACACGGTGTAGCCCTGGCAACTGCAGCAGCTTATTTTGGTTTGGAGTGCGAAATACACATGGGTGAGGTTGATATTGCCAAAGAACACCCCAATGTGGTTCGGATGAAAATATTAGGCGCCGAAGTTGTGCCGGTTAGCCACGGATTAAAGACACTGAAAGAAGCCGTTGATTCGGCGTTTGAATCGTACCTGAAAGACCCGGTTAACACCATTTACTGCATAGGGTCGGTGGTTGGGCCGCACCCCTTTCCAATGATGGTTCGCGATTTTCAGCGCGTGGTAGGAATTGAAGCCCAGGAGCAGTTCTTCGAAATGACCGGTGAAAACCCCGATCACGTAGTAGCTTGTGTAGGCGGTGGAAGTAACGCCATGGGCATGTTCTCAGGCTTCCTCGATATTGAAGAAACCGAATTGCACGGTGTTGAACCGGGAGGTGTTGGAACAAAACTGGGCGAGCATGCCAGTACCATTACTTACGGAACACCCGGCGTTATCCACGGTTTTAAATGCTATACCCTGCAAGACGAAAACGGCGACCCCGCACCGGTTTATTCAGTAGCCAGTGGCTTAGACTATCCCGGCGTTGGACCAGAGCACAGTATGTTAAAAGATATGGGTAAAGTAACTTATGGTGTTGCCGATGATAAAGAAACCATTGATGCCTTTTACGAACTCAGTCGTTTGGAAGGAATAATACCTGCATTGGAAAGTGCCCATGCGGTTGCCTACGCTTTAAAACTTGCGAAAAACAACCAGGAAAAATCAATTTTGGTAAACCTCAGCGGTCGTGGCGATAAAGACATCGACTTTGTAGTTGAGAAATACGGTTTACCTGAATAGATAACCTGTTACATAACTTTAAAAAAGTCTGGTTTTCAAAACCAGACTTTTTTTTCGACAATTAACAAATACTAAATCCCAATAATAACATAATGTTAGCTGTATTAATTTAAAACTAAGTCCACACACCCTTATTATTCGCTTAACATCCAAAATCAATTATTTGTCTACGTTTGCATTCCCTTTGAAAAAAGGGTAAAAATTGAAAACATTTTTAGACAATGATTACAGTATCGAATTTAAGAATACAGTTTGGCAAACGCATACTATTTCAGGACGTTAACATGAAATTTACGGCCGGAAACTGTTATGGCGTTATTGGAGCAAACGGAGCAGGAAAATCAACATTTTTAAAAGCAATATCGGGGCAGATTGATGCTACGGCAGGGCATATCTCGCTTGAACCAGGCGAGCGCCTGTCGGTTCTTAGCCAGGACCACTTTGCTTTTGATGAGTTCTCGGTACTAGATACTGTTATGAAGGGACATGCCGAGCTTTGGGACTTGATGAAAGAAAAAGATGCGCTTTACATGAAACCTGATTTTTCGGAAGCCGACGGAATTTTAGCCGGCGAGCTGGAAGAAAAATTTGGCGATATGGGCGGATGGAATGCCGAAAGCGATGCAGCTACACTGTTGAGCAACCTTGGTATAAAAGAAGAGTACCACTACACACTGATGAAAGACATGAGCGGGAACCAAAAGGTTCGTGTTTTGTTAGCGCAGGCTTTATTCGGAAACCCCGACAATCTGCTGCTCGATGAACCTACCAACGACCTCGACCTGGAAACCGTTGTTTGGCTCGAGAATTACCTGGCTAACTACGAAAACACGGTTTTGGTAGTATCGCACGACCGCCACTTCCTCGATGCCATATCTACCCACACCATCGACATTGATTATAACGATATAAAAATGTTTGCCGGAAACTACAGTTTCTGGTATCAGAGTAGCCAACTGGCACTGCGTCAACAGCAGGCTCAAAACAAAAAAGCCGAGGAGAAGAAAAAAGAATTGCAGGAGTTTATTTCTCGATTTAGTGCCAACGTCGCTAAATCGAAACAAACTACCAGCCGTAAAAAAATGCTCGAAAAACTGAATGTTGATGAAATCCAACCATCAACAAGAAAGTACCCTGGAATTATTTTCACCCCCGAGCGCGAGGCCGGAGACCGTATTTTGGATGTAGAAAACCTGAGTGCCAGCATTGAAGGAACCACACTTTTTAAAGACGTGGAATTTTCGGCGCAAAAAGGAGAAAAAATTGTATTCCTGTCGCGCGACCACCGTGCAATGACTGCCTTTTTCGAAATCATTAATGGGAAACGTGAAGCCGACACAGGAAGCTACCAGTGGGGACAAACCATTACATCAGCTTATCTGCCATTAGACAACTCGGAATTTTTCAATAGCGACATGACCCTGTTCGACTGGTTGTGCCAGTTTACTTCTGATACTACCGAAATTTATATTCGTGGTTACCTTGGCCGAATGTTGTTTGCCGGCGACGAGATATACAAAAAAGTAAACGTACTTTCGGGAGGCGAGAAAATGCGCTGCATGATTGCAAAAATGCAGTTACTCGACGCCAACGCATTAATTCTGGATACGCCAACCAACCACCTCGACCTGGAATCGATTCAGGCTTTTAACAATAACCTGATAAAATATCCGGGCAACGTTTTCATGTCATCGCACGACCATGAGTTTATCTCATCGGTGTGTAACCGTATTATTGAGCTAACACCCAATGGCATAATCGACAAACTAATGCCCTACGACGAATATATTGAAGACGATAAAATTCATGCCCTGCGCGAAAAACTTTATGCAGTTTAAGCTAACTGATAAATGCAAACCTCCGAAAATTATAAAGGCGTTTTAAAACCACAATTATCACGATATGAATACGCAACGAAAAAACATTAAACTTAACGCCCAGGTTGAGATTGTAAAAAAACAACACCAACAATCAGGCGAATTAACAAGTGGCACTGTTCAAAAGATTTTAACCAAATCGGCCATACATCCACACGGCATAAAAGTAATGCTAAAAAGTGGCGAAGTGGGCCGTGTTAAAACAATCATTTCAACTTGATTTTTTACCGGGAGTTTATCTGCTAAACTCCCGGTAAAACCAGCACTTACAAATTATTACAAACACCTGACTTTCAGTTAAAAATCAAAACCCACACACCCACATAGGTTCAAATCCCAAACAGAACAAACTTAACCAATTGAATATCTGAGCATTACGGACACAACACATTATTAACACAAATTTATTAAAGATTTAATTCTCTATTGCAACATATGCACTCTCACTAATAAAACACAATAAACCACCTATTAACTCCTGTGTATCTATTACTTACATGAGTTTGAAATTTTAGAACTACAAAACTGTCTTATAAAGAATTTTTCTATATAAAGAATTTTTTCGCTATTAATTACCATTTCTGCCTTAAATCATGTAAATGGTATTGCTTTTGAGATTATTTTTGTATCGGAATTGACAGTATTAATGGTTTTGCACAGTACTTGATGAGATGAAAGTATCAGAAAAAATAGAGTTACTTAAGAAAAAACGCGAAGAGATCCGGAAAATGGGTGGAGAAAAGCGCGTTGAGAAACAGCACGAGAAAGGAAAACTAACTGCTCGTGAGCGTTTAAACCTGCTTTTTGATGAAGACAGCTTCAGAGAAGTAGACATGTTTGTTGAACACCGTTCGGTGAACTTTGGACTTGAAAAGGTAGATATTCCTTCGGACGGAGTGATTGTTGGCCATGGTTTGGTAAACGGAAGACCGGTATTTGCCTACTCGCAGGACTTTACCTCGCGCGGTGGTTCGCTGGGCGAGATGCATGCAGCAAAAATCTGCAAAATAATGGACCTCGCGGTAAAAGCCGGAGCACCCGTGGTAGGCTTAAACGACTCGGGTGGTGCCCGTGTGGAAGAAGGCGTGGATGCACTTAAAGGCTACGGCGAAATTTTTATGCGCAACTCGCGTGCATCGGGTGTAATTCCACAAATTTCGGCCATTATGGGGCCTTGTGCCGGTGGTGCCGTGTACTCTCCTGCAATGACTGATTTTGTTTTTATGGTAAAAAAGCAAAGCCATATGTTTATTACCAGTCCTTATGTTATTAAAACCGTTACCGGCGAAGAAACCACTTTTGAAGAACTGGGTGGCGCCATGGTACACAATACAAAAAGCGGTAATGCGCACTTTGCCTGCGAAAGCGACGAAGACACCATTGAAGCCATTAAAGAATTGTTAGAATTTTTGCCAAACAATAATCTGGAAGAAGCGCCAAAAGTACCAATGGGCGACGACCCTGCCCGTTTGTGCGATGAACTGGATACTATTATTCCCGATGATTCGAAAATACCTTACGACATGGTTGGCATTATCGAGTCGGTGCTTGATAATGGCGAATTTATGCAGGTACACGAGCATTATGCCGAAAATGCCATTGTTGGTTTTGGTCACCTGAACAACCGTTCGGTAGGTATTATTGCCAACCAGCCTATGATACAAGCCGGATGCCTTGACATTGACGCCTCTGACAAAATAAGCCGTTTTGTGCGCACCTGCGATGCCTACAATATTCCAATGATCACCTTTGTGGATGTTCCCGGGTACCTTCCCGGCGTTCAGCAGGAATGGGACGGGATAATCCGACACGGTGCCAAACTGCTGTGGTCGTATGCCGAAGCTACCGTGCCGAAATTTACGGTGGTTACACGTAAAGATTACGGAGGCGCATACCTGGCCATGTGTTCCAAACCACTGGGAGCCGATTTGGTATTTGCGTGGCCATCAGCCGAAATTGCAGTAATGGGAGCCAAAGGTGCTGTTGAAGTAATTTCAACCTACCGCAAACAAATTGCAGAAGCCGAAAACAAAGCAGAAATGACTCAGGCAAAAATTCAGGAGTACGAAGAAGCTTTCAACATTCCGTATTTAGCGGCAAAACGCGGCTACATCGATGATGTAATCTTGCCAAGCGAAACAAGAATACGTTTAATTGATGCCCTGGAAGTTATGTCGACCAAAACAGAGATTTTACCACCAAAAAAACACGGAAATATTCCACTCTAAAATTTTTTGATTATGACAGCCAGAGAAAAAAAGAGAAGAGCTGCTATGATTGCCGTTGCCTATTACCTGGAACAGGAAGCAGCCATAAACAAATTGGAAGTAAAAGACTACAGTGCCTGGGTAAGTTCGGGCAAAGAAGTACTTATGGATAACCGCAACATGGTTCAGCGCCGCGGTCGTGCACTACGAAAACGTGCCTAGTTTTTTACACAACTACAAATAACCGAAAAAAGAAACAAAGAGATGAATTACGATAAACATGGAGTTTTGGAAATGTCGCAGCTTGAATTTGGGCCCGACAGAACCAAAGCAAGCAACCCTATAAAAATTAACGATGTAAGTTTGCGCGATGGCCACCAGTCGTTATTTGCCACACGCGGACGTACCGAAGACATGCTTCCGGTAGCCGAAATGATTGACAATGCCGGCTACAATGCTGTTGAAACATGGGGAGGAGCCACTTTTGATACCATGCACCGTTTTTTGGCCGAAGACCCATGGGAACGCCTGCGCACTCTGAAGAAACATATGCCGAAAACGCCATTTTCGATGTTGCTGCGCGGACAAAATGTGGTGGGTTACCGCAACTACGCCGACGATGTGGTTAAAGCTTTTATTCAGCGTGCCATCGACAATGGAATGGATATATTCCGTTGTTTTGATGCACTAAACGATTACCGCAATTTTGAAACCGCAGCAAAGGTAATTAAAGACAATGGCAAGCATTTTCAGGGCGTGGTATGCTACACCTTAAATCAACCCCGACTGGGTGGCGATGTGTACAACATGGACTACTACCTGAACAAGGTAAATGAACTGGTTAAGTTTGGTGTTGATTCCATTTGCATAAAAGATATGGCAGGCTTAATAGCTCCATACGATATTTACAACCTGGTTCGCGAGATTAAAAAGGTTACCGACATCCCGCTGAACCTGCACACTCACTTTACTTCGGGTATGGGCGATTTGGCAATTTTTAAAGCCATTGAAGCCGGAGTAGACATTGTTGACACCTGTATTGGACCATATGCTTATCGTACTTCGCATGCTGCTGTTGAGCCAATTATTATGTCGCTGCTGGGCACCAACCGCGACTCGGGTATGGACATCAACCAGATTACTGCGATTGCGGAAGAAATGGAGAAATACATTCCAAAATATAAACACCTCGACAATAATCCAAAATATGCCACAACCGACATTAATGTGCTGCTGCACCAAACACCGGGGGGTATGCTTTCGAACCTGGTTAACCAGCTAAAAGCAATGGATGCGCTCGACAAGCTGCCAGAGGTATTCCGTTTATTGCCAAAAGTGCGCAAAGACCTTGGAAATATTCCATTGGTTACACCTACCTCTCAAATTGTAGGGGTGCAAACGGTAAACAATGTACTTTTCGATTCGTATGAAGGAGAATATGCCCAGATTACCAAAGAGGTAAAAGACCTGTGTTACGGTTTGTATGGCAAAACCACCATGCCAATTAATCCGGAAGTAAGAGCAAAAGCCTTAAAAGGCTATCCGCGTGGCGAACAGCCAATAACTGAACGCCCCGGAGCTATTCTGGAACCGGAAATGGACAAAGTAAAAGCTGATTTTGCCGATTTGGCAAAAGATATTGACGACGAAGTGTTATGCGCTTTGTACCCGGTAACCGGCAAACGTTTTCTGAAATGGAAATATGGAATGGAAGAGGTACCTGCCGAGTTTAAAGCAAAAACAATGGAGCAGGTAGAAAAAGAAGAAGAACTGATTCGAAAAGCTTTATCAGGCGAATTGACCTCGAAAGGCAAAGGCGGCGCAACACGCGAACTGGAAGTTAAAGTTGACGGCGAGGTATTTACCGTTGAAATTAACGACCCAAATGCTGCTGCTGCACCACAACGTATGCGCAGAACTAAAGGTGGGGGAACAAAAGAGGTTTCGGCAGAAGGAAGCGTTATGGCTCCAATTCCGGGTATGATTGTAGAATACAAGAAAAAAGTGGGCGACAAAGTTGCCGTTGGCGAAACTGTAGTGGTGCTTGAAGCCATGAAAATGATGAACAACCTTGATGCAGCAGTAAATGGTACGATAACCGAAATTAAGTACGACCAGGGAGACTCTGTAGTAAAAGGAGATGTGCTTATGGTTATTGAGCCACTTGAATAGCAACAACTTTCAACAAGATGATACAAAGGCAGGTTCCGAAAGGGCTTGCCTTTTTTTCTGAAAGTCTCTTAAAAGTCAATGGTAATAGCTGGTTCAAAATCTATTGACTTACCCTAAGGGAGCGTTAGATGAATTTTTGTACTACTCTCATTCCTGTTGGTAACTCCCGGGAATCTTGATAGTTTTATGCCCATTTATCAATCGATGAATGTTTTTTTTGAGGCCATACCCGCAGCCCGATTACTCGCGACTGCCGTAAAAACGATCCAGAATCGATCCGTCGTTGGCTTCTTTTGATAAGGATTCGATGGTACTTTTGGGTACGTCATAAACATCCAAAACGATTAATCCGTCGAGGCAGTTATTAAATTTCGGGTCAACATTAAAACCTATAATTTTAGCATTTAGCTTAATATATTTTTTTAAAAGCACCGGCAACCCCGAATTTAATTCATCCAAATCGCCAATAGTTTTATCAAGCCGGTTAATGTCGTGCTCCATATTTTCCATTAACAGGTTTAAATCCACATTGTCGCTTTTAAACTTATAGCTGTTTCGTGGTTTTATGTGCTGAGCCATTTTCCAGTTTAAATGGTTCTTCATGATAAACCTGATAATTAAATCTTTCGAAACTTTTGAATAATTGTTGCTAATACTTACCGGACCAATAAGGTAACGGTATTCCGGATTTTTAAGCAGGAAATATAAAATACCCTTCCACAACAAAAACAAGGGCATGGGTTTACGCTGGTATTCTTTAATTACAAACGAGCGCCCCAATTCAATGCTTTCTTTTAATACCGGTTTAAAGTTTTCGGCAATACGGAACAACGATTGCAGGTAAAAACCTCTTCTGCCATATTGCTCCATAATGTCTTTTCCTTTTCCCAGTCGATAAGCGCCAACAATCCGGTTTTCATCTTCATCCCAAATAAACATTTGGTGGTAGTACAAATCAAATTCGTCAATATCCAAACTTCTATTTGTGCCCTCACCAACTTCCCGAAAGGTAATTTCGCGTAAACGCCCAATTTCGTTTAAAACGTTCGGAATTAAAGCCGACGGTGCACAGTAGGCCGTATAATTTTTTAATCGAAATAAGGTGTGGTCTGCTTTAATCGCCAGTATTTCTTTTTGGATATATTCAAAAGGAACCGGATCGATTATAGTGTCGGGTTTTACTTTTGGCTTTAGTGCATAGTTAAAAAAGCGCCGTATTTCAATATCCGATTCCATGCAATAGGTTTTGGCACGCAAAAAACGTCCAAACTGGTACACATCGCAATACTTTTCCTGCTCTTCAACTTTTATGGCACTGCCAATGCGCAGCTTAATTTTTTTATGTTTTTTACTTAAAATCTCAGATGGAAGTCTGGCGCTTTTTAACGAGGGGTGAATTTTTGCCACCAGGTGTAACAGGCGACTATTAGTTCCCTGAAAAAGAACCGGCACAACCGGCACCTGTGCCTTTTTAATAAATTTCACCACCGGAAACTGCCAAACCTTATCGGTAACGCCTTCAAACGAATCTTTGGTATTTACATCAATGGCCGGAAAAAGACAAAGAACACCCCCATTTTGTAAATGCCCAAAAGCTTCTTTTAAACCGGTGTAATTGCCATTCCCTGCATCGTCAAACGGATTCTCTTCCATAAAATAATCCGAAACGGCATCGATTTTTTTCAATAGAAAATTGGCCAGCACCTTTACATCATTTCTAACCAACGAGAGGTATTTTATCAGCAAAAGCCCGTCAAATCCTCCCAGCGGATGATTGGCAACAATAATAAACGGCCCTTCTTTGGGTATCTTTTTTAACTGCTGTTCATCAAATTCAATGTTAAACTCCAGTGTTTTTATTAACTCATCAATAAAATCTACCCCTTGCTTTTCAGCAATTTGACTGTAAATTTTATTCAATTTATTAAAACGCAGAATGTACATCAGAAATTTGGCGAAATAATCGCCGCTGGCGAGTAAAGCAGGACGATCTTTAAAAAGATCTTTTGGCTTAAGTAATTCCATTTATTGCTGTTCAGCTATAATAACTTCAAATACTTCATTACAAAAATAAAATGTTTTTTGAATTATCGCTGATCTCTGTCAAATTCTGTAAGCACATTTGTATTGAGCTGTCAGTATCAGAATTTTTATTCTTGTGTTATCATTCTTTTTTTAATCATATTTGGTTTTAATTTGTTATAAGGAAACAAAATATTTAGATGACAGAAAACAAACTACATATTACCGACTGGCTGCCCACCTCAAAAAAAGAGCTTAAACAGCTGGGATGGGAGGAACTTGATGTTATTTTATTTACCGGTGATGCCTACGTGGATCATCCATCGTTTGGAGCTGCAGTAATTGGGCGGGTATTGGAAGCCGAGGGCTTAAGAATTGCCATTGTTCCGCAGCCCAACTGGACCGATGATTTACGCGATTTTAAGAAGCTGGGGCGCCCCAGGCTGTTTTTTGCGGTTACTGCCGGAAATATGGATTCGATGGTGAACCATTACACTGCCGGAAAACGTAAACGCTCGAACGACTCTTATACTCCGGGTGGACAGATTGGAAAACGTCCGGACTACGCCACTATTACTTACTCAAAAATATTAAAAGAACTATATCCTGACGTACCTTTGGTTATTGGAGGAATTGAAGCATCGCTGCGCCGCTTAACCCATTACGATTACTGGTCGGACCGGTTAATGCCATCTATTTTGGCAGATACCCGGGCCGAACTGCTCTTTTATGGCATGGGCGAAAAATCGATTGTGGAGTTTGCCCGATTGGTTAAACGCGGTATTCCCATTGAAAGTTTGACAACCATACCCCAAACGGTTTTTATGGTAGATGAAGAAGAAACTTATGCTACCAAAAAAAACTGGGACGAGTTGGAGTTAGCTTCGCACGAAACCTGTTTAGCCGACAAACAAGAATTTGCCCGAAATTTTATGCACATCGAAGAAGAATCGAATAAAATGGAGGCAAAAAAACTGATTCAGGCTTTCGGAAAGAAAAAAATAGTAGTTAATCCGCCCTGGCCTACCTTTAAAGAAAAGGAGATTGACCGGGTATACGACCTCCCCTACACCAGGTTGCCACACCCCCGTTACGACGGTAAGGCTTCAATTCCTGCTTACGAAATGATCCGGCATTCCATTAACATCCATCGCGGCTGTTTTGGTGGTTGTACGTTTTGTACCATATCCGCCCACCAGGGTAAGTTTATTGCCAGCCGGTCGGAAAAATCGGTTTTAAAAGAAGTGGAAAAAGTTACCGAAATGCCCGACTTTAAAGGTTACATCTCCGACCTTGGTGGCCCATCGGCAAACATGTACCGCATGAAAGGAATTCACGAGGAAATTTGTAAAAAATGCAAAAGGCCTTCGTGCATTTTCCCGTCGGTGTGCAAAAACCTTGATATTAACCACAAACCCATGCTCGACCTTTATGAGAAAGTAAGAAACAATCCGAAGATTAAAAAAGCATTTATTGGCAGCGGTATTCGTTATGACATGATACTTGAAAAAACAAACAACAAGGAGGTTAATGAAAACAATAGAAAATACCTGCGCGAAGTAATTAAACATCACGTTTCGGGCCGGCTAAAAGTGGCGCCCGAGCACTCGTCGGACGAAGTGCTTAAATTTATGCGTAAACCATCATTCAAGCTGTTTGAAGAATTGAATAACGAATTTGTAAAAATCAACAAAGAAGAAAAGCTAAACCAACAGCTTATTCCTTATTTTATTTCCAGCCATCCCGGAAGCAAGTCGGAAGACATGGCCAACCTGGCGATTCAAACAAAGGATATGAATTTCAGACTGGAGCAGGTTCAGGACTTTACTCCTACCCCCATGACCCTGGCAACTGTAGTATACTATTCGGGCTATCACCCCTATACCATGGAACAAATTTATACAGCTCGTAACAAAGATGCCAAAGAACAACAACGCCAGTTCTTTTTCTGGTATAAAAAGGAATTTCGGAATAAAATTATTCGGGATTTAAAAGCCAAAGGACGCGACGACCTGATTAAAAAGCTTTTCAATAAAAACAAAAACAAACAGCAATAAAACGAGTCTGAAAATAAACGACACCCACCGGGATAATTGGAACGAACGAATTCCATAAAATACCTTAGAAAATAAATAATTTATGAATATGAAAAATACACGATTGCTTGCATTGTTATTAGCCCTTACTTTGGCAGGTTGTGCCGAGGTAATGCAAATTGCACAGCAAACCCTTGAAGGGGATGCTCCACTTACCCAAACAGAAATTGTGGGTGGACTGAAAGAGGCACTGATTACCGGCACCAATAAATCGGTTGATATACTGGGTGCAACAGACGGATATTACAAAGACGAGCTGGTAAAAATACTACTCCCGCCTGAAGCAGATATTATTGTTGACAATATTGGGAAAGTACCTGGTGGTGAAAAACTGCTCGACGATGTTTTACTTACTATTAACCGCGCTGCCGAAGATGCTGCAAAAGAAGCCGCCCCGATATTTGTAAACAGCATAAAAAGCATGACTATTAACGATGCAGTTGGCATTTTAAAAGGTACCGACAATGCTGCAACCACTTATCTGCACAAAACCACGTACAAGCAGCTTTTTGATCTTTACCGACCAAAAATAAAAACATCAGTAGAAAAGGAACTGGTTGGTGGCGTATCAACCAAAGAAAGCTGGGACACCCTGGTGGGAAAATGGAACCAGGTTGCCGGATCTTTTTTGGGGCAAACAGCCGGGTTAAAAACAGTTGATACTCAGCTGGAAGACTACCTGACAACCAAAGCACTTGATGGGGTATTTTTGAAAATTGCCGCCGAAGAAAAACTTATTCGTGAAGACCCTGCTGCCCGGGTTACAAGCCTGTTAAAGAAAGTATTTGGCTCGCTTGACTCCTAATTGTCTTCACCATAATTTTTAGCTTGTAAAACATATTTGATTGAATAATTGCACAATATTTCATAATTTCATTTAGCCTGAATGAACAAATACTTGCTTTTATTCGCCAGGCAAATGTAATAACCTGTTAAAATTAAGCGCCATGAGATTAGAATTTGTAAAAGTAGAGGAGGCCAACGACCTGGTTAACCAACTGATTGAGCATCATCCGCAAGCCATTTTTTTAACCGACCACGATTTTAAGGTAAAATATTTTAATAAATCATTCCAAAAGCTTTCAAAAAGCGACAAGGGAGATATTATTGGACATGAGTTCTGCGAAATAATGGGCTGTACCCAGCGCGAAAAAATTACGGCAAAAGACGGTGGATTTTGTAAACGCTGCCAGCTACGCGATTTACTTTCCGGCTCAAACCTTTCGGAAATGGTTCTTATTCGCGATTTTGTTATAAATAATAAGGTAAAAACAAAACACCTGCATATCGACACGCATCGTGTGGTAATGAATGACCATAAATACCGCTTGGTAGTTATCGAAGACCGAACAGGACATACCATAAAATAAGCGAAACAACAGGCCCGGAAGTTTTCCGGGCTTATTTTTTATATTTTCTGCCCTGCCAGGTATCACGTTCTTTTAAACGTTTTTCCACCTTGGCAACAAATTCAAAATTTTTTAGTCCCCATTTCGGGGCAATCAGCATTTCGGGTGGTGCCTGGCTAATAAAACGCTCCACAATAATTTCAGGATTTAGCAGTTCCAGGTAATCCACAACCAAATCAATATAATCTTCGGCCGTATATAAATGAAAATTATCCGGGTTTTCGTCAAACTGTTTTTCCAGCAAAGTGCCTTTATGAATCTGCAACTGGTGCAACTTCAGGTTTTTAACCGGTAATTGAGAAATTACCTTCGCCTGATCCAGAACTTCCTGACGGCTTTCGCCCGGGAGCCCTAAAATCATGTGCGCACAATTATTAATGCCTCTTTTGGCCGTTTCTTTAATTGCCCAGGCAGCATCAGTAAAAGTATGCCCACGATTTATACTTTTTAGCGTACGGTCGAGATGCGACTCCACGCCCAACTCCACCATTACATAAACTTTTCGGCTTAGTTCGGCGAGGTAATCAAGCAATTCGTCATTTAAACAATCGGGCCGTGTAGATATCACCAAACCAACAATTTTGGGATGATTCAGGGCTTCTTCGTACAAACGTTTTAAATCGGCTAGGGGAGCATAGGTATTGGTATAAGCCTGAAAATAGGCCAAAAAACGCATGGTTTTGTATTTGCGGGCAAAAAAAGCAACGCCCTGCTCAACTTGCTTACTTACACTGTTTTCCAGGTTGCAATAGGTGGGTTTAAATGTTTTATTATTGCAATACGAGCAACCTCCAACTCCCTTGCTTCCATCGCGGTTCGGACAGGTAAAACCGGCATCAATCGAAACTTTCTGCACCCGCCCCGAGAAGCGTTCTCTAAAATATGTCGGAAAATCATTATAGCGCCTGTCGTGCCCCCAACTGTATACCTTATTTTGCATGCTGTTTTTGTAAGACTGCAAAAGTACTCATTTTTAAAACTTCCATCCTCATAACAGAAACTTATCAACAACTCTTGAAAACTTTCGGCGAATGAAACAGGTATTGCTTTTTAAATACAACGCCAAATCTCTATTTTTAAGAAAAATTCAGACAACTATGTTTTCAGAAAAAGATAAAAAGCAAATTCAGGAGCGCGGCAGTAAACTGGAAACCGTGCAAAACCAAATTGAAAATTTTAAAAAGGGTTTCCCTTTTTTACATATTGAAGACGCTGCATCAATTGGCAATGGCATCATTCATCTGAATCCGGAAGATTTAAAGAAAAGATGCGATCGTTATGATTCAAAAATAGCATCGGGCACAAAAGCCCTGAAGTTTGTGCCGGCTTCGGGTGCCGCAAGCCGAATGTTCAAAGCGCTTTTTGAAGCATTGGAAGACTGCAGTTCAACGGCTGAACAAGAAGTGCTTCAGAAGAACAAAGCCGCTAATGAATACATTGACGGTCTCAACAAATTTGCTTTTGCTGAAGAACTAAAACAAGCCATGAGCAATACAGAAGATTCGGTAAAAAATAAAATCGATTTTCTGTTAACTGAGAAAGGCCTGAATTACGGGGCAAAACCAAAAGGACTGCTTAAATTTCATAATTACACGGATGGTGCCCGAACTCCTTTTGAAGAACATTTGGTTGAAGGAGCCATGTATGCTGCTGATAGCGAACAAAAAGCAAGTTTGCACTTTACCGTTTCGCCCGAACATTTGCCCGGATTTGAAGATTTGCTGAATGAAATAAAAGAAAAATACGAAACAAAACTAGGTATTCGTTTTGATATTAGTTTCAGCCAACAAAAACCATCAACCGATACTATTGCAGTTGACCTGAAAAATGAACCATTCAGAAATGCGGATGGCAGTTTGTTGTTCAGACCCGCTGGTCACGGCGCACTTATTGAAAATCTGAATGACCTTGATGCAGATATCATCTTTATAAAAAATATCGACAACGTGGTGCCCGACCGCTTAAAACAACCCACTGTTGATTATAAAAAAGGACTTGCAGGCGTATTGCTAAAACACCAGGAAAAGCTTTTTTATTATCAACAGGCTTTAAACGAAAAACATTACACGGCACTACAGAGCGGCTTTTTAGCCGAGGCGGCCAACTTTTTAGAAAACACATTAAATACCAAACCGGAAAAAAATCATTATTACACCGAACGAGAAGAGTTATACCACTACCTGAAAGAGAAATTTAACCGTCCGCTGCGGGTTTGCGGAATGGTTAAAAACGAAGGTGAACCCGGTGGCGGCCCATTTTGGGCAACCAATGCCGACGGGACTGTATCGTTACAGGTAGTTGAAAGCTCTCAAATTAATCCGGAAAGTGTGCAACAGCAAGATATTGTAAAACACGCTACACATTTTAACCCGGTTGACCTGGTTTGTGCCGTTAAAAATTACAAAGGCGAAAAATACGACCTCACACAATTTACCGATCCGGCTACCGGTTTTATTTCAAAAAAATCGAAAGACGGAAAAGAACTGAAAGCACAGGAGTTACCCGGCTTATGGAACGGTGCAATGAGCAACTGGAACACCCTGTTTGTTGAAGTTCCGATTGAAACATTTAATCCGGTAAAAACAGTTAACGACTTATTGCGCGATCAACATCTGTAAGATTGTTTTTGTGTTTTGGGGCGAATTATTAATTTCGCGAACTCATTTTTGCCAATGAACGAGGAAAGAGATAGTTTTAGGGAAGAAGATATTAGCGAAGCACTCAGAAGATTTAAAAGCTCGTTGGTATCGGGAAGGAAGCGATACTTTGATGTATCGGAATTTGAAGGAATTGTTGAGTACCTGATGGAAGAGGGCGACTTGCAGGCCTCAGAAATCGCTGCTAAACAGGGAATTCAAATTCACCCTAATGCCGTTCCGCTGCACTTAAAATATGCCCAAATACTTTTAAGTAAAGGAAAATACCAGCAGGCACAAAAATATCTCGACTTTGCCGAACGTGTTGAAACGGCCAACCCCGATGTTCATTTGTTAAGGGGCTCGGCTTCCTTAATTATGGGTAGAGAGGATGAAGCACAAGCAGCATTTAAAAAAGCAATTAAAGTTGCAGGCGGCGAGGCCGATGATGTGATGTACCACATTGGGTCGGCTTTTATACAAATTGGCGAAATGAGTGAAGCCATTTCTTATTTTAAAAAGGCATTAAAATTAAACCCAAAACACGAACTGGCTTTATACGATCTGGCATTTTTTTGCGATCAGATTGGCGATTACAAAAGCAGTATTAAATACTACAACCGTTTTATTGATAACGACCCATACAATTATACTGCCTGGTTTAATTTGGGAATTGTTTTTAATAAAGCCGACAAGCACGACAAAGCCATTGAAGCTTACGAGTACACCCTTGCCATAAACGAAAATTTCCACATGGCATTATTTAATATCGGAAATGCATTGGCCAATGCCACTCGTTTTGAAGAAGCCATAGAAAAATACCTGGAATATCTGGAGTTTGAACCCGATAACGATGATGTACATTGTTACCTGGGCGAGTGTTATTTAAACCTCGACAACCTGGTTAAAGCGGAGCATTATTACCAAAAAGCCCTACGCATTAACAACGACAACGATACAGCATACTTTGGTATTGGCCTTATTATGTGGATTGAGAAAAAATTTGACAGAAGCATTGAATATATCGGCAAAGCTGCCCGGCTCGACAAGCAAAACTCGGAATACTGGCTTACCCTTGGGAAAGTTAACAACGACGCCGGACACCTCGATGATGCGGTAAAAGCGTTTAAAGAAGGCGTACGTGTTGATTCGGAAAATACCGAAATATGGCTAACCTGGGCCGAAACCCTGAAAAAAAACGATCAGATTTCGGATGCCATACGCATCATTAAAAAAGGTATTAAGAACAACGACGACTCGATGTTAAAGTATCGGCTTGTGGCCCTATTGCTGCAATGCAAAAAACGAAAAGAAGCCTACGAGTGGTTGCGAACAGCTATGAAACAAGACTTTGAAAATATCAACTACCTCTTTGATATTTACCCCAGAGCTTTAAAAAGTAAACAGCTTAAAAAAGTGGTTGACGATTTCCGCCGGGGTGATAAATAAACCTATGGTGTTGGCTTTTTCTCAAACACATTATTAACTCTTTACCTGGCCAAAAACATCTACTGCTGTTTTACAATTTGTTTTTGTATTTTGGCGTCCCAAAACGTCGCAAGTTTTACGACACAAATTCAATCCATAGATGAACAGATCAGCAAAAGACTATATTACACTGGCGCTAAAAGGTATGGGCATGGGAGCTGCCGATGTGGTACCCGGGGTATCAGGAGGCACAATTGCTTTTATTACAGGAATTTACGAAGAGCTTATCAACTCTATAAAATCGGTTAACCTGCACGCAATAAAACTTCTGCTAAGTTTTAAACTGGCCGCATTCTGGCAGGCTATAAATGGTTCTTTTTTAATTAGTGTGTTTATAGGAGTAGGCATTAGCGTATTTTCGCTGGCCAAAGGACTCGAGTATTTGCTTCACCACTATCCGATTTTGGTGTGGTCGTTTTTTTTCGGACTAATTGTTGCGTCGGCCATTTATGTGGCACGCTCTATAAAACGATGGAAAGCCGATACGGTTATTGGCGGATTGGTAGGCATTATTATCGCCTACCTGATTACTGTAATTACACCGGCTGAAGCCAACACCAGTTACTGGTTTATATTTCTGTCTGGCTCAATTGCCATTTGCGCCATGATTTTACCGGGTATTTCCGGAAGCTTTATCCTGGTTTTATTAGGCATGTACAAATTTATTTTATCGGCTGTTGGCGACATGAACCTGGCCGTTATTTTAACCTTTATGGCAGGTGCAGCAATTGGAATAATCGCATTCTCCAATGTTTTGTCGTGGCTGCTCAGGAAATTTCACAACACCACTATTGCTGTTTTAGCCGGATTTATGGTGGGATCGTTAAACAAGGTTTGGCCGTGGAAAGAAGTTACGCAAACCATTATCGACCGCCACGGAGAACTTAAGCCTATTGCTGAACGAAATATTTTACCGGGCACCTACGAACAATTAACGGGAAACGAGGCCTGGCTTTTGGGAGCAATTATACTGGCCCTTGCTGGTTTTGCCTTAATTTTTGTGGTAGAAGGAATTGGCAAGAAATTGAAAAAATAAACAGTCTCTGTAAACAACAAACGAAAAATATCAATTATCCAATATTCAGTTCAGAACATCCATCAACCAAACAAAACATGGATATTTGGATATTGAACATTGAAAATTCTACATTAGCAATTAAAACATCAGCACATGAAACGATACGGCTTATTAGGCTACCCACTCACCCACTCTTTCTCGAAACGTTATTTTACCGAGCGTTTTGAAAATGAAAAAACGGCGGCGACTTATGAAAATTTTGAGATTGATAGCATTGAGAAATTTCCGCAAGTAGTGAAAGATAATCCCGAGGTAGTTGGTTTTAACGTAACAATTCCGTACAAAGAACAGGTTATTCAGTACCTCGACGAGTTGAATGATTCGGCCAAAGAGATTGGAGCTGTTAATACAATCCGGGTAACCCGAACCGAAAACAGTATTCATTTAAAAGGATACAACACCGATACTTTTGGTTTTGAATCGTCGTTGAAACCCTTTCTGAAAGATCACCATAAAAAAGCACTGATTTTAGGAACCGGTGGTGCGTCAAAAGCCTTAAAATATGTACTTGGCAAGTTAGGAATCGAATACATTTCGGCATCTATTGAAGAGTTGAAAGAAAATGAAATTCGATACGAAGATATCGACGAGCAAATGATGAACGAACGATCGCTTATAATAAACGCCACTCCGCTGGGCACCTATCCAAAAGTTGAGACCTTCCCAAATATTCCCTACGAGTTTATTAACGGGAAGCACTTGCTTTTTGACTTGGTTTACAATCCTGAAGTAACCCAATTTTTAGCCAAAGGAGCAGCCAATGGCGCTACCATAAAAAACGGTTACGAGATGTTACTGAACCAGGCAAAAAGGTCGTACGAAATCTGGCAGTCAGGAGAATAGTTTTTTATTAACACGCAACTCAAGCGCAATATCTTTTTTTTACGAAAAGGTAAAAAACAGCGTTGACTCATTACGATAGTAAAAACAGAAATACAACGAATTATGGATAAAACAAAAGTTCTTTTTGTTTGTATGGGTAATATTTGCCGTTCGCCAAGTGCCGAAGCTGTTTTTAACGGCTTAATAAAACAGGCCGGTATAAGTAAACAGTTTGAGGTTGATTCGGCAGGCACATCGGGTTGGCACGCCGGAGAACCCGCCGACCGGCGTATGCAAAGCCATGCCATACGCCGCAACTACAATTTAACAAGCATCTCCAGAAAATTTAATCCGGCAAGCGATTTTGAATATTTTGACTATATCATTGGAATGGATGACCAAAATATGAGCAGCCTTAAAAACATGACCCGCAGTGCAGCCGATCTGGCAAAACTGCACAAAATGACTGATTTTGGCATAGAAAGTAGCTACGATGAAGTACCCGACCCGTATTACGGAGGAGAAGCGGGTTTTGAATTGGTGCTTGATTTACTGGAGGATGCCTGTCAGGGGTTTCTGAATGCAATTGAAAAGAAAAAAGCTGAATAATAAAATCATTATTCAGCTTTTTTCTGGCTATTCAAAATGGTAAAGAAAATTTACCAAACAGTCGTAGGCAGGTTTCTTTTCGCCTTCAATATCTACAACAATTTTTACCTGAATTTTAGCGATGCCACGCAGATTCTTAATGTCGTTTAACGATACGGTTGCACGTATTTTATCGTTCACCTTTACCGCTTGCTGAAAACGTAAACTTTCAATTCCGTAGTTCACAATCATTTTTACATTGCGTACATCAACCACATTGTACCACAAATAGGTTAGCATCGATAAAGAAAGGTAACCATGTGCAATGGTTGTTTTAAACGGCGACTCTTTTGCTGCACGCTCAGGATCGGTATGAATCCACTGATAATCAAGCGTTGCATCGGCAAACTTGTCAATTTGTTCCTGGGTAATCTGTACATAATCAGAAACCCCGATAACCTGCCCCAAAAGAGCTTCAAAATCCTCGTAGTTGTTTATAATTCTTTTTTCCATTGAAAGTGTATTCTGCTAATTGATGCGCCAAGTTAAGCCTTTTTAGGGAAGTATAAATGCAATCAGCAAGCCGAATATTCATATTTTAGAAAGCTTTTACAATGCCACACTGAATTTTAATCCTTTATGTTCAATTTTTTAAACCATTTGTATAAAAATTCACTGCAAAGATTAAGCATAATTTCGCGACCTAACGGTCTGCATTTCACAGAAATTCGTAACCTTTGCACTTCAATTTCTAGCATGAAGAATATTTTACGTACCACCACCTTTTTAGCCATTATTGCCTGCTGGCTTTGGTCTACTGCCTTTGTTGGGGTTAAAATTGGCTTAGAGCACCATACTCCGTTTCAGTTTGCAGGTATCCGTTTTTTTATTTCCGGAGTACTCATCTTTTTGTATTTCGGTAAACCCAGGCAGTATCTCCTGCAGCTAAAACAAAATTTAAAGTTTATTCTGCTACTATCTCTAATTCAAATTTTTGCGCAATATGCCCTTTTTTACAGTGGCATAAACCTACTTCCAAGTTCGCTTTCGGCAATGATTATTGGCTCTCAACCACTTTTTATTGCCATGGTTGCACACTTTTCATTTCATAACGACCGAATGACATTGCGAAAAACACTGAGTATTTTAATTGGTGTGGTGGGAATTGCCATTATTTCGCTTGGGCGCACAAGTGTTGAAATGCAAGGCGAACTGGAATGGCTGGGGATTTGCCTTCTACTGATTAATAATATTGTTTCAGGCTATTCAAATGTGCTGATTGCCAAAAACACTTCGGGTATTTCGCCGGTGGTTTTAAGCTCCACCTCCTTAATTATCGGAGGTCTTATGCTTTCGGTGGTATCGGTCCCACTCGAGGGAATTCATCTGGGGCCTTTCCCGGCAGAATATTGGTATGCTCTGGCATGGTTAAGCTTTTTGTCTGCTGCTGCTATTACCATCTGGTATTCATTGTTAAAACGCCCCGGCGTTAAGGTTTCAATATTAAATGTTTGGAAGTTTTTAATCCCGGTGTTGGGTGCAGCCCTTAGCTGGCTTTTGTTAAGCAACGAAAAACCCGACCTAATTTCAGTTTTAGGTATGCTGGTAATTGCCTTGTCGTTAATAAGCCTTAACTATGCCAACCGAAGGGATCAGCAAAAACAACAAACAAAAAAAACCGAATAACTGTTTCTTATCAGTTATCCGGTCTTTCAAAAATCGTTGTTTCTTATTCTTCCAGTACCAGCAGTTCAATGGTCTTAAAATCGGTATTGTGGCTTTCGGCCTGAATAGAAATCGTTCCTTTTGTAAGTAATTTGTTGCCATCAGCCGGTAACAGTTTTTCGTAGTACTGGTCTCGCGGGTCGAGCTGTGGTTGCTCGTAGTACATTACTTCTTTACCATCTACAAAGTGGCGGATTATTTTGTCACCACGCACTTCAACTTCAACAATCACCCACTCGTCATCAAGCTGAGTATCAGATTTAGAATTAATGCAGTGCTGTTCAATCAACTCACCATTCATTATTACATTAGTTCCCGGAGTACATAAGTTCATTGTTGAGCGTTCGCCTTTACCCGAAATTCCGCCTAATAGCTGTACCTCAATTGAAGTCGGAAAATCCTGGTCCAACTCCATCGATTCGGCACTTTGCCCGTGAATCATTAAACCATTATTCCGAAAAGCCCAGCCCGGACCACCCTTTACCTGTGCGCCAACAAAGCGGTAAACAACCCGAAGCCTGTAGTGCGAAAAAGTGTCCTTGTAAAACAAGTGCCCGAACTTGCCATTCCACTCGTCCCAGTTTTCGTACGACACGCGCAATATTCCATCCTCAACCCGAAATGTATTTTTATAATTCTCTCCTAAAACTTCACCTTTAAACTTTACTTGCCAGTCGTTTAAATCTTTTCCATTAAATAACTGAATCCAGTTTTCACCTGGTTTTGCCGAGCTTTGCTGTTTTTTATCAGCATTTGTGCAAGAGCTTAAAAATAAAACACTTACCAGAAAAACTTGTAATAAATAGTTGTTGTACCTTATCATTATTGATGATTTTTATTGATTTAGTTAATGAGAGTAAAGGTAAACTATTATGAAAAAAATAAAAATTAACCAGTTGGTTAAACTTTTTGACTAAAAGCTTGTTTTTTTAATCAACACTTTTTAATTTTGACCATATGGTTAAACTTTTTGGTTAATTTTATGAGTGAAACAAAAAAAGACAATACAGAAGAGAAAATTCTGAAAGCGGCCCAAACAGTATTCATTCAGAAAGGCATGGATGGGGCACGCATGCAGGAAATAGCCAATGAGGCAGGGATAAACAAAGCGCTGCTGCACTACTATTTTCGATCGAAGCAGCTGTTATTCAACGCTATTTTTAAGAAAGTTTTTGGTAAAATATTACCCAACATCATGCAAATGGTACGCTCTAACCGCCCAATTGAAGACAAACTTGGCCTATTTATCGAAAACTACATCGACCTCCTCAGCAAAAATCCATTTCTCCCCACATTTATTTTAAAAGAAATTAACCGCGATGCAGCCTTTCTGGCCAAGGTTATAAAAAGTAATGGCATAAATCCTACAGAGGTTTTTAACATGTTGGAGCAAGAAATGGAGAAGGGAAACATTCGAAAAATGGACCCGCGCGAAGTACTAATTAACATACTTAGTTTAAGCATTTTCCCTATTGCCGCAAAGCCATTAATGTCGGTAATGTTTTTTGAAAACAAGCAAAAAGATTACGATGCTTTTATTGAACAACGTAAAACCAGCGTAAAAGAATTCATCTTAAATTCTATTCTGGTAAAAAAGAGTAGTTAAAACACAAAAAAAGAGGCGTAAAACTGCTGAATCGTGTAACGAAATAAACACAAGCCAATGAAAAAGATTCTGTTACTTCTAATTCTTCCGGTGCAACTGGCTGTTGCCCAAACCAACATTCACCTTGATAGTTGTTATGTTTGGGCAAGGCAAAATTACCCAAACCTTAAACACACCCAATTATGGAAAGAGATTAGCGCACTTTCCATTCAAAATAAGGAAACTAATTTGTTGCCACAACTCACCTTAAACGGACAGATCAGCTACCAGTCGGATGTTACTGAAATTTCGGTATCGATACCGGGCATGTCTATTCCAACCGCCTCAAAAGACAGGTACAGCACTTATGCCGAGCTGCAACAATCAATTTGGGACGGGGGAGTTACCAAAGCCAGCAAAACACTGGAGCAAGCCATTTTAAAAAGTAATCTATGCCAGCTAGAGCTTGAACTCTATCAGTTAAACGACCAGGTGTTGCGCGCCTTTTTTACTACACTGCTTGTAGACCAACAGAAACAAGTGATACTAGCCCAGTTAAAAGTGATTGCTAAAAAACTGGAACTCGTACAGTCAGGAATTCGCAATGGTGTTACCGAGCCAGCTGCAGCATTGGTGCTTAAAGCGGAGGAAATTAATCTAAAACAAAGTATTGTTGAGCTTCAGGCAGCCCGCAATGCAAGTTGTAAAATGCTGGCGGTTTTAATCGGCAAAACGGTGAATGAACAATCGAAATTCCTTTTTCAGCCCACATTTACTCCTGACACAAGACTTGTTCGCCCCGAGTTGCAATTGCTGGCCAACCAACGAGAACAGCTTAGTTTCCAAAGCGAACTAATACAAAAAACACGAAATCCTAAATTCTATGGATTTGGCCAGTTAGGTTACGGAAAACCGGGTTTAAATATGCTACTCGACGAATTTAAAGGCTACTATCTCCTGGGAGTTGGTGTATCGTGGAATGCTTTCGACTGGAAAAAAACCAGCCGTCAACAACAGGTTTTACGCCTTCAGCAAGACATGCTCCAAAGCCAGGAACAAACCTTTTTACAAAATATGAGCATTGTTCTTATTCAACAAAAAGAGGAAATAGCCAAGCTGGAACTTTTAATTAATAACGACCGCCAACTTGTTGGTTTAAGAACGGAAATTACCAAAGCAACAGCCTCAAAACTTGAAAACAATGTAATTACTGCCACAGACTATGTTCAGGAACTGCAAACAGAAACCATTGCCAAATTACAGCTCGAACTGCACAAAATTCAGTTAAATCAGGCCCACGAAAAATATATGCTGCTTAACGGAAAAACGCTAAAAAGCGGCAATGAAATCAATTAAACTATTACTTGTTATGAAAAAAATACTCGTCCTTACTTCAATTGCTGTTATGCTATTTTCTTGTGAACGAAACACCGAAACGGCCGATGCTTATGGCAACTTTGAGACAGAATCGGTAATTGTTTCTGCCGAAAATACCGGAAAAATTATAGCGCTAAACATTAAAAAAGGCGACATCATAAAAGCAGGATTTCCGGCTGTACTTATTGATACCACGCAACTACATTTGCAACATTTGCAGGCTAAAGCACAGCAGGCGGCTGTTATAAGCAAACGAAGTTCAATTCAATCGCAAATTGTTGTTCTTGAAGAACAAATGAAAAACCTAAAGGTGAACGAAGCGCGCATAAAACAAATGCTTAACGATGGTGCGGCAACACAAAAGCAACTTGATGATTTACAAGGACAAATAAGTGTAATTGAAAAACAAATTGAGAATACAAAAACACAGTTTTTACTCATCAAAAAAGAGTATGCCGTGTTAGCAGCTCAAGAGCAATCGCTCATTGATCAGTTAAAACGCTGTACCGTTAAATCTCCCGTTTCAGGAACGATTTTGGAAACCTATGCCGAACGGGGTGAACTGGCAGCAACCGGCCGGGCCTTATTTAAAATTGCAGATATAAACCAACTGGAGCTAAAGGTTTATGTTAGCGGTGCGCAACTGCCGCAAATTAAACTTGGACAGAAAGTTACCGTTTATACCGACCGGAATGAAACAGAAAACCAATCGTTAACCGGCACCATATCATGGATTTCGCCTGAAGCCGAATTCACCCCAAAAATTATTCAGACCAAAGAAGAGCGGGTAAAACTGGTTTATGCAGTTAAGGTAGCTGTAAAAAACGATGGAACATTAAAAATAGGAATGCCAGGCGAAGTGCGTTGGCAATAATAGCTGTTTTTCATGATCGAGATTTCCGAAATATGCAAGTCGTATAAAACCACCAGGGCGCTGGCAGGCATAAACCTGCATATAAACAAAGGCGAACTTTTTGGTTTAATTGGCCCCGACGGTGCCGGGAAAACAACCCTGATTCGAATTTTAATGACCCTGCTTTTACCCGACTCGGGCACGGCAACCCTTGATGGAATAAATGCGGTGGACGCCTATAAAAAAATAAGGCGGATAGTAGGTTATATGCCGGGACGATTTTCGCTGTACCAGGATTTAAGCGTTGAAGAAAATCTTAAATTCTTTGCTACCGTTTTTGGTACCAGTGTCGAGAAAAACTACGATCTTATCCGCGACATTTACCACCAAATAGAACCTTTTAAAACACGCCGGGCAGGTAAACTTTCGGGGGGAATGAAACAAAAACTTGCCCTTTCGTGCGCATTAATCCATAAGCCTAAAATACTGGTGCTCGACGAACCAACAACCGGCGTAGATGCGGTTTCGCGAAAAGAATTCTGGGAAATGCTTAAAAACCTGCAGCAAAAAGGAATTACAATCCTGGTGTCTACACCGTACATGGATGAAGCCAATTTATGCGACCGCGTTGCTTTAATTCAAAAAGGAAATATCCTTGATGTAGATGCGCCCCAACGGATAACTGAAAAATTTCCGAGGAAAATAATACAGGTAGGAGCCAAAAATATGTACCGCTTAATAAATGATTTACGTGCTTTTAAAGCCGCAGAAGCGGTTTATGCTTTTGGCCAACATGCGCATTTCACAGGGGTTAACGACCAGGTTGAACCCATTGAGATTGACAGGTATTTGCATCAAAAGGGCCACACTGAAGTGCTGGTGGAAGAAATTCCGGCAGGAATTGAAGATGTTTTTATGAACCTAATGGAACAACAGAGTTAAACTTGCAATGAGAATGGAAAACATAATATCGGCAAAAAACTTAACCAAAAAGTTTGGCAGCTTTACAGCCAATAATGCATTAAGTTTCAATGTAAAACAAGGAGAAATTTTTGGTTTCCTCGGAGCAAATGGTGCTGGTAAAACCACTGCAATCCGAATTTTATGTGGACTTTCAGCACCAAGTTCAGGCGAAGTTACAGTTGCCGGTTTTAATATTTACAGCGAAACCGAAAAAATAAAGAAAAACATCGGCTACATGAGCCAAAAATTTTCGTTGTACGAAGACCTTACCATTTCAGAAAACATAAAACTATATGCCGGTATTTATGGAATTAAAAGAAAACAACGAATTGAAAAAGAAGCACAACTTTTAAAACGGCTTGAGCTGGAAGCGGTTAAAAATAAACTGATAGGAGACTTACCCTTGGGCTGGAAACAAAAGTTGGCTTTTTCGGTTGCCATATTTCACCAACCAAAAATCGTTTTTCTTGATGAGCCGACAGGCGGAGTTGACCCGGTTACGCGACGTAAATTCTGGGATTTGATTTATGAAGCGGCCAGTAATGGAATTACCATTTTTGTAACCACACACTACATGGACGAAGCAGAATACTGCGATCGGGTTTCCATAATGAATGCCGGAAAGATAGTGGCGCTCGACACGCCGGCCGGGCTAAAAAAACAGTACAGCGCCACCAATATGGACGAAGTATTTTTAAAAATTGCCCGATAAATCCGCAGAAAAAAACGCTTGCAGCCTTAAATAAGCAAATAAAATGAAACAACTGAAATCATTTATACAAAAAGAATTTTACCACATTTTTCGCGATCCGCGAACCATGCTCATTTTGTTTGGCATTCCGGTGGCACAGTTGCTAATTTTTGGTACGGTTATTAAAAGCGAGATAAAAGATGTTCACATTGCCATTTACGACCAGTCGAAAGATGTAACTACGCAGGAAATTACCAACAAACTGCTTTCGTCGGGCTATTTTGTTTTAGACAAAAACCTCGACAACCTTAACGAAATTGATGCCATATTCAAAAAAGGAAAAGTAAGGCAAGTTATCGTTTTCGAGAATAATTTTGGTAACAACCTGGGCAAAGAAGGCAGGGCTGCAATGCAGTTAATTGCCGACGCATCAGACCCTAACACGGCAAAACTGGCCATTTCGTATACCCGGGCAATTGTTAACGACTATATTGCCAAAAGCTTCGGTGAAACAAAAAAGCCCATGCAAATAACACCCGAGGTGCGCATGTATTTTAACGAAGAAATGAAAAGTGCTTATATGTTTGTTCCGGGAGTAATGGCACTTATTCTGATGCTGATTTCTGCCATGATGACTTCCATTTCGATTACCCGCGAAAAAGAGCTGGGTACCATGGAAATTTTATTGGTTTCGCCTTTAAAACCAAGTCAGATTATTATTGGCAAAGTACTCCCCTACCTGTTGTTGTCGATTGTAAATGCTTTTATAATTGTACTAATTGGCCATTTTGTTTTTAAGGTGCCGGTTAACGGTAGTTTTTTATTATTGATGCTTGAAACAATACTGTTTATTTTAATGGCGCTTTGTCTTGGCATCCTCATTTCTACCGCCGCAAAAAACCAAATGACCGCCATGTTTATTTCAATGATTGGATTGATGCTGCCAACCATCTTGCTTTCGGGCTTCATTTTCCCCATTGAAAATATGCCCGTAGTTTTGCAATACTTAAGCCACATTATGCCGGCACGGTATTTCATCTCAATAGTAAGAACCATTATGCTAAAAGGGACAGGAATACTCTTTATTTGGAAAGAAACGGCAGTTCTACTGGGAATGACCCTCTTTTTTATAGCCGTAAGTGTAAAGAAATTTAAAATAAGATTGGAGTAAAAATAGTCCAGTTTTAATGGAATGGGAATAAAAGAACAAGCGTAATTTTCTAAATGAAAACCATAAGCTACATACTACAAAAGGAGTTTCGGCAAATCTTTCGGAACCGCACCATGCTGCCAATGATTTTTATGGTGCCCATTATTCAGATGTTGATTTTGGTATTTGCTGCCACTTACGACATGAAAAAAATAGATATGGTGATAGTTGACCACGACCTGTCGGAAAATTCAAAAGAACTGATTGCCAAATTCAACGGAATTCCATTTTTTAATATGCTTCAGCTGGAACAGTCGGAAAAACTTGCCGAACAAAAATTACTGACGGGGGAAGCAGATGTAGTTCTTGTTTTTCCGATGGATTTTGAGCGAAAGCTTATTCGCCACAACCACACAAACATTCAGCTCCTGGTTAATGCCATTGAGAGTAACTCAGCTCAACTCATATACACTTACGCTGCCAATATTGTGGCCGATTACAATCAACAGATCATCTCGGAATGGAAAGCAATTCCGGAGTTTGAAGTACCTGCACAAATTAACATTGCTGAAAACTATTGGTACAATACAGAGCTGGATTACAAGTGGTTTATGGCTCCGGGTATTTTGGCCATTCTGGTAACCCTGATTGGCATGTTTATGTCGGGAATGAACCTGGTGCGCGAAAAAGAAATTGGCACCATAGAACAACTTAATGTAACGCCACTAAAAAAATACCAGTTTATTATCGGCAAACTAGTACCGTTTTGGATAATTGGCTTATTCGATCTGGCTTTTGGGTTGGCAATTGCCTGGCTGGTTTTCGATCTTCCGATTGTGGGCAGCCTGTTTACCCTGTTTTTTATGGCCGGAATTTACCTTATTGGTATACTTGGTTTAGGCTTGTTTATTTCAACCCTTGCCGATACCCAGCAACAGGTAATGTTTGTGAGTTTCTTCTTTTTAATGATGTTTATTTTGATGGGAGGTATTTTTACGCCGGTTGAAAGTATGCCTGACTGGGCACAAACTATCGACCATCTTAACCCACTGTACTATTTTATGCGAATAATGCGTATGGTTGTTTTAAAAGGATCAGGCTTCACCGAGTTACTTCGCGAACTTATTTCTTTAACCTTTTTGGGAATTACCTTTTTAAGCCTGGCCATTTGGCGCTACCGAAAAACGGCCTGACAGTAAAATCTGTTTACATTGCACGAATCAAATTTTCCATTCTTCAGGATAAAAACAATAGTTAACTTTTTAAAATTGATCACGTTAATTTAATTACATTCAACCATGTTTAAATGAAATAATGATGAATGAGCATTTTGTTTTGGAAATACAAGAACAAGAATATTTTGAAGAAGGAATATTCAGGGTTTTAGATAAGCTACACCTTGATGCTGCGAAGTTTATTACGGCCAAAACACAGCAGCACCACAATATTCACGAGTTACGAACTAACATAAAAAAAATACGCGGAATTCTGCGTTTACTGCGACACGAAATTGGCGAAGACAGTTATCAGCTTATGAATTCACACTATAAAAACCTGGCGGCAGAAGTGGCCGTTTTACGAGACGATACTTCGCAAATAGAATTACTGCAGGAAATTAAAAACCGAATAAAAGACACAGCCGTTAAAAAGGATTTGGGGATAATTATAGCCCAACACGATGATACCAGAAAACAGGCATTCTATTTGTTTAATCAGTCTGGCAATGCCGAAAATCTTAAGCAAATGATTCTTGGTTTGCAACAAATGATGCATGAACTATCCTTATCAGGAAACCCGGAATTATTCATACTAAAAAGCTTAAAACATATTTACCGGCAAGCGCGCAGTGCTTTTGAAATTACCGGACTTTTAAACGATGAAGAACTATACCACTACTGGCGCAAACAGGTTAAATATTTAATGTATCACTTAATGCTTTTAAATAAAGCCTGGCCCAATTCCATCCGAGTATTTATAAATGATTTAGGCCGGCTCGCGAGTAAATTGGGTGAATTGCACGACTTAAATTTATTCCATACCGGCATCAAAGAAAAAAGGATATATTGCTCGGCCAAAACACAACAAAGTTATTTATTACGTTTTGTTTACAAGCGTCGCTGGCAGTTAAAGAAACACATCCATAGCCTTGGCGAACAATGCTTTACCGAAAGCAGCGATGCTTTTGCCATGCGCATTTTTAATTCCTGGGAAAATTCGGTAATGAGTAAAAAAACTATTAAAAACAGAAAAAACGCAGACGGTTCCTGCAATTGCACATACTAATAACAATTCTTTACTATGCTGTATTTTCAGCACTCATTTCCAAAAGTTTTAAAACCGTTTTTAAATTACGTGTGGTAGCCCGCGTTTTAAATACCTTTTCAATATAATTGTTCGTAAGTTTTGTTTTCCCGTAGCCGTTCGGGCAATAGATATAAATCGCCTTTTCGCTTAAAAAGTACCGCTCACCATTTTGCATTTGCAAGCTCAGTTTCGTCTCCTGCTGACTTTTAAAACCAGCATCTAAAAAAGTGATATGAAGGTATGAGTTATCCAGAGTTTCATTTGAAAGAAAAGGATTATCCTGCACCGTTTTCTGAAAATCGTCAAGAGCAAAAACCATTACAGGCACACAAAATCCAAAATCTTTCTCAATTTGCTTTTCAATTAAAACTTCCAGTTCACCAGGGTTGTCATTTTCTGAAAAGAATAAAACATTACCACTTTGAATGTATGTTTTTACGCTTTTAAAACCGGCCGCTCCAAACATAGCCCGAAGTTGTGCCATTTTTATACTATTTTTTCCGCTTACATTTATGCCACGCAACAAGGCTATATATTTTTTCATCGGCCAAAACATTGGGTTGATAGAAGAAACAACAGCTTAATTAAAACAAGGTTTTATAAAAGTTTAATAGTGGGAATTATACGAACAGCAAAACGACAAAAGTCAACCACAAAAAAAACCGCCCCTGAGCTATTTAAACCCCAAAGGCGGTGCACTGTCCCTTCCTCACTATTTTTTTGATATTGATTTAGCCACGCTAAATCCCACTTAAATTTTTTAATTATTATGAGTTTTTTTAATGGATGGAGTCATTGTTTTAACGCTAGTAGTTTTTAGTTTTTTTCGGTTTATAACAGGGTAAAAAAGCAAGCTGTTTTATCATTTTTGCTTGCTTTATCTAAATTAATACATTTTTTGTTAAAAGTCAAGTGGCTATAAAATAAAACTTTTAGCCCGGGTAATACAAGCCAGAATCAGGCCCTACAGGCCAACCCAACAACAACCAAACAACCAAAATAATTACCCAAACCAGGAAAAAGAAAAACGTATAGGGCAGCATGGTAGCGATAATGGTTCCAATACCGGCCTTCTTATCATAGCGTTGAAAAAAGGCAACAATTAAGGCAAAGTACGACATCATTGGCGAAATTATATTGGTAACAGAATCGCCAATACGATAGGTATTTTGAATTAACTCGGGTGAATAGCCCAACAACATAAACATGGGGATGAAAGCCGGCGCAAGAATGGCCCACTTTGCCGAAGCACTACCCATAAATAAGTTAAGCACCCCAACCAAAATTATAAAGGCAATCATTAAAGGAATGGAGCCCAGGTCAAGGGATTTGATAAAATCGGCCGATTCAATGGCAAAAATCAACCCGATATTTGTCCACTTAAAATAGGCCACAAACTGAGCTGCAAAAAAGGTGAGAACAATATAAATTCCCAGGGTCTCCATGGCTTTCCCCATACCTCTCATTACATCCGAGTCGTTTTTATAGGTTTTAGCACCAATTCCGTAGGCTACCCCCAATACGGCAGCGGCAATAAAAATTATGGCAACAATACCCATTAAAAATGGCGAACGTAATATATCACCATTCTCGCCGCGCAAATACCCATGCTCCGGAATTACACCAAATAATAAAAATGCAGTTAAAAAAGCTCCCGCCACAAGTGCATAAAGCAGGCCGCGTTTTTCGTCTTTACTTAACTTGCGTAACTCTTCCGGTTTTTCATCTCCATCGTAAACCCCCAATCGCGGAATAACCACTTTCTCGGTTACCCAGGTTCCCACAATGGCAATAAAAAAGGTAGATACAAACATAAAATAGAAATTAGCGGCAGGGTTTACCAGGTATTCAGGGTCGATAATTTGAGCTGCCTCTTCTGATAACCCGGCCAACAAGGGATCGATGGTGCCTAACAATAAATTGGCACTGTACCCACCCGAAACTCCTGCAAAAGCAGCCGCCATACCGGCCAGGGGATGCCGGCCAACAGCCAGGAATATAATGGCTCCCAGCGGAACGAGTAGCACATAACCCACCTCGCTGGCAGTGTTTGATAATATAGCTGAAAATACGATTACAAAAGTGAGTAAACGCTTTGGTGCCGAGGTTACCAACAGGCGCAAAACAGTAGCAATAAAGCCACTGCTTTCGGCAATACCAATACCCAACATAGCCACTAGCACTGTTCCTAACGGAGCAAAACTGGTGAAATTAGTAACCATTTCTTTGAGTATTTTTCCCAGGCCCTCTTTCGACATCAGGTTTACAGGCTCAATCATTTCACCGGTTCTGGGATGCAAGGCATGAATATCAAACAAACTTAAAAAACCGGAAAGCAAAACAACCAAAAACGCAAAAATGGCAAACAAGGTAGCAGGATGCGGCAGCGCATTTCCTCCTTTTTCAACAATATTTAAAAATCGTGCGAGATACTTATTGTTCATGTTTCAATTAAATGTTTCAGAATATTCTAACCAAAAGTTTTGAAATAGGTTCAGGAAAAAGAACTAAAAACGCAAAATACAAAATACTCCATTCATACTCCTTCAATTTTTAAGGTTCGGCAAAAAAACTACTTTGCTGTTTTTATCAGTCATTTCTAATTCTAACTTATCAATAAAATTTTAGCGTTTACAAAAATAAAACAATAAAAAATGTAACCATTTGTATCTTTCGGAAACTAAGTAGCAAACAAAAATCAAAAATCGTTGAAGAAAGAAGAACAGTTTAACCGGTTAGTGGAAGAGAACGACAATCGTATTCGGCGAATTTGCAGTTATTACAACTCGAACACTACCGACCAAAAAGACATGTACCAGGAGATTTTGGTGAACATTTGGAAGAGTCTCGATAATTTCAGAGGCGATTCTTCAATAAACACCTGGATTTACCGCATCGCTATTAATACCTCGTTAAGTTACACAGGTAAAGCCTATAAGCATTTAAAAGTAATGGTTGATGCCGAGCAGCATAAGCTTGCTTCGATAATGGATGTTGAAACTTTAGAAGAAAAGCTGGTAGAAGAAAAGCAACTGCAACGTCTGCAAAACGAACTAAATACAATGTCGGTTATTGAGAAAGCACTTATATCGTTAATGCTGGAAGGCCTTACCATGAAAGAAATAGCAGACGTTATTGGCATTACAGAAAGTAATGTAAAAGTTAAAATTCACCGTATTAAATCGCAACTCAGAAAAAAACTGGAGGATACAAGCCATGACTGAAAGCACAGAAAACAACCTGAACAAATTAATACAAAGGCTAAAAAATGCCGATTCAAAATACGCCAATATCGTAAAAGGAGTGCAAGCTATTTACTGGGTTTTAGTTCCCTTGTACCTCATTCTTATTGTTATACACCTTTTTAACAATGATCCGTTTACGGAAGTAATAGGAAGTGCCTGTTTTTTATCGGGCATGCTAATTTTTGCTTTTCTAATGAGGTATTACTACAAAACATACAGCAAAGTTGATTACTCGTTGCCAACCCTGCAAATGTTAAAAAAGGCAGCCTACCGCCATAAGCTTTTTCAATGGCAGGCTTTATGGGCACTGCTGGCTATACTTTTTATAGATGCGGGCTTAGTGCTTAACCACACGGGAGATGGTAACATCTGGCAAACACAAATTTGGTTTGCCCCTGTACTTGGGCTTAGTTTTCTGGTTGGTGTAATTTGGTGGTATATTCAGTTTAAACCACTGCGAGACCAGGCCTTAACGCTAATAGCTGAAATTGAGGGGGATGATTGAGGTACATTTTCGAGTTTCAAATAATTAAGTGAGCGATTTATTGGTGCCTAAAATGTAATTTTAAAGAAAACTGCCGGCGTAAAAGCCACAGCATCAGAATATACACCAACTAAATTTACATTATCCACTGTACTCACTCTAATATTTGAATACTTTATGTTGTCGGTATTCAAAATATTAAGAATGGAAATTCCGGCCTCGGCCTTAACTTTGCCCGGTTTGAATTTATAAACCAACGATGCATCAAGCCGCCGATAAGGTCTGTCGAGATCGAGGCTGCTGTCGATATCAAAGCGCTCGAAACCCGAACCATAAATGTAATTGGCCGATAGATAAAATGACCGGTAATTAAACACTCCTGCAAATTTAAGCTCGTGTTTTTGCTGATGCGGAGCGGGTCGCCATTCATCGGACACATAAAACGGATAGTTTTCTTCGGTATTACTTAAGGTGTAGGAAACCCAGGCCATGTGCCTTTTTAATTCTTTTTTAACAAACAAATCAAGTCCACGGCTTTTAGCCCTACCTGTGTAAAAGCCCTGGTTTATGCGTTTATTTCCTATAAAAAAACGGTTTAATCCTGTGGTAGTTTTGTTGTAGACCTCGGCGCTTACCGTAAATCCGTTTTTATTGTACGACATTCCGCCAACCCAATGTTCTGCATGTAAAACAGGCACCAAATCATTATCGGCATTAATCCAGAAATTGGTAAAATTATTCGAGCTGTCAACCACAGTTGTTTTCGATAAATACTGGTTATATTTTCCCCATGATGCATTAAGTTTTACCGATTCAGAAAGCTTAATTGATGCTGATAATCGTGGTTCGAAGTACCATTTTTCTACTTCGTTAACATAGGTAACACGCCCACCCGTTTTAAACAACAGGTGTTTACCAAGCGGATATTCGTCTTGCACATAGCCCCACAAACGTGGCGAGTGATTGGTAATGTTTAACAGCTCCTGGTTAAGAGAGATGCGCAAAAGCTCCACATTATTATCAATAATTCCGGCACCGGCAATCACCCGATGACCATCTTTCATATTAAAAATATGCTCAGCCCCGAAACTCACCTCATCCACGGTATTTTCACTGGTAATTTCTCTTCTGATTTTTATTTCGCCTGTTCTGTTGTTTTCGGTTTTGTTTCTTTCAAATATTTGTCTTTCAAACAAAGCATAACTTAAGGTTAAATTGGTTGTATTTCCGTTGCGGTGCGGCAAACCAATTTGCACCGAACCTCCCAATTGCTGATTCTTTTCCTTTTCTGAACGATTAAAAATAGTACGGCCAAACTCGCTTTCCAAATCATAATTAAAATCGTCGCCACCGCCATACAGGCTAAATGCAAAACGTTTTCCTTTTTCCCCTTCATAAACATATTTCAGGTTAGCATCGCGAAAAACAAAATCGGGTTGTACTTCAAAATCAATGGCATTTGATGAACTGTTTCCCTGTGCTGCACCTTGCCCATTTCCGTTTGAGTTATCGCGGGCAAACCAGGTAATATTGGTTGGGTTGTAAAGCTGATAATAGGTTTGCCTGTAGGCTGCCAGCAGCGACGATTTTGAACTTAGCGGCACTTCCAACATCGAATTCACAGTGGTTGAGTTAATATTAAAAGTAAAAGCAGGTTGCAACAAGCTCCCGTTTTTCCCCTGTATGTCAACAATTCCGCCAACCCTTTCGCCATAACGGGCGCCATATCCACCTTTCAGCACTTCAATGTTTTTTACCACAAAAGGATTAACTACTGCAATATTATCATTAAAGTTTTTCAGGCCGAAAACAGTAAAACCATCAAATTGAATCTTGCTTTGACTTTCATAGGCACCCCAGATTAACAAATCGTTTGATTGTTCTCCTGATGCAAGAATTCCGGGCATTAATCGCAAAAGGTTAAAAACCGAATTATCGCCGTGTCCGGGCAAAACTGGTGCTATCTGATGGTTAATTTTCATTTGTCCCGGCATATCGCCAATCAATGTCGACTTTTCAATTGGGTTACTATAAATTTTAATCTCCTGTATTCGTTCAATTTGCGGATACAAAAAAAAGTTACGATGAATACTTCCGGTAACAACTGTATCGTACACAAAATACCCCAGGTGCGAAATTTGCAGGTTAAAAGTGGTATCGGCAGATGCTATAAAATTAAACTGTCCCTGCAAATCGGATTGAACAGGAAGCCGGTTAATTAAAATGTAGGAATAAGGTAAGGGCTCGAATGTATTAGCCTCCATAACCCTTCCTGATATGCGGGTAAATCCGGTAACTTGCCGGGGTTCTTTCTTCGGAATAATAAGCAAAACATTGCCTGAGCGTTCGAGCTTCAGGGGCAAATCCTTTATCAGGAATTGCACAGCCTCTTCGTTACTGTTGAAATGTTTATTGATAGCTGTTACCGGGAATGCGGAAAGTAAGTCGCTGTCGTAAGCAAACTCGAAACCATATTTTTCCTTTAAATCAAGTAATACCTGATTTAAAGGCGTTTTTCGCGTGTTAATTTCAATGGTGCCCTGCTTTTGTGCCAATAACTGTACGCCTATTAATAAAACAAAAACCAGGGAAACTAGTTTCTTCATTAACTTTCCTCTGTAACAAAATACACATTCTCGTTTTGTTTGGTATACTTCAAACTCATGGGTTTGCAAACAAAATCCAACACATCTTCAACGCTGTGTTGTTTCGAAAAATTGCTTCCAAAGTTACGATTATTTAATTCCGGATCGAGTTTTATTGTTACTGCATACTGGCGCTCAATTTCATCAATTACCTCTTTTAGCGGCCGGCCGGCGAAAAAGAAAAAGTTTTGTTTCCAGCTAACAGCTTTTTCTGTGTTAAATATTTTTGTTAAAACCAGTTTACCCTCCTCCAGTTCGGCATGGTTTTGCGGCAATAAAACCACGGCTTCGTCTTTTCCCGTGCGCACCTGTACTTTGCCGGTTAAACAGGTTACCCGGTATTTTTTGTCGCGGGCAAAAATATTAAATGATGTACCCAAAACCTGTGTGGAGCCATATTTTGATTTCACCGTAAATTTTGAACCTTTCTCAACGTTAAAGAATCCTTCTCCTTCAAAATTCACCTTACGCTCCAACTTCCATTTTAAGGGGTAATAAACTAGTTTTGATGCCGCATTCATCTCAACAATAGAGCCATCGGGCAATTGAACAGTCATTCGTTCGCCGGGTAAACAGTTTATGGTTTTATGATAGGTTGACACCACTCCAAGCAGTCCGACCAATACAAAAATTACAGCAGCTGCCACCCACTGAATTACATCCTGTTTAAAGGAAACAACATTGGCTGGTTTATCATCAATCTCTCGTTGCAATGTTGCCCAAACATCCTCGTCCGACCTGTTCCAGTTAATCTTTCCCTTCTCAAAGAGATCTTTTTCGAGGTGATTTAAAGCCTTACTATGTAATTTTTTTTCACTCATTAGTGTTTAAGCTTGTTCTTAAATAAGCAAGTGCAAGTTTCATTCTTTTTTCTATTGCTTTTATACTAACACCTGTTATCTCGGCAATCTCTCTGTAACTCAGAGCTTCTACTCTGCTCATTAAAAAAACGGTTCGTTGTTTTTCCGGCATTTTAGCCAGTGCCAATCGGTAGTTTTCTTTTAACTGAGAAAACACCATCTCTTCTTCGGGCGATCTTGATTCGCCATTGTATTCGAAATGATCGAAAAAATCGAATGAACGTTTTTCTTTGCGGCAATGTGAAACAAAAATATTGTTCGCAATTTTATAAAGTAGTCCCTTTACTCGTTTCAAATCAATCTGTAGTTGCTTTTCCCAGATGGTAAGAAAAACCTCCTGCGCAATGTCGGTTGCCAGTTCGGTATCTCCAGACCGGTAAAACACATAACTGCGAATTTGCGCAAAATGCTCATCAAATAGTTTTTTAAATTCTTTCTTAGTCAAAATCCGGAAGCAATTGTTTTAAGCAAAGTTACATTAGTTTGCGACTTTTGGGAAAAACGGCGGCAATATTCTCACCGCCATTTTTCGTAAAAATCACTATCCGTTGCCGTTTTGGCCATTACCGTTTTGATTGTCACTATCCTGTTGACCGCCATTCTCATTCTTCTCTTCTTTACCCTTGTATTTCCTTTCCGATAGGTCGATTACCTGTTCACCGTCGGCATTGGTTAGCAAAGCGTAGTGGTTGCATTCATCGTCGCCTTCGCTGTATCCATAATCGAGTACCGATACAAGGTTACCTCCCAGGTGTACCTGTACCTCGCCTTCAACAATATACTGGCAAGTTGCCATTCGTTTTAAGGGTTGAGTAATTTCTTTGGTATAAGTTTCAGAAGAGCCATCGGGCCAGGTAATGGTGGCTGTCAACTCTCCAGTAATGTGCACCATATCATCACTTTGGTCTTCATCGGTATCTAAGCCATTACTCCATTGCCAAATTCGTTCGGCACTTCTTACAATGGTGGTTCCGTCAGGATAAACAAAGGTCAGTTCTGATTCGAATTTACGGTACGTACTGTCCACTTTATCAACTACAATTTCTGATGTTCCGTTAATCAGCAACGAATCTACACCAAAGTTGTTGTAAATTACTTCTCGCGTGTAATCCTGACTACTTCTGTGCGCCGAAATCTCAATCACAATTTCTCCGCTAAGCACTTTACCATTGTTTAACAAGGTGCTGTCGCCGTAGTTTAAGGTAATTGTTTTTGGGTAACCGCCATCGTCTCCTGATTCAATAGAAACATCGGGGCAATGATTTTTGTGGTAACGGAGCTTGTTACTCCAGGTAAAATGCTTGCCCATCTTCCACCAGCGCGACAACCAACCTTCAGCATTGGCAAAAAATTCTACCTCGTATGCCCCTTCTGTTGTTGCAGCTTCTGCATGAATTTCGGCTACAGCAATTTCAGCCGATTTCGCTGTTAACTCTGCGCTTATTTCAGGAATCTCAACACCATCATTAGTGTTGGTATTACATGAAAATAAAACTACTGCTAATGCAATAACTGTGAAACCAATAATTTTTTTCATCTGCTCAAAATTTAATTGTTTTTATCTAAATTAATCTCTCTTATCTCTTGCCAAAAACTTAACATCACCGGTATTTTTTAATAAAATACCATACCCAAAAAAACCTTAGGCATCATCAATTTCTTTTTTTAGTTGCCCTTTCTGAATATAATCCGCAATTCAAACTCAACACCCTACTTTTTTCTTATAGTTTTTTCATTTATTTCCACCTGTCTTGCCAAGCGCCTGACAAACAATTTTTTGAAGGCCGATATTTTTTAAGCACTTTATCCGTTTCCTTTGTGGATGGTATTCAAAATGCTTACTTTTGGCAGCTTAAATTTGTATTGATCATGAAGCTTAGTGTTGTTGTAATTATTGTTTTTTTGTTATTCATTTTTGGTGGCTACTCGCATGCTCAAAATAATTTGCAATCGAAAAACAATAACCCCAAAGTGGTGGTGGGAATTGTTGTTGAAAATATGCGCTCCGATTATATTCAGCGGTTTTGGGATAAATTTCAACCCAATGGATTTAAGAAAATTTATTCGCAGGGAGCCGTTTGCCAAAATGTAAAACTTACCCTGCACGAACAAAACTATGCCAGTGGCACGGCAACACTATTTACAGGTGTTCATCCATCTATTCACGGAATAGTTTCAAACCAATGGTACGACAGGTTAAAGAAAAAGGAGATTGATAGTACCGAAGACGACTATTATTTTACTGTGGGTGCCGATACCGATGCCGGTAATGCTTCGCCAGCGAACCTATTGTCGACAACCCTTACCGATAACCTTAAAATTTTAAGTGGAGGAAAAGCCAAAGTATTTAGTGCGGCTTTAAACCGCGAATCGGCAATTTTTGCTGCCGGCCATGCCGCCGACGGTGCTTACTGGTTTGATACCGAATCGGGCCGTATGATTTCAAGTTCTTTTTATGTCAGTACTTTCCCCGATTGGGTTCGGGTGTTTAACAGCGAGAATTATGCCGACATCTACAGTCACCGCACCTGGACAACCTTACTGCCTGAAACCAGCTATACCGAATGCCTGCGCGACGACTACCTGCTTGAGCGAGGTTACTTTGGCGAGTTTAATACCTTTCCGCACGCCATAAACAAGTATATAAAAAGAACAGGCGATTTCAGGCCTTTTAAAACTACACCCTCTGCCAATATGATGATTAAAGATTTTACCCTTCGTCTGCTGGAAAACGAAGATATTGGCAAAGATGATGTTACCGATTTTGTGACTGCTGTTTTTTCGAGTATGGATTACGAAAACAACTCATTCGGACCGGCTTCGCTTGAAATGATGGATACGTATCTATATCTCGACCAATATATTGGTGAACTGATTGATGAGGCAGAGAAAAAATTTGGCAAGGACAATGTACTTTTCTTTCTAACAGCAAATACTTCGGCATCGTACCCCATTGAGTACCTGAAAGAAGAGTTTCACCTTACTGTTGACTATTTTAATGTGGAAAGTGCCATTGCTTTGCTTACTTCATACCTGAATATCACCTATGGCGAACAAAACTGGATTGAACATTATTCTGATTTACAACTTTACCTCGACCACGACATTATTAATAAAAGCAACCAGGTAAGCTTAAACGAACTTCGGGAGGTATGTTCAAACTTTATCAATCAATTTACAGGCGTGCAGGTTTCAATGCCGGCATTTCAGCTCGAGCAGGGTAGCTCTGCCAACGGTCTGTTTGAGCCCTTGTACAACACTTACCATAAAAACCGCTCGGGTGACTTTGTTTACACCTTGAAAGAAGGTTGGCAACCCGGCTACAAATTTAAACGGGTTAATTACACTGATCAATCGCGAATACCTATAATTTTATGGGGAGTGGGCATAAAACCACAACAAATTAATTCCACCTACAATGCTGCTGACCTAGTACCAACACTGGCGCAGCTAATTAATGTTCCTATTCCCGACAAATGCCAGGGAAAAATAATTAGTGAAATACTGAAAAAGTAAACGTTCTTACGAGTAACACCAGGCCCTTGCAATTAAAACAGATTAAATCCTTTCCTGCTCTTTTTTTCAGGCTTTAAATCTGCATGTACCTGCTCCTCCTTTTTGGGGCGGTTTTTACTGTTTATCCTTGGTTGTAAGCTAACCACAAGCGTAGTATCAGAAATGGCTTTTACAAGATGCATGGCCGGTTTAAAGCCACCTGTTGAAACCGATAAATTAACATCTCCTTTCTCAAGTATAAGCTTATAAAATCCATTCTGGTTCGTAATGGTGCCTATTCCTGAGTTTTTATCAAAAATACTAACATTCTCTAAAGCTTTTCCGTTGCTGCCATCGTTAACATAACCTGTTATGGCAACAACCTGGGCCCAACCGATACCTGGAATTACAAATAAAAGCAAGGCGAAATGGGTGATTAATACTGTTTTCATTCTTTGTATTGTTTCAAATTGTTTATGGCTCTATAAAAATAGACAAAAAAGAGCAGAGAAAGGTTGCTTTATGTTTCAAACTTTATCAAAAAATCGTTAAATAATTCTTTATTATTTTTTAAAAAGCTAATCCTTATTTAGACTACATTGTATGCAACACCCATAAAACATTTTAAAGAACATAAAGTTACATGACAAAAGTTAGCCAATTCTGCTTATTTAAAAACAGACTTAATTACTATCATTGTTTTCTGCTGAATAACATCATGTTATCAAGCAAATACGTTATTTTTTTCTCAACTATCTGCGTACATTTGTTTATAGCTAATAAAGAATTTTATCTTTATTTAAAAGTAAAAATCAGCAACCGACCCTGCCGCAACCGGCGCCATATTTAACAATAACAACTAAAAACCATTTTATAAACAAAAACTTATCACATGGATCCAATCCAATCGTTAATTAAAGATCTTGCTGATAAACATGGACGACGCAGAGAAAGTGTTTTACCCATTATGCAAGGCGTTGTTGAGCATGAGAAATTCCTGTCGGAACGCTCAATGATTGAAATTGCAAGAGAGATTGACATTCCGGCTGCCGATGTTTATGGAACAGCAACCTTTTATTCATTTCTTGAGACAAAACCAGCAGGTAAATACACCATCAGGGTATGTAAAACTATTACCTGTGCAATGAAAGGTAAAAACCAGGTTTTATTTGCCATTCAAGACATGTTAAAAATTAAGTTAGGGGAAACCACCCCCGACAAACAATTTACGCTTTTAGAGACCAACTGCCTGGGATGGTGCCACAAGGCACCTGCAATGCTGATAAACGATGACGTTTATACTGAACTCACACCCGAAAAAGTGAGGGAAATTCTGTCGAATTACATGAAACAAAACGTTCACCATTAAAAAAAGCAACTATGGCAAGTTCTCATCAACTAAAACGTGTTGATTTCATTTTCAGAAATGAAAACGACTGGGAAAAAATACTTTCCGCAACCATTAAAAAGAAACCGCAGGATTTAATTAATGAGCTGATAAGTTCAGAATTAAAAGGAAGAGGAGGCGCAGGGTTTCCAACCGGCCTAAAATGGAAACTAACTGCCGAGGCAAAAGAAAAACAGAAATACGTAATTTGTAATGCCGATGAAGGAGAGCCGGGAACTTTTAAAGACCGCGAAATTCTATCACGGGTGCCTTATAAAGTTTTAACGGCAATGGCCATTTGTGGTTACATCACCGGAGCTAACAAAGGCTTTATCTATCTGCGTGGTGAATACAAATTTTTGCAACCCGAACTAAACAAAGCCATTGACGAGTTTGACTACTATTGCAAAGAAATTAATCTCGATTTTAGCATTGAAATATTTATGGGCAGTGGCGCCTACATTTGCGGCGAAGAAACAGCTCTGATGGAATCGATGGAAGGAAAAAGGGGCGAACCCCGGAATAAACCACCGTTTCCAACACAAAGAGGCTACATGGGCAAACCCACCGTTATTAATAATGTTGAAACGCTGGTGCACACTTATACCATTTTTAAATACGGAGCAAAAAAATTCTACGATTTAGGCGTTCAATATTCCAGAGGAACCAAATTATTTTCGGTATCGGGCGATACACCAAAGCCGGGTATTTACGAACTGGAACTGGGGATGAGCCTGCAGGATTTTGTTTACGAGTTTGGCGATGGCGATACCAAAGCCGTACAGGTGGGTGGAGCTTCAGGATTTCTGGTTCCGCGTAAAAAGTTTAAAGATGCTGCTATCGGTTTTCGTGGAAAATTAACCGGCATATCGTTACCTACCGGAGGGTCGATGATGCTTTTTAACAGCTCTCGATCAATGTTTAACGTGCTGGATAATTACCTCGAATTCTTCCGCGAAGAATCATGCGGACAATGCACTCCCTGCCGCGTTGGCTGCCAACAATTATTGCTGGGCATAAAGGCTGTAAAACGTGGAGACAAACCGGCTTCTTACCTTGACAAACTAATGCGGCTAACTGAAACCATGCAGTATACTGCAAAATGCGGATTGGGACAATCTGTAGCAAATTCATTTTCGTCGATTGTTGAGAATTTTAGAGAAGAGATGATTTATTAACCCGGAAAATGTATTGAAATGAGTAAAAAATTAAATATAACCATTAACGGTTTTCCGGTTGAAATTGCAGCCGGGAAAACCATTCTGGAAGCCGCAGAAGAGCAAGGAATTACCATTCCAACCTTATGCCATCATAAAGATTTGTGCGTTGCCGGAAACTGTCGCGTGTGTGTGGTTGAGGTAGCAGGGCAAAACCGCTTGTCGGCTGCATGTGCAACGCCTTGCGAAGAAGGAATGGAAGTGTTGACCAACAGTTTGAAAGTTCGTAACTCACGAAAACAAATCATTGAATTACTATTGGCAGAACACAATGCGGATTGCACCAAATGCTACCGAAACGGAAACTGCGAACTGCAAACACTGGCCTCGGAATACAAAATAATGACCCAGGACTTTCTCGAGCTCGTTCCCCTAAAACAATATAGTATTGATGCTTATTCGCCTTCAATAATGAAAGACGACAGCAAATGTATACGCTGCCAGCGATGCGTAAGAACCTGTGCCGAGCTGCAGGGTGTAAATGCGCTGACTGTTGCCCACAAAGGCGACAAAATGAAAATTACCACTTTCTTTGAGAAGGCTATGCGCGATGTGGTTTGTACCAATTGCGGGCAATGCATAAACCACTGCCCTACCGGAGCTTTGGTAGAGAAAAATTACATTGAGGAAGTTTGGGAAGCCATTGCAAATCCGAAAAAACATGTCGTAGTACAAACCGCCCCTGCAGTAAGAGTTGGTTTAGGCGAAGAACTGGGACTAAAACCAGGCAAACGCGTTACCGGACAAATGGTAGCCGCCTTAAAACGTTTAGGTTTCGACTCGGTACTCGATACCGATTTTACTGCCGACCTAACAATTATGGAGGAAGGTACCGAACTACTTACCCGTTTGAAAAAAGCCCTGGTAGATAAAGATGAGTCGGTTACACTGCCAATGGCAACATCTTGTTCGCCAGGATGGATTAAGTACATCGAGCACATGTATCCCGAACATTTGAATAACCTTTCAACCTGTAAATCGCCACAACAAATGTTTGGGGCACTGGTTAAAACTTATTATGCCAAAGCACGCAACCTTGAACCTGAAAATATTGTATCTGTTTCGATTATGCCGTGCACAGCAAAAAAATACGAGGCTTACCGCCCTGAAATGCACGACAGTGGCTACCGCGATGTAGACTACGTACTTACTACGCGAGAACTCGCCATTCTTATAAAACAAGCCGGTTTGGATTTTAACAAACTTGAACCGGTTAAGTACGACCGTTTAATGGGAGAATCATCGGGCGCAGCAGTAATTTTTGGTGCCACCGGAGGTGTAATGGAGGCTGCTTTACGAACAGCCTACGAAATTGTTACAGGCCGCGAAGTACCGTTTGACAACCTGAATATTACTCCTGTACGCGGCATGGATGGCATTCGCGAAGCTTCAATTAAAATTGATAATCCACTAAAAGAGTGGGCCTTTTTGGATGGAGTTGAGCTAAAATGTGCCGTTGCACACGGCTTAATAAATGCCAAAACTGTAATGGATTCAGTGAGAGCCGGGACTGCAGACTATCATTTTATTGAATTTATGGCGTGCCCCGGTGGCTGCCTGGGTGGTGGAGGCCAGCCTATTCCAACCAATCCCGAGATAAGGCAAAAACGTGCAGAAGCAATTTATGCTGAAGATGAAGGTTTAACGATACGAAAATCGCATGAAAATCCGGAGGTTCTGAAATTATATCACGATTTCTTAAAAGAACCGCTTGGCGAAATTTCGCACCACTTGCTGCATACAAAATACACCAAGCGCGAAAGGTATTAATTACCGTGCGAACAAATCATATAAAATCCGGTATCTTTGGGTATCGGATTTTTTTATGAAACAATTTACAAGATATATTCCTTCACCAATTGGATGGCTTCGGTTATTATCGTCAGAAAAAGCGTTAACATCCATTAAATTTGTAGATGCCTGCTCAAATTGGAGTGAGCAACAACCAATAATCCTCGGGCAAACTGCAAAGCAACTTGAAGCTTACTTTCAAGGAAATTTAAAATCGTTTAATCTTCAATTAGAACCGGAAGGAACACTGTTTCAGCAAAAGATATGGAAACTGGTGCAAGGAATAGAATACGGTGCAACGGCAAGCTATCTTGAAATTGCCCGGCAATCAGGATCAGAAAAAAATACGCGGGCAGTAGGTTTTGCCAACGGGAAAAATCCTATTCCAATTATAATTCCTTGTCATCGAATAATTGGAAGCTCGGGTAAACTCACCGGATATGCTGGAGGAATAGAACGCAAGCGCTGGCTGCTAAATCACGAAAGAACTAACACAAAAATTCCGGGCCAACTATTCTAAATCAGGGAATATTGTCCCATATTGAAAACACAAAAAATACACTCTTAAAACTATCTTCCTGATATCATGCATTTTAATTTTATGGTATACATTTTGTTTTAATGGTATCCGAAATCAGGAAGATAAAAAATAAGGATTTGAAATAAAGACTCCTTAAAAGAAATGGAACTCAATTTTGGGTTCCATTTTCTTTTGCTGGTAAATTGATATACCCTATATTCACAACAAAAAATATATGCAAAGAAATGTAAAACTCCTTTTTCTGTTTCTGCTTATTACCCAATTCGCAGCTGGGCAAGACCGATACGCCTACGAACAATTTGAAGAAATTAGGGTTGAAACAGCTACATATGCAACAAAAGATGGCGAAAACCTGGATATGGATATTTACCTCCCTCAATACGATAACGAACCGGAAAGAGCAACAATAATTTACCTGCACGGTGGAGGATTTAGTAGTGGTGAACGAAACAGTGAGAAAATAAAATCGTTTTGTACAAACCTGGCCAGCTATGGCTATGTTGTTGCATCTATTTCGTACCGATTAACGCGAAAAGGCAAAGCTGAAGGCTTTGGATGTAATTGCCCTACCCAGGTAAAAATCAACACAATCTATTCTGCCTCAGAAGATTTGCAGGATGCTGCATTTTTCCTTATCGAGAACAGGCATCAGTATGCAATAAATCCACAACAGATTATTCTTGCCGGAAGCAGCGCCGGAGCCGAAACAGCTTTAAATACAGCGTATCAGCCACCGTATTGCTACGGTTTAGACTCCGGACCGGTATCGTTTGCAGGGGTTATCGGTATGGCTGGTGCAATTGCCGATACTATGGCGCTTTATGATGAATCGGCTATTCCTTCGCTTTTGTTTCATGGCTCAGACGATCCGCTTGTACCTTATGGTTCAGCTCCACATCATTACTGCAAAGAAGGAGCACCAGGCTACTGGCTCTTGCATGGCTCGCATACCATTGCTGAAAAATTAAAACAACTAAACGTTCCCTGCTGGCTGCACACCTCATGCGGAGCAGGACACGAATTACACAGCCAGCCTTTTACCGATTATTTTGATGTAATTACAGAATTTTGCCACCAGTTTGTTATTGAAAAAAATGGCGACCAACGCCATACCATAATTGAAGGAGAACACAACGCTCAACGATTTAACGATTATAACTACTGTTCACAATGAAACGATTTCTTGCCAGCCTTATTTTTCTGTTTCCAATTATACTGACTGCCCAGCAAATAAATGTTTTAAGCTACAATATACGATACAATAACAGCAATGATGGAATTAACGCCTGGCCAAACCGTGTTGAAATGGTTAATGGCCTGCTACAATTTTACGAGCCTGATATTTTTGGTCTGCAGGAAGCGTTGTTCAATCAGATTTCAGATATTGATGAAGCACTTCCGAATTACGAGTGGTTTGGCGTTGGTAGAGAAGATGGTGATAAGGGGGGTGAATTTTCGCCTGTATTTTTTAACAGAGATAAATTTATTTTAATTGAAAAAGGCAACTTTTGGCTTGCCGAAGATTGCACCAAGCCCGGATTAGGCTGGGATGCTGCCTGCACCCGAATTTGCACCTGGGGAAAATTTCAAAGCAAAATCAGTGGCAAAAAATTTTATGTTTTTAATACGCATTTCGATCACAGAGGCGATGAAGCACGAAAAAATTCGGCGATTCTGATCCGCGATAAAATTGAAGAAATGACTTACAAAAATAATCTGCCTGTACTTTTAACCGGCGACTTTAACCTAAAGCCCGAAACCTTACCCATTTCGCTGCTAAAAAAATACCTGAACGACAGCCGCGATATTTCGGCACAAAAACCTTACGGGCCAGTAGGAACATATAATGGTTTTAAGTTTGACGCGGAATTACAAACCCGTATCGACTATATTTTTGTTCGTGGTTTTAAGGTATTAAAATATGCGGTACTTACTGATAATAAAGAACAACGGTGGCCTTCAGATCATTTGCCGGTGTTTGTGCAACTGCAGTTGAAATAAGAGAATTGGTTCAAGCAGATTTGAAAAACTAAAAGAAACTAATCTGCGGCAATCCGCGAAATCTGCGAGCAAAATTCTTAATCCGAGTCATCCAACTCAAAGATTTCATTTACCGGTTTTTCAAAAACTGTCGAGATTTTAAGCGCCAAAACTGTCGATGGCACGTACCTCCCTTTTTCGATTGAATTTATCGTTTGCCGCGAAACACCAATCAATTTTGCCAAATCGTCTTGCGTAAGATTTTTTATTGCCCGTTCTATTTTAAGCCTATTCTGCACTTCGTATTTTTGATTTGGTAACGTAATAACTCACCAGGTAAAATCCCAAAATAACTGCCAATAATGTATCTGCTGAAAGTTGACTAAAATCGTCAGAAACACTATTTTCTAAATAAGTGATAAAAAAGAATCCCACAAAACCAGCTCCAAAGCTCCGATAAAAAGACTTTAAACGAATCAGGTTAGACATTTCATCCTCAACCTTATCGCGCGAAAAACAAATAAGAAACAATCCAAAATTAACATAAATAACCCCAATATAATTACTTCCATCAACCAGCAAACTCTTAAAAATCCATGGTAAAGTTATGGCACAAATTACCACCACAATTCCCACAAGTTTAAACCAGCGAGGAAACAACTTAAGTTTCTTAAAAACAGCCTCATCATTCTTTTCTTTAAAAAGCCACGACACAAGTCCTATAGACAAAACAACAAGTACTAACAATAATATTTGAACCAATTTTGTTTCCATATTTTTCAATTTTATTTTCGTAGTTTATAAAGAGTAAGGTAAAAGTAAAGTGTTGCAATTAGCATTCCTCCTCCCATAAATGACTGAACAATAAAGTTACTCCAACAACCGCCATCTGAGCCTGTTATACGCATTGTACTCAAGGCAAAAATCAGAGCCACCAAACTTACAAACGAATAAGTAAAAGCCTTAAATCTTAACTGTTCCGAGTATTCATCTTCGGTCTTCTGTTTCGAGAAAAATGTTACGAATAGTGCGAGGTTAAAAACTGAAATTAGCATTTCATTCATGTTTGCTATAGCGTCTTTAAAAATTAATAGTGCCAATAAAGCAAGAGCAGTAAAGATGATCGCCACTGTTTTAAACCAATTTGGTAGCAACCGGAATCTACGCTCATACAAATCGAAACTTAATGCAGAGGAAGGAATTATGTACAGAAGTAATCCGATGTAAATACAAAAACTAATTATGCTGTAGATTTTCATTAGTGTAAACTTTACTTTTCAATATGACAAACATACTTTACATTTCTACAAAAGACAAGTTTTCTTTACATTTTTTGTATTTGTTTTTTAACATCATTTCAGTTTTCTTTATCAAATGCTTGACAATCCTGGTGAACTCATTATTAAAATATCTGATGGAATTTGGGGTGCCCCCATTCTAATACTGCTACTTGGTGGCGGTTTTTACTTTTTGGTATATTCGCGGCTGGCCCCTTTACGCTACATTGGCCATGCCTTGCAAATATTAACCGGAAAATACGACGACCCTAACGAAGCCGGGCAGCTGCGACATTACCAGGCATTATCCACAGCCCTCGCTGGCACAGTTGGCATGGGCAATGTTAGTGGTGTAGCAGTAGCCATAACTATGGGTGGCCCGGGAGCCATTTTCTGGATGTGGGTATCGGCACTGTTGGGTGTTAGCACTAAATTTTTCACCTGTACGCTGGCTGTTATGTTTCGGGGAAAAGACGATGCCGGAGAAATTCAGGGTGGCCCCATGTATTACATTACCGAAGGGCTGGGCAAAAACTGGCGACCACTTGCCGTATTTTTTGCCCTTATGGCAATGATAGGCGTTTCACCGCTGTTTCAGGCAAACCAGCTCACACAAATGATTAGAGATGTTATTCTGGTTCCAAATAATATAGAGGCTTCGTTTACAAGCAACATTGTTACAGGCATAATAATTTCGATACTGGTTGGCCTGGTGGTAATTGGAGGTATTAAGCGCATCGGAAAAGTTACCGGACGATTGGTGCCAACCATGGTTGTAGTCTACACCATTACCGTTTTCTTTATTATCTTCTCTAACACCTCAGCAATTATCCCGGCCTTTAAAACTATAATTGCCGATGCATTTACCGGAAATGCGGTATTAGGAGGTTCTCTGGGGGCTATAATCATCACCGGTGTTCGGCGGGCCGCCTTTTCAAATGAAGCAGGACTGGGAACGGCACCTATGGCACACGGAGCAGCAAAAACCAACGAACCAATCCGCGAAGGATTAGTGGCTATGCTTGGCCCCATTATCGATACCATTATTGTTTGTACAATGACAGCCCTTGCCATTATTATTACAAATACCTGGCAGGAAAGCAGTGCCGATGGAATAACTTTAACAGCACATGCCTTCGATTCTGCCATTCCTGTTTACGGAAAATATATTCTGGCTACCTGTGTAATTTTCTTTTCCATGTCAACCATGTTTGCCTTTCCGTACTACGGCGTAAAATGCCTGGGTTTTGTTGCCGGAACCAAATACCAGCACATTTATAATTACCTTTTTGTTGCTGTTATAATTTTAGGTGCCGTGTCAAACCTGCGGGTTATTATCGGGCTTATTGATATTGCTTTTGCGCTGATGGCCTTTCCTACCGTTATTACCACTATTCTTTTGTCGCCGTATGTTAAAAGGGCGGCCAAAGACTATTTTTTGCGCTTGAAAGCAGAAAAGCTATTGGTTAAAAGAACGCGTAATAACGCTTAAAATAATTAATGCCCCAGGTCTTTTCTCGTGAGCCCGGTATTGCTTTTTCAACAGAAAAGCAATAATTTGAAGGAAAATAATTTCATGACAAATTCAAAATTTGACCAACTTGAAAAAGCCTTTTTCCACGATGGCTATCAACTGGCCATAAATGCCCTTAAAAATACGAACAACCATACAGTGCCTGATGCTGTTATCAGGGAAATGTATGCCATTATTGATGGTTTAATCGATTCATTATTTGCATACGCCCGACAACAAAACCAGGCAATTGAATGCAAAAAAGGTTGTGCATGGTGCTGTCATCAGCCGGTATTTGCACTTGATTACGAGTTGAATTACCTGAACAACTTTATACATAAAAATTTTGATATTGTAACTCGCTCTGCAATTCAGAAAAAAGCAAAATTTAAAAGGGAAAAACTTGCCCAACTGGAAGGCGATGCATTACTAAATGCAAAAACGCCCTGCCCCTTGTTACATGAAGGAGCCTGTTTGGTTTACGAAGCACGCCCAATGGCCTGTCGCATTTATCTTTCGTCGGATGTAAAAAGCTGCAAACAGTTCTTTAACAATCCTGATGATAAGAGCAATTACCCCAAACTACTGGATATGCCTATGCGCCTGGGACGCATGATGAACGAGGGATTTAAATCGGCGCTAAAAACAAATGGCGTTGAGGCAAAAGAATATCGGATTGAAGAGAAACTTTGTTAAAGGTTTTCCAACACAATGCCTGCTGCTGTAAATCTATTTTCAAGAATTTCGGGTGACACAGGACGGCCATTTTTTGTGAGCACCGAAGTAATGCGGCCTCTTACCATTAGCTTTTCATCTGCTCTGCGAATTACTTCCTGCAAAAAAACGATGCGCAACCGACCTTGTTTTCCTATTTTTAGTCGCACCAAAAAGTCATCGCCGGGGCGCAACGGTAACTTGTACTCCAATTCACCTTTTATCACCACTGCATCGATTCCATCATTGTGTAGTTGCGCAAAATCAAGCCCAACATAATTTAAAAATTTATGGCGTGTATGCTCCAGGTAGTTCTGATAAACAGCGTTGTTTACAATCCCCTGGATGTCGCATTCGTAGTCGCGAACCTGCATTTCAAGTTCAAAATGGTAATCCTGCATCTTTTTATATTAAAAGCTAATGCCCATTAAATACAACACCGACTCAATAGCCGGTGCACCACACTTAAGTTCTTGTTACTTAATTTCAAAATCAAGCAATTTTTTGTCTTCCAGATAGCCTTCCAGTCGATCGCCAATAGCAACCGGTCCAACATTGGCAGGCGTTCCGGTATAAATTAAATCGCCTATTTTAAGTGTTACGTAGTTTGAAATATGTGCAATCAATTCATCAAAATCAAAAATCATTAATCCCGAATGTGCTTCCTGAATTGTTTTTCCGTTAATATCGAGGTGAAAACTTATTGCATCCGGATCGGGAAAAATTGACTTCGACAGAAAGGTATTACTCAACACTGCCGATTTATCAAAAGCTTTCGATTTTTCCCACGGAAGGCCTTTTTTCTTCAGCTCTGCCTGCACATCACGCGCTGTAAAATCAATGCCAAGTCCAATTTCATCGTAGTAACGGTGGGCAAACCGTTTCTCAATATTTTTTCCAATCCGGTTAATCTTTATTACCAATTCAATCTCATGGTGCAAATCTTTTGTCCAATCAGGAATATAAAACGGATCGTTATTGCGCAACAAAGCCGTATCTGGCTTCATAAAAAATATGGGTTCATCAGGCACCAACTCATCAAATTCTTTTGCATGAGCCACATAATTTCTTCCTATGCAAATTATTTTCATGATATTAAACTTTTCAATTTCATAGTCATTTCGAACACAGTAATCAGGCTGTAATGCCGAAAAAATTAATTAACAGATTTCTCAATCGTCTTTTCTTCAAAACAACAAGCCTTACTTACTCATCATCTTTAGTTTCAACTGTGTTAAAACTTTCTTGGTATACAGTGGAAATTCGCTGTTTAAAATCCAGCCAAAGTAACCGGGTTGTTCTTGAAGCACCTGCTCAACGGGTATGCCTTTATTTTTACCAAAATTAAATACCTCTACCCCATTTTCGTCGTATACAATACGTCCAACAAAATCCACATTCCGGTCGTACGATGAGAATTCGCTTAATTTATCCACATCGTTTTCTATAGGTGTCGATTTTTTGCCTTTTGCATCTTCATAAGCTACGCCTTTATATTTATCCAGTTGCGATTTTAACACTTCGTAGGTGGCCTTGGTATCGGCCATAGCACTGTGGGCGTCAACTAATTCCTGGTTGCAATAAAATTTATAGGCGGCAGCCAGTGTGCGTTTTTCCATTTTATGAAAAATGGCCTGAACATCAATAAACTTCCGTTTCTTTAAATCAATATCTACCTCGGCACGTAAAAATTCTTCGGCAAGCAAGGGTATATCAAAGCGGTTGGAATTAAAACCGGCCAAATCGCAACCTTCTAAAAATTTCGCCAGTGTTTTTGCTACTTCCTTAAATGTTGGTGCATCTTTAACATCTTCATCGTAAATACCATGTATTACCGATGCTTCAGTTGGAATTGGTTGCTCCGGATTAATGCGCATCAGCTTTTCTTCCTCGCTGCCATCAACATTAACTTTTACCAGTGCAATTTCTACAATCCGATCTGTAACAATATTTATTCCGGTAGTTTCCAGATCCAAAAAAACCAATGGATTTTTTAAGTGCAATTTCATGATTGGTATGAATTAAAAAAGGTATCCTAAAACCTTGATTTTTTGGATACCTTTTGGATTTATCGTTAAACTCTTTTAAACGTTTATCATCATTGGCATTAGCAGCATCAGCATATCTTCATCTTCTTCATTTTCAGCCGGAAGCAGAAGACCTGCGCGCGTTGGATCACTCATTTCCACCCGCACATCTCCGGTTGAGATATTTGTTAAAATCTCTTGCAGAAAAGTTGATTTAAAACCTATTTCGATCTCTTCTCCTTCGTACTCGCAATTAATGCGTTCTACAGCTGAAATTGAGAAATCAATATCCTGAGCCGATACTACCATCTGGTTGTCGGTAATATTAAGTTTTACCAGGTTACTGGCCTGGTTAGAGAACACCGATACACGCTTAATGGTATTAAAGAAGTTTAAGCGGTCAATGAGCATTTTATTGGGATTATTGGTAGGAATAACCGAATTGTAACTCGGGTAATTTCCTTCCACCAAACGACAAATTAGTTTATAGTTGCTTAAAGTAAAAAAGGCATTCTTATCGTCGAACTCAAGTTTAACGTCGAACTCTTCTTTTGGTAAAAGGTTTTTCAATAAACTGGCCGGCTTTTTAGGAAGAATAAACGACGATTCAAACTCGGCTTTGGCATCCAAACGGCGGTAACGCACAAGTTTATGTGCATCTGATGCTACAAAGCTCATAAAATCAGGCGTAAGTTCAACATAAATACCATTCATTACCGGGCGTAACTCATCGTCGGCAGTGGCAAACAATGTCTTTTCAATTCCTTTTTGAAGTACAACATGGCTTACATCGATAGCCGATGCTCCTTCTTCATCCAATTGTGGTTGCTCCGGAAAATCCTCGGCATTTTGTCCCATAATGCTGAATTTACCATTGTCGGAATAAATTTCAACAAGATAAGACTCACCATCGATTTGGAATGTCAGTGGTTGCTCCGGAAATTCTTTTAATGTATCAGTAATTAATTTTGCAGGAACGGCCACGGCTCCATCGCCTTCAATATTATCCAGCTCTAAACTGGTTATTAACGTCGATTCCAAATCGGAAGCGGTGATGGTTAATTCTGTTTCGCTTAACTGAAACAAGAAATTATCGAGAATTGGCATGGTACTTTTACTGCTTATTACCTTACTTATTGCAGAAAGGTGGCTCAGTAATTCGGTGCTTGAAACTACAAACTTCATTTATTTCGATTTATTTTTTTGAATTTTCGTCTTATTGACAACTAATCTAAGTATACGAATATACAAACTTTCAGGAATTATCCCTATCGTGCCAAAGGTGATTTTACCCGATTTTATGAACGATTGTATTTGTATTTACGAACAAGGTTGTAAACCAGTGCAAAAAGTATGACTAAAAGCAGCGGGATCAATACATTCAACACTTTCCAGAAAGTTGCTTCTTCGCGTAATTTTACTTTATCGAGCAAACGTAATTTTAGCGATTGGCCACGCAATTGCATAATTCCCTGCTTATCATCGAGGTATGAAATAGCATTAATCAGAAACTCCTTATTCCCGAAAACCTGCCCCGAAACTTCGTCGAAACCAAGCTCCTGAATTTTAGGCGGATTGGCAGAATAATTTACTTTGTTACTCATTATTCCTCCGTCGGCAATTACAATCATTTGTGTGGGCTGACTTTCTGTAATTATATCAGCCGAAGAATAAGCATAGTTTTCCACCATTCGGTTTTTATAATTCGATGTAAAAACACCTTCAACCAAAATACCAACCGGGATGTTGGCCTGCGTAAACAGTTCGCGAGCCGGCGGATTATTTATATTTCCAAGGCTTACCGATGACGGAACTTTTATACGACGAGCATAGGGAGAAGTAGAAAGTATTACCTCCTTGCGCAAACCGGCACCACCAGATACTGTATCGAGCGAGGACACAAACTCTGATTTTACCCAGTTTAGGTTGCGGCTAAGCGGATGGTTATCGTTTGGTGTTAACAAAGGCGAGTAATACCACGGATGCAAGGTGTAACGCGCCGTATTCCCTGGCGCAGCCGTGTTTACCCTGATTTGAATACAATTTACATCCTGCAGCAGTTCGTAATTCATGCGCACTCCGTATCGAAACAGCTGATCTCCCAAATTTAAATCGTTTGGAAAAGAATACGTCTGGAAGCCTTTGCTTAAACTGTCGAGACTTACCTGCACCGGATCAATCAACCAGACAATCTTTCCTCCTTTCATCAGAAACTGATCGATAGCGATTTTTGATGTCTCCGGAAATTCCTTTTTCGGATTGGCAATTACCAAAATATCAAGGTCCGAATCTTCAAGCTCTTTGGCCTCCATCATATCAATTTCAAAATCGGCAGACAGTGCACGCGCAATATCCGCCACTTCGTACTGGTTGGCTTCGCCGTGCCCCTGAAGAAATGCCAATACCGATTTTTGTTTCCGCATAAGTTTACGGAATGCATTTACCAATTCAAATTCAATGGTTTCCACCGAATGATTAAAGTTATTTTCGTAACTGGTGTACGGATTATTTTTTAGAAAATTAACTGCCAGTTCTTTATTCTGATAACGAATTATCGCACCCGGAAATATAAAACGCGAACTCACCCCTTGTTCGGTTTTATGCCCAAAATTAATTCGTGGAACACCTCTGTTTACCAGGTCTGTTATAAACTCTTCTTGTTTTTCGATATTCCTAATGCTGTAAGGATTAAAAATGCGTACCCGAATAGGGGCAGAACTATAGGCATTCATCACAGCAATTTTCTCCAATACTTCGTTTTGTATTTTTCTTAACCCGGCTTCCAGCTCACCGCTTAAATAAAGCTCCACTTCCACCGGACCTTCCAGTCCTCGTAACGATTGTTTACTTACATCCGACAGGGAGTAACGTTTTTCTGCCGTCAGGTCAATTCGGTATAAAAAGTTGGAAGAAATGGCGAGTACCAGTAAAACAGCCACGGGAACAACAACCGCCCGAACTTTCGCCTTTGTTTTTCGGAGTTTCCCTTTTCGTAAAACCAGTGTGGTTCCATATAAAAACAAGTACGCCATTCCCACAAAATAGAGCATATCGCGCATATCAACTACTCCCCTGGATATGGAAAGATAATGATCATTAATACTGAGCCACGAAAACAATTGCTCGAGCACATACGAAACATTGGCAGATGCTACAAACTCAAAACCCAGGTAAAAAATAAACGACAACGACATTCCGAGGATGAAGGAAACAATCTGATTGTCGGTTAACGACGAAGCAAAAATACCAATGGCCACATAAATTGTTGCCAGAAAAAACAGCCCCATAAACGACCCCCAGGTGGCGCCGGTGTCGATACTTCCAACAGGATTTCCAAGCCAATAAACCGATAAAAAATAGAGTAAAGTGGGTAATAACGAGAAAACAACCAGCACTAATCCAGCCAGAAACTTGGCCATTACCAACTGGAAATCACCCAGCGGGCGGGTAAGCAGTATTTCTATTGTTCCGCTGCGCTTTTCGTCGGCAAACATACGCATGGTTATAGCCGGCACTAAAAAGAGGTACAACCATGGCGCCAGCGTAAAAAGCCCCTGCAGTGTTGCATAATTATTGTCCGGAATATTGTAATTGCCCGGGAAAATCCACAGAAACAAACCCGTTACTAATAAAAAAACCAGCACGGCCAGGTATCCGATCAGCGACCCTAGAAAAGTTTTTATTTCTTTTTTGAATAAGCTATACACTTCTGTTGCTTTTAATTAGAAAATAAGATAACACACCATCGCATAATTCATTGCCAGTGCAATTATTCCATAGATGTACAAAATTATTACACCTTTCTTTTTCTCAATGCTTTTGATTAAATCTTTTTCATTGCGATCAATAACCCATTTTTTTGATAGAGGCCTATTTCTCTTACGCCAGTTATTTTGCCCAATATAACCGAAATAATCAAAATCTCCCTCCAGCATAAATTCATAAAACTGCTTGTAATTATCGATTATCGGATCGGCAACCTGGTAGCATTTTCCATCATCAAACTCTAAAATTACGGAATGAGCCATAATGTAACGATTTCCTCCAAAAGCAGCAGTTGCATATTGTTTGAGTTGATTAAACCTATACATTTTTTGATTGAACAAAAAGAAATGAAGAATAAAATAATCCTTCTCAATTTCAACTTCTTTTACCTGAGTTTGCACTGTAATTACCAAAACTGCAATCAACAGACCTAACCCTAAAAGTATTCCTATCGACCACAAATATGAATGTGGCAGACTCAGTGACTTTGCAGACAAGAGGCTCATTAATAAAAAACATGCCACCATGCTAAATAGAAAAAATCCGGCCGCCTTACTCCATCTTCTATTTAAATAAAATAATTTCTTCATTGCAGTAACGACACCATTTTTTCAGCAGCCCGTTTCGAACAGCCCGGCTCTCCCATTAGCTTTTGCATTTCACGGTAATCCGATAGAATCTTTTCGCGATACTTTTCATCGCTAAGCAATCGATCGAGTTCAGCTGTTACTTTTCTAACCGTCATATCTTTTTGAAGCAGCTCTTTAACCGCCATTTTTCCTAGAATAATATTGGGCAGCGACACCCAGTCTATTTTTAAAACTGCGGCCATAATGTAGTGCACCAATACGCCGCCTTCAACTTTGTAAAGTACGGTTTGGGGCACCTGAAACAAAGCCGTTTCCAATGCTGCCGTTCCCGAAGCAACCAAAGCCGTATGTGCATTATTCAGCAAATCGTAGGTAGATTCGTACAACACTTTTATTTTGCTCCCCTGCAAAATTTCGTCATACAACTCTTTATCAACCGACGAAACGCCAGCCAGTACCACCTGGTAATCATCGCGCCTTTCAACGGCCTTTTTCATTACAGGCAAGATTCCTTTTATTTCCTGCACACGGCTTCCGGCCAGTAAGGCAATTATCGGGCGTTCATCCAGGTTGTTCATGGCTTTAAAATCAGCTGCCAACCGGGCGGTAGTTTCAAATTCCTTAATCGAGTCGAACAACGGATTTCCCACATAATTTACATCAATACCATGCTTTTTGTAAAAAGCGGTTTCAAACGGAAAAATGGTGAACATTTCATCAACAAAAGCACGCACTTTTTTAACGCGATATTCTTTCCAGGCCCAGAGTTTCGGAGAAATATAATAGTAAACTTTTATGTTATTTTGTTTGGCAAACTCGGCAATACGCAGGTTAAAGCCGGGGTAATCAATTAGAATAAGCACATCGGGTTTATAGTTGAGTAGGTCTTTTTTGCAAAACTCCATGTTCCGTTTTATCGTTCTGATATTCAGGATCACATTTACAAAACCCATAAACGCCATTTCGCGGTAGTGCTTTACCAAATTTCCGCCAATTGCCTGCATTTTATCGCCTCCAAAAAACCGAAAATCAGCTGTTTTATCGGCAACTTTCAGTTCTTTCATCAGGTTCGAGCCATGCAAATCACCCGATGCTTCACCAGCAATTAGGTAATACTTCATGTTAAATCGACCTTGAAATTAGTACCACAAAAGCATAAATAATGGTTGCTCCTAAAACACCACGCGCTGCTTTTTCATATTTCATTTTCAGAAAAATCCAAAATACGCCAACATTGGCAAAAACACACAAGCTTCCGATTTTTACCAAGGCCTGAATGCGCCACATACTTTTTATGTAGTTAACAAAAGCCACATCGTTTTCGCCTACCAGGTAAAACACAAAAAAGATAACAACAGGCAAAATTAAACCGGCAAGAAAACCGGCACCAAATGTGTCGAAGTTATTTTTGTTCCGTTTTGGCATACTAAAATTTCCACCGCTTTAATTGCTCCATTGTTTCATAGTCGGTCATATCTACCCGAACCGGCACAACCGAAGCAAAATTATTCTTCAAAGCAAAAATATCGGTTTCCTCAGCTTCTTCTTCAAAATTATGAAAATACCCCGATAACCAATGGTATTCGCGACCATGCGGATCAGTACGTTTTTCAAATTCTTCCATCCACTTGCCATGCGTTTGCCGACAAACCTTTATGCCTTCGGGTTTCCCTTTCGGAATATTTACATTAAGGCAGGTGAACTCGGGTATACCGTTTTCAATAACACTCTGAAAAACGCGTGCTACCACTAATTTGGCTTTCGAAAAATCAGCATCGGCACTGTAATCGTCGAGCGAAAAACCAATAGACGGTACTCCGTGCAAACCACCTTCGATGGCCGCTCCCATTGTTCCGCTATAAATTACACTTATTGATGAGTTGGCCCCGTGATTAATTCCGGAAACCACATAATCGGGAGCCTGATTAAACAAGCCGTTAAAACTAAGTTTAACGCTGTCAACCGGTGTGCCGTTGCACTTAAAAGTGGGAACACCATGAATTTGCTCCACCGGAGTTGCCCGTAAGGGATGATCGACAGTTATACCACATGCTTTTCCCGACATGGAAACTTCGGAGGAGATAACCACAACATTGCCAAAAAACTTCATTACCTCCACCAATTCACGCAAACCAGAAGCATGAATTCCGTCATCGTTTGTAACCAATATTAATGGTTTATCTTTTTCATTTTGCATGTTAGCAAATATAATTAGAAAATGTGATCTTGTACCATGATCATGATTTTATGCCTGACATTCTTACATTTTTTCGGTGAGCTAAAACTTAAATTATCTTAAGCAAGAAACTGTTTTTCGGGATGTTGAGAAAACGGCTATGCCTGCAAAAAAACTAACAACTGCAGGAGGCCTTTCCCCCTTTCCAACCTGCTTTTTCCATTTGCAAAAACCTTTGCTTTTCATCTGTTTTCATTACCCGCACAATGTATTGCATTTCAAAACCCAAAGCTTGCACCACTTTCTCTACCGATGCTATTAATTTATCAGCTATTGGAATGTTGGGAAACGGAAAAACAAAGGTAAGTATTACAAGTTGCTCGGTATATAATTCAATATCCTGCACCATACCTAAATCAACCAACGAATAGTTAATTGCCGGATGCATTACTTTTGCTATTTCTTTGGTAATTTCACTTATTATTGCCATTCTTAATCGGTCTCTTTTGGTTTAATAATTCTTCTCGAACCATAGTATGTCCGCAATTCGGGCATTTTCGGGTGGTGCACTTTATACCTTTTTCGTGCGGTACTTTTGTGCCACATTTAACACAAATGCAAAATCCTCCCGGGCCAAACGCGCCTCCTTTATTTAATCCCTGACGTTCTTTTCCCATTATTAAATCCTCCTGTTTTAATCTTTTGTTCAAATTTCACAAAATATTCTGATTAAAAAAAGAAGCGAGTCCGGATTTACCATTTGTCCGATTTTCTGCCGCAAGTCTATTCAGTTTTGGCCGATGAAAACAGATAGCAGAACTTTATCTAATTGTCAATTCAACAAATAAAAAAAACAAACGTTTTAATGGCTTACAGTAAATACCGTACTTTGCAACAGAAAAATTAAATCTTTTATGCCCGACATTCTAAATAGAAAAGCAGGAATGCAATACCGACGTTTTGGAAAAACGAATAAGTATTTAAGTGTAATTACTTTGGGAGGCATGCGTTTTAAGCATGGCTGGGACGATCCGCGAAGAGACATTCCTAAAGACACATTTGACCAGTGTTTACAAACAGTGCAGCTGGCATTTGACGCAGGTATGAATCATATTGAAACCGCCTGGGGCTATAAAAAAAGCGAAACTGTTTTTGGCAAAGTACTTAACGAAGAGTTAAGCATACCGCGTACTTCGTATCATTTAATGACCAAGGGCAACCCACTTACCGCTGATGCCACATACGAAATGGTTGAAAACCAACTTCGGGATTTGCAAACCGATTACTTTGATTTTTATGGTTGGCATGGCATTAACAACGCTGAATTACTGGAGCAAAGTTGTAAAACAGGGGGTCCCGTTGAAGCGCTTTTAAAACTTAAGGAAGAGGGCATCATCAAACATGTTGGTTTTAGTACCCATGGCCCGTTGGAAATCATTATCAGAACGATTGAAACCGGGTTGTTTGATTTTGTAAATCTTCATTATTATTACTTTAATCAACGCAACCTGGCGGCGGTGCAAATGGCCGAAGCCAACGATATGGGCGTATTTATTATTTCGCCAAACGACAAAGGAGGGCAACTGTTTAAAGCACCTGAAAAAGTAAAAAAAGCCACTGCGCCACTAAGCCCAATACAATGGAATGCACGTTTTTGCCTTAACAATCCGGCTATTCACACGCTTTCGTTTGGAATGACAGAACAAGCACATTTTAAGGAAATGAAAGGTATATTCCCGGCCTCGAATCCCTGGACTCCATCAGATTATGCAAGCAAACTAAAACTCGATAATTATCTACTTGATGATCCGTACGCGTCATACGAAGGTTTTGAGCTGCAAAACGATCCGTCGGGCATAAATATTCCCGAGGTACTGCGTTTGCGCAAACTATGGAAAGCGTATGACATGATTGATTATGCCCGCTACCGTTATAAAGTTTTTAAGGAAAAAAGCCACTGGTTTCCTGGCGAACTTCCGAACGAAGAAAATCTTGACAAGCTGGATTTATCAAAGGTTCCGCCAAATATTCCCTTAAAGGAATTATTAGCCGAAACCCACAAGGAATTACAACCACCAGCTTATCAACTGGCTAAAAATTAATTATCTTGCCTACATAAACCATAAAACCTTTTTAAAAATGAAATCTAAATTAATTCTTTCATACAGTATTTTTGTATGTATTCTGTGTCTGTCATTTCAATCATTAGCACGCGACTATTATCAAGTAAAAGTATATACCATTAAAAACAACAGCCAGGAAGCACGGGTAGACCATTATTTAAAAACAACGTTTAAAACTGCAGCAAACCAGGCCGGAATTAACGAAATAGGAGTTTTTAAACCCATTGAAACCGATAAAGATTTTGGTAAGAAAATTTTTGTGTTTGTTCCGTTAAAAAGCCTCAGTCAGCTCGAGAAGATAGAACAAATACTGACCAACAGCGCCTCTCAATCAAGTAATTGCGAATATGTAAATGCCCCTCACGACAATCCTCCTTTCGAGCGAATAGAATCAACCTTGTTACGGGCTTTCTCCCACATGCCGGAATTTCATAAACCCAGTTTTGCAACACCAAAATCGGAACAAATTTTTGAGCTTAGAAGCTACCAGGGTGCCACAGAAAAGCTGTATCAGATAAAAGTAGAGATGTTTAACGAGGGCGGCGAAATTGCGTTATTCAAAAAACTTGATTTTAATGCTGTTTTTTATGCGGAGGTTTTGGTAGGCGCGCACATGCCTAATTTAATGTATATGACCTCGTTTGAGAATATGGAAGCAAATGAAAAACACTGGGCAACTTTTAGGGCGCACCCCGACTGGGAAGTCTTAAAAAATAAAAAAGAATACGCCAATACAGTTTCGCATATCGACAAATGGTTGTGCCACCCTGCCTCCTACTCTGATTTTTAAAGGATTAAACCATACAACACATTTACTCAAAAATAATTGGTGCAAATTGCCAACCATCACAGGTTGTTTGTTGTTGTATTGAAATAATTCTATTTTTGCGACATGCTTTACAACAAAGTATTTCCACATAAAACATCAAAAACCTGGGTGGTTTTTGTGCACGGCGCCGGAGGAAGCAACGTTGTCTGGTTCAGACAATTACGCGATTTCAAGAAACACTTCAACGTATTACTTGTTGATTTGCGCGGTCATGGTAAATCAAAAAAAGAATATACCAAGGCAGAAATTTATGCCTTCGACGAGATTGCTCTGGATGTTTTGCGCACAATGGATCATTTAAATATTAACAAAGCACACCTTGTGGGCATATCGCTGGGTTGTATTGTTATTCGCGCAATGGATAAACTTGCACCCGGACGTGCTGAATCGATCATTCTTGGAGGTGCTGTGGTTCAGTTTAATTCTCGCATAAATGCGCTGGTTTCGGTAGCTAAACTGCTACAGTCGATTTTCCCATACATGTGGTTGTACAAAATAAATGCATGGATTTTGATTCCCTATAAAAAAGATATAGAATCGCGAAAACTATTTATAAAAGAAGCAATACGTTTGGGCGAGCGCGAGTTTAAAAAATGGCTGCGTATGTCGTCTGAAATCAGAGAGAACCTTCAGGAGTTCTTGATTAAGGAAGCATCAGCTCCGGTACTATACCTTATGGGCGACCGCGACCATATGTTTTTGCCCACCGTAGCAACACTGGTAAAAAAACATTTTAACTCGAAACTTGAAGTAATTAAAAACAGTGGCCATGTTTGCAATATCGATCAACCCGATATTTTTAATGAACGTAGCATTCAGTTTATAAAAAGTATTTCGGGTTAAACGCTCTTATTTAATCCAATTCTAAATTTCAACTCCCCGAAAATTATTTCGCAAGTTTTAAATATTTTGCGTGTCCAAAATTCAACTTTATCCTTTTTATAAAAGGCAAGGTGTGCTATAACTAAAGGCGCTTTGCCCATTTAAAACATTGGATTAAAATTGAAATTTTGGAAATATGCTTACAATTATAAAATCGCTATTACTAATCTTCCTTACTATTCTAATCCACAACGGATTAGCAAATACAAAAAAGTGCAGAATTGTATTTGAAATCGAAAATAAAATTCAACAATATTCAATTAATGACACCATTGTGGTTTGGGTTAAAGTTGAACTTGATGAAGACTTTTGCGATGATGCGGGCGATATTACCAAGGTGTTTGCTAAAGGACTAAAAATTTGTGAGCGTTCGGAGTGGAAAAGAATAACTCAAAAAAAAGTAGGGCAACAACTTACTTTAGCGGTATTAAAGGGTAAGGGAAAAAAAATGCTAACCGCCTACCGAAAAATAGGACATTACAATTGTTTTAACCAGGTTGATTTTAATTGTATGGAAAAGGAATAAGCAGCAATGAGCAAAATGGAACGAAATAGAAAAGAGTGGATTTTGAGGGGGTTGATTTATTTTACCATCGCCTTGCTGCTTGCCGACTTTATTTATAAAACCTACTACGGAATAAATTTTCAAACCCGCGAAAAATGCATTTTATATGCCCATTTGCCACGTTGGGCATTTTTACTTTACGAGTTTACCCTCGACCTGTTTATGACCGTTTTAATTGGAATTTTTGTAGGCACACTGCTACAAAAACATTTTACAAGGTACAAGCGATTTTACCCGCGCAATCAGTTTTCGGCCTTTGTTTACGCTGCAGTAATTCCGGTTTGCTCGTGCTCAGCCATTCCAATGATGGGGGCCATGCAAGGTCAATTACGCCTGCGCACCATTATTACTTTTGTGGTGGCCGCCCCTTTGCTGAACCCGTACATTGTTGCCTTGTCGTTTACTGTACTGGGCAACGAATATGCCTTTATGCGGATTATCTCATCATTACTACTGGCTGTTGGTGCAGGATATTTCGCCGAGTTGGTGGCGCCAAAAACTGCCATTGCCGATCCTGAAAAACTCCTGAGCTGCACCAGCAATACAAGTTGTGGCCTACCCGGAAAAAGTATTTATACCGAAAGCTTCCGAATATTCAAAAAGCTAATCCCCTATTTATTAATTGCAGGGGGTATCAGTTTGGCTTTCGAAATATTTCAACCGACCGAAATTCTTGAAAAGTTGCAATTAAAATCGGGCCCGTTAAGCGCTGCTGCTTTTATTTTAATTGGTATGCCCATTTATTTTTGCAACGGAGCCGATATCCTGTTTCTACAACCACTGGTAAACTACGGCGGTCTATCAATGGGTACATCAATTGCCTTTTCATTAACCTCTACCGCCATTTGTGTTTCGTCGTTTATGATGTTATTAAAATACCTGGGGAAAAAACTCACCATCCAGCTCTCGCTGTTTATAATGGCAGCCATTTTTATATTGAGTCAAATAATCGAAATAATAAAATTTTAAACCATGAGATATTTATTTTCAACCATTATCCTTTTAGTAATGTTTGTTGCCGCCCAGCAGGCACAAGCCTGCGAAATTGAATTCAGCATTGAAGGCGACAAAAAGGAAGCATATGCAGCAGGCGATGAAATTATTGTAAAGGTAGATGTAATTTTTACCCATCGCGTATGCCCCGAAGGCATTGAAAAAACCAAGTTCAAATACGAGGGAATAAAAGTATTGGGCGCCACCAAATGGAAAGAATATGCCAAAGGCAAATTTGAAAGAAAGCTAAAACTGAAAGTACTTGAAGGCCAAGACAAAGAAATGATTCTGGAAGCCATACGTACCTGCGACAAAGAAGGTGGCTACGGAAAAATTAGTTTAACCCGAAAATTGGTGAGTTAAATGGTGGTTTTAAAAAAGAAATACCTGAACAGCATTTTAGCTCCGTTCTTCCTTTTTTTTGTTGTTGCCATGGCAGCTCCGGCACTTAGTGTTGCTAATCAACAAAATCAGGATGTGTTTGAAACCTTTACCGACGATTATAATCCGAACGAGCCAAGTAGTAAATGCTCCGGCTGTTCCGATGCAGAAAGCTGCCAAACTGGCGAAGGAACAACAGCACCTCCTTGGCTAAAATATTCGCTGCTTGCGCTGTTGGCGGTTGGCGGTGCGGTTTATATTAGTAAAAAATTTAACTGGAAGCTTGCCGTTTTACTGCTGGTTTTGCTTACGCTTGGCTTTATTCCAAAACGCGAAACCTGTTCCTCTGAAAGTTGCAACGCCGATAATAAGCTTATTGCCAAAGCCGCAATTCTACCGAATACTCAAGAGGATGAATTTGCACCACTGGAACAAACGGAGAAAGAAGATGAATTTGAAACATTTTCGGATAATGATGAGTTTGAGGCATTTGATGACACCAACGAGTTTGAGGCATTTGATGAATCAACCGAATTTGAAACATTAGACGATAGTACTGTTGATGAAAACGAAACCTATTCCATTTATACCGACCGGAACTTTACCTTATCAGTTCTGGTGTTGGCATTAACCCTGTTGGCTGGAATTTTAGTGCGTTTTAAAACCACCCGGAAGCTAAAAACCATCATGCTGCTAAGCACCATGATTTACCTTGGATTTATTAATGGTGCCTGCCCCTGTATGATTTCAAGTTTCCAAAACACGGTAATGTATGTGATGGGACTCGAAGTACGCCCTGTTCATATGATTTGGTTTATAGGACTAATACCGCTCACCTACTTTTTTGGGAAAGTGTGGTGCGGATGGGTATGCCACCTGGGAGCTTTGCAGGAATTTATTTTCCGCCCCGGTGTTTTAACTATTCTTCAAAACAGAAAATCGCAAAATGTACTACGCTGGATCCGGCTTGTGGTTTTACTTATTCTTGTGGTGCAGATTATCATCACTAAAACAAATATTTTTATCCACTACGACCCATTTAAAGTTGCATTTAACCTCTTCTCGGCAAACACCTTAGGTTATGTACTTTTAGTTATTATGCTGTTGTCGTCGGTTTTAATTTACCGACCATTTTGCCGCGCTTTTTGTCCGGTTGGTCTTATTTTGGGATGGATTAACTACCTGCCCGGAGCCGCAAAATTAAACAAAACCGAATCGTGCGTTGATTGTAAAACCTGCAGCAATGCCTGCCGCCACAATGCACTAACCTACGAAAGCAAAAAAAGTTATCTCAACCACGAAGACTGTATCCTGTGTGGCGACTGTATTGATACCTGCAGGTTCACTTCGCTCGAAATTAAAGGGATTGCCAAATGAAACAATACACATTAACCATATTACTAATTTTTAACGTAACTTTTGCCCATGCCCAGTGGGAGTGCCCCAGTAAATTGGCGGCCAATCTCGACCCGGTATTTAATAGCCCCGTGCTTTTGGGCAGCGAGTTTCAACTCTCTTCAGGTGTTTTAGATGGTAACTCCATTAACACTGCCATGGCATTTGCAGGTATCGATTACTCAACTGTTAAACATTCGTTATATGCCGAAGGAGGTTTTAAAGCGTGGTGGAAATACGATTTTAACCAGGAGGTTCTTTTCGACCAGTACCGCTTTGGCTTACGCGAATTATTTTACCAGTACAATGGCGATTTAAGCCGGTTTACTGTTGGATTGCAATCCTCAACGCTCGACGACCATTACCTGTTGAACGAACGCACTGCCGGTATAAACTACATCCTCGATTTAGGCACATGGAAGCTCAATCTTTATGGTGGCACGGTTACCAAAGATTTTGCCCGAAACGGAATTTTTTGTACCACCGGTTTTATATACGATCTGCCTACCGGGCAGCGGCAAATTCTGTTAGGAAATAATTTTGGTGACAAAAATCTGGCCGGCCTTACCCTGTCGTTTCTTCCGGGTAAAGAAAAGAAGCAAAAAACAGAGCCCCTTGAATCTGGAAATGATGAGTTTGAAACCTTTGATAATGAATTTGAAACAAGCGATGAATTTGGAAACGAAAGCGACGAATTTGAATCAACCGATGATGAGTTTGGTTCCTTTTCTGAAGCCGAGCCATTTGCCACGGTAAAAAAAGACAGGGTGGTAATTGAGGATCTCGGGATAGCTGCATACACCGAGTTTGGCGACTGGATTCCGAACACCTTTTTTCATTCAGGCTTATTTGCCACTGTAAAGTTCCCCGGCGAGTTTTATTTAAAAACCGAGGCTTTGCTTCAGCTTGAAAATTCGAACAAAGGAATAATATACCTGGCCGAGCTGGAAAAAACATTTCGCTTAAAAAGTGGCAGCCGTCTTGCACTTAATGCTGCCTATTATTCGTTTTCAGAAATCGATGAGAACGCCATGGTCCTCAACTCGTACAGCAACATCCTGGCCGGAGAAGTTCTTCGGCTTGATGCCATTAATATGCCTTTGTACCTGCTCGGAGCCAAATTAAATTTCCCTGCTCAAAAAATTCACCTGAAATTTCAGCATGTGGGGCAAACCAGCTCACGCGATTTAAAAGAACTTGATTTTGAAATTGGTAAACACTTTAACCGTTTGCAAGTAAATGCAAAAGGCGGAATGGTAAACGGAGGAGAATTGGAAGAAAAAGCATTTCTAGCTCGGCTTGAAGCCCGCTTCTATTTTTAAATGAATTAACGGAGAAACCATAACAACATGCAAAACAAAAACTCACGACGTAGCTTTATTGAAACAGGAATTAAATTTGTTGCCGCCAGCTCATTACTCTGCCCGGCAATTTGTTCATGTTCTGAAGGTTTTTACGACACACTTACGATTGATGAAGCAAAATGTATAGGTTGTGGCGATTGCGACGATGTTTGTAACTACAGCGCCATTCTGATGAGTGGAGTTTCCAGTTATTCGATAAACGTTACAGAGTGCACGCTTTGCAACTGGTGTGTGGATGTGTGCGACGACAATGCCATTCGAATGCCTGAAAAAAGTTACCTGATAAATGCAAGTGCCTGCACCGGTTGTAACGATTGTATTCCGTCGTGCAACTACAATGCCCTAAAAATTGCATCAAACAGCTATGCTATTAAATCGGGGTGCGTAGGTTGCGGCGACTGTATAACGGTTTGCAATAACGAGGGTAAGGCCATTGAATACGAAAAAGAAAATTATACAGTATCCAGCGGAAAATGCCGTGGTTGCGTACAACGTTGTTCCGGCGCTTGCAAATACGGAGCCATTACCGAAGTTAACGGAAGGGCATCTATTGATAAAGATAAATGCACCAAATGTGGCGATTGCTTAAAAGCCTGCCCCCACAATGCCATTAATAATGCTTACGTAGAAATAGACCAGGAGAAATGCACCCATTGTGGCGAATGCTATGATGCCTGCACACACGATCAGATTGAAAAATCAGGCAACTCTGATATCGATAAATCCTATATTGAAAAACTATCGTGCACCAATTGTGGCGAGTGCATTGATTCGTGCCCCGAAGACGCCATTTATATGCAGCAGACAGGTGAGTATGCTCCTGAAATATTAACAGAAAACTGTACGGCTTGTGGAAATTGCTTTACCGCTTGTTCGGAGCAGAATGCCATTAGCAGGGAAACTGCCTCTGCCCAAATAAACCAAACTACTTGTATGAAGTGTAACAAGTGTATGGATGTATGTAATTACGATGCCGTAATTAGCGGATAAAAAAAGTCTCTTCCTGTTTAAACAAGAAGAGACTATTATTCTAAAAATTATTCAAACTTCTATTTCCGATTAATGTTGGCGGTATTCGGCAATAATCTTTTTCACATCGGTTGGAGCCACTCGTCCGAATACTTTTTCGCCAACGGTAACCACCGGTGCCAAACCGCAGGCACCTACACAACGCAGGCAGTTTATCGAAAATTTTCCGTCTTCGGTAGATTCCCCAACCTCTACTTTTAGCTGGCGTTTAAATTCGTTTAATACCTGTTCGGCACCCCGCACGTAACATGCTGTTCCCATACAAATTGAAATGGGATTTTCGCCCTGCGGAATCATGGTAAAAAAGCTGTAGAACGTTACAACTCCGTATACCTTTGCTACCGAACAGTTTAGCCCTTTAGCAATTACCTCCTGCACCTCGGCGGGTAGGTAACCCAATTTTCCCTGTACTTTATGAAGTACATTTATCAGTTCACTTTCTTTATTCTCAAACTCTGCACAAATATCGAGAATGAGTTGTATGGTATTTTCTGCTAATTTAATTTTTGGCATTTTCTTACATTTTAAAAATTAAGCATTCAAAAATTCTCGCATTAATGCAATTAAGTTCTATCAAAATATTTGGTATGTAGCAAATGATGCGCTTTATCGCTCATTGGTTCTCCCAGGAACTTTTCATACAATTCAATAATGTAAGGATTCTCGTGCGATTTTCGGATGGTTTTATTTTTATCTTCCTGATAAATTGCCTTTTGGCGTTTTTTCAGGATATTGACATCACCGTGATGGTAAGGCTGGCCCCCACCCCCAATACAACCGCCGGGGCAACTCATAATTTCGATGGCATGAAATTCGCTTTTACCGGCCTGAATGTCTTCAAGCAACTTTCGTGCATTTCCAAGACCGTGGGCAATTCCAATTTTTATTGGTAAACCGTCAAAATCGATGGTTGCCTGCCGTATGCCTTCCATTCCGCGCAACTCATCAAAATCAACGCGTGGCAGTTCTTTTTTGGTATGCACCTCGTAGGCCGTACGCACTGCCGCTTCAATAACTCCCCCGGTTGTTCCAAAAATTACTGCCGCACCGGTTGATTCTCCCATCGGATTATCAAACTCTTCGTTTGGCAATGCATTAAAATCAATATTCGATAACTTAATTAATGCTGCCAGCTCGCGGGTGGTAATGGCATGGTCAACATCCGGGTTGTCGTTCACTTTAAACTCATCGCGGCCACACTCGTACTTTTTAGCCACACAAGGCATAATGGAAACCACTACCAGGTCTTCGCGCTTAACATTCATTTGCCCGGCAAAATAAGTTTTGGCAATAGCACCAAACATTTGCTGTGGCGAGCGTGCTGTTGAAGGGATATCCTTCATTTCAGGAAACTGGTGTTCAAAGAATTTAACCCAGGCCGGACAACATGAAGTTAAAATCGGAAGTTTTACATCTTTGTCGCCTGCCAGGTGTTTACCCAGTCGGTTGAGCAGCTCGGTGCCTTCCTCCATAATGGTAAGGTCGGCAGCAAAATCGGTATCAAAAACGCGGTCGAAACCCAAACGGCGCAAAGCTGCCACCAGTTTACCGGTAACCAGACTTCCGGCTTCCATTCCAAACTCTTCGCCCAGTGCAGCACGTACTGCAGGAGCTGTTTGTACAATTACAGTTTTTGTGGGATCTGAAAGCGCACGTATCACTTTTCCGGTTTCGTCAACTTCGGTTAATGCTCCGGTTGGGCAAACTGCTACACATTGCCCGCAGTAAGTACAAACCGAGTGATCGAGGTTCATTTCGAAAGCCGGTGAAACCACCGATTCGAAACCCCGGTTTATGGCAGACAAAACGCCCACTGTTTGCACTTCGTTACACATGGTTTCGCAACGGCGACACATGATGCATTTATCTACTTCCCGAATAATTGCCGGTGAAGTATCTTCGCGATAGGTTGATTGTTCGCCTTTGTAATGAATTTCGCGAATTCCAAGGTTGTGGGCCATGTCCTGCAGGTCGCAATTTCCTGACTTGGCGCAAATTAAACAATCAAACGGATGATCAGAAAGAATTAGTTCCATCACTGTTCGGCGAGCGTTAATCACACGCATTGAGTGGGTATTCACATTCATCCCTTCGTTTACTTCGGTGCAGCAGGCTGGTGCCAGGTTTCTTCGTCCGTCAACCTCAACCACACAAATCCTGCAACCACCGGGTTTGTTTTCAATATTCAGGTCGTCGAGTTTCATATGACACAGGGTTGGAATATGCAAGCCAACACCCGATGCTGCTTCAAGAATTGTGGTACCTTTTTTTACCACAACGGGTTTATTATCTATTTTTAGATTTACTGTATCCATAATTTTCGGTTTTCTGATTAGGTTAAGGTTATTGCATGAAATTTACATTTCTCGTAGCACACGCCACATTTTATACACAAGGTTTGATCGATAAAATGTGGAGCACGACGCTCGCCGGAGATTGCACCTACCGGGCAATTACGGAAACAGAGCGTACATCCTGTGCACAAATCTTCAACAATATCGTAACGCAACAACGATTTACACTGTCCGGCCGGACAGGTGCCCTCGGCAACATGCGCCATGTATTCGTTTTCAAAATTGTTTATGGTTGAAAGTACGGGGTTGGGCGATGTTTGCCCCAAACCACACAGTGCTGTATCTTTTATCACCACGCTTAATTCTTTCAGCCTTTCAATGTCCTGCTCTTCGCCTTTTCCTTCAGTAATTTTATCCAGTAACTCGTGAAGGCGCTTATTTCCAACACGACACGGTGTACATTTCCCGCACGATTCTTCAAGGGTAAAGTCAAGATAGAATTTTGCAATCGATACCATACAGTCGTTTTCATCCATAACAATCATCCCACCAGAGCCCATCATCGATCCGGCCGATAGCAGGTTGTCGTAGTCGATTGGAATATCAAGAAAATCTTTGGTTAAGCAACCACCCGATGGACCACCGGTTTGCACAGCTTTAAATTCTTTTCCATCTTTAATTCCTCCGCCAATATCGTAAATTACTTCGCGCAAGGTTGTTCCCATGGGTACTTCAATTAAACCAACATTATTGATTTTTCCGGCCAGGGCAAATACCTTTGTTCCTTTTGATTTTTCGGTACCAATGCTGCTAAACCAGGCGGCACCTTTATTAATTATTACCGGAATATTGGCAAAAGTTTCAACGTTGTTTACGTTGGTTGGTTTTCCCATGTAGCCTGAAACAGAGGGGAACGGTGGTTTAAAAGTTGGTTCGCCTCGCAAGCCTTCCATCGAATGAATCAGGGCTGTTTCCTCGCCACAAACAAATGCTCCGGCACCGTAACGTAATTCAATATCAAAATTAAAACCGCTTCCCATTATATCATTGCCAATTAAGCCGTATTCCCGGGCCTGTCCTATGGCAATTTTTAATCGTTCAATCGCCAGTGGGTATTCTGCCCGGATGTAAATCAACCCTTTGTCGGCCCCAATGCAGTAACCACAAATGGCCATTGCTTCAAGCACCGAGTGCGGGTCGCCTTCCAGAATCGAGCGGTCCATAAAAGCTCCGGGATCACCTTCGTCGGCATTACAAACTACATATTTTTGTTCGTCCTCAACATTTTTGGTTATTTCCCATTTAAGGCCGGTTGGGAATCCGCCACCACCCCGACCACGCAGGCCTGAGTCTTTTACTTCTTTTATAACCTCATCGGGTGTTTTTTCGGTTAGGCATGTTCCTAGCGCCTGATAGCCATCGCGGGCGATGTATTCGTCGATATTCTCAGGATTGATAAATCCACAATTTTTTAAGGCAATTCGGATTTGCTTTTTGTAGAAATCCATGCCTTTTGAATCGCTGATAATTTCAGCGTTATTGGGATCGGTGTACAACAGGCGTTTTACAGGTCTTCCTTTAACAATGTGTTCTTCAACAATTTCAACCACGTCGGATGGCGAAACCTGAACGTAAAAAGTATTGTCGGGTAATACTTTAATAATGGGGCCTTTTTCGCAAAAACCAAAACAACCGGTCAGCACCACCTGCACTTCGTCTTCCAGGCCAAGATCTTGTATCAGTTTATTTAAGCGATTTTTAATCTCGTCGCTTTCAGATGCTTTACACCCCGTTCCGCCGCAGATTAAAAGATGCATTTTGTAGTCAGTCATAGTCTAAGGTTTTAAGTGTTTTAATCGTCAATGGTTTTAAAGCTAACCGGAATTATTCCATCAACCAGCTCTCCACGTTTAATATATAAATCAATAATTTCGCGGGCTTTCTCCTTTTTAACATGGCCAAAAACCACAGATTCTTTGCCCGGAAGCGTTACTTCAACGGTTGGCTCGGCATAACAATAACCCATGCAGCCGGTTTGTGTAACCACGGCATCAATGGCTTCCTGTTCCAGTTCTTCAACAAAAAATTTCATGGTTTCTTTTGCACCCGATGCAATACCACAAGTAGCCATGCCCACTTTAACCTGCACCACCTCATCCGGGTTAACACTGTTTTCCCTGAGTTTAATTTTCGACTGTGCTTCTTCTTTCATCTTCCGAAGATCAGCCAATGATTTAATTTTTGTCATATCGCTCTTTTGTTTATGTTATTTTATTGCTTTAATATCCTCTAAGTTTGATTTTATTAATTCCAGAATTCCGTGTCTGATTTCTTTTTGCTGAAACGACACATCTCCAAGCACTTCACGCAACTCATCCGAACTCAAACTAAATTCTCCCAGGCTTGTTTTGTGCAGGTAAACCAGGTTTCCTTTTTTATAACTCAGCAGTAAGAGGTATAAAGTTTCCCAAATATCACCCAAAGGTGGCCTGTCGATATTCGACAGTTTAAAAGTAGCTGTTAACCGGGTGCCCGAGTTAAGTTCCGATGCCAGCGAAAAGCTACCTCCTGATGCTTCTGCATTTTGTTTTAACAGTGGAAGTCCCAAACCAACTTTTCGTGTTGTTCGCGATGTAAAGAACGGGTTTACGGCTTTGACCAGCGTTTCCTTATCCATTCCACAGCCGTTATCATTAATAATCAGACAACAAAGGTCATTTATTTTATCCTCCTCAACTATGATTTCAATCAACGTGGCATTTGCGCTAATCGAGTTTTGCACGATATCCAGAATATGTTCCGACAATGTTCTCATAGTAGCTCTACAAATCTCCCATCTTGCTGATTCAGTGCCATTTTCACCTCAGAAAAACTTAATTCACTAAGATTAAAAACAGAAAAAGCCGAGCCAATCTGTTCTAAAAAGTGCGCATCTGAATTATAAATTAACGAAATTTTATTTTCTAAAACATAATGTTTTCGAACATGCTTTTCAGTGGTTTTACCTGTTATTCCCATTGCGTCAAATTCCAGGTTTTTAGGTATAAATCCGAGGTGACTGAATAAGCCGTTCATGGGCCGGTTAACATGGGCCGGGATAAAAATACCACCCAGTTCGTGCACGTACCTCTGCACTGAGCTTATTCCCTTTTTTAAGGCGGAAGTCAGGTAGTACGGAACAAGTTCAATTACGTTTTCTTCAGCATCAACCACGGGCTGGTAGCCAAAATGTCCGTCTGGATTCGGAATTCGGGAAATATTTTCTTCGAGGTATTGCTGAAAGTTGTCTAAGGCCTGATCGTTATCAAAAAAGACCAGACAGTGCACTTCTTCTTTTGTTGTAACCTCGGCTCCGGTTAAAACCAGTATTCCTGATTTTTGAGCCAGGTTGCGAATAACTTTTGCATTACGTGTTGAGTTATGATCGGTTATGCCAATAATATGCAAGCCTGCCTTTTGGGCCTGCTCCACAATTTGCTGTGGTGTCATTTCCAAATCGGCACAGGGCGAAAGTACGGTATGAATATGTAGGTCGGCCCTGAATTTTTGCACGCTGCTAAGTTATTGTTATGAATAAATTTCCGGCCATTTCAAAGGTTGCCTTATCGGTTCCCAAAACAGGTATACCCTCTTCGTTACTGTGTGCCACAGTGTCTTCATCGGGTTCAAAACCTTTTACCAGAATAACGGCAGCCAACTCTTTAAGTGAGGCTATTGCCATTACATTCTGGTGGGTTTGCAGGGTAATCCACACTTGTCCTTCGTTGGCATTTCCCATTACATCGCTTAGCAAATCAGAAACGTACCCTCCTGTAATCTCATTCTCGAGACCTGTTTTACCGGAAAATACTTTTAATCCAAATTTATCTACCAGTTCAGAAACCTTCATTTCTTCCTCCTTTTTTATTACAGTCTGCATCAAAACGATTTTTTCCCCAGGCTTTTTCCAGGTTTTTTGTCGCTTTTTCTATGGTAATTTTTTTCTCGTTCAAATAACGGTTTTGCAGAAAAATACAATCGGTCATTTTTGCTTTTCCCTGCACCATGTCTTCCGCCAATGCGTGGCAATTGGGAGCTCCGCAGCCACCACAATCAATACCCGGCAGCTGACATAAAATCCGATCGGCTTTTTGCATTTTTTCCAAGGCTTTCAGGCGGTTGGTATCGAGCGCAAATACATAGTTGGGTTCAATGGGTGCGGCCTTTATTTTTTCCATAAACTCCGTACTCAATTTTTCCGAACTCAACTCGCTTGCTTTCGGATATCTCTTCGATCGTTTTTGCAAACGTTCAACAGTCAGAAAACGATTTCCAGTTAACAAAATTCCTCCGGCACAGCCCTGATGACAGGACTTTAATTCCAAAAAATCGATTACCGGAACTTCGTCGTTCTCCATGCGTTCCAGTATTTTTACTACATTATGAATACCGTCAACTGCCATTGAGTGGCGCTTAAAATGCCTGGCTTCTCCGCGGGGTAAACTCCATACAATACCGTCAAGTGTTAAGTTTTCTCGTAATGCCGAAGTATCGCTTTTTTCCTCTTTCTCAATTACTCGTAACACCTGGTTGTACAAATCATTCATGTTGATCAGGCCATCAACCACCGATTCTTTTTCGCCCAGCGGACGTTTAACGGCTGCCATTTTTGCCGAACAGGGCGAGATGTAAAAGATACCAATCTCGTTGCGTTTAATGCCTTGCCGGGTAAGTTTTTCAATGGCATAATGGGCGGCCAAATCGTGAGGTGCTTTTAAGGGTACAATATTTTCAACCAACGAAGGATAGCGCGATTGAATTAGTCGAACAATGGCCGGACAAAAGGAAGAAATTAATGGTTTGTGTGTTGCTTTGGCCACTTCCTCTTTAATTTTTTCAATCAGTATCGAAATAGGCTGTTCAACCTCAAAAATATGGGTAAACCCAAGTTTCAGCAGAGCTTCATAAATTTTTCCTTCAGAATAAATATCCGGAAACTGGCCAATCATTACCGAGGGAAACAAAGCCACCCTGTACTTGTAATTTTGTAATTGTTCAAGATTATCATGATTTACATAAAAAGCATCTACTGGGCATGCCCGCAAACAGTTTCCGCAATCAACACAACGATCGGCATTAATAGCAGCAACACCACCTTTTATTCGAATGGCTTCTGTTGGGCACGCTTTCATGCAATGGGTGCAGCCCATACATTTCTTCGTATCCACTTTTATAGCATGATATTTCTCAACAATCTTCATGGGCTAAAAATTATTTCTGAAAGTTAAAGTTGTTCCTTTCCCCACCTCGCTTTCAATCTGAAACTCGTCGGTGTTTTTTTTAATATTCGGCAATCCCATTCCGGCACCAAAACCCATATTCCGCACAGCTTTTGAAGCTGTGGAAAAGCCTTCCTGCATGGCTTTTTTTATGTCTTCAATTCCCGGCCCTTCGTCTTTAACCACCACGCTTATACCCGATTCATCAATTTCAGCTAGCAATTTTCCTCCAACCGAGTGGGCCACAATATTAACTTCGGCCTCGTATATAGCCACAACAATCCGTTTAATCACCTTTGGTTCAACCTGTAATTGTTTCAGCATTTTTTTTATTTGGCTCGATGCTTTACCGGCCATACCAAAATCGCCACTCGCTATGTCAAATTCTAATTTCATTAATAAACCGGTTCCAATCCGTTTTCGTACAATACTCCACTCGATCGGTAAATCGAGAAGGGAGTTTCAAGCAATACAAGACCAATTTCGTTGGCCAGCTCAATCATTTCCGGGCTTGCTTTTTTATTTCGGGCCAGTAAAACCACCTCAATGTCGGCCATTTCTGCGGTTCGTACCAGCTGCACATTTGCCAAACCTGTAATTAGTAAAATATGCTCGGTATCGAGTGTTAAAACATCGCTCATTAAATCAGAGCTAAAAGCTTTCTGCAAATCATGGTCGGTTTTGGTATCGCCGGCCACCACATTTGCCTGGGTCAAATCTATAATATCAGTTAATCTCACCTGGTTAGTTTATATATCGGCACAAAGATAAGTGTACAGCATGTTATTTATGCTTTTAAGCGGCATGTTATACCGAATTTATAATGATTAAAAACAAGCAGCACAAGGCTTTAATCTTAAACCACTGAAAAACCTGCAAAGTGTGTTTTTAAGCAATTAATTAAAATATAGCAAGGATGGGGTTTTAAATACCTCTTAAATTGTTTATTTTTCAGAGGTAAAACAAGAAAAATCAAAACATGATTTACGATAAAGACTCATTTCTGACGGGCAATATCGACGATCCGGCCATCCATCAGAAAATTATAGATGCCCTCCCCATTCCTATTTTTTACCGCAACACAGAAGGTGTTTACCAAATGTGCAATGCAGCCCACGAAAAATTTACAGGCAAAACCAAAGAGCAGATTGTTGGCAAACCTTTACACGAAGTGCATGTAAAAGAAATGGCCGATAAATACATGGCTCAGGATAAAGAACTGATTTCAAACCCTGATGTACAAGTTTATAATACGCAGGTACGCCATGGCGATGGCACTTCGCATCATGTTATTTTAAACAAAGCCGTTATTCGCGACAACGAAAATAAAATTGTGGGCATTGTTGGTTCGATTAATGATGTATCCGAACTGAAACGAACTGAAAAACGCCTGGAAAAAGCGCAGGAAACAATGCGCGTATCGTCGCAAATGATTCATAAAATTTCGTCGGGAATTGTAATGGTTGACAGCGACTTTAAAATTGTGGATTCGAACGAATATTTTGCCAAACTAATGGGGGAAGATGCCGAGGATTTGTATGAAACAATACCGGGTCTAACCGGTGCCGATGCAAAAGGACTGTTACCTGACGTGGTTTTCAAAATGATTTCGAGCGTATTATCGTCGGGGGATGAGCTGTCCGAACGCGATTTAAAATTCCATAACAAACTTATGCACGTTTCGGTGCGCACTTTGTATAAAAACAAAGTTGTTGGGGTTGTTTTTCGCGATATGTCGGCCCCCATGCTTGTGCAGGACGAAATAATAAACCGCGCACGAAAAATTAACAAACAAAATATTGAAACCGTGCAAAAAATTGCCTTTCTGCTCGGAGAGAATGCTGCTGAAACAGAAGAACTTTTGAATTCTATAATTGAAACCTATCGCTATGGTGACGACGACAAATCCTGACTACCACGTTGAAATCGAGTTTCAGCAAAAAAAACCCAAAGGAGAGATTGCCTGTGGCGATGTTTTTCAATCGAGCATTATTCGTGAAGAAGGCCGAACAATACTGGTATTAAGCGATGGAATTGGACACGGTATAAAAGCAAGTGTTTTAGCCACATTAACGGCAACCATGGCTTTAAAATATTCGATGCTGCATACCAAACCCGAGGTTGCTGCACGTATTATTATGGAAACGCTGCCCAAAAGCAGCGACGGCAAAGAAAGCTATGCCACCTTTACCATTATTGAATTGGATGACGAAGGCCGCACACGTATTGTAAACTACGACAACCCCGGAATTTTAGTGATTAGAAACGGAGTAGCTATGCAAGGGAAGGAATACCACCTGACCATTGAGGGGGAGGAAAACGAGGGAAAAGTTTTGCACTGCAAAGAGTTTACTGCCCGCAAAGAAGACCGTATTATTTTTATGTCGGATGGTGTGCCGCAATCGGGCCTGGGCAACCAGCGTTATCCTCTGGGTTGGAGCATGGAAAACGTTGAAGAATTTGCCTTAAACCAGATACAACGCATGCCCGACATTTCGGCCACCAAACTGGCCCGGAAAATTATTAACCAGGCTGTAATGAATGATCAGTTTTCGGTAAAAGACGACACCAGCTGCGGGGTAATGTATTTTCGCGAACCACGCAAGTTTATGCTAATTACCGGTCCCCCGTTTTACAAAATAAAAGATTTCGATTTTGTGGGTCGTATACAGGATTTTGAAGGTAAAAAAATTATTTGCGGAGGTACAACTGCCGAAATTATTGCCCGCGAACTAAACCTTACCGTCGAAATTCAACACGGAAACAAGAACCTTGAGGAACTGCCACCCAGTGCGAAAATGAAAGGATTTGAAATGGTTACCGAAGGCATTTTAACACTTGGAAAGGTGGAAGAACTGCTGGAGAATTACGATAGCGATACCCGGCTGCACGATACCACTCCTGAACAAATAGTAAAACTATTACTGCAGCACGATTGTATTGACATTATTGTTGGCACAAGAATTAACTGGGCGCACCAGGATCCGGAACAACCACTGGAACTCGAACTTCGCAAATTTGTGGTAAAACGCATCGTTAAAATACTCATTCACAAGTTTTTCAAAAAAGTAAAAATTGAATATGTATGATACGCAGCCCCCAAAATTTAAACTATAAAAACAAAGCCACCATTATTTCGTATATTAACATAGTTTAGTGTCTTTTTGAGGGTTTTAACAGGTTTATTACCGAAATTTGAAAAAACAACACCTGACTATGAAAGCAATTTTAACCATCGTTTTATCTGTACTGATGCTTACTTCTGCGGGGCAAATCAAACGTTTTCTAATTCAGGCCCGCGTAGTCGATCAAAACAAAAGCCCGATTAGCGATGTCTATATTGTTAATCTCGATAGTCATGAAAAAGATATTAGCCATGAAAATGGTGTTTTCTCTGTTTGGGTTTCTCCCGGCGATTCACTGGTTCTCTCACACATTTCCTATTTCCGAAAAATTGTATCTGTTCATTCGTTACTGGTTAACCCCGAGGTTGAATTAATTTCTGAAAACGTAGATATTCCGGAAATTACCGTGTCGCCTGAGCAAACATCAGATTTAGACCGGGCGCAAAAAAATCTTGCTTTTATAGAAGAATACAACCCTCCGGTACGAGCCCGAATGCAACTGGAAGAAAGCGACCCGCTAAGTACAATAACTACCGAGCATAACGATCTCATGCGATCTGAAGCCGCCTCTATTCGAATTGCAAGCTTCTCTCCTTCTGAAAATGTTGGTAAATTATTTACGCGACTAAAGAAAAAAGACCGCTCTGACGATTACTTCTCTACCCGGAAAACAAAAGAGGAATTTGAAAAGCAACACAATAAATAACAGGCGTTAAATCGTTGATCAATTCATTCCTGTGGACGATGAAAAACAAAAAGGCCGGCTAATACCGACCTTCCTTTTGGTGGGGAGTACTGGATTCGAACCAGTGACCCTCCCGATGTAATCGGGATGCTCTAAACCTTTTTTATTAACTCCTCAATGGCTTTTCTACTCTTCCATTTTTTTAATTGCAACTCGCGCTTTACTGCTGCTGACCTATCCTCAAACTCTTCACTGTAAACAAGTAACCAGGGTTTTCCGGTTGATGTGAATCCTCGTTTCGAATTATTATGGCGCTGCAAACGTTCTTCCAGATTACCGGTAGATCCAATATAATATTTCTGAAGTTTTAATGAGTGCAAAATGTAGCAGTAATACATACTTTGAAATTACAAAATATGCTCCAATAAAAAAGGCCAACAAAAGTCGACCTTAGTGGGGAGTACTGGATTCGAACCAGTGACCCCTTGGGTGTAAACCAAGTGCTCTAAACCAACTGAGCTAACCCCCCGTAATAAATACGTTCTGCAAGAATAAAAAAGGTCGAGAATCATCGACCTTTTGGTGGGGAGTACTGGATTCGAACCAGTGACCCCTTGGGTGTAAACCAAGTGCTCTAAACCAACTGAGCTAACCCCCCCGTTTTTGATTACCTCTCAGTAATCAAAATATATTATTCTTGTTTCTGAACGTGCCCCCTTTTCAGAAAGGCGCTGCAAATATAAAACCTATTTTTAGTTCTGCAAAAATTTTTAAAAGAAAATTCTCAAAGCACTTCTGCCACCACAAAAGTACTGCCTCCTACAAAAATCAAATCATTTGTTTCTGCTTGTTTTTTGGCGTACAAAAAAGCCTCAGCCACCGAAGCAAACACCTTTCCTTCTAAATTGAATTTGCCGGCTTTTTCAGCAAGTAACTCAGCTGACATTGCCCGCGGAATAGCGGCTTTTACAAAATAGTAAGTAGCTTCCAATGGCAACAATGCCAGAACTTTATCCGGATCTTTATCGCCAACCGTTCCAATAATAAAATGCAATTTTTTGTAGGCAGTATTTTTAAGTTGATTTACAATTGCCCGTATTCCATCTTCATTATGCCCGGTATCGCAAACTATTAAAGGGTTGGTATCAAGTACCTGCCACCTTCCGAGCAGTCCTGTTGTTTTTATAACATTCGATAATCCATCACGAATATTATTATCGGTAATAGAATAGCCTTTAGCGTTTAAAATTTCAAATGATTTTAATACCGCCGGAATATTTTTGTGCTGATACTGCCCCAGCAAGTCAAGTTCTAATCCCTGAAGCACATCCTGGCCTGTTGCCTGAACACTCAACTGTTGCTTCCCTTTCATTGTTAACATAGCATAATTAACAACATATTCCTGGTCTGAGAAATAAATGGAAGCACCGGCCTCTTTTGCTTTTTTAGTAAAAACAGCAGCCGTTTCCTGCTGAGAAGTTCCAATAACCACAGGCACATCCTTTTTAATAACACCGGCTTTCTCTGCCGCTATCTCCTCAAAAGTATTTCCCAACAAGTTGGTGTGGTCGAGACCAATATTGGTGATAATACTCAAATCAGGAGTAATTATATTGGTTGAATCAAGCCTGCCTCCCAGGCCAACTTCAATCACAGCCACATCCACTTTCCTTTGTGCAAAATAATCAAATGCCAAAGCTACGGTTAGTTCAAAAAACGAAGGACTAATTTTCCACAATTCGTTGTTAGTTCTAAACGCTCTTACCCAGTCAACAACCATTTCTTCCTCAATCATTTCTCCGTTAACTTTTATCCTTTCCCGAAAGTCTTTTAAATGAGGAGAAGTATACAAACCTGTTTTGTAACCGGCAGCTTGCAACACCGATGCCAACATGTGCGACACGGAACCTTTGCCATTGGTGCCGGCTACATGAATTGTTTTGTAGTTTCGGTGAGGGTGATGATACAATTCATCAAGCTGTAAAGTATTATCAAGGTTATTTTTGTAAGCAGCCGGCCCTGTTCGCTGAAACACAGGCAACTGCTCAAACAAATAATTTAAAGTCGCTTTATAATCCAATGAAATCAATATTTATTAACCGTTACAAGTTTATTAATTTTTATCAGACTGCTCCATGTTTCTGGTCAAAATATATACATTTAGAACAAATCAATTATATATGCTGAGTAAAACTAAAAAGAGTAAAATTTTCGTTCTCGACACCAACGTAATTTTACACGATCACACCTGTATTTACCAGTTCCAGGATAACGACATTATCCTTCCGATTACAGTACTCGAGGAGCTGGACAAATTTAAACGAGGAAACGACCTTATCAACTTTCAGGCACGCGAGTTTACCCGGGTGCTCGATGAAATTGTTGGAGATGACATTTTTAACGGAGGAAAATCACTTGGGGTAGGAAAAGGCAGACTGCGAATTGAAACAGGCAAACCATTTTCCGACGAACTTAAATCTTCGTTCAGAGAAGACATTCCTGACCACAGAATTTTGGCCATTGCAGAATTTACAGCAAAGAACTACCCTAAACGAAAAACCATTTTAATTAGCAAAGACATTAACCTTCGGATGAAGGCCAAGTCGCTGGGAATACAAGCAGAGGATTATAAAACCGACCAGGTTACCGATGAAAATATTCTGGATAAAACGGTTACGACCTACGAAGATTTTAGCGATGCGCTAATTGACCAATTGTACCAACAAGGATCATTTGCAAAAGCCGATGTTAAGGACTTTTACCCGGAAGCCAATGAATGTTTTATTTTCAGAGGCAACCAATCGAGTGCTTTGGCACGCTACGACAGTAAATCGGAACGAATCTACCGGGTGGAAAAAACCTCGGCTTACGGAATAAAACCCCGAAACGCCGAACAAACCTTTAGCTTAAACATGCTTATGGATCCGGAAGTGAAGCTAATGGCCTTAACAGGTAAAGCTGGAACAGGAAAAACTCTGCTGGCATTAGCAGCAGCCATTGAACAGCACCGGCAATACGAACAAATATTACTGGCCCGTCCAATTGTGGCTTTAAGTAACCGCGATATCGGCTATTTGCCTGGCGATGCCAGCGAAAAAATTAATCCGTATATGCAGCCGCTGTTCGATAACCTTGCGGTAATAAAGCATACCTTTAATCCAAGAAGTAACGAGTACCAGCTTATTGAAGAGATGGTAAAAGATGAAAAACTAAACATTACTCCGCTGGCTTACATTCGCGGACGTAGTTTATCCAATGCCTTTTTTATCATCGATGAAGCACAAAACCTAACCCCTCATGAAATAAAAACCATTATTACACGGGCAGGAGAAGGCACAAAAATGGTATTTACCGGCGACCTTTGGCAGATTGATTCGCCTTATCTCGATATGAAATCAAACGGACTGGCGTACATGACCGACCGTATGCGCAATCAGGAATTATTTGCACATATTAACCTGGTAAAAGGCGAACGTAGCTATCTGGCTGAACTGGCAAGTAACTTGCTGTAAAGCGTTAAACCAAAATTAAAAGAGAGGCAGATGCTTTTTAAATTCAAGGTGACGTAACTCAGAATAATTGATTCATTAAGAAATATTTGCAATAAGCAGCTTTTTTCTACCTTTGCAGCCTATTTAGAATTATTCAAGATAGCAAGATGGATTACAAGGGGAAGAAAGCTGCTTTTTATACGCTGGGTTGTAAGCTCAATTTTTCAGAAACATCAACCATTGCCGGCTCTTTTAAAGAAGTTGGTTTTGAGCGCGTTGATTTTGAGGAGAAGGCTGATGTGTATGTAATAAACACCTGCTCGGTTACCAACCAGGGCGATAAAGCCAGCCGAAACATCGTGCGCAAAGCTGTAAAGCAAAATCCCAACGCAATGGTAATTGTAGTTGGGTGCTACTCGCAGTTAAAACCCGATGAAGTTGGGCATATCGAAGGTGTTGACATGGTGCTTGGCACCCAGGAAAAATTTCATATTCCGCATTACCTGGGCGATTTAAAAAAGCGCGAAACCACCGAAATAAAAACAACACGTTTAGCCAATATAAAAAACTACCATAAAGCATTTTCGTGGGGCGATCGCACCCGAAGTTTTCTTAAAGTACAGGACGGTTGCGATTATTACTGTTCGTTTTGTACCATACCCTATGCACGTGGCCGAAGCCGTAACGACAACATTGCCAACACCATTGCCGAAGCTGAAAAAGCGGTAGAGAAAGGCTACAAAGAAATAATTCTTACCGGTGTTAATATTGGTGATTTCGGGAAATCAACCGGCGAAAATTTTCTCGACCTGTTAAAAGCACTTGAAAATGTCCCCGGACTTAAACGCCTGCGCTTAGGCTCAATTGAACCCAATCTGTTAAAAGATGAAATAATAGAATTAGTGGCAGGCTCAAAAGTGCTTATGCCCCATTTTCATATTCCCTTACAATCGGGGTCCGACGAAATACTTTCACTAATGAAACGCAAATATTCCACCGATCTGTTCAGAAAACGTGTGGAACGCATTCGGAAAATTGTTCCCCACGCTTTTATTGGTGTTGATGTTATAGCCGGAACCAATGGCGAAACAGAACACTATTTCCAGGAATCATTCGATTTTATCAACAGCCTTGAAATCTCGCAGTTGCATGCCTTTACCTACTCGGAAAGGAGTGGAACACAGGCCCTAAAAATTCCTTGGAAAGTTGAGGTGGAAGAACGTAAAAACCGAACGCAAAAATACATCAATCTCTCTGAGAAGAAATTGCGTGCTTTTTACGAAAAACATATTGGCACAAACCACACAGCACTTTTTGAATCACAAAAAAGTGGAGAAAAAATGCATGGGTTCACCGAAAATTATATCAAAGTTGAGATCCCCTATCGCGAAGAACTGGTAAACACACTGGGTAGCGTAAAATTAAAATCAATTCTGCGAAACGGAAATGTTGCGGTAGATTTCATCGCTTGATTTTTCCGTACTTTTGCCTCAAACAACAGAAAATGGACTACAAGGAATTATGCTTTCAGGTGCAGGATATTGCGCACAGCACCGGAAATTTTATTCGGGGCGAGCAAAAAAAGATTAACGAAAAAAACATTGAAATAAAAAGCGTTGCCAGCCTGGTAACTTATGTGGATAAAAACGCAGAAAAACAAATCGTAGAAGCCTTAAAACTGTTACTCCCTGAGGCTGGATTTGTGGCTGAAGAAGGCACAGCCGATTCGAACAATGAAAAATACACCTGGTTTATCGATCCGCTTGACGGAACAACCAATTACCTTCATGGACTGGCACCGCATTCGGTAAGCATTGCATTGGCCGAGGACGATGAGTTAGTGCTGGGTGTAGTTTATGAAATTGGCGCCGACGAAATGTTTTATGCCTGGAAAAATGGTCCGGCCTACTGCAATGGTGAAATTATTGAAGTTGCCAAACGAGCAAAATCGGAGGATGCACTTATTGCAACAGGCTTTCCATATTATGCTTTTGATAAAGTTGATGATTATATTGATGCAATGAAACACCTGATGAAATCGACCCGCGGTATTCGCCGCTTTGGGTCGGCTGCAATTGATTTGTGTTATGTTGCTTCAGGCAGGTTCGATGCTTTTTACGAGCATGCACTACATGCCTGGGATGTGGCAGCCGGTGTATTTATTTTACAGCAGGCTGGCGGAAAAACCACTGATTTTAACGGCGGTACCAATTGGTTATTTGGTGGCGAACTGGTTTCAGCCAGCAACGCTTATTTCCCCGAATTTTTTGGTATCGTAAACAAATACCTCGGTTCTAAATAAATCCGGTTTTTTGTCGGTGGAATCAGTCGTGTTTTTTTGTAAATTGCAACAAACGAATTACCATGGCCGAAAAACAAATTGCACTGCTTCAACAACAACTGGCTCGGTTAGACGAAAAAAAGTTCGACCTTGATGCCTGGAAAAAACACACGCTCATTTTTCTTGAGCGCATATTTGGAAAAGACAATACAAAACTAAAACTTATCCAGGACCTTCACTACGATTATTCGAGCTGGAGTTTACGCGACACTGCCGCTGCCGGCAAAACAAAAGACAAAGACCCGGTAAAAATACAGGCACGCGAAATTTTGGAGGCTACCATTTTGGAGTTGGAAACACTTGGCCTGCCCGAAGTTGAAGCAAAGCAGTTAAAAGTATGGAGCCTGCTGCAAGACGAACTTACCGGGAAACAGGTAAAAGAAATTGAAGCGTTGGTAAAATCCGACGATACGGAGAAATCCGAAAAAATAAGTGCAATTCTTGAAAATCTTGAAAAAGAAAACCTTTCTTTGCTAATCGCAAAACTACTTTTGAGTTGATTTATGAGCAAAGAAAAAAAAATTGCTGTTGTTATTCTTAACTGGAACGGCGTTGAACTTTTTCCTGATTTTTTACCATCCGTAATTGAAAATTCAAGTGGCAACAACACGGAGATTATTATTGCCGACAATGGCTCAACCGACAACTCGCTGGACTATCTGAAGGAAAACTTTCCCGAGATTACCCGTCTTGATTTAAAACAAAATTATGGCTTTGCCAAAGGCTATAACATGGCATTAAGCCAAATTGAAGCCGATTATTTTGTACTACTAAACTCGGATGTTAAAGTTGATAAAAACTGGATTCACCCCTGTATCGAACATTTTGAACAAGATGAAAAAGTAGTGGCCGTTCAGCCTAAAGTTTTAAGTTATAACCAACCTGAACTTTTTGAATACGCCGGAGCTGCCGGAGGTTTTATCGATAAATTTGGCTACCCCTTTTGCCGCGGACGCATTTTGGACTATTGCGAAAAAGACGAAAAACAATACGAAAAGTCATCTGAAATATTCTGGGCAACAGGCGCTTGCATGTTTGTTCGGGCCGAAGTATTTAAAAACTCGGGCGGTTTGGATGCCGATTTTTGGGCACACATGGAAGAGATTGATTTGTGCTGGCGCCTAAAAAACCAGGGCTACAAAATTGTTTACGAACCGAAAAGTGTAATTTATCATTTAGGTGGTGGCAGCCTCGAATACGGTAATCCGAAAAAGGTATTTTTAAACTTTCGGAACAACTTATACATGCTGTATAAAAACCTGCCGAAAAAAGGCTTTGGTTTTACCCTGTTAACTCGTTTGGTTTTAGACGGGGTGGCTGCATTAAAATTTTTGGCTGGCGGTGAAACCAAAGCCTTTGGAGCTGTGTTAAAAGCTCATTTTGATTTTTATAAAAATCTGACTGTATTACGCAGGAAAAGAAAGACGTTGTTGCAACAGGCCTGCGTTAACAATCACAAACAAATGTTCAGTAAAAGCATAATGTGGCAGTTTTTTATTCAGAAAAAGCATAAATTTGCCGACCTGAATTTCAATCCGGAATAAACATGCAAAAATTAAAATTTACCGAACCCATTTATACTTACCACATTGATTTTGTAGGGCATGTAAACAATATTATTTATGTGCAATGGCTCGAAAATGCCCGGGTAAAACTAATTGAAGCCATGGGACTTTCGATTGATGAACTGGCAGCTGAGGACGATATTTTGCCCATTATTACCGAAACAAACATTCAGTATAAAAAACCATTTTTTCTGAGTAACGAGGTACATGTTGAGGTATGGGTGTCGGAAATGTTTAATGTTTCGGCAAATTTTAAATTCCGCTTTTTGAATGAAAAAGGAGAAATTTGTTCAAGCGCCCAACAAAAAGTTTTGTTTATCGACCGGGCCTCGCAGCGTCCTTCGCGTAAAATTGTTAAGTACAAAACCTATTTCGAAAGTTTTCTTTTAAAAGAGGAATAGAAAAAATCATTGTTTCATCAGCAATTCGAAACTTTTAAACCGAAGTGCTTCTAAGATTAGAATCAATTTTCAACTAACGAATAGTAGAAACTGAGGCAATAATTAGAATCAAATTTAGATTTTTAGTAAACCTTACCGCAGCAACAAAAGACATATATGTCTTAATTAAACATTAACGAATAATAAAGGTTTACTCCGTAATTTTGCCAGTTTAAAAATCCCTTATACCTTTACCGCCGATATTTATGCAATGGGGTGCCTAAAAAAATAGGGCTGAGATTATACTCACAAAACCTGATCCGGATAATGCCGGCGTAGGGAAAGCAAAAGGGACACTGTCCCACTCCATTGGTTAGTTTATTAACCAATTTTTCAAAAAAATGAGAAAATTTAGTTTGATGCTGCTTTTGCAATTGATGGCAGCAATTGCTTTTGGGCAAATTAATTTAACGGGAGTTGTTAAAGGAGAAGGCGAGCCGCTGGCAGGAGCCAGTGTTGTGATCGACAAATCGTTTTATGGCGTATCGGCAAAGGCAGACGGTACTTTCGAATTAAAAAACCTAAAATCGGGCAGTTATACGCTGTTGGTTTCTTTTGTTGGTTTTGAACCACAAAAGCTTGATTTACAACTCAACGAGAGTAAAAATATTGAGGTTAATCTTGTGCCTGATGTAATAATGACTGATGAAGTGCTGATTTCAGCTACACGTGCCGGGAGCAAAACACCAGTAGCCTACAGCAATGTTAGCGGCGACGAAATTGCCAAACGCAACATGGGACAAGACATTCCTTTCTTGCTCAACCTGACACCGTCGTTTGTTACCACTTCTGATGCCGGAGCCGGTGTAGGTTACACCAATTTCCGTGTTCGTGGTACAGATTTGAACCGCATCAATGTGAGTGTAAACGGTATTCCACTGAACGATGCCGAATCGCACGGAACCTGGTTTGTAGACCAGCCGGATATGGCTTCGTCGCTCGACAATGTACAAATCCAGCGTGGCGTGGGTACCTCAACCAACGGCGCAGCAGCATTTGGCGCCAGCATTAACCTGCAAACCAATTCGTTAAACAAAGAAGCTTACGGCGAATTTAAAACAGCTGCCGGTACATTTAACACCTTTAAAAACACACTTTCAGCCGGTACCGGTCTGATCAATGATCATTTTACAGTTGACGTACGTTTGTCGAAAGTAACCTCTGATGGTTTTATCGACCGTGCCAGCTCCGACCTGAAATCGTTCTTTGTGTCGGGAGGTTATTACGCTGAAAATACAGTGGTTAAACTCAATGTATTTTCGGGATTTGAAGAAACTTACCAAGCCTGGTGGGGTGTTCCATCGGTTCGCTTAAACAACGATACCGAAGGAATGCAGCGTTATGCCGACCATTGGCTAATGTCGCAAGATGAAGTGGACCACATGATGGCGTCAGACAATCGCACCTACAATTATTACACTTACGAAAATCAGGTTGATCACTATCAGCAAGATCACTACCAATTGCATTTTTCGCATAAATTTAATCCGGAATTAAATTTTAATGCGTCGTTGCATTATACCTATGGACGTGGGTATTACGAGAATTACAAAGCCGATGAAGACCTTGCCGACTACCTGCTGGATAATATTGAAGTTGGCGACGAGGTAATCGAAACTACCGACCTGATTAACCGAAAATGGCTCGACAATGATTTTTATGGTTTTACCTACTCGCTAAACCATACACGCAACAACAACGATTTTACTTTTGGTGGCGGTTACAACGTTTACGATGGCAACCACTTTGGCAATGTAATTTGGGCACAATACCTGGGCGAGGCAGAATACAACCATGAATGGTACCGCAGCAACGGTTTGAAAAAAGATTTTAATGTTTTTGCCAAATACAACTGGCAGGTTAATGAAAAACTGAACTTATTTGCCGATTTGCAATATCGTTACATTAACTACGAGATTGAAGGTATTGATGATGACCTGCGTGTTTTAGACCAGGAGCACGATTTTAATTTCTTTAATCCCAAACTGGGTATTTTCTACCAGGTGGCCGACAACCAGGAGCTTTACCTTTCGTATGCTGAGGCCAATCGCGAACCTAACCGGGCAGCTTTTGTTGACTACCCTGCTGGCTATGAACCTCCTGTGCACGAAACGCTACACGATTGGGAACTGGGATACAATTTTGCCTCATCGAAATTTTCTTTTGGTGCCAATTACTATTTTATGAGCTACAAAGATCAGCTGGTGGTTACCGGACAGATTAATGATGTAGGTTCGCCAATTATGGTAAATGTTGACAAGAGTTACCGCACGGGTATTGAGCTGCAGGCGGGTGTGCAAATTGCCTCCGATCTCCAATGGAATGGTAACACTACTTTAAGCATTAACAAGATTAAAGATTTTACGGAATTTGTTGACAACTGGGATACTTGGGGACAAGAAGCTTATGACCTGGGCGATACCGACCTGGCATTTTCGCCAAACATAATTGCCAACAGTCAGTTTGTTTATGCTCCGGGCAAGCACTTCAGCCTTGCTTTTGTTACGCAATATGTTGGAGAGCAATACATCGATAACACCTCAAGCTCCGATCGTGTAATTGATGCTTACCTGATAAATAACCTGAAAGCCGATTATTCGTTTACCACAAAACTGTTTGACGAAATTACGCTTCATTTTATGGCTAACAACCTGTTTAACCACACCTACGAAACCAATGCCTGGGTATATTCATACCTTTTGGGTGGCGAACGCTTTAAAATGGATGGCTATTATCCGCAGGCAGGTGCACATTTTATGTTTGGCGTTGATTTTAAATTCTAGCTATAAACGGTATTGAATCTTGTAAATGAAAATGGCTGCACAATTTCGTACAGCCATTTTTTTATATCCATATATTCCTTAATCCAAAATAACTTTCCCCTCAATTTCCACCAGTAAATCATCGCGGCAAATATCGGCTACAATATAAACCACAGCCAAATCATCAAAAGCACTTTTTACCACCTTGCGTATGGCGGCATAATCTTTTCTGTTTTTTACATAAACCCGGGCGTGCCCAAACTGTGGACGAATCAAATCATCAGGCAAAGCCTTTAAAACCTTGTCTGTATACAATTGTTTCATATTATTAATGGTAACTTCGGTCTGTTTTGTTGCATCGCCAATACCCATCGTATGTTCTCCAATAATGGAAGCCGTTCCGGAAATAAAGATCATTTTTCTGTTCCGATACCGGAAGTAACGTGCACGCTCGAACTTAGGCGTGGTTTTGCTTTGGCATGCGGTGCCAACCAACACCTCGTTACTGTAGTGGTGAGCCGAAACCTGCTCCGGATTATCAATGGCCCGGGTAACCGTTTCTTTTGATTTTACGGCAACAAATTCTACAAGCACACCTCCGTGGTTCATTCCTATTCCGGTTGCCGCCGGATAACCTTCCTGGTCAAATGCTTCGCCATAAGCATCAGAACGAACATCGTTAAAAGCCTGGTAGCGCTGTTCCTCTTCATCGTAACCCAGAATATCTTCAATGTAATTCCATTGACGCACTACAGAGTTTAAAGGAAATTGAGCAATTTCAAGCACTTCAAGCAGCTCATCAAAAGCCTTCTCGGCATTAATCCGGCAGTTGCTGTTGGAATTGGCATGTACCGTACCCAGCAATATTTCTGTAGTTCCGTTACGAAACAAGGCTGAATGGTTGCCGTATTCATGAATCATCTGACAATCCCACAACTCCGGATCGTAATAATACGCCTCAACAATTATTTTACAGCTTAACGGTGGTTGAGAAATAAAACTCAACAGCAAATCGTTGCCAAACATGTCTTTCAACTGCAAGCGCAAATTGATTAACAATTTATCGTATTCTTTGTGTGATTTAGTGTCAACAAAAAAATTCAGTTTAATGATTCGTTTGCCCGAATTAATTTTTGTTAGCTGCTGGAGGCAACTTTGCAGTTGTTCCTGCAGGTCGCCACAAGCCTTTTCAGGCTTTATATATGTTCTGTCTCCGTTTAAAAAATACATCCTTCTCCCCTTACTCAAAAAATGAAGTACAAATATGGGTGTTTTTTATTTCTAAAAAATGATTTCGATTAAAATTATCCTGCAATTAGAAATGCCCCGCAAAATGCACTCAAACAACTGATTAAAAGCCTAATAATCTCCATCTGCGGTTGCCCCATTCAGCACTGCTTCAGTTGATCCAATTCCTAAACGGTCGGCACCCTGCTCGAGAAAGGCTACGGCTATTTCCCAATCCCGGATTCCTCCCGAAGGTTTTACCTGCATTTTATCGCCAACCGCTTTTACCATCACCTCAATGTACTCCGGTTTGGCTCCCCCCGGCCCAAAACCTGTTGAGGTTTTTACAAAATCGGCACCGGCTTCGTACGATAATTCGCAGGCTTTTGCAATTTGCTCCAGGGTTAAATGGCCACTTTCCTGGATAACTTTTACCAGCACATTGTGTTGGTGCGCTACTTCTACAACGGCTTTTATATCGTCACGCACATAATCGTATTCTCCCGATAAGAATCGGCCAATATTCATTACCATATCAATTTCGTCAGTACCGTCTTTTATGGCCTGTTTTGCCTGAAATGCTTTCACCGGCGTGGCATCAGCTCCGTGTGGAAAACTCAGCACACACGATACTTTTACACCGCTGTCTTTCAACAAATCTTTTGCAGCTTTTATATCGCATGGCTTTACACACATGCTAAATACCTTGTTTTTGATACACATTTCGGCATTGGTCTTTAAATCGGCCAAGGTTTGTTCGGGTTTTAAAACCGCATGATCTATGGTTTTCGCTACTTGTTCTTTTGTATACATTATTTAATCCTCCATTTCCTTTAAAATCTGTTCAACCTGCTCGTTGGTTTTGGTCAATTTATCTTTACACGTTTTAAGCAACACCGATACGCGTTTTACTTTTTCGGCCAGTTCATCCACATCCAGCTCTTCATTTTCAATTTTCACCAAAATCTCTTCTATCTCGGACATTGCCTCGCTGTACGATATTTTTTTAGCTGCCATTCTATTTGTTTTGTATGATTTTACTTTTTATTGTTCCGTCGGCAAAACGCGTTTCCAACTCTTCACCCGTTTTAACATTCTTGCTCGACTTTATAATCTTTCCTTCTTTTAAGGTAACCGTAAACCCTCTTTTCAACACATTTTCAGGGTCTAACAAACGTACGCTGTTTTTATTCATAACTATACGGTCATGTTCCTTCATCAGTTTTCGTTTCACGCTTCCCAGCAATACATCCTGCTGATGGTTTAGCGTAATATTTTCTTTTAAAATGGCCTCGCTTACCACGCGTTTTAGCAAACGTTGTTTCCTGCCAATATTGTTTTTTGTTTCAACACCCCACACTGCCATTGAAGCATTTAAACCATGCCTTACCTTATTTAATTCGCTGTGTTTTTTATATGAAAACTGACTGATATTTTGTTGCAATTCATTTCCGCGCCGGCTAAGTTTCGCCTGCCTTTCGTTAATAAAATCGCTAACCGAATATTTTATTCCTTCTGCTATTCGTGCTAATTTATCGTGCTGTGTTTCCAGAATTTCGCGGGTACGTGTGCTTATTTCAGTTTCCACTTGTATTAAGCGCTCATAAAAACGTTCAATCCCATTTATAAAAAAACCGGCAACTGCAGTGGGTGTTTTTAAACGGGTGTGAGCCACCAGGTCGATAATGGTGTCATCTTTTTCGTGCCCGATTCCTGTAATAACAGGGATTGGAAACTGAGTAATATTTATGGCCAGGTCATAATCATCGAAACTACTCAAATCGGCAGTGGCACCTCCTCCGCGAATGATAGCCACAGCATCAAAAAAATCTTCGTAAGCAAAAACGCGATCGAGTGCATTGATAATTGATGGTACTGTTTCTGCCCCCTGCATATAGGCTTCAAAAAGATGGGTATAAAATTTAAAACCGTATTCATTGTCCTCCAGCTGATTCATAAAATCCTGATAACCGGCTGCTGTTGCTGAAGATATAACCGCAATTTTCTGAGGCACCAGGGGCAAGTCGAGCTCCTTGTTCATTTCAAAAACACCCTCTGCCTGCAAACGGTTAATTATTTCTTTTCGTTGCAGGGCCATATCGCCAACCGTATAGGTAGGGTCAATATCTTTGATATTTAAACTTAAACCATAGGCCGGATGATATTCGACAGTGGCTTGCACAAGAATTTTTATGCCTTGTGTAAAAGCTTGCCCGGTAGTGGTTTCGAAATAAGGTTTTAGCATCCGGTAGGTGTAAGACCAAATGGTGGCTCGCGAACGCGCTACAATTGTATTCCCTTGTTTTTCAACCAACTCCAGATAACAATGACCGCTCCTGTTATGTTTCAGCTCACTTACTTCGGCCACTACCCATACACTTCCCGGAAATGCCTCCAGCAGGGCATCTTTTATCGATTCGTTTAACTCCGAGAGCGTAAGTTGCTGTTTCATAACTTACTGTACTTTATTGATTTTGAAGGTTTCAACACCAGCTTTTGTTTGCACCGCAAGCAAATAAATCCCAAGCTGCAGATCGTGTAAATTATCGAGAACAATTGACGATGCACCAAAACGCTGCCAGGTTTTTACCATTACACCATCCATAGAATACAGCGAAATAAGAATTTCCTGTTCGTTTAAAGCTCTGGCCCTTTTCAATACAATTTTATTTTGAAACGGGTTCGGAAATATTTTCCAGTTGCGTTGTTCCTTATTGGTTTGAACGGCAATAGGATCGAGTATCGCAGAAGCCGAGCGCATATTTGGCACCCCATAGCCCTGTAATGAATCGGGTGAAAAATAGAGATGACCGCTTCTTTCTATCGCATCCTTTATTTCTGCTGCTGTTTTATTGGGATAACGTTGCCACAATGAAGCTGCCATGCCGGCCAATACCGGCGACGAAAAAGAGGTTCCGTTACCCAGCCCAAAAGACCCATCAGAGCGTTGCAAAGTGGTTTGATAGCCCATTGCCGACACATTGGGTTTTAAGTCGCCGTTAGCAGCCGGTCCGGCCGATGTAAAATAGGCAGGATTTAAATTTTTATCAACTGCCCCAACGCCTATAACTTCGGTTCCGTCTGATGGGGCAACAATCCGAAACCAGGGATCATCGCGTTCGTTTCCGGCACTTGAAAAAACCAACATGCCGCGCGATGCTGCAATATTGGCTCCCCGGGTTACCCGTGTGGTACTGCCATCCATATCGGCATAAGTATGATTGCTTATAGCATCGTAAAACGTGGTATACCCCAACGATGAGTTGATAATATCGGCGCCAACGCTATCGGCAAACTCAGCAGCAGCCACCCAGTTGTCTTCCTCGATGATGTACTCCGAGCTGGTATCCTCCGACCGCAGCAACCAATAGGAAGCTCCCGGAGCGGTACCAATTAATGTTCCGGGCACATTAGCGCCCATACACGACAACACACTCATGCCGTGAGAATTTGTTTGATAAAAATCGGCATCGGGATTTACAAAATCTTTAACACCCAGGATTTGATTATTGGCCCAAAGGCTATCAAATGCAGGCAAACTATTGGCATTTTTAAAACCGCCGTCGAGCACAGCAATATGTATGCCCTGCCCGGTATAGTCTAAATCGTGTAGAAACTGTCCTTCGAGCATAGCCACCTGGTGCACCGAACCACCATATTTGGCCGAATCTATTGGAGGAGCATCAACAATGGTTTCGTCATTAAATTTATTGTAAGCCTGTTTTGTTATAGTCCCTGGTTTAGTCAAATGCACCTCGCTAATAAAAGCCCATGATTCAAGCTGCTGCCCGAGATTGGCAGAATCGGTTTTAACGGTAATTCCGTTTAACCATTTTGAAGCATGTACAAAAGTTACGTCAAGCGACAGCACCGAATCGATGTAGGTTTTATTAACCGGCAAATCCAACGAATCAAGCTGAATATTTTGACGAATTCTGCGTTGAATCGCTCGCTCTGAAAGATAAGCTTCGGGATGGTCGAGCGAATAGCTGGAATTGTTTTTATCGGTAAAACCAATCCAATAATAGTTTTGTGCATTTAACTGTTGTAAGCCCCAAAAACCAATAATTGCGAAAATTATGAGGTACTTCATTTACAAATTATCTTCAAAGCCTTTTTGAAACCGGGTAGGTTGTTGAAAGCTCTGTTTATTAAAATGCCAAGTTAATGAAATAATAGTTTTTTGCCTTGCACAATGCACGAATTTATCGATGTTGTTTTTGGCGCATCATATATCCCGACGGATCTTGCAAAAACTGCTCCGGATCAAGAATTGTTCCCTTATTTTCTTCCAGCTCCATCATCTTTAGGTTATCAATACTGTCGCGTACGTTCGGATTCAATATTTGGCCGTTATCATAAAAAAGCGTGTATAAAAGTGTACCATCTTTATCAAAATATTTCCATTCGCCATGGCGTAAATTGTTGCGGTATTCAGCTACCAACTCCTGACGCCCGTTTTCGTAGCTCACCAAAAACAAACCATGGCGCACACCATTTTTCATTTTACATTGCATATAAGGGGCACCATTTTTATAAAATATCTGGTAATCTCCTTCTTCTTTGTTATTCACCCATTGCTTTTCTTCCATAACTTCACCCGAGGGATAGAAACGATGCGAGTTCCCCTCTTTTATTCCCCGTTTGTATTCCTCATCGGCCACAAGCAGGTTATTCTTGAATATCTTCCAAACGCCTTCTTTCTTTTGATTCAAAAAATTGCCTTCGGCCACTTTCTTGCGCCATACATCAAAAAGCTGTGTATGGGCTGTATCGTTTTTATATTCGATAAGCGCCTTTAACTGCCCCCCGGGATGATAACGTTTCCAGGTTCCAACAGGCTTGTCGTCCTTAAAATTCCCTTCGTAAAGTAAACGTCCGTTTGCCTGCTCTTTTTGCCATAAGCCCTGCCGCAATCCATTGGCGTCGGTTTGGTTAATCTGCGCCGAAGCAAACAAATGAATCATGAAAAACAGCACTAATAAAAATCGTATCATACCCTCCTTCTTTTTTTTTGAACTGGTGAAATTAGAAACTTTTTTACCAATCTGTTTGTTCCCAATTAAAAACTATTCAGGCCTTAACCAACTATTGTCATATTTTAAACTCATAAATGTTTATTAAATTTGACCGTGGACAAAATATTTTTCAGACTATACCGTGTTTTTCGAAAACCAATGTTAACTTTTTTAATGGTTGTGGTAAGCCTAAACGTTTGGAGCCAGGTAAATGTTGAGCAACAAATTGACTCGCTAAGAATAGCCATTGCCAACACAAATGACAAAAGCAACTTAACCGAGAAATACAATGAGCTGGCAGTTCTTTATGGAGAAAGCGCCATTGACAGTACGGTAAAATATGCACATCGTGCTCTTATAAATGCCGAAAAATACAAACAGAAATTAGCTGTTGCAGAGGCACATTTAACGATTGGCAGGGCATTTATCGAAAAGTCGAGAATTACAGAAGCAATAGAACATTACCAGGAAGCCATTTTATACTTTGAACAGATAAAAGATGAAAAAAAGCTGCTGTCAGCATACCGCGCAATAAGCTACGCTTATTCATATAGCCCCAGCCAGTTAACTTCCTTAACGTATTACATGAAAGCTATTGAAATAGCCGAAGAGCTGAATGATACGGTAAGTATTTCGGTGGTGTACAACAACCTGGCTGCTACCTATAAGCGCATGGGCGATATTAATAACTCATTGTTCTATTTTGAAAAGGCCCTGGAACTGGATAAACTGTTAGCCGACACCCTGAATATGGCAATTAGCTATTCTAATCTTGCAGTGGTTAAGTCGGATAATAATTTATTTGCCGATGCCAAAGCTGATATTGATTCGCTGCATTTTCTGCTTCCTTCAATCAGCAATAATTATTTAAGAACCTATTTTAATTTAGCCTTTGTTGGCTATTACGCCGGTATCGCACAATTTGATTCGGCAAAACTTTTTATTGATACGGCCAGCGCCTTGTGCGAAAAATACGGATACGAGCATATAAAAACACGTTTGTACCGAAAACAGGGCGAATATTATTTTGCCCGGGGAAATTATATCGAAAGTATTAGCTACCTTAATAAATGTGTGGAGCTTTCGGAACAATTGGAGATTGCTGAAGACTTTACACGACTGTACAATTTTATGGCCCGTGCCTACGAAAAACTAGGCAATTACCAGGAAGCCTACCGGGCCAAACAAATGGAAAGCGATTACATCGGCTTCAGTAAGAATAAAGACATTGCGGCATCGTTGGCCCGTTTCGAGAACGAGCGGAGGCTGAAACAAGAATTGGAAAACCAACGTTTAGAGCAAGAACTGTTAACACAAAAGGCCGAAAACCGCTCTTTGCTCATGGCCTCCAGATTTCGGCTAACGCTAATTTCCAGCATTCTGTTGCTAATTATAGGTACCGTTTTTGTTTATTATACTTTTAACATGCGCCATAAAAACAAGGCCTTAAAAGAACAACATGCCATTATTAACAAACAAAACAAACAGCTCGAACAAAATTTAGAGGAAATTTCAATAAGTGAGTTAAAATTGCAGAAATCGGATGCTGCCAAAAACAAGCTGTTTTCAATAATTGCCCACGATTTACGCAGCCCTTTTAATGGCATACTCGGATTTAGCAACGAACTGTCGAGCAATTACGATAATTACACCGACAGTGAGCGAAAATCAATGGCCGATATGATTTCAAGCAGCTCAAAGTCTACTTTTTCATTATTAAATAATCTGTTAAACTGGGCAAGAACGCAATCAGACTCGATTAAATTAAGTAAAGAAACAATAGCGGCACACGAACTAATTGAGGAAAGCATAAACGCCATCAAGGGAAATGCCATGTTAAAATCGGTAACCATTGAAAATGATATAAAAACGGCATTACAAATATATGGCGACAGCGAAACCTTAAAAGTTATAGTTTCAAACCTGGTAAATAATGCGATAAAATTTAGTCATGAGAACGGAAAAATCAGCATTAAAAGCAAACAGGCAAATGGCTTTGCCGAAATTTTGGTACAAGACTTTGGCATCGGCATAAAACCCGAACTGCTTAAACAACTTTTTACGCTGAATAATAACACGCAACGCCCAGGAACCGCCCAGGAAAAAGGTACCGGATTAGGGCTTATTGTTTGTAAAGAATTTGCCGAACTTAACGGAGGAATGATGCAGGTAAGCAGTACTGAAAATGAAGGCTCAGTTTTTAGCTTTACTGTTCCGTTGGCTAAGGGTTAATACACCTCTTTGGTTAGTCGCTCTGTTACTGTCATATAATACCTTGCAAAGGTCTCATCTTCCATAAACTTTTCAAGCTGAGGACGCCAAATTTCTGCTTGCTCGCTCAATTCCATAATTTTTGCTTTGGCAATCAAGTCTTCGTTGTTGGCACGCTGTCTTTGCACTGCCGGAATAAAAGCATCCATCCACAACTCATACTGATCCATTAAACGTTGTTGTTCTGTTGTTAATGGAAACTCCTGCCTGCTATTTAATACGGTAGCTGAAATTTTCTCGGAGCCTACTGCAACAGCACCTATGCTTAGTCCGAGTTTTGTGAGAAATTTTCGTCTTGTTTCTTCGTAGTTGGTATTGTCCATCGTACATCTATTTTTTGTTTGAAACAAGATTTACTGCATTTTGTTTGTGATGCATGCTTATTTAGACTAGTTGCAAAAAAAGCCCCTCCAAAAAGGAGAGGCTTTTAATATATCTTGTTTTCAAACTTCCGACCTCCGTCTTCCGTCTTCAAACTTATTTTTATTTTACTTCTTCGAAGTCAACATACCCTGACATTCAATTTCTTATGATTTTTCCGTACAAATATGGTACAAATAAGCACTTTTTTGTTACTTATTATTGAAGTAGGAAGTGTGTCATTATGTTTTTATTTTTTCTGAAATTTAGTTTTCCAAGAACCTGTTGTTTCGCCATCTCTCTCAATATATCCTTTCTTTTTAAGGGCTTCAATGTGCTTTTGTACTGCCGATGGATTAATTCCCATTTTCTTGGCAAGCTTGCTTCTGGAAATTGTAGGTTCTTCTACAATATAGTCAAAAACTTCTTTTTGTTTATCTGTAAGAATAGCCGCTTGACCACCTGCTTGACCACCTGCTTGACCACCTATTTGACCACCATCTCCTTCGTTTGTACCATCAACCTGTCGATTTTCTACATTTTCCTTAAACAGTGTAACCTGTATACCTCCTGCTGTTTCAATAATCTCAGGTGTTGGCAAACCTGCTTTTTTACAGGAGTTGATAATCTTTAAAGTTCCTCTTCCCCAGGTATCAATATATCCTGCTTTAAAACAAGCATCAGCAATTAGCTGATTGCGAGGGTACGATGTATGAACGCCTTTTAACATCTCAATATCCATATTATAAGGCAAACCTCCTTCGTTCCAAATCATAATTTTGTCATTATAAACCCTGATTTGAACATGAACTCCCATATATGTTCTGTGAACAAGGGCATTTAGTAACATTTCTCGTAATGCTTCAAGCGGATACTCCCCCTTTTCTATTCGCAGTATGCCTCTATACTCTATTTGCTTTACAAGGTATTTATACCCTAGTTGCTTTATTACTTCTTCAAGCAGGTTGACAATGTTCCCTTCAAAAACATCGTGAAACCGTAAATCGGCATCATCATTCACAAAACGCCCTATTCTTACAGATATGCCAGGATAAAATCTTCCGGGGTCTTTCCCAAACATTACGATAGCTGAACGCTTAATTTTACCATTCTCAGCTAAACGTAGTTTTTTAAGAAATTGCAATGTTGATAATCCTTCTACATCGGGCAAACGGTCGCTTTCTTTGGCATCTTCAATATATTTGGTAATACTATCTGCGTCAATATCTTCAATAGTAGCACGTTCTTCAATAACATCATCCCATGTTTTTCCTGCCTTTTTAAGCAGAAACTCATTTAACTCAATTCCGGTAAGCTCAGTTTTTGTACTTCCCGAACGATAATAATATCTTCCCCTAATTGACACCGGAACAGAATAGGGATTCACAATGATTTCATCTCATTATAATTTAAAATTTTCAACGGCATTCGATGTAACTCGCTTATAATGTTTCGCCGATGTGTTACGATTTATAATGCTCGTTTCAATATATTTTTTATCGCCAGCTTCCTGCAAATTAACATCACAAGTTATGCCCATGGTGTTCCGTATTTTTTGCGGAATACTCTCCATCAGCTGTTTGTAATCTTCAAGATGAACAATATTACCATCATCGTCTTTCCCTATATATATTTTACCGCCTACTGCGTTGGCAAATCCACAAACCCATTTTAGGTAATCATCGTGCCAGCTTCGTTTATATTCTATGTTTTGTTTTTCGGGCATATAATGATATTACAATTTTCAAAAATCTTCCTTTTCAATTTCTTCATCAACGGTATCCATAACCACCGACTGAAAGCTATAATGAAACCAATTTTCAAACAATTCCCATGTTAAGTTATCCGGCCATAGGTTTTCATCTGTTGCCCAATCGAATAGCTCTTGTTCAAAGAATTCAATAAAATTCTCCTTTACATATTCAATGGCATCGTCCGGATGGGTGAATTCAGGAATCAGGAAAACATCGCCCGCATCATGTGCCATTGGTTTCGGACATTCTAATTTGTCGTCGGGAAAAATATAATTTACCCAATCAAATAATGGTTGTTTCGGGAAAAGGATTAGGACGTCTCTATTTACAGTATCAAACATAGCTTCTTCGTATAAGTATTAGACAAAATAAACTTAAAAAATTATTGATGATTTGCTTTTACCTTATGTCTGTTTTGATAACACCCCAAACATAAAGTTCATATTGCGCTTGTCTGAAATCAAACCAATGTTGTCTGTAATCAGAATCTTCAACCAGGTATTTAAAATTGGCAAATGGTTTTTTCCTGTTAAGGGCATTTATCAATTTTTCCTGAATGTTTGTATCCTTTATTTCATCAACAAAATTCTCCATTATCTTGAATGAATCATGCGATTCCATGGGTTCAATGGTTAAACAGTTCTGCCAGGTTTCATGTTTCAGGCCTGCACTTTCAAAAGTTTCGCCTGTTATCATTTCATATTCTTCAGGGTCGTAAGCCAAATCTTTGGAAATATCTTGAACTTCAAACGTATCTGGATTAAAAAAGCAAATTAACCCCGCCAACAAACTATCAGCAATTTCAGAAACCAGCTTTTTATACTTTGTAGGAATTTCTTCAGGTTTCAGCTCTGCATAAATCTCGGCTAATAAAAATGTATGTATTTTCTCTAAGGCCTTTTTATCATCGAAGACAGTTCTGATTATTGCTAAAATTTCATTCTGTAATTGCCCTTTATTCATACTTGTAATTTCTAATCAATTACCTGCCAATAGCCACCTTTAGCTGGACCAACACGTTTCAACAATCCTTTTTTCTTCAAATTTTCAATATTCCTTTCAATCGAACGTTCCGAGACACCAATAGTTTCAGCCATTTCAGGAATAGATATATCCTTATTAATTTTAATAAGCTCTATAATTTTCACCGACGTTTTCACCGACGTTTTTCCTACGTTTTCTTCTGCCTCCATCTTAAAATCAACCACAACCGAATCGAATTCAATCTGGTAACCAGGCACAGTTGAATTATAAGCCTTCCAGTTATCATCAATTTTGTCAAAACCAAAGCCTATATTTTCCGCCAGTTTTACCATGCGAAACAGCTTGGCTATAATTGGATTTCGTGGCAAAGAAATATCCTTCCCTTTTAATTCCTCAAAGGGCTTTGGTAATCCGCCAGGGTTATAAAACTCAATGTGGTTTGTAAAAATACGTACACGCGGACATGCCGGAGAAAAGTAGTCAGTATGCATCAACATATTTACCAAAGCCTCACGGATACTTTCGAGCCCCGGAGATAACTCCTGTCCAAATCCCTCGGCGGTCAGTTAAAACCTAACATCAACTTTTTGTTTTAACCGATGAAAACATTCAAAATAGTATTCCCAAAGGTTCTCCTGTTCCTCAACCCGAAAAGTGTAGGTGTGTTTAGCATCGGAGTATGAAGTCCCAGGTATTTCCAATAAATCAACTCGAAAATCGGGAAAGTGCTTTTCAATTGCTTCACGGTTACCAAACATAAGCAATCCGGCAAAAGTACATTTGCCGTTTTCCATAATGCGAAGCTTTCTCAAAAACTCATCTTCATCAAAACGAATATAGCTTGCATTGGGATTAAACCGCGACATATAATCCCGGTAACGGTTCAATGATGTATTGTTTAAACTTTCACGATTGGTCTCCGGCGCTAATTCTGCTGTTTTTGTTCCAAATGCCCGGTCGCGCAACATACTGTCAATTTCTTCCTGTGTAGCACGCTGGTCGGCACTACCTCTGCGAATGTATGTATTAATTTGGTTGTTATAATAAACAGGTTTGTTTTTATGTACCGGCACATAAAATGCTAATACAGTTTTATCCTCAAACTGATATACTTCTTGTTTCGTACTAATAAAAACATTGAATTTGGTGCCTCTAAGTGTATTCAGAAAATCTTGTTCCAATTTTTCAGCATTACGAACACCCGTAATTTCAAAATTATTGCCTTTTTCTTTAACGCCTAAAACAAGCCAACCTCCACTGGTATTTGAAAAAGCTGAAACTGTTTCCCAAACCGACTTGGGCAACTCGCTTTTGGCAGCTTTCACTTCAAAGTCTTCCCATTCAAGTGAGCTTAGTTTTTGTATTAGTTCTTCTTTGGTCATTTCCCAGCGTTTACATTATATGTGAAATTATGAGTCTATTCGATTAAAATAATTCCTCCCATACTGGTGTCAAATGTAGCACTAATACAATTTATTTACTAATCTCCTAAGATTCATTTGTAATAGGCGACTTGCTCCGCTCACAGTCCATTGATGATGTTGTTGTTTTTTGACCAAGTAATGACATAGCTTTAAATTTTAAAGTTTAAAGCCATTCTACTGTGAAAGCCTTACTTTCACCTAAACTTGATTAAAACACTGTATATAAGAAACTAAAACAGACCCCGAACGTGAAGATGATTCCATTTGGTTATACTTCTGACAAAGTGCGACACGAAGTTACACAAGTAATTGTCTAACAATGATTAGACCTACTGTTCCGTCAGTAGTAGCTCATGGATACATGCATTCGGAGTAATCCTTTTGTGCGAAGCTATCCAGTGAAAGAAGCCCTTTCGCAAGAAAAAGCCAAACCTGCGAGGTGGAGGCAATGACCGTTAGCATTGAATAGTCGGGGAGCGAGGCTGAGTAGTATGGTTAACGCATGTGAACCGTTGATAAACGTCGTTAAAGTGAAACGAGCCAAAGATGCTGACAGGCTCGAACCAAAAGGTAAGCAGCCAGTTGACTTTATTTTGTCTAAGGTTACACGGATATTAGCGCTGCCGGCGGATAGACGGAACCTAAACTACTCTTGTTACTTGTGCGAAACGTGGTAAGCCCGAATTCTTCCCAGTTAATTGGGAAAGTTTTCCGTAAGGCAAGCCGACAGGAATGCGGGTAGAGGATGGTAGAGAACGCGAATGCCGCTTTGTAATGAGGCGGATAGGGGTTGAAACATTACCTCACACGAAAGTGGGCTGACTTCTACGTATGGTAATTCTTTACAAGAAACTTTTAGAACTTTTTAAAGGAGGAAAGCAAATGAACGGAAGTAAAACATCGTGTGCACCTACTGACCCAAAATGGACAACTTGGAAAGACATGGATTGGAACAAGTGCCAACAACAGGTTAGAAAGCTACAGGGACGTATTGTAAAGGCTCAAAAGGAAGGCAAACACAACAAAGTAAAAGCTTTACAGTGGTTGCTGACCCATTCGTTTTATGCTAAGGCTTTGGCTGTAAAACGTGTGACTTCGAACAAAGGAAGTAGAACATCGGGAGTTGACAACGTAATTTGGTCAACTTCAAACACCAAGTTTTTGGAGATTGCAAAATTGAAAAGTAGGGGGTACCAACCCCAGCCCCTGAAAAGGGTAAATATTAGAAAGAGCAATGGGAAGTTCCGCCCATTAGGAATACCAACAATGAAAGACAGGGCCATGCAGGCTTTGTATTTAATGGCTCTTGAGCCAGTATCAGAAACCACTGCTGACAGCAATTCATGCGGATTCCGAAAGGAAAGAAGTACTGCTGATGCGATTATTCAAAGTTATATAGTACTGTCTCAGAAACGTTCTGCTCAATGGATACTCGAAGCGGACATAAAAGGCTGCTTCGACCACATAAGTCATGAATGGCTGCTGAAAAATATCCCTATGGATAAATTGATGCTGAGAAAATGGCTTAAAAGCGGATATGTTTTAATAAAGAGTTATTTCCTTCTGATGAAGGTACTCCACAAGGAGGAATAATATCCCCCACTCTTGCTAATATGACCCTGGATGGTATTCAAACCATGCTTGTAAATAAGTCTCGCCTAAAGAATGCAGAAAACAAATCTGTAAACTCTTTGGTGAACCTCGTACGATATGCCGATGATTTTATTATCACTGGCAGAACTAAAGAGTTTTTGGAAAATGAAATCATGCCATTAATAGAAGAGTTTCTTTCTGCCAGGGGGCTTATCCTCTCAAAAGAGAAAACAAAGATTACTCATATTAACGATGGTTTTGACTTCCTTGGCTTCAATCTAAGAAAGTACGATGGTAAGTTACTCATCAAACCTTCAAAGGAAAAAGTTAAAAAGTTTCTCAACACAATCAGGGAAACCATTGATACCAATAAAGCCTGCAAGCAGGAAAAATTGATTCAGTTTTTAAATCCCAAGATAGCTGGATGGGCAAATTATTACAAGCTCTGTGTTGCTACCGATGTTTTCAACAAAGCAGACCATCAAATCTTTCGTAAGCTTTGGCAATGGTCAAAAAGGAGGCACCCTAAAAAGGGTACCAACTGGGTTAAGCTGAAGTATTTCCCAAAAATTGGAAACAGGAGTTGGTGTTTTTCGTCTGGTTATAATAACAATGGGACTACTAAGCATTTATCCCTGAGATTATTATCCGACACCAAGATTATCCAACTCGTTAAGATTCGGGGCGATGCTAATCCTTACGACACGGAATGGAAGGACTATTTTGAAAAAAGAAAAACCTACAAAATGCTCATTTCCCTAAAGGGTCGTAAATCGTTGCTTTACTTATGGAAGAAACAAAAACGAAGGTGTCCAATCTGTGGCGAACCTATTGACAAGGAAAAGACGTGGTACCTGACCGATAAGTCGGTAGACGGTAAAACTGTCAAATTCCTTGCTCATAATTGGTGCCACAGAAGACGCAACAACTTCAACTGAACAAGTAGTTTGAGCCGGTTCCTGTTAAAGGGACTTTGAATTGCTTGAGCCGTATGAGGGGAAACTTTCACGTACGGTTCTTAGAGGGGGAAGCGGCAGTAATGCCGCCTACCTACTCGACAGTGTAAACTCACTAATTTAATCTTAAGTATTTGGGTTAAGAAAAAGTGGATACTGACATTACCTTATAAACAGTAAAAACAATAATCAAGAAGATGTGCGACAATAAATAAACCAAGAGAAACATTTTGATATACGCTATTTTAAAAGTTTAACTACTAAACTCATGTTATCTTCACCAATGTCACAAAATGCAAAATTACAGAAATGCTAATACTATCTTAAATAGCACCTCTGTAAAAGATTATGGAAAATTAACTACTACATTATCAAGCTTATACCGGGCAACTTTACCTGTTCCTCCTTTAAAATATAAATCTTGAACAACAAACATCCCGGGAGATGTATCGGTATCAGTAAGTCCATGATGTAAATTCAGACTCTTTGCTTTATAATCATCCACCGCAATATCATAATCGAAAGTATTCATATCACCAAAAGAATTAAATGTTAAAGTTAAT
>ENA-ORCQ01000058-ORCQ01000058.1-marine-metagenome-genome-assembly--contig:-NODE-58-length-110490-cov-6.579986_pt1 | contig 110490 bp, 97 predicted proteins | sample MGYA00237780_ERZ508510 | MGnify/ENA primary metagenome ERZ508510 (study PRJEB26181, sample SAMN06268981) | marine metagenome | isolation source: Tt an E2 anaerobic enrichment on eucalyptus from sediment...
TGCTGACAATATTTTAAATTCTCTACAAGCAGATTCTTGTATTCGTTTCGTGTAAAAACATCAACCCAGCCCATTGTGGCGAACGAAACAAAACAAACACCATCCGGATGATGAAACTTGTATTTCCTGCTCATGTTATGCTTGTTTTATTCTCGATTAGTTGCCATAGGGTTATATTCTTAATCATTTATTTCTGGTCTTATCGACCAGGGCACGGATTGCAAATCCGCGCCAGCAGGAGGGCAGTTGGCACACCACCAAACCCCGCCCTGCAATATGTACTTTGTTAACGCCTGATTTTTATTTTATTTTGAGTTTTAGTATGTCTCATACTCAACTGCATATAAGTCGAAACCACCTTTTCCACCTGACCTGTTTGATGAGAAAATCATTAAGTTATGTCCTAATACATCGAACGTTATTGGTCGAAATTCATCTTTACTTGAATTAATTTCACTCCCGAAATTTTCAGGTTCTGTCCATACTCCATTTATATAAAATGAATACCATAAATCATAACCTCCATAACCTCCTTCTCTGTTTGATGCAAATACCATCATATTATCTTCGCCAATAAACGGACATTTATCGTCACCAGTACCTGATAAAGTTTCTATTTTAGTTATTGAATTTATATCTCCACTGACTAATGCTTCACTTGTAATCTCAGAATTGAAGGAAGCATTAAATATATTGAATACTCCGTCATTCTTATTATTGCAAAAAATTAAATTCTTTTTATCTGCCGTTAAAGTTGGATAAAGGTCATCGGCATATTCATTGATTTTAGGGATTGATTTTGGTATTGAATCATAATTTTCCCATTGCTCATAATACCAACCTGTCATATCCATGAATTGGATGTCATAACCAGAGGAATTTTCTGTAGAATACATTAAGATTAAATTCCCTCCAGTGGCGGTAAAATATGGACCAAATTCATTTTTGTCGGAATTGATGTTACGAATGGCGACTTCAAAATCATAAGGAAGGTCAAAATTCAGTACCTCGCAAGTGAGATTACCGCTTGTTGAGTCTTCGATATAGTACAAATTTGCATAAACCAAGTCAAAATTTTCGCCTTGGCTATTTCTGTTTGATGAAAAAATAATCCAGCCACCTCGTTCTCCATCTGGTTCCCAATTTGAATTGTAATCATCATATTTTGTATTAAGAGCACCCAAACTGGTTGGAGTTTGAGTTATAATTGCAGATTTTTCAATAACGTCTTCATCGTCATTCCAAAAACATCCCGTAAGTGAGATGGTCACAATTAGTAGGAAAATAATTTTTTTCATTTTGGTTTTTTTTGGTTAAAACATTAATTTTTAAAATATCATCGTTTTGTATTTTTTAAACTTGGCTGTAACTGCTGTACATCATCATTATTGTTCCCCACGCTGGTGCGGATTTGTAATCCGTGCCATTGCTGAAAGCAATACTATTTTATTACAATTACATCCAGTAAACCGTTTTCTCCGGTGTAATCAACAGCACTGCTATAAACATAGTCCTCGGCTTTAAAAACCAAACCTTCTTCTACCGGGTTTTGGTGGATGTAGTCAATCTTTTGGTCAATCACGTCATTGCTCCATAATTCTATCGGTTGGTTATCTGTTCTCCAGAAACGAAAACCTTCTGGTGTTTCGAACTGTTTTAACAAGCATTCTTTACTACTTTCCCTAATATTCCCGGCTATAACCGTTCTTATCGTTTTACTGGTATGTTTCTTATAATCACGTAAAATTCCGGGCAAGTCGGCACCTTCTTTTGCCCGAACTACCAAATGCAAATGATTCGTCATTATGCACCAGGCAAATAACTCCAATCCTTTGTGCTGCTGACAATATTTTAAATTCTCTACAAGCAGATTCTTGTATTCGTTTCGTGTAAAAACATCAACCCAGCCCATTGTTGCGAACGAAACAAAATAAACACCATCCGGATTATGAAACTTGTATTTCCTGCTCATGTTATGCTTGTTTTATTCACGATTAGTTGCTATAGGGTTATATTCTTAATCATTTATTTCTGGTCTTATCGACCAGGGCACGGATTGCAAATCCGCGCCAGCAGGGATGAACGTATTGTCGTTTGCAACGACTTTAACAAAAGCATTAAAAATGCTTATGCTGCGAACCCCTCGTTCGGAAACGAGGGGCAGATGGGGAATTAGCATTAAAGGCTAAAGCCCTTTTAATACATTACAATTTAAACACCGGGCTGAAGCCTCGGTGCAAAATATAAAACCAATCCACCTTTTTATTCCACCTTTTCCAGGCCCGGCATACCAACATACAAAAAGCCCGGCATTAAATACCGGGCTTTTCATCAATCAATTGTTCAATCTAAATTCAAATGCTTTAATTACCTTTTAATAGCTGTAGGCTTCAGGACCGGGTTTGGTCGGATAATCCGTTTCGGGCAGCATCGGAATTTCCTTTTCCGGATCTTCGTAATATGCGTCGTCCGAACATGATGCCATTGTTACTCCAATACCTGCTACTAATACAAATGCTACTGCTAATCTTTTTAAATTTTTCATCGTTCTAATTTTTAATTGTTATTACTGTTTGTTTTAATGTTCGATACAAAGATGCAGGCTTTTGTCCCGGTATTTTGCTCCTGTACGGCCAGGTGAAATCCCAAAAAGTTCAATACCTAAAAAGTGCTTCCTCTATCCCTCGTTTGCAACGAGGGATGAACGTATTGTCGTTTGCAACGACTTTAATAAAAGCATTAAAAATGCTTATGCTGCGAACCCGTCGTTCGGAAACGAGGGGCAGATGGATTTTAATTTTTAGTGTTATTACTGCTACAAAAGCAGTTTGCTACCGCCTGCTCATTTAGCCCATAAAGTTCAAAGGGTAGTCTAAAAATCCGATACATCTGTAAGTCAAATCTTCGACTTTTTTGCACGCAATAGCCCGGAGATGGTTGTGAACATAAATCATTTACACTATTTTTAGTAGGCTAAATTATTATAAACATGAATAATCAGGAAAAAGTAGTTTTACGCTTAAAAGAAGGAAGAACGATCAATTATTTTGAATCGTTAAAACAAGCTCTTGGCGGCGAATACTCCGATAATTATTACGAGCTGATTCAAGGAAGGACCGATATTCGGTTTTATAACTTTCCGATCATTCCCGGATTTGATATTTTATTGAATTCGGCCAAACACTATCAAGCTGTTGAAATGATCAGGGAAGCCGATGACAATCCTGATTATTTTCATTTCTACCTGTTAAAAGAAGGACAAATCGATCAGCGTTTTGAAAATCAGGAACAGCTAATGGAAGCAGGAACCTCAACAGGCGTTTTTATTAATAACGGATTATTTCCGATGCGGGCCCAATTTCCGGCCAACACACCGCTAAAATCATTGGGTTTTAAAGTAACTAAAGAAGCCTTAAGCAAACTAATTCCAGAAGCTTGCGAAACACTTGAGACACTTTTCGATACTGACGCTCCTATTGCTTACCATACGCATTTACCCGAGGAGTTACGATCGATGATCGACGATATATTTTATTACAAAAAAAGCGAATTCGGACGCATTCCGCTGGTTATGGCAACCGGCCTCGAAATATTTACCGTGTTAATGCGATCGGTGCGCAAACTGGTTGACAAAGACGAGCTGCACGGCCTGCATATTGATGATTACCAGCGTTTGTTAAAGATAAAAGATCAGCTTTTATCGAGCTTCGACCAGCGCATTAGTGTTGAGGGACTGGCCGATGAGTTTGGCATTAGCGTATCGAAACTTAAACGCGATTTTAAAACACTATTTAATACCTCGGTGTACCAATTTTACACCCATGCCCGAATGGACGAAGCTTATCGCAGGTTAAAATCAGGGAACTTCTCGGTTATGGAAGTTGGCTACGATTTGGGCTACCAAAACCTATCGAAGTTCTCGTCGATGTTTAAAAAGGTAAAAGGTATTAACCCTAAAGATGTGATGCCGGTGTAAAACAAATGCGGCATAAAATCAGGAAGTCTGATTTATTTTATTCGCTTGTCCTGTGTTACAAACGACAAGCCCATTTGTCCGTAGGTAGAAATCATTACCGCCTCGAAAACAGGATCGCTGGCTGAGGTTTCTTTATACCATTGAAAAATCAGATTGGCCCCTGTTCCCCCCTCATTATCGGCATGGTCGATAATGATTTCAACCGTTTCCATAGGCCGGATAAAAACCGGGTGGCTGATATACTTACGAATACAATCGCCTTTGGTATTGTAGTAATCAATTTTATCGATATAAAGCGTAGCCCTTACATTCGGATTACGCATACTTACCGTAGTGGTTAAATTTACCAGGCGTTCCTCCGACTTGGTATAAATTTGTGGATAAACCGACAAGTAGCTCGTTCCCATTTCAAGCGTGTCGGGAACCGGCTTTGCTACTTCTCTTTTCTCCCAGTTTTGAACTTTATTTGGTACAACCTTAGCTTCCTGCTTACAGGAAAACAGCATGCTTGCCAGCAGTAATACACCGAACAAATACTTCATTGTTTTAACTTTTATGCTCAAATGTAATAAAAACCGGAACGGAAAAAAATGAGTGTTTCGTATAACCCCGGATTTCTACATACTTTGCTGCAACATGGTAATCGATTGCTGCAGTGCGGCACGGTCCTGGGCCGAAATACCTTCCACTTTCAGCGCATCTTTATATAATTTTAAGGCCATATTTTTGTTGCCCTCGCGCAGGTAAATGTCGGCTAAAAAGCTGGTTGCTGTTAAATAGCCCGGATTGCTTTTAATAATTTGCTGTAATGTTTTTTTGGCGGCGCTGGTTTGGCCGTTCTGCGATTGGTAATAAGCCAGCGTGTAGGCATAATCCGGGTCGTTGGGACGAGCCTTGTACGCCAGTGAAGCATATTTTACTGCCGCTGCCAAATCGCCACGTTGCGCCACAATTACACTCAGGTTTTTAGCTGCTACGGGTTGATTCCCGGGGTTGGCATTTACAGCAGCAGATAAAGCTTTTTCGGCTTCATCTAAACGGCCCTGCTCGGCTAATAGCAAGCCAAGGTTCAGGTTGGCAGCTTCGTTGTCTGCATCGTATTCCAGAACCCTTTTCAGATTTTCCTCGGCTTTTTGGTTGTTCCCTACATACGAATAAAGCACACTGCTGTTAATAAGCGGCATTAACGACTCGGGGTACAAACGTGCTGCTGTTTCGTACGAGTTTAGTGCGGCCTGTGCATCGCCTTTGTTTTGGTGATACAAGCCCAGGTTGTAATGGTTACTCCAGTTATCGGTACGGGCGGTCATCGAGGCCACATATTCCTGCTCAGCTTTATCAATAATCGTTTTTTGTTCGGCAGTAAAAGTATCTTCCGGAAACATTAGTATAGCATTGGCAGCCTGGATACGCACCAGCCTGATTTCATCCTGACAGGCTTGCAGCAAGGCATTTTTTGCATCGTCGGTAAAAATACCACTCAGCCCATAAGCTGCCGATGAACGTATCAGTTCCGATTGGTTATTTAAAGCTTCAATTAATACACCGGCTTTTGATGCATCGGGGTAGTTACCCAACAGGCGGATTAAAGAATTGGCCACTACATAATCCGTTTTCGGATTTCGAATGTAAGCAAACATTTTGTCCACATTTTTCCAGTCGTTGTCGCGGGCTTCTTTAATCAGCTGGGCCCATTTCAGGGTTTCATCCTGGTAATTGCCGTTGGGGCGTGCTTTTACAATTTCGTTGGCCCATTGCGGCGATTTATCAGAGTGGCACTGGTTGCAGGCATTTGGCGAACCAAATTTGATGGTAGCCTCGGGCATAGGTGGCCTAAACGAGTGGTCGCTACGCAGAAAACGGCCCACAAACTCTCGCTTGGGCATATGGCAACTCAGGCAAGTTAATCCTGCCTCGGCCGGATGACCGGTATGGGTTTCCAGGTCTTCGTTGCGGTTATTGTGGCACTGCAGGCACGATTGATCAGGATTATCCTTATTACGGTCGCGTCCGCTTGATGTATGACAAGTAACACAGTGCAGCTGACTTTCGTCCACGCAGGGGTTCATCATCCATTCGGTCATGGTATAATTTTCTCCCAACGATCTACCGTCGGCATAAAAGTCGCGGTCTTCAAGTGTGGTTATGTTGTAATTATCAAAATATTTATCGCCGGGCATGTAGCTGGGTGTAATGGGTGTCATTTTTGCATGGCAAGGGGCGCAGGCATCGTTGTGTTGCTCCTGGGTAAATACCGAGGTACTAATCAAGCCCAGTTCTTTGGCCTCCTCGCCTTCTTTCAGGTCTTTAAAAATGCGCACATGGTCTCCGCCCGGCCCATGGCAGGTTTCGCAGTTAATACCGGCCTCGCGCCAGGTAGTATGATAGGTTTCGCTTGCCAAATCAAAATTGGTACTCAACTGGCTAATGTGGCAGCTGTAACAACCGGTATTAAAAGCAAACATGGCATCCTTCCACGGTAGTGCTTCATCATCAGGGTATTCATCGCCAAAATGCCGGATACCGGCTTCAGGGTAGTTAAACCATTCCTTGCGGTTGGCATCGTAGGCCAACGGAATATTCTGGAGCTTTCCCTTTTCAAAAGGGGTAAGAAAACAATAAACATTATGCCCCCCCATGGCCCATAGAACGTCGTAAGTTTCAATTAAGCGGTCGCCATTGCGTTCGTACATAACCATTGTTGAATCTAAAAATTCAACAGTAAAAAGGTGTCCTTCCACATCAATTGGCTTACTGTTGGGTAATTGGTGTTTGGCAATAAAAGCAGCGTTAATTGGCATCATTGCCTGACCATGATAGGATGGTTCCCAGAGCTGGTAAAAATTTTCGTGACATTCGCGACAACTTTCCGAGCCGGCATAATCATTTTCTCCGTTTGTTTTTGTTCTTGTTTTGCACGAGAAAATCGATATTACCGCTATTGCAAACAAGGCCGGTTTTATAAATTTCCGAATCATGGTTTGTTCTTTTAAGTTGCTACAAATATTGCGATTATTTGAGAAAGAATGAGTCTAAATGCGCGTGTAACAGCTTATTTAGAATGGCATTGAAAGGGTACGACTCACGAAACAGGATGAAAAATTGCTATTCGGAAAATTCGGAAGATAGTTTAACTTTGCAGCGGATCCAAAAGGGCGTAAACGTTTGAGTTTTGAAGAAGAGCAAATCGATAAGCGTCTGCTTCAGTGAAGGTCTGTTAGTAAGATGAAGTTTAATTGAGGTATCTAAAAAATTTATTTATGAAAGTTGGAATACTTAGAGAGGGGAAAACACCTCCCGACAAACGCGTCCCGCTAACCCCGGAACAATGTATTGAAGTGCAGCAAAGTTTTCCTCATGTATCAATTGCTGTTCAACCCAGCTCTATTCGCAGCTATTCTGATGAAGCGTATTCCAAATTAGGTATTTCGTTGCAGGAAGACCTTTCGGATTGCGATGTGTTACTGGGCGTAAAAGAAGTTCGTATTGAGGATTTTATTCCGGGAAAGATTTACCTCTTTTTCTCGCACACCATAAAAAAGCAGGAATACAACCGCAGGCTTTTGCAAACTGTATTAGAAAAAAAGATACAGCTGGTTGATTACGAGGTACTGACTGACAAAGAAGGATTCAGAATAATTGGTTTTGGGCGTTTTGCCGGACTGGTAGGCGCCTACAATGGCTTACGTGCCTACGGACTGAAATATAAGTTATTTAACCTGAAGCCGGCGCACGAGTGCTACAACCTGGAAGAGATGCTGGAACACCTGGATGCCGTTACCCTGCCTCCGATAAAAATTACCGTTACCGGCGATGGCCGTGTGGCTGGTGGCGTGTTGGAAATTTTAAACCACATGCAGATTATGCGTGTTTCGCCCGAGGCTTTTTTAAACGAACAGGAACCCAAACAAGCCATTTATGTGCAACTGTTACCCGGCAACTATGTACAACGTAGCGATGGTGAAACGTTCAACCTGATGCACTTTTTTAATAACCCTACCATGTACGAAAACAGCTTTCAACCTTTTGCCGGCGCCAGCGATCTGTTAATTGCATCTGCATACTGGGACCCCAAGGCTCCGGTGCTGTTTACCGCCGACGAAATGCGGGAAGAGGCTTTTCGCATCAGTGTTATTTCAGATATCACCTGCGATATTGAAGGCTCTATCCCTTCTACAAAACGTGCCTCGAGCATTGCTGATCCGTTTTACGATTACAATCCGGAAACAGGCGAGCTGGAAGAAGCTTTTTCAAAACCTGAAAATATTTCGGTGCAGGCGGTGGATAACCTGCCTTGTGAATTACCAAAAGACGCTTCACTTGATTTTGGCCGCAACCTGATTGATAAAGTTTTTCCGAGTTTATTCGGAGCAGATACCGACGAAATTATCCACCGTGCATCTATTACAAAAAATGGTGCACTAACTGAGAAGTTCTCGTATTTACAGGATTTCGCCGACGGGGAATAACTTCTTGCAGATTGCGCTGATATAAAAAAAAAGCCTCGTTCTGTATATTTAATAAGAATACAGAACGGGGCTTTTACTTTCCTGTTTTCTCCTCCGCGTTATCAGCGCAATCTGCGAGAACCGAAAAAAACAAACGCCGATCCAAAATTCATGGACCGACGTTTTACTCACTCTCCCTACACTATGCCCCGCGGGTTACGCGGAACACTCACTCTATGTTTTATCGCTCAACAGTTTCCCGTATTGCGAGCTTATTTTATTAACTCTACGCTTCGTTTTACAAATTTATCAAGGTCGGCACCTTTAAGCAGGCCGTTGGCCAGCAAAGCCAGGTCAACCATTTGTTTGGCCAATTTATTGCCTTTGCCAAAACCTGTCAATTCTTCGCGTTTTGATGCTTCAAGTTTTGCCAGTTCGCCATTCAGGCTTTCCAGCTTTTCTTTATCAGCGCTCGGAATTTCTTCGTCTTTTTTACCTTCTTTGGCTTTTTCCAGGGTGGCAATTTCTTCTTTTTTACCGGCAATCGAGCCGCTCACTTCTTCCAGCTTTTTCCCCAGTTTTTTGTCTTTGGCCTCAATTACTTTTTTAACCAAAGGGTGCGAAATATTTACCACCAGGTTTAACGAATCGGGCATTTCGCCATAAAAATTCATTCCACCACCCTGAGTTGCCGCCATATCTTTCATTCGGCGCATAAACTCGCTACGGGTAATTACCATTGGCGAAGCAGCCTCTCCCAAATCCTGGAAATCAACAATAAACTGATAGTCTTTTGTTTCGGGGCAAACAGCCTGAAATACCGGAGATACTTCTTGTTTTTGCTCCATTGTCCATTCTTCTTTTGTGGTGTCTTCCTTTTTAATCAGGTTTTCAACCACATCCGAGTCAACACGAACAAAGCGCTTGTCGGTATATTTTTGCTCAAATTTGTTAATCAGGTGAGGTGCCAATACATCATCAAGTACCAATACATCGTAGCCTTTGTTTTTTGCTTCTTCAACAAAAGTAAACTGCTCCTCAACATTTGTGGTGTACAGGTAAATGGTATTTTTATCCTTATCCGTCTGGTTTTCTTTCACCAGCTTTTCATACTCTTCCCAGGTAAAATATTTGCCTTCGGTATTTTTTAGCATAAAGAAATTCATCGCACGATCGTTGAATTTCTCTTCGGTCAGCATTCCGTATTCGATAAAAATTTTCAGGTCGTCCCATTTGCTTTCAAAATCTTCGCGGTTGTCTTTAAAGATTTGGTGTAAACGGTCGGCTACTTTTTTGTTAATGTGACTGCTGATTTTCTTTACATTCGAATCGCTTTGCAGGTACGAGCGTGAAACATTTAACGGAATATCCGGCGAATCGATCACCCCGTGCAATAAAGTCAAAAACTCGGGCACAATTCCTTCAACCGAATCGGTAACAAAAACCTGGTTGCAATACAACTGAATTTTGTTTTTCTGAACTTCGAAGTTGTTTTTAATTTTTGGGAAGTACAAAATACCGGTAAGGTTAAACGGATAATCCACATTCAGGTGAATGTTAAACAAGGGCTCGTCGCCCATCGGATACAACTTTCGGTAAAAGTCTTTGTAATCCTCATCTTTTAAATCAGCAGGAGTTTTGGTCCATGCCGGTGCTACATCATTTACCTGGTTGTCTTCGTCGGTCTCAACCTGTTGTCCGTCTTTCCAGTCTTTTTTCTTGCCATAAATTACCGGCACCGGTAAGAATTTACAGTATTTATCCAAAATTTCCGACACTTTTGCATCATCAAGAAAACCTTTTTCTTCTTCGCTGATGTGCATTACAATATCGGTACCTACGTTTTCCTTTTCAACTTCTTCCAATTCGTACTCCGGGCTTCCGTTACAACTCCATTTAACGGCTTTTGCTCCTTCTTTATACGATTTTGTGATAACATCCACTTTTTCCGATACCATAAACGAACTGTAAAAACCCAGCCCGAAATGACCAATTATGGCGTTAGCATCGTCTTTATATTTATCAAGAAACTCGTTGGCACCCGAAAATGCAATTTGGTTAATGTACTTCTCCACCTCTTCGGCGGTCATGCCAATTCCGTTATCCGAAACCGTAATGGTTTTTGCTTCGGTATCTAATTTTACTACCACCTTGGCATCGGTAACTTCGCCTTTGTATTCGCCGCGCGATGCCAGTGTTCTTAGTTTTTGGGTTGCATCAACCGCATTTGATACAATTTCACGTAAAAAAATGTCGTGATCAGAATAGAGAAACTTTTTAATAATTGGAAAAAGGTTCTCGCTGGTTACTCCAATTTTTCCTGTTTGCATTTGTCTATATTTTAAGTTTTACTTTCGATTTTTATGCCGGCCGAAAATCAAACCCTATGCCATTTCAATTTTATGACGATATGTCAGCAAACTGTGTGAGTTAAAATGAAAAATGGTCATTATTTGTGTTTTGAATTCCGTTTTTGGCTGTATGTTTGTAAAAAAGTAAAACCAAAATGAGAGATACCTTAACGAGCTGGCTCAACGAAATTGAAAAAAACGATGGCATTCCGCCAAAAGAAGTGGTGGTTTTTAATTTTGGAATTTACCAAAGCGATGAAGGGTACGTGATGTACCTGGTAGGTGGTTTTGAATTTACTGAAACCAACGACAATTGGGCCCATTTGGAAATGCCGAAACAGGATTACCGCTATTTATTGCTTCCGGCAATGGTGCAGGATAAACCCTGGCAGTTGGTTGTTGAATATTGTAAAAACACATTGCTTGAAATGGAATCAGAAGGTTTATTGCGTAAAAACCTGCTTAAAAATGCCCAATTTCTCACCATTGCTTACGACGAAGGAGAACTTTACCGCATCAGGTAAAAATACCTGGAAACAATAGTTTTGAAGTAACTCACATCACTAATAAAACTATTTTTTCATGATATTTACCCTCCTTTAATTCACCCAAACCCCTTTTATTTGTGTCTTTAGTTAAAAAGTAATATATGGGCAGTCTGGAAAATTATTTTGGCCAATTCAGGGAAAACATTGTAGGAATCGATCAGGAATTTGAAACGCCATACGGTACAAAAAAAATTATTTATGGCGACTGGATTGCCAGTGGCCGTTTGTATCGTCCGATTGAATGTAAAATTACCGATGAGCTGGGCCCGTTTGTTGGCAACACCCATACCGAAACCAGCGAAACCGGTATGCGAATGACCCAGGCTTACCACAAATCGCACCAACTAATAAAAGCCCACGTTAATGCTGGGCCAAACGACAAAATTATTACTGCCGGTTTTGGCATGACCGCGGTAATTAACAAATTTCAGCGCATACTGGGTTTAAAATACTGCGGAAAAGTAGCCGGGAAAAGTTGTATTGCCGAACGCGAAAGACCTGTTGTATTTATTACGCACATGGAACACCACTCGAACCAAACCTCGTGGTACGAAACCAGTGCCGACGTAGTGGTTATTGAACCCGGAGATGGCCTTTTGGTTAACCCTCAGAATTTGCGAACGGCACTGGAAAAATATAAAGACCGCCCTTTTAAGATAGGCTCGTTTACCGCCTGCTCGAATGTTACAGGTGTGCGCACTCCGTACAATGAACTGGCAAAAATAATGCACGAATACGGTGGTGTGGTTTTTATCGACTTTGCAGCCTCGGCACCCTACGACGAAATTGACATGCACCCTGAAGACCCGATGGAGAAACTGGATGCGGTTATGTTTTCGCCACATAAATTTCTGGGAGGTCCCGGTTCTTCCGGCGTTATTGTTTTTGATGCATCGATGTATAAAAGCGAGGTGCCTGATAACCCGGGCGGCGGAACGGTTGACTGGACCAACCCCTGGGGAAGGTATAAATATGTTGACGACATTGAGGCACGTGAAGATGGTGGCACACCGGGATTTCTGCAATCAATACGAACTGCGCTGTGTTTCGATCTAAAAAATCAAATGGGTATCGAAAATATTCGAAAACGAGAAGAAGAATTGCTGGAACGTGCGTTTAATGGCCTCGACGAAATTCAGGGATTAAATATTTTGGCCGATAATGTACGAAAACGACTTGGAGTAATTTCATTTTATGTTGAAGGCATTCATTATAATTTGTTGGTTCGGCTGTTAAACGACAAATACGGTATTCAAACCAGGGGCGGATGCGCCTGTGCCGGCACCTACGGCCACTTCCTGCTTGAAGTGTCGTACGAACAATCACAGCAAATAACCGATAAAATTAACCATGGCGACCTTTCGGAAAAACCCGGTTGGGTGCGCTGGTCGTTACATCCCACAATGACCGATGCTGAGGTGGACACAATGATTACGGCCTTAAAAGATATTGTTGGCAATATTGAAAGCTACAAAAACGATTATGTATATGTGAATCGCACCAATGTATTTTGGCACAAAGACGAAAATAACGACGATACCCTGATGCAAAAGTGGTTTACGCTTTAATTTTATTCGGGCAAAACAAATAAATACAACTTTTGTTAGGCACCTTAACAATCCTCAATCTTCTTTTTTTACTTTTGTTTTTATGACAAAAAAATATGATACCGGCCTTGTTTTAAGTGGTGGTGGCACACGCGGCTTTGCCCATCTTGGTGTAATTGCGGCTTTAAATAAATTAGGTATTCAGCCCGATGTTATTTCGGGAGTTAGTGCCGGAGCCATTGTTGGTGCATTTATAGCGGCAGGAAAATCGCCCGAAGAGGTTCGGGATATTTTTAAACGTGGTTGGTTTTTTCAATACACAAAAATACATCTTCCGGTTGATGGCCTGCTTAAACTCGATGGTATAAAAGAAATTATCGGGAAGGAAATTGAGGTGATGAATATTGAAGAGTTGGCCATCCCCCTTCATATTTGTGTGTCGAATTTAAATAAAGGTACTGTAGAATATAAAAACAGTGGTCCGCTGGGCGATACCGTTTTGGCATCTGCCTCTATTCCGGTAATTTTTGCTCCTGTACAGCTTGGCAAATATTTGTATGTTGATGGTGGCTTGATGGATAATATTCCACTGGAACCCATAAAAAAAGAATGCGAGCAGGTAATTGCTTCAAATATAAGTCCGATTAACGCCAAAGCAAAAATGAAAAACATGATACAGATTGCTACCCGCACTGTGTACATGAGCGTTAACCAAAAACTGGAGGATTTAAAAAAGCAGGTAGATGTTTATATTGAGCCAAGTGGAATTGACGAATACGATGTATTCCAACGGAAACATGCCGATGAACTTTTCGATCTTGGATATAAAACAACGCTAAAGGTGTTAAAATAAAAAGCCATTCCTAAAATAGAAACGGCTAAAAGTTCCAAATGATAATCGTATATTTTTAATCAAATAAATTCTCGTCGCGTATAATCATTAAAATGGCTGAGTGTGGCAAAATAATATATTTTTCGTTGTTAAACTCAATTTCGTGCCCGCTTTTATTTAAGTAAACAGCCAAATCGCCAATGTGGGTTTGCAAGGGTACATATTTTACCTCTTCCTTTTTTTCTTTCCAAACCTCATCATCCTCGCTAACTGCCGGAATCGGATAACCGGGTCCTACTTTTACGATGTAGCCACTTTGTACTTTTTCGTTTTCCTGCACCGATGGAGGTAAATACAAACCCGATTTGGTTTTCCCCGTCGGATTTTTTGGCTTTACCAATACCCGGTCGCCAACCATAATAAACTTTTCCAGATCTTTTTCTTCAATTACCAACGACATAAGCTTTTCATTTTTCGTTCGGCAAAGATAAAATTTTCACTATTATTTTTAAAAATACAATCTCGATGAAAAAAATATTTTCCCCTTTTTTTAATAACCATTATCATAAATCAAGACCATTTTTTCGACTTAAAATCTATTTTATTCAATATTTCCATTTCAACAAAAACCCCTCTTTACCCTGTTTTTCAATATCTTACAAAATTTCTCAATTAATATTTTAAAAAAATATACTACTTTGTTTTGCATAGTACCATTTTTTAACCTTATATTTGCAATACAAAGTTCAAGTTAAAGAAAAGTACATTTTTAAAAAAAGTTCTAAAAAAACTGTAACGAATTAAAATTTAAAGCGTCTTAATATCGAAAACAGGAAAACAGAACGGGAAAACAAGAAACAAAAAGTCAAAACAAAAGAAAACAAGAAAACAAAAACAAGCAGGAGGAAAAGTCATGAAAACAACAAACAATGTTCAGAAAGCAATCACAAAATCATTAGCAGTTATTATTAGTTTGGTTTTAATAAGCATTACAGTTAATGCTCAGGATTTTTGGAGAACCGTATTGGAAAACAACAGCTTTAGCCAAATAGCCATGGCAATGGTTGACCAAAGCGAAGCTGGCTCACCATCAGCAGATGGTTATTACACCAATGAAATGAGTGCCTATGCAGAATATGCAAATGTTGAGGCAGAAGAATCATTAGACGTAGAAAACTGGATGACCAACGAAAACAGCTTTTTTACTACAATTACTATTGAAACAGCTACTGAAAGTGCTCTTGAAGTAGAAGCATGGATGACCGATGAAAACCGTTTTAACACAATGGCTACCTACTTAAGTGTTGAAACAGAGGATGCTCTTGAAGTGGAAGACTGGATGTATAATACCGATTTTTTTGGAGTAACAACTGTAGAAGTTGAAGAAGCTACCGAAACAAAACTTCAGGTAGAAGCTTGGATGACAAACGCAGAAATCTGGGAAATGTAATTACGAATAACTCATTGAAATAAAAAAAACCGCTGTTCTTTAATTAGAATGGCGGTTTTTTATTGAATTAATCCTGCCTTTTAAGAGCTTAGCTTACCGGATACTCATTGTGAATATCAGTTAAAACCTCGCACCCTGTTTGCGTAATCAAAACCGTATGTTCAAACTGTGCCGACAGTTTATTGTCCATTGTTCTGGCTGTCCAGCCATCGTTTTTATCGATAACGGCTTTGGCTTTCCCCTGGTTAATCATAGGTTCAATAGTAAAAATCATCCCGGGTTTCATCTCTGGTCCGGTATTCCGGCGCGAGGCATGGTCAACCTGCGGCTCTTCATGAAATTCAATACCCACACCATGGCCACAAAACTCGTAAACTACACTGTATCCTCTTGCCTTTGCATAACGCTGAATAACAAAACCAATATTCCCAAAGCGATTGCCGGGTTTTACCTGTTCAATCCCTAAATCAAGGCAGTGCCAGGTGGTGTCAATCAGCTCTTCAGCTTCTTTGCTTACCTCTCCCACTGTAAACATTCGCGAGGTATCGCCGTAGTAGCCATTCAAAATTGTGGTAATATCAATATTCAATATATCGCCGGGTTTTAAAATGGTTTCTTTCGACGGAATGCCATGGCAAATAATATTATTGGGCGATATACAACTCGATTTTGGGTAACCATTGTATCCTTTGGTAGCAGGAATTGCTCCATGAGATCGAATAAATTCTTCTACCTTATCGTCGATAAACTCCGTGTTCATTCCCTCTTTTACAAATTGCTCGGCAAAGTCCAGCGTTTTGGCAGCCAGTCTGGCACTCTGTCTGATGCCTTCTATCTGTTCCGGAGTTTTTATAATTATTTTTCCCATAAAGCTTTTTTATTTGCCGCAAAATTGAACATTTGTAGTTGATTTTCAAAAACCGAACAATAAATTTGCAAAAAAGTTTACATCTTTTCTTTTCACAAGATGAAAACACCTTCACAAAAACAAGAAATGAAATATAAACAACAATTATCCACCAAATCATACTTTGTTAACCGATTTAAAAAACTCTCCACCTCCTTTCTTTTTTGGCAAATACAAGACATTGCCTGGGAACATGCCGAGCAACTGGGTTTTGGATTTGACAACTTGAAAAAAGACAAGCAGTTTTGGGTGCTCTCGCGATTACTGGTGAAAATTAAACGACGCCCCAGCTGGGGAGAAAAATTTACAGTAGAAACATGGCCCGTTGGCCTTGAAGGTCTGCTGGCTTTGCGCGATATCGAATTTATTGACGAAAAAGGAGAAAGTATCATTCAGGCCACCACCAGCTGGTTGGTACTAGACCAGCAAACAAAACGTATTATTCGTTTAGAAGATCTTTACGAAATACCATCGAACACCGAGCGGGTTTTAAACCAGAATGCGGGAAAAGTACGACCACCAAAATCCGCTGAAGAGCTCATATTCTCGCCGGCCTTGTTTAACGAAATTGATGTAAACCAACATTTTAACAGCGGACGCTACCTGGAACGAATAATCGACAGTTACGATTTTGACTTTCATGAAACAAACGAATTGACCGAATTTGAAGTAAATTTTGTGAAAGAAGGTATTCCGAGCGACCAGCTGGCGGTTAAGAAGCAAATAATTGATAAAAATAACCATATTTGTAGTGTAGTTCGCCAAAGCGACGGAGCCGATTTAATACGTGCCCGACTGGTTTGGAGCCTGCGGCAATAGAGTTTACAACCAAACACCACATAAACATATTAGCGCTCTTTTTCTTTTTAAGAATAAGTAAGCCGGATTAAACAAAAAAAAATCAGGCAATTTCAAACGTTTGCATTGATTTTTAGCTGCTTAATAAGAATTACTTATACTAACAAAAGCCAATAATTTAAAGATTATTTAAAACTTTAAACGGGCAATAAAAACTTAAAAAAGATGAAGAGATTACTATTGATTTTTACACTGGCTATTAGTAGCCTGTTTGCTATGGCACACGAACTGAGTTCCCCCAACGGCAAAATGAAATTATTGGTTGAATTACTCAACGGAACACCGACCTACCAACTACATCTAAATGAAAAAGCCATTATTAAACAAAGTAAGCTTGGGTTGGAACTTGCCAATAACCAATCGTTAATGAACGGATTTACAATTACCGATGTACAAACATCAAGCGTAAACGATACATGGAAACCGGTTTGGGGCGAGCAAAGCGAGATTAAAAATAATTACAACGAACTGGCACTTACTCTGCAACAAAAAAGTACCAACATAAAAATCCTTCTGCGTTTTCGTGTTTTTGATGATGGTTTAGGTTTTCGCTACGAGTTTCCGGAGCAGGAAAACCTGGTGTATTTTGTTGTTAAAGAAGAATGCACTGAGTTTGCCATGGCCGGCGACCACAAAGCCTGGTGGATTCCCGGAGACTACGACACGCAAGAGTACGACTATACTACATCAAAACTTTCGGAAATAAGAGGCCTGATGGAGAAAGCTGTAACTCCCAATGCGTCGCAAACGCCAATTTCGGCAACAGCCGTTCAAACCGCGTTAATGATGAAAACCGATGATGGCTACTACATCAACCTACACGAAGCCGCTTTGCAGGACTACTCGTGCATGCATCTCGAACTGGATGATAAGAACATGGTATTTAAATCGGTTTTAACTCCCGATGCGGTAGGCAATATGGCGTATATGCAAACGCCATGCACCACTCCCTGGCGAACCGTTATTGCCAGCAAAAATGCCGGCGACATTTTATTGTCGAACATAACGCTTAACCTAAACGAACCATGCGCATACGAAACAACCGACTGGATAAAACCGGTGAAATACATTGGCGTTTGGTGGGAAATGATTACAGGCAAAAGCTCGTGGGCTTATACCGACGAGGTTTTGAGCGTAAAACTGGGCGAAACTGATTTTACACAAACCACGACCAACGGCCGGCATGCAGCTAACACCCAACATGTAAAAGACTACATTGATTTTGCCTCGGCACACGATTTTGATGCCGTTTTGGTTGAAGGCTGGAACGAAGGCTGGGAAGACTGGTTTGGCAAATCGAAAGACTTTGTTTTTGATTTTGTGACCCCCTACCCCGATTTTGATGTTGAACTGCTGCGCGATTACGCCAAAAGCAAAAATGTTAAACTAATGATGCACCACGAAACATCGGGTTCGGTGCGCAATTACGAACGCCATATGGATACCGCCTACCAGTTTATGGCTGAGAATAACTACAACTCGGTAAAAAGCGGCTATGTGGGCGACATTATTCCGCGCGGCGAGTACCACTACGGACAGTGGATGGTTAACCACTATCTGCACGCTATTAAAAAAGCAGCCGACTATAAAATAATGGTGAATGCACACGAAGCGGTTCGGCCAACTGGTTTGAGCAGAACCTATCCAAATTTAATAGGAAACGAATCGGCACGCGGAACTGAATACGAAGCCTTTGGAGGAAACAATGTAGACCACACCACAATTCTGCCATTTACCAGGCTTGTGGGCGGCCCCATGGATTACACACCGGGTATTTTTGAAACAAAGGTAAGTGCGTACAATCCGGATAACAATTCACAGGTGCGTACAACCATTGCACGCCAGCTGGCCTTGTATGTAACCATGTACAGCCCGCTACAAATGGCTGCCGACCTGCCTGAAACCTACAAGAAACACCTTGATGCCTTTCAGTTTATTAAAGATGTGGCTATTGATTGGGATAAAAGTCTGGTTTTGGAAGCCGAACCCGGCGATTTTATCACCTATGCACGTAAAGCTAAAAACAGCGAAAACTGGTTTATCGGCCGCACCAACGACGACCAGGAACGCACGTCTGAAATTAGTTTTGATTTTCTTTTGACGGATAAAAAATACATTGCCACCGTTTATGCCGATGCTAAAGATGCCCATTGGGAAACAAATCCGAAAGCCTATGAAATAAAAAAATATGTGGTAACCAACAAGTCTCAGTTAAAACAGGCGTGCGTGCCCGGTGGTGGTTACGCAATCAGTCTTGTTCCTGTGGAAGATAAAGTTGAATTGAAAGGCCTTAAAAAGTTGTAGAAACCGAGAAAACGAATAAAGCACACCTGGCAACACACTTAATTTTTCAATGAGAAAGGATTCTATCTGTATAAAAGATGGAATCCTTTTTTTGTAAAATTTGGCAACAAAATACCACAAAAATAACCCCAATGCGAAAAAGCTCTTGCACAACATAATTGAAATTAAATAAGGATTCTTTTCAATAAATGAACAATTGTGTATATTCAAGCGTATTTAGATTAATCAGAAGAGGTAGTTATGGACTTACTCATAAACACATTCTTTTTAAATGACAAAAGGAAAAAACAAACGCTTTGAGGAACTGGGCATAAATCGCTGGTCTTTATTCTTCAATGATGAAAGGACAGAATCGAAATACCGGGAAGAGTATTTCAATAATTCCATTTATTCGTTTCGCCTGGCCTTTGTTATTGCCATTTTACTTTATGCCTTATTTGGTGTTTTAGATGTATACACCTCTGAACGGTTTATTAAAGAATTTTTTACCATACGTTATCTGGTAGTTATTCCTTTTCTGATTCTTGTTCTGGCCGTATCGTACTTTCAGCTCTTCAAGAAAATATGGCAAGGTTTTACACTATTAGCGTATATTGTAGGAGGTAGCGGCATTGCCATCATGCTCTTACTAAACCCATCGAATTTATATTATTACGGCGGGTTGTTTCTGATATTTATTGCAGGTTACTTCTTTATTCATTTGCATTATTTGTTTGCTATTTCTGCCGGGTTATTGGTTATATTTTGTTACAACATTGCTCCTTTTTTCTCAGCGTCATTACAACACCTCAGTATTGAACATCAACTTATTAGCAATACATTTTTTATTTCAGCCAACCTTATTGCTGCCATTGCACTGTATAATAATCAGCTAGTTGCGCGTACAGAATTCTATCAGCGTATGCTTTTATCGTTGCAGCAAATACGCATAAAAAATATAAATGAGAACCTTGAAAAGAAAGTTGCTGAACGAACCGAACTTCTCAATAACAATAACAAAGCCCTTAAACAGGAAATAGACTACCGGAAAAGCATTGAAGAGAAATTATTGGTAGCAAAAGAACAAGCCGAAGAGAGCGACAGATTAAAAACAGCATTTCTGGCAAATATGAGTCATGAAATCCGAACACCAATGAATGGTATCATCGGTTTTTTGGATATGATTGCAGACCCCCAGATAAGCCAGAACGAACGTGAACAATACCTTGATATTGTAAAGCAAAGTGGAAACCGACTGCTCCAAACCATTAATGATATAGTTGAGATTTCAAAAATAGAAGCCGGGGAATTGCAGGAAAATATAGCACCGGTAAATATTGGCGATACTTTTAGTTATCTCAACGATTTTTTTGCCCCGAAAGCACAATTGAAATACTTAGCTATTAAATTCAAAAACGGCTTTGGCGATACTACAATAATGACCGACAGCAATAAACTGGAATCGATTTTAACGAACCTGATAAATAACGCTATTAAATTTACCGAATACGGAAGCATCGAAATAGGAGTTACTCCACAAAATGATGTTCTGGAGTTTTATGTAAAAGATAGCGGGCAAGGTATTCCGGCTGATCGCCAAAAAGCTATTTTTGACCGCTTTGTACAAGCTGATTTAAGCTTAACCCGGGGGCACGAAGGAACCGGTTTGGGACTGTCGATAGCAAAAGCCTATACCGAAGCGCTGGGCGGCAAAATTCGCCTAAAATCGTTACCCGGCAAAGGCACCACCTTCTTTTTTACAATAGCGTTAGTCTTTGGTGACCATCAAACCAATGTAACAAGACCAGAATTAAAAAACAGCCCAAATGCTATACCTCAGGAAAATATAAGAATACTGGTAGCAGAAGACGATGCCGTTAGCTTTAACCTGATCAGGTCAATTCTGAGCCCCAGGAAATACGAGATAATACATGCGAAGAACGGCCATGAAGCCGTGCAATTATTTACCGAAAAACACGACGAGATTGCATTGATACTTATGGATTTAAAAATGCCAAAAATGGATGGAATTGAAGCAACACGCCGAATCCGGGAATTAAATAATACCATCCCGATTATTGCCCAAACAGCTTTTGCACTATCCGGCGATAAAGAACTGGCACTTGAGGCAGGGTGTAATGATTATTTGGCAAAGCCCATCAAAAGAAATGAATTGCAAAATAAAATCAGTCAATTTTTCACCCGAAAAAAATAAATCTATTTTAATTGGTATTCTTTTTTTATTACCCTGCGTTCGTTTTCGCTCAACGACTTCATGTATCCTTTCCAGCCCGGACACCAGTTAATGTGCCACCTCCAAAACCTTCCGGCAAACGATTTTGGTTTTGCATCGTATTTGGCACGCATTTTACAGTTTTCACAATTTGATTTGGCCATAGTTACTGGGTTTAAATAGTTGATTTGCTGATCATTTAAATTTTTAATAATGCATTAATCTGCTCTACCTTTTCTTCCATAGGCAAATGCCCGTTTATCCAGTGGATTTTTGTTCCCCGCTTTTCCATTCCTCGAAACCAGGTCATCTGGCGTTTGGCAAACTGATGAATCGCAATCTCAAGCTTACGGAACATTTCATCAAAACTCAATTCACCAATTAAATGGAGGGTAAGAAATTTGTATTCAAGTCCGTAATAAATTAATTGCTCCGGGCTTAAACCCGAGTCGAGCAAGGTTTGCACCTCATCAAGCATCCCCTCATCAAGGCGCTGTTTTAGGCGGGTAGTAATGCGTTGGCGACGCATCTCACGGTCAAAATCAATACCAACATTTAAGCTGCTAATTTCGGGCATAGCCGAATCTTCTATCGGATTTTCGGCATAATATTTTTCAATTTCAATTGCCCGAATGGCTCTTCGATCGGTTTCCACATCAGTATCGTTGTGCAAATCGGGTTTTAACTTTTTCAAAATATCGGTGAGTTCTTCCAGCGTTTTGCCTTCAAGCTCTTTGCGTAATTTCTTATTCGGAGGCACCTCAATTAAACGGTAATTCTTTAACACTGCCTCCAGGTACAAACCACTTCCTCCGCACAATACCGGAAACTTCTTCCGTGACACAATGTCATTAAAAACATCAATAAAATCGGTTTGAAAGCGGTACACATTGTAGTGTTCTCCGGCATTTTCGATATCAACCAAATGCGAAGGAACTTCCCGGCCGTTCACAAAATAATCTTCCAGGTCTTTGCCGGTGCCTAAATCCATACCGCGGTACACCTGCCGCGAATCTGCTGAAATTACTTCACCATTGTATTGTGCTGCAAAATGTGCAGCAAGTCCTGTTTTTCCGGTGGCCGTTGGCCCTAATATGCTTACTAAATTGTAGGTCAAAACATAAAATATTTAGGTGCAAATTAACGAAATATTAGTGGCTTAACCATTTTTAATTTACTTTCTAAATATTTTAATAATTATTGTCGATTTAATTAAATTAATTGAGAATTTAATTAATTTTGAAACCTTTCGCGACTAAAAAAAAGAAGACAGTGATAAAAGAAGCTTGTGTTGAATCGTTTGAAGAAGCAAAGCGGGCGCAGGAACAAGGTGCCAATAGAGTAGAGCTGTGCTCCGACCTGGCCAATGATGGACTAACACCAACAATGCGAGACCTGCAAAAAGCATGTTCGCTCCTTGCTATTCCGGTAATGGTTATGGTGAGGCCCCGAAAAGGGAACTTTGTGTATTCACCGCATGAAATAAGCGAAATGAAGCAGGCGATTGACAAGGCAAAAAATGCCGGCGCCCATGGTGTTGTTTTGGGTATGCTCAGGCCTGACAATAAAATCGATGCCAAAAACACCCGCATGCTGGCAGAATATGCGCTGCCACTTCCGGTTACCTTTCATAAAGCAATTGATGAAATGGATGACCCCGTTGAAGGCGTAAGGGTATTAAAAACCATTCCGAATGTAAAACGAATACTTACATCGGGCGGGAAACCAACAGCCCTGAAAGGACTGGAAACCATCAGACAAATGATCGCTGAAGCTGAAGGAAAAATAATCATGCTTGTTGCGGGGAAAGTACTGGACACGAATGTAAGCAAGATACAGAAACTCACCGGAACGAACGAATTACATGGACGCCGAATTGTTGGCGAACTGCTGTAAAAAGATAACATCAACATATAACTTATTAGGATTTTTAAAAATGAAGAAATTAATTTTGTTTATACCCGTTTTTCTGGCATTTATGGCAAATGCCCAGTTAGAACATGAAATTACCGACTATGTGTGGCAAACCGACGAAGCCGTTTTGGAAAAACTAGAAGATTGGCAGGATTTAAAATTTGGACTGCTGATGCACTGGGGCAGTTACAGCCAGTGGGGAATTGTTGAATCGTGGAGTATTTGCCCCGAAGATTACGGCTGGTGTGAACGAAAAAAAGGCAGCAACCCGGAGGATTATTTTACCTATAAAAAAGAATACGAAAACCTCAAATTATCATTCAACCCAACGGGTTTTAATCCTGACAGATGGGCTAAAGCAGCCGCCGGCGCCGGAATGAAATATGTGGTATTTACCACCAAACACCACGATGGGTTTTGTATGTTCGATTCGAAATATACCGATTACAAAGTTACCAGCACCGAGTGCCCTTTTAGTGCAAATCCAAAAGCAAATATTACCAAAGAAGTTTTTGATGCTTTTCGCGAAGAAGGATTATGGGCTGGAGCCTATTTTTCGAAACCCGACTGGAACAGCCCCTATTACTGGGACCCCAAATTCCCGCCTTTCGACAGAAACGTAAACTACGACCCGGCATTATACCCGGAGCAATGGGAAAAATTTGTGGAATTTACCCAAAACCAGATTATGGAATTAATGAGCGATTACGGAAAAATAGACATCCTTTGGTTAGACGGTGGCTGGGTTTCGAAAAAATCGCCCGAGCAAGTGGAAGCCTACTACAAACACGTGGCTGAAAACGAGAAATCGGGGTTTCCGAAATCGCGTGCCGTAAACCAGGACATCCGCATGGACGAAATTGCAGCCAAAGCCCGCGAAAAACAACCCGGATTAATTGTGGTTGACCGCGCAGTTAAAGGCCCTAACCAAAATTACCTTACACCCGAAAACAAGGTGCCCGAAACACAATTGCCCTACCCCTGGGAAAGCTGTATTATTGCAGGAGGTGGCTGGTCGTGGGTACCCGATGCAAAATTTATGACCCCAAAACAAGCCATACACATGCTGATTGACATTGTAGCCAAAGGCGGAAACTTGCTGTACAACATTGCCCCGGGCCCCGATGGCAAATGGCCTGAAGGTGCCTACGCCTTGCTGGAAGAAATGGGCGAATGGATTGATGTAAACAGCGAAGCCATTTATGCTACCCGCGCTATAGCCCCTTATAAAACCGACAATATTTGTCTCAGCCAGCAAAAAGATACAAAAGCAGTTTATGCCATTTATTTAGAGCAAGAAGACGGTAGTGGTTTACCCGCATCGTTTACCGTAAAAGGAGTTAAAGCAGCTGAAAATGCCAAACTTAGCCTGCTGGGTGCAAAAGGCAACTTAAAATGGCAAAATACCGGCGAGGGTGTAAAAGTTTTCGTGCCGGCTGGCCTACGCAAAAACCTGCCTTGCCAATTGGCATGGGCAGTAAAAATATCAGCGGTAGAATAACCTGCCTCTATTCGAATGTTTCGGAGTTAGGCCTTCAAGGTTTTTGAAACCCGGAAGGTTTTAAACAAACTGCATCGAAACGGAAAAAACGGGGGCGAAATGCAATCATACATGGTTATGTCGCATTTCGCCCTGGTTTTTTCTAGCCCGCAGTAGTTTTTTCCGTTCCGCCATCGTTATACCTCATTCCGCTGCAGTTTTTTCCATTTCGCCATAGTTATACTTCATTCCGCCGTGGTTTTTTCCATTTCTCCGGGGTTTGCGCAAAAATGCAATATGGCAAACTTATTTCTGGTGGCCTTTCACAAATAATTCACTGAAATTAACAAGGTACCAACACCACAACATAAAAAGCCGCTAAAAAACGCCGGCACTTTACCCCAACATTAACAATCTGCACGAACAATATGCTCTACAACATGTTTATAGGAAATTGACCTATTTTCGCGCGCTGTAATTGAAAACAGAGCAGTGAATAATCTTTTTTTGAATTTTAATTAATAATCCTCCGGAATGAGACTCAAGGCAATTACCAATAAAAATTGTCTTTTCCAGCGAAATGCTGGAGTCTCCACCTTTCCGGTTTTCAATCCATTGTATGAAATTTGAATTTAAATTTATAGATAAGAAGCAGGGTAGTATAAAAGACGATCTACTTTCTGGTCTTACCGTATCCTTAGCCCTTGTTCCGGAGGCAGTAGCTTTTGCTTTTGTGGCCGGGGTTTCGCCCATTGTTGGCCTTTACGGTGCCTTTATGATGGGGCTGATTACCTCAATTTTTGGTGGCCGCCCGGGAATGATTTCCGGAGCTACCGGTGCCATGGCCGTTGTTATGGTTAGCCTGGTGCAAAAGGGAAATGCTATGGGCGACGGACAAGGCCTGCAGTACCTTTTTGCCACCTTAATTTTAGCAGGAACCATTCAGGGGCTTTTTGGTATTTTCAAATTAGGAAAGTTTATCCGCCTGGTGCCGCACTCGGTAATGATGGGCTTTGTTAACGGGCTAGCCATCGTTATTTTCCTGTCGCAGTTAGGCATGTTTAAAACCGGTGACGAATGGTTAACCGGCGCTCCATTGTTTACCATGCTTGGTCTGGTGGCTTTAACCATGGTGATAATGATTGTGCTGCCGAAATTAAGTAAAGCCATTCCGGCTGCACTGGTAGGAATTTTGGTTGTTTCGGCCATTGTTATCTTCGGAAATATTGAAACAGAAACGGTTAAAAGTTTTATTCAAAACGGCGGTGGCGATAGCATAAAAGCAGGTTTGCCAACTTTTAATGTGCCGCTAATTCCGTTTAACCTTCACACGCTTGAACTAATTTTTCCGTATGCCCTGATTTTGGCAGCTGTTGGTTTAATCGAATCGTTAATGACCCTGAATCTGGTTGACGAATTAACCGAAACCAGGGGAAGCGGCAACCGCGAATGTGCCGCACAAGGTATGGCCAATATCGTTAACGGATTTTTTGGAGGAATGGGTGGTTGCGCCATGATTGGACAAAGTATCATCAACATTAAATCGGGTGGACGTGGTCGCCTGTCAGGCATTTTTGCAGCCATTATGCTGCTTATGTTTATCTTGTTTGCCTCAAGCTATATTGAAATGATACCCATTGCTGCTTTGGTTGGCGTAATGTTCATGGTAGTAATTGGGACCTTTGCCTGGAGTACATTTAAAATCATCGATAAAATACCGGTTTCAGACCTGATTGTGATTGTGCTGGTTACCGGCTTAACGGTTATTTTCGATCTTGCAATTGCAGTGTTGGCAGGTGTTATCGTTTCGGCACTCGTGTTTTCGTGGGAGAATGCCAAACGTATTCGTGCCCGCAAAAAAACCGACGAGCACGGCATTAAACACTACGAAATTTTTGGCCCGCTGTTTTTTGGGTCAACAACACTTTTTCAGAGCAAATTTGATGTGCAAAATGACCCCAACGAGGTAATTGTTGATTTTAAAGAATCGCGCATAATGGACCAGTCGGCAATTGAAGCCATAAATAAACTGGCCGAACGCTACCAAAAAGCGGGGAAAACGCTTCACCTGCGCCACCTTAGCCGCGACTGCATAAAACTGGTGAAAAAAGCTGAAGCTATTTGCGATGTAAATGTGCTGGAAGATCCGAATTACTTTGTGGCTATTGATAATTATAACCGGGTTATAAAAAATACAAAAACTCCGTTTAACAGTTAAACAGGATTGTCTGCAAAAAGAAAAAGACCCTTGCTCTGGTTTATAAAATTTGAGCACGGGTCTTTTTTTCTGAATGCAACGCTAAACAAAAAGTTTTGTCTTTATTAAAAAGCTTTTACGGATTAGCTTTAAAAGCGGCCTGAAACCATAAACAATGTTCAACTTTTTGTTTTAGGCTGCTTTTTATTGCGTTTGTAAAAATGTTTTGAATCTCCCCACTCGCCAAAACCAATTTCCGAGCCCGCCATATGTATTCGGGCCTCCAGGCAATTTCTGCACAGCTCGGCATCTTCATCCAAACAGGGTTTATCCTCGTACAATTGATACTCTTCGCGGTAAGCCGTTGGGGTTAAATTGGGCATTATTACATTGGCGCCAATAGCCAATGCTTTTTCCCTTCCGGCAGGGTCGATGGCCTGCAAAGCTGTAGCCGCCGCAATATTAATATCGGGCATTAGCAAGCGCAAAACGGCAATCATATTCAGGGCTAAATCAAAACGCTCCTGTTTGGTTTTCAGCAAATGCCGGTATTGGTACAAGGGCGTATCTTCATGCTCAATGTAGGGACCCATTCCGCACATATCAATGTCCAGCTTCTTAAAAAAAAGCAGGTCGTCAGCCAGGTGTTCATACGTTTGAAAAGGCAAGCCAATCATCACTCCTGTTCCCACCTGGTAGCCCGCGTTTTTTAAACTACCAAGTGCTTCAATTCTTCGTTCAAACGAATGCGTTTCATTTTCAGGATGAATTTTATAGTACAATTCGCGATTCGACGACTCGATGCGTAGTAAATAACGGTGTGCCCCACTCCCGAACCAACGGCGGTAGGTATCCTCGCTTTGTTCACCACAACTAAGTGTTATGCCCAGCTCTCCGTTCGAGAGTTGTTTAATCTTCTTCAGCAAACCATCTACCCGCTTAATAAAAGCCGGTGACGATAATTCACCCGATTGCAATACCACTGATGCAAAACGGTTTTCCCACGCAAACCTGCACGATTCCAGAATCTCCTCATCGCTCACATCGTAACGAATAACTTTGTTGTTTCCTTTCCGAATACCGCAGTACAAACAGTCTTTCGCACAAATATTCGAAAACTCTACTAAGCCCCGAAAATATACTTTATTCCCGGTTTCTTTTACCTTCACCTCCTGCGCCCGTTTTAGTAAAGCGGTACGTTCTTCGCCGGTGGTTTTAAGCAGCTGTATTATTTCTTCTTTCTTCAATCGCAGTTATTTCTTCGGCAAAAATAGTTTTTTCCGTCGCTAAACAAGATAACAAAATTCAGGAACTCCATGTTTTATGCTTAAGTTTAACAACATACTCATTTGCAACATTTCTCATGTTAAGCTATTGAAATTAAACCTATTTTTGTACCACAATCCTGCGGGAAGGCCACGGCTGACTTTAGGGAGAACAAGGCAAAAGAATCAAGTAGGAAGGCAAAAGTCTTTCTATTCCTTTATCTCCAATTTTCCCGCAAAATATATTTGTAGAACTTAAGTTGATGTTTTTGGCAGAAATGAATTTCTGTTTTCCAACTTTCAACTGCTAACTTTTTTATATGAGACGACTGGGATTTGTAGGAATAATTATTGAGGACCGGGAGCAATCATCGGGAGCGGTTAACGAGGTGTTGAGCCAGTTTTCTGAACTTGTTTTGGCGAGAACCGGACTGCCCAATGCCAAAGAAAATTATTCGGTAATTACCCTGGTTATTGATGCAACTACTGATGAACTGGGAATGTTAACCGGAAAACTGGGAAATATACAGGGCGTTTCTGTAAAATCAGGTCTTGCAAAAAAATAGAAAGTAACAACTGATCTAAAAACTCAAAATATGTACAATGTTCCTGCCGATTTTATAAACGAAGCAAAAATTTGGGAAGCACTGGAAGCCAACAAAAACCCGGAGCCATCGCGAATTAAGGAAGTACTGCAAAAAGCAGCCGAAATGAAAGGTCTGAATGCCGATGATGTTGCTGTGCTCACATGCATTAGCGACCCGGAAATGCTGGCCGAACTTTTTACTACCGCCAACACGGTTAAAGAAACCATTTATGGCAAACGTCTGGTTTTGTTTGCGCCTTTATACATATCAAACCTCTGCGCCAACGAGTGCCTTTATTGTGCATTCAGAGCTACCAACAAGGATATCGACCGCCATGCACTTTCGCAGGAGCACATTGCCCGCGAAGTTGAAGTGTTAATCAACCAGGGACACAAACGCGTTTTACTGGTTGCCGGCGAATCGTACCCTAATCAAGGCTTTCAGTATGTTCTCGACTCCATCCGAACCATTTACGGTGTTAAAAACAAGCACGGCGAAATACGCCGGGTAAACGTAAATGTGGCACCACTTTCAACCGATGAGTTTAAGCAACTAAAAGCTGAAGGAATTGGCACCTACCAGATTTTTCAGGAAACCTACCACCACGAAACCTACCACAAAGTTCACCTTGGGGGTAAAAAACGCGACTACAACTGGCGGGCATGGTCGCTGCACCGCGCCATGGAAGCGGGCATTGATGACGTTGGCATTGGTGTACTTTTTGGCTTGTTCGATTACCGTTTCGAAATATTAGCTATGATGCAACACATACGCGAACTGGAAGATAAATTTGGTGTTGGACCGCATACCATTAGTGTTCCGCGACTGGAACCAGCCACCAACAGCGATCTGGCGTCGCATCCGCCATTTCCGGTTTCCGATATCGATTTCAGAAAAATAGTAGCCATTTTACGACTGGCAGTTCCGTATACCGGCATAATTATGTCGACGCGCGAAACGGCTAAAATGCGCCGCGAAACATTTGCATTGGGTGTCAGTCAGATTTCGGCAGGAAGTAAAACCAATCCGGGAGGGTACGAAGAAGAAGACGAAATTTCAAGTCAGTTTAGCCTGGGCGACCACCGACCACTCGATGAAGTTATTCGTGATGTGGCATCAATGGGCTACATCCCTTCGTTTTGTACAGCCTGTTACCGTTTAGGAAGAACAGGGCAGGATTTTATGGATCTGGCTAAGCCCGGCGATATCCGCTTGCACTGTGCTCCCAATGGCTTAAGCTCGTTTAAAGAATACCTGCAAAACTATGCCGCACCCGAAACCAAAGAAATAGGAGAAAAGCTGATTCGCGATACCATTGCCGGAATGAGCGGTATTGCCAGGCAACGCGCCGAGAAGCTGGTAAAACGCGTTGAAGCGGGTCGGGACGACGTTTACTGTTAAACAACAAATTTTTAAGCACCGAACAAAACAGATAGAGGTAGATATTTTTTTCAAATCAAAGCAAAAACTATGGTACAGTTAAGAACAGAAAACGACTTACTTGGCCAAAAACAACTACCTGCCGACGCGCTGTGGGGCATTCACACTGCCCGTGCTATTGAAAATTTTCCAATCATGAAACAAACTGTGCATCAGGAATTGGTTAAAGCTTATGGCGAGGTAAAACTGGCCTGCGCACAAACCAACAATGCACTTGGTTTTTGGAAAAACAAAGAAAAAGGCGCAGCAATAGAGCAAGCTGCATTTGAAATGAGCCAGGGACTGCTGAATGAACATATTGTGGTAGATTCCTTGCAGGGAGGGGCCGGAACGTCAACCAACATGAATGTTAACGAGGTACTTGCCAACCGTGCTTTGTTGTTACTTAACCAACAACCCGGTAATTACAATTTGGTTTCGCCACTTAACGATATTAACCTTCACCAAAGCACTAACGACACCTACCCAACAGCTTTAAAAGTTGCAGCTATTCGTTTGTTACGCCTGTTGGAGCAAAATGTACTCGCGCTTCAAGAGGCGTTTCAGCAAAAGGAAAAAGAATTTGCACCTATCGTAAAAATTGGCAGAACCCAGTTGCAGGACGCTGTATTAACCACATTGGGGCGCGAAATGGGTGCCTATGCCGAAGCCTTTAACCGCGACCGCTGGCGGATTTACAAATGCGAAGAACGTTTGCGTGTTGTAAACCTCGGAGGAACAGCTATTGGAACCGGACTGGGAGCTCCAAAACAATTTATTTTCAGGGTGCTTGACAAACTGCGCGATAATACAAATATTGGCCTGGCACGTAGCGAAAACCTGGTTGATGGTACCCTAAACACCGATGTATTTGTTGAAGTTTCAGGAATTTTAAAAGCATGCGCATCAAACTTATTAAAAATCAGCAACGACCTTCGGCTGATGTCCAGTGGTCCGCATGCCGGTTTCGGGGAGATTAATTTGCCTGAACTTCAGGCCGGATCATCAATAATGCCCGGAAAAGTTAACCCCGTAATACCCGAAGCAGTAGCCCAGGCAGCTATTAAAGTAATGGGGAACGACCAAATAATTACGCAGGCAAGTAGCTCTGGCAACCTGGAATTGAACCAGTTTCTTCCGTTAATTGCACACAGTTTACTCGAATCTGTCGACCTGTTAAAGGAGGCCTGTAATCTTTTTACCGAAAAGTGTGTATCCGGAATAACAGCCAATGAAAAAAAATGTCGGGCTCAGGTAAATAACTCCACCGCCACGGTTACTGCTCTTATGCCTGCTATTGGGTACAACAAGTGCGATGAAATTTTAAAAATCGCTCGCCAACACGAATTATCCATTAAAGAGGCAAGTTTAAAATCAGGCTTTTTAAACGAAGAAGAATTTGAACAGCTGATAACTCCGGAAGCCGTTTGCCGACTGGGACATTAAATCCCACTAATTTTAACAATGCATTAACACACAGATAACTTCCTCTTTATCTGCCTCTTAGTGTGCTTTAAATATTTTAAGACACATTTATCTTCTTTTTCGCTTGCAAATGTTTTTAATAGTTATTAATATTGAGTCTAAATTAATATTGAGACAAAGAATTATTTTATAACTAAAAAAAGTGAATCATGAAAAAAGTATTATTTCTATTAGCGTTTGTAGCAGTTTACGGAGTATCATTAGCAATGACAGAAGCTACTGTAGTTGCCGCAGACGAAACAGTACAAGTTGTTACTGATTTTGATCAGGTAGAAAAAGAAAAAAAGGAAAGCAAGAAAGCCGCAAAGGGTGAAGCAAAAGCTGAAGGATGTTCAGGAACAAAGGCTAAAGCCGATGGTTGCTCAGGTAGCAAAGCAAAAGCAGACGGATGTGCCGGTGAAAAATCAGCCAAGAAAAGCGACTGCAGCAAATCTTGTGACGGAAAAAAATAAGGGAAACTTATTTGAATATAAAGAAAGTCGTTCAATAAAATTGAACGACTTTTTTTGCGTTTAACAATTCAGAATGTAACCCACTTTCACCACATTTTCAATCGAAACTGATGAATCATCGGCAAAATACTTTCTCAATTTCGATATAAAAACATCCAGACTCCTACCCGCAAAATAATCGTTTTCGCCCCAAATAGCGGTTAATATCTGCTCGCGTCTGATCACATTATTTTTGGCTTTACAAAGCATGCGCAACACCTCGGCCTCGCGTATGGTTAAGCGCCGCACCTTATTGTTTATGGTTAACGATTGATTTTCAAAATCAAACTCATAAGCGCCCACCTGATAAATATTATCCGGCTCTGCCTGAACGAAATCACTACGATTACTTATGGCAACAATTTTACACCACAGCTCATCTTCATCAAAAGGTTTGGTAATATAATCATCGGCGCCAATAGTGTAACCTTTCATTTTATCCTCTTTCATGGCCCGGGCAGTCAGAAAAACAATAGGAATTTTAGGCTGTATGGCTTTTACTTTTTCCGCCAGCGAAAAACCATCCAGTTTTGGAAGCATCACATCAAAAATGCAAAAATTAAAGCTTTCGTTTTTCCTGAATCCTTCAAGTCCTTCTTCGCCATCGCGGTATAAGGTAACTTGTACTCCACGGCTTAATAAAAAATCTTCAAGTAAGTAACCAAGGTTGGTGTCGTCTTCTACTAAAATTATATTCAGTTTCTTTTCATCCATAGCTACTTTTTAATTTCAGGCAGTTGAATAATAAAAGTGGTTCCATTTTCTGTCTCGCTTTCAACAGAAATTGTTCCGTTATGAGCTTCAACAATTTGTTTAACGTAAGCCAATCCAATGCCAAATCCTTTTGTGTTGTGCACATCACCTGTTGGTACCCGGTAGTATTTATTAAAAATATACTTCTGAAACTTCAGAGGTATTCCAATTCCATTATCGGTCACCTCAATTCTAAGCTTATCGTTTTGCTTAATGGTTTCGATTTTTATCTGTGGTTCGTTTTTCGAGTATTTTATGGCATTGGAAAGCAAATTTACAAATACGTTTATAAAATGCAGGCGATCAACACAAACATACAATTCGTCAGGATTTGGCTGATACAAAATACTGCCTTGTTTCTCATCCAGCAACATTTCGCAGCTTGAGATTGCTTCCTGTATCACGTCACTTATTGCCACGTCTTCTTTAGAATAGTCGAAAGCATTCCGTTCAACAGCTTCTAATCGCAACAAACTTTCCACCAGGTTTTGAAGTTTTCGGTTCTCTTTAAATATCAGTTCTGCATAGTTTTCAAGCTTTTGCTCGTTAGTTCCGTAGCGCCTTTTCCTAATCATGTTTGACGCCAGCGCTATCGACGAAAGCGGGGTTTTAAACTCGTGACTAACATTATTGAGCAGTTCTTTAGTGTGTTGTGCAATTCGTATTTCCCTGTTGTAAATTCTAAAAATATTGTAAAGACTCACAATTAACAGGAAAATTAGCACAACAGAACCTAAAAACATAAGGCCGGCTTTAGCAAAAAAGAACCGGGTTCGCGAAGGGAATTCCACCACCAGTTGGTATCCCGCATGTCCCAAAATACCGCCCATACAACGCGAGTAATACAGGCCGTTATCAAATTCTTTTTGTAAGGTTATTAGTTCTTCAGATTTATTTTCAAGAATATACATCTCGTATTCCAGGTCGATATCGTACGAGCGAAGTTCTGCCTCAATTGCATCGTGAATTTTTTCCCAAACGCCTGCGGTGGTAAGTTGGGTTTTTAGCCTGGCGGTATCACAATCAACACAGGCTTTTACCATGTTGCAAAAGGGTTTATCAGCGGTTAATGTAGTCATTGTTTCGCTTAAGGCCAGCTCAACGCTTTTTTCAAACACCTTGTCCTGAAAACGAATGGAATAGATAATCCATTTTATTTGTGTTGCCAGCAGTGCCAAAATAATAAACAATGCCAACACAAACGTATATTTTCTGAATCCCGTTTTCACTTGTCTGTTTTCCTTCTCTCTTCTTTTTAAAACGATTGTTTATCATCCAAACCCACTTCGGAATCAAATGTTTAACCGCTGTATCGAATTTCAAAAATAACTATTAAAATTACAAACCTGTTTTCCTGAATTTACATTAACCTCGTGTTAACGCTTTTATAGCAAACGAAACCATATATTTGTGTTTCAATCATCAACTAAAAAATAAAAATTATGAAAAAGATCCTTATTGTTTTTGCACTTGTATTCGTTTATGGCTTAACAATGGCTAACACTTCTGCAGTTGTTGTAAACGCACAAAAAGCAGATGTTACAGTTGTTGCCGACGATGACAACATAATGGCTAGTGTTGAAGAGGAAAAAGACAAAAAGAAAAAAACAGAGAAAAAAGAATGCTGCAGTTCAAAAACAGCCGAAAAAAAGACAACAGGTTGTACTGATGCACAAAAGAAGAGCTGTGCAGCTTCGGGCAAAACCTGTGGTGGCGAAAAAGCTGCTGCGGAGAAAAAAAGCTGCTGCGGAGAAAAAAAGTAAAAAACAACTTTTAATAGTTTCCAAAAGGGTGCACGCGCACCCTTTTTTTTGTTTTCCGATTGCGAGTGAAGGATTGAATTTGTACTTTCAGTCGCGAAAAAACAGTTGTATGAGATCACCAAAATCGTTTCGTTTACATATTGGAATTTTTGGCCGCAGGAATGCAGGCAAATCAAGCATTTTGAATGCGCTTACCCAGCAAGATGTTTCTATTGTTTCGGAAGTTGCCGGAACCACTACCGATCCGGTTGAGAAACCAATGGAACTGCTTCCGCTTGGACCGGTTCTTTTTATCGACACGGCCGGTATTGATGATGTTGGCGCGCTGGGTAAAAAACGAATTGCCAAAACACTTGCCGTTTTTGATCGCACCGATCTGGGGATTATCGTTTCCAACTTTTCAGAATGGGGCGAATACGAAGAATCGCTGGTGGACGAATTTAACCAGCGTGAAATTCCATTTCTTGTTGTTTTTAACAAGAGCGATTTATACCCGGAAGATTTTGAACTGATTACCGCACTCGATGGAAAAAAGATAAAACTTACGCAAACTTCGGCAACAGAACAAACAGGAATTGCCGGGTTGCGACAGTTGCTGTTAAAATCGGCACCGGCAGATTTTATTAACCGCCCCAGCATCCTGGCTGATTTGGTTGGCCCCGGCGAAGCCGCTGTGCTGGTGGTTCCTATCGATAAAGAAGCACCAAAAGGCAGATTGATTTTACCACAAGTACAGAGCATTCGCGACTTGCTCGATAACGATGCCTTTTGTATGGTTGTTAAAGAACGTGAATTACGTGAAGCACTTTCGTGTTTGAACAAACCGCCCAAGCTGGTGGTGACAGACTCGCAGGCTTTTTTAAAAGTAGCGGCCGACACGCCTGCTGATATCCCACTAACCTCGTTTTCCATTTTATTTGCACGCTTTCAGGGCGATTTAAACGAAATGGTACGGGGCGCAATGGCTATCGACCAACTAAAAACCGGAGACAAAGTATTGATCGCCGAAGCTTGTTCGCACCACCCTATCGGTGAAGATATTGGCACGGTAAAAATACCTCGCTGGCTGACACAGTATGTTGGCGGCAAACTGCAAATTGAAAGCACGCGTGGTCACGATTTTCCTCCAAATCTATCAGAATACAAACTGATTATTCATTGCGGTGCCTGCATGTGGAACCGACGCGAAATGCTTAGCCGGATTATGAAAGCCAGGCAAGCCGGCGTACCTCTTACCAACTACGGACTCACCATTGCCTATTCGCTGGGCATTTTTGAACGGGCACTGCAACCCTTCCCGGCCGCATTGGAAATTTACAAAAATGGAATTGAATTATAATCCTTTAGCTTTCGGGCAAAAAAACAACTTAAAACAAAGCAGACAATTGCTGTTCGATACTTATTTTAAAACCTAACAATTAGTTAAGTTGTTGTGGTTTAAAAAGGAAATAATATGAACCGGATAGTTTTTATATTTTTAATAGTAGCAGGCCTGTCGTGCACCGATAAAGAGAGCCCTGAAAATATGATTTTACAGAACGAAATACCTGAAAATAACCAGGAACCCGGGAACACCGAAATCTATTACCTGGCGCTGGGCGACTCTTATACCATTGGCGAGAGCGTTGCCCAAAATGAAAGATTCCCGGTACAATTGGAAGAACAATTAAAAAATGAAGGGTTTGCAATTCAACCGGTAAAAATAATAGCACAAACCGGCTGGACTACCGATGAATTAGCTAATGCCATTAAAAGCGAAACACTCAAAAACGCCTATAACGTGGTTACTTTGCTAATTGGCGTAAACAACCAATACCGTGGAAGAAGCGCTGATGAATACCGCACTCAATTTAAAGAGCTTTTACAAACCGCCATTGCTCTGGCCGGCTACGATGCTAAAAATGTAATTGTAATTTCGATACCGGATTATGGTGTTACTCCCTTTGGAGAAACGCGCAATCCCGATCAGATTGCCAAAGAAATTGACGAGTTTAATTCCATTAACCAGCAAGAAACTCAAAGGCTTAATGCACGGTATGTAAATATTACCGGCATATCGCGCGAAGCAAAAAACGACCAAACTTTAGTGGCATCCGATGGACTGCACCCCTCAGCAGAAATGTACCGGCGTTGGGTTGAAAAAATACTTCCTGAAGCCAAAGCAATACTCGAAAAACAAAAATAATGACAACAAACCCGGATAAAAACGACGCTGAAAGATTAGACAACGAAGACCCATTAAAAGCATTCAGAAAACGCTTTTTTATTGATTCCGAACAAACCATATATCTTGACGGGAACTCGCTCGGGCGCCTTCCGTTAGCAACCAAAAGCTTACTTTCTGAAGTAGTTGAAAAACAATGGGGAACAGATTTAATTGAGAGCTGGAATAAAAACTGGTACCATAAGTCGGCTGTATTGGGGGATAAAATTGCAACAATAATTGGAGCCTCGCCGGGCGAAGTTATTGTCTCCGACAGCACATCAATTAATTTATACAAGCTGGCATTTGCTGCATTAAAACACCAAAAAGGAAAAACTACTGTTGTTAGCGACGAGCTTAATTTTCCTACCGACCTTTATATTTTGCAGGGCCTGGTTAATGAATTTGGCCCGGAATACAGCCTGGATCTTGCCCGTTCAAACAACGGCATATCAATTAATATGGACGAGCTTAAGTCTAAAATCACAAAAAACACGGCATTGGTAGTGCTTTCACTGGTTGCTTTTAAAAGTGCCTTTATGTACAACCTAAAAGAAATAAGCGATTATGCCCACCGGATGGGAGCGTTGGTGCTATGGGACCTCAGTCATGCTGCAGGAGCGGTAGAAATTGAACTTAATGAGAGTTATGCCGATATGGCCGTTGGCTGCACATACAAATACCTAAACGGCGGTCCGGGCTCACCGGCTTTCTTATACCTTCGTTCAGACCTGCAGGAACAATTCCTGTCGCCGGTGCAAGGCTGGTTTGGCGATGCCCGGCCTTTTGATTTCGACCTGAACTACCGGCCGGCAAAAGGTATCTGCAGGTTTTTAACCGGTACTCCTCCGGTATTAAACTTAATGGCTATTGAAACCGGTCTGGATCTACTTATTGAAGCGGGGATAAAAAACATTCACAAAAAAAGTATCGGTCTGTCCGGTTATTTTCTTTCGCTGGTTAAATCAAAACTTAAAGCTTATGGCTTTCAACTCGGATCTCCAATCGGGGCTTCCTGCCGCGGATCGCATATTGCATTAAAACACCCCGAGGCCTACCGGATTTGTCAGGCCTTAATTCATCCCAAAACCACAACGCTCAAAATTATTCCCGATTTTCGTGATCCGGATAATATCCGTTTTGGATTTACGCCACTATACACCACCTATTCTGAATTATGGGAAACAGTGCAACGACTGCAGGAGATTGTGGAAAAAAAGGAGTATCGCCAATTTACGAGCCAGCGACTAACGGTAACCTGATTAAGGCTGTTTTACTAAACGAAAAAATCCGAAAAACTCAATCTTCCCCATCGCATCTTTTTTTAGTAGCTTTAAGTTACCCTTCTCAAAAGCAAACTGAAACTCAATATTATTCCTAAAATCCTTTGGGTGGATACAACTTATATAATTTCGTGCTACACTCCATTTTCCTTCACTAAAGGGCTGAAAAAGTTTTACCGGAGGGTTTCCGGCAACTATAAATTCGCGGTTTTCTAAAAAAGAAATAACAAAAAGGATGTTGTTCGCTTTTAAATACTCCAATTCAAAATGTAGTAATTCGTTGTCAACATCTACATAATATTCGTACAACTCCCATTTGCCGGGTAATAACTGTATTTTGCGGCCAAATACTGCAGGAGATTTTAACCAGGCAAGAAGTTTTAAATAAGCAGTTTTTTGTTTCATTGCGCAACAGTAACTTCTGATATGACCCAACAGCGGTTTAAAAGTTTAATTAAACCCATTACTTTCTTTTGCTATAAACCTCGATTTATTGTTCTGAAAAAGAAAAAGGGTAGCCTCTACAAGCCACCCCCCACATTCAATAATGTATAATGATAAAAAATAAGGGTACTGCAAGTTTATGCAATACATATCGGAATATTAAACCATCACAACGCTACTTATCAACAACTTACCGTGCATAGCCTTGGTTTTTCTCCTTTCTGCCAGCCCCAAAACTTCCTTTACACACAAAACACGAGTGGTTATTAACTTTTGAAGCAGTTGTTAAAAACAAGGTAGAAGCTTGCGCATAAGTAACAGGCTTTAATTTTAATTACGGGAAAAACAAGCAACACTTTGTCAATCAAAATCTTTTAGCTACTTTTGCGCCGATAATTTTAAGCCGTTTCTATTGAAAGCGATGTTGCGGCGTAAATATTGTAAAACAAAAAAGTTCTTTAAAAATGTATTTATCAGGAGAAAAAAAACAAGAGTTATTTGCACAACATGGCAAATCAGCTCAAGACACAGGTAGTGCAGAAGGTCAGATTGCATTGTTCACATTCAGAATTAACCATTTGACTGAACACCTGAAACAAAACAAAAAAGACCACAGCACTCGTCGTGCATTGATTAAATTAGTTGGTAAGCGTCGTAGCTTACTCGATTACTTAAAAAGAAAAGATATCGAACGCTACCGTGCGATATTGAAAGAATTGAACTTACGTAAGTAAATTATATTGAAAGGCAATGCATTGGTATTGCCTTTCTTTTTTTGTAAATTGCAAAACCTCACCACCCATTGTAATTAACAAAGGCCTGTTTTTTGAAAAAATGCAGATTGGAAAGTCTAAACATGTTAATCATGAAGTCTCACCCTGATTTTATCTACGATTAAATCGTCCCTCTCTACAGGTAGAGAGGGAATGAGGGAGAGTTAAACAGACTCCATTTTACAGAAGCAACAGGCCATAAAAAACAACATTTTAAAATTATGGTAAACGCTACAGTTAAAACAATCGAACTTGCCGATGGCAGAACGATTACCATTGAAACCGGCAAACTGGCAAAACAAGCCGATGGTTCGGTAGTGGTCCGAATGGGTGACACCATGTTGCTGGCTACAGTAGTTTCAGCAAAAGAAGCAAAAGAAGATGTAGATTTTATGCCGGTATCGGTTGATTACCGCGAAAAATTCGCCGCTGCAGGACGCTTTCCGGGTGGTTTCCTGAAAAGAGAAGCCCGTCCGAGCGACGATGAAATTTTGGTTGCACGCCTTGTTGACCGTGCCCTCCGTCCGCTTTTCCCGGATGATTACCACGCCGAAACAGCCGTGATGATCTCTCTTATCTCAGCAGGAAAAGATGAAATGCCGGATTGTTTGGCCGGACTGGCAGCATCAGCAGCCATTTCTGTTTCCGACATTCCGTTTGAAACACCAATTTCAGAAGTGCGTGTAGCACGTGTGAATGACGAATTTGTGATCAACCCAACTTACTCGCAGTTGGCTGAAGCCGACCTTGACATTATGGTTGGCGCCTCGTTCGACAACATTATGATGGTGGAAGGCGAAATGGATGAGGTATCGGAAGAAGATATGCTCGCTGCTATTAAAGTTGCCCACGAAGAAATTAAAAAGCACTGTAAAGTTCAGGAAGAACTGGCTGCAGAATTGGGTGTGGTTAAACGTGAATACTGCCACGAAAACAACAACGAAGAGCTGCGCGAAAAAGTAAAAGCTGAAACCTACGACGCTTGTTATGAAGTTGCTAAAAAGCAATTAACAAACAAAGCCGAGCGTATGGATTCGTTTATGGTGATTCGCGACGAGTTTATTGAAAAATATACGGAAGAAAATGCCGGAAACGAAGAAATTGACTTAGACCAGCACATTGGTTTAATTAAAAGGTACTACCACGACGTTGAAAAAGAAGCCATGCGCCGTATGATTCTCGACGAATCAATTCGTTTAGACGGCCGTGCTACCAACGAAATCCGCCCAATTTGGGGAGAGGTTGATTACCTGCCCGGAGCACACGGATCTTCAATTTTTACCCGTGGCGAAACCCAGTCATTAACTTCGGTTACCCTGGGTACCAAGATGGACGAAAAAATTGTTGACCAGGTAACGGTTCAGGGAAAAGAAAAATTCCTGTTACACTATAACTTCCCTCCATTCTGTGTGGGCGATCCAAAAACCCCTCGCGGAACAAGCCGTCGCGAAATCGGTCACGGAAACCTGGCTTTCCGCGCACTAAAACGCATGATTCCGAAAGATACTCCTTATGTTATTCGTATTGTTTCTGATATTCTGGAATCAAATGGTTCGTCGTCGATGGCAACCGTTTGCGCCGGAACAATGGGAATGATGGACACCGGGTTAAAAATTAAAAAACCGGTATCGGGTATTGCAATGGGCTTAATTACCGATAAAGGTGCTTCAAAATACGCCGTACTTTCTGATATTTTAGGCGATGAAGACCACCTGGGCGATATGGACTTTAAAGTAACCGGTACTGCCGATGGTATTACCGCTACCCAAATGGATATTAAAGTTGACGGACTGCCATACGAAGTGCTTGCAGAAGCATTGCAACAGGCAAAAGAAGGCCGTTTGCATATTTTAGGCGAAATGATGAAAGTGATTCCTGAGCCACGCGAAGACTATAAACCAAACGTTCCGCGTATTGAAACCTTAAGTATCCCGAAAGATATGATTGGTGCAGTAATCGGACCCGGAGGAAAAGTAATTCAGGCGATTCAGGAAGAAACAGAAACCGTTATTGTTATTGAAGAAATTGATGATGCGGGTGTTGTTCAGATTTCAGGAGCCGGACTGGAGCCAATTGAAGCGGCAAAAGCTAAAATTAAGGCAATCACCGCACTTCCTGAAGTAGGCGAAGTATACCAGGGTAAAGTAAAATCGGTAGTTTCTTTCGGAGCTTTTATCGAAATTATTCCTGGAAAAGAAGGACTGTTGCACGTATCGGAAATGGCCTGGGAGCGCGTTGAAAACGCAGAAGACTTTGCAAAAGAAGGCGAAATTGTTGAAGTAAAACTGATTGGTGTTGACGAAAAAACCGGCAAACTGAAACTTTCGCGCAAAGTATTGCTTCCAAAACCTGAAGGTTATGTGGAGCGCCCACCAAGAGAAAATCGTGGCCGTCGTGATGACCGCAGAGGTGGTGATCGCCGTGGAGGAGACCGCAGAGACTTCAGAGGTGGTGATCGCCGTCGTGATGATCGCAGAAGAGACGACCGAAGAGGTGGTGATAATCGCGATTTCCGTCCACGACGTGACGAAAATAACGACGCACCAAAATCAGAAGAATAAAATTTTGATTGAAATATTTTCAAGAACGCTCCGCCGCAAGGTGGGGCGTTTTTTATAATAAAATCTGGTAGCAGACAACCTTTCTCTGCTGTCTGATAATCCTTCTCTCCCATCAGCGAATAATTCGCTGACAGACAATAGCCTCCATCTTATATAAGATCAACGATATCATATAAGAGAGAATCCTTCTCTTATTATCCGTTATATTCATCTTATTGCAGATCATACTTATCTTCCGGCAGAGACTTATTCGCTGACATAAGATGGTCATTATCTTATGCCTTCAATTATCAGGGATAAAATGCATCACCATTCTATTTAACTCTTCTACTTCGTGCCGTTGCTAAACTAACTCGAAACTATTAGCTCGTAACTCGAAACACTGAACTTCCGATTCCTTTCATTAACTTCGCCACAAATATTGTAAATATGGGTAACTGGTCAGAAGAACTTCACGGTAAAATAGACGAACAATTAAGAGATGCACGCGAGAAAGACCTTCGCTTTTTCCGTATCGACGAGTTTAAACGCAACATCGCGCGTATCGATGATTTTTCAAATTCATGCCCGGTATGTAAAAAAGCCCAAATTGATGTTACAGAAACTGTAAACACCATCGACAAGGCCGTAAACCACCTTGGCAAACAGCGCCGCGACTACGACCGGCTGATTACCCGCCTCTCGAAACACATGCAAAAAGAACATGGCTTTTATGCCCCCTACTATTTCACCTACCTCATCTCGTTTTTTGGCATTGTTGGCGGATCGCTACTGGGTTACGGACTAATGCAGTTAAATGCCAAAATTAAACTCGAGCTTTTCCTGGTTGGTTTTGCCCTTGGCCTGCTGCCCACCTATGTTTGGGGCCACTTAAAAGACAAAAAAATCAGGAAAGAAAAAAGGCTGATGTAGTTTTTTCTCAACAAAAATCCGTGCAGGACTGTTACCTTTCCGATTTATGTATGACTGATATCAAAAAAATTCTGCTCAGGAATTTGTTATTTAGCAAAAAACAACTGCATTATGAAGAACACTGTATTACTTGTACTGGCAACAATGGTTTTGTTTGCCTGTACCCAAAAACAAACAAAATTGGAATATCCGGTAACTAAAAAAGGAGCTGTAAGCGACAGCTATTTTGGTGTTGAAGTGGCCGACCCTTACCGTTGGCTGGAAGACGACCACTCGGAAGAAACTGCCGAATGGGTTAAAGCACAAAACAAAGTAACTTTTGGCTACCTGAGCCAGGTACCATACCGCGAAGAGCTCAAAGAAAGACTTTCGGCATTGTGGAATTATGAAAAAATTGGAGCACCTTTTAAAGAGGGCGACTGGACCTATTTTTATAAAAACAACGGGCTACAAAACCAATACGTGGTTTACCGTTTTAAAACCGGTGAAGACCCGACAAGCGCCGAAGTTTTTCTCGATCCGAATACCTTTGCCGAAGACGGAACAACCTCGCTGAGCACCCTTAGCTTTTCCGACAACGGAAAAATTGCTGCTTATGCCATATCGGAAGGGGGCAGCGACTGGCGCAAGGTGATTGTTATGGATACCGACAGCAAAACACAAATGGGCGATACCCTGGTTGATGTAAAATTCAGTGGTATTTCGTGGAAAGGCAACGATGGCTTTTTCTATTCGAGCTACGACAAACCCGAAGGCAGCGAACTTTCGGCAAAAACCGATCAGCACAAACTGTATTACCACCAACTGGGAACCAGCCAAAAAGACGACCAGTTAATATTTGGTGGCACTCCCGCAGAAAAACACCGTTACGTAATGGGATACGTAACCGACGATAACCGCTACCTGGTTATTACGGCCAGTGTTTCAACCTCGGGAAACAAGCTGTTTATAAAAGACCTGGAACAGCCCAACAGTAAACTTTTTACCATTTTGGCCGACGGTAGCAGCGACACTCAGGTAATTGATAACGTTGGCACCAAACTGTACCTGCTCACCAACTTAAATGCACCCAACCAAAAAATTGTAACCACCGATGTAAATCAGCCTACCCCTGAAAATTGGGTGGATTTTATTCCTGAAACAGAAAATGTGCTCAGCCCGTCAACCGGTTGTGGTTACTTTTTTGCCGAGTATATGATTGATGCCGTTTCAAAAGTGTTTCAGTACGACTATGATGGCAACCTCATTCGCGAAGTAGAATTGCCCGGAGTTGGAACCGTTTCGGGCTTTGGCGCCAAAAAGAAAGATACCGAAATTTACTACACGTTTACCAACTATACCACTCCCGGAAGTATTTACCAGTACAATTTTGAAACCGGCGAATCGGAATTATACCGCAAACCGGATATCGATTTTAACCCGGCAGATTTTGAAAGCAAACAGGTATTTTACACCTCGAAAGACGGCACAAAAGTACCGATGATAATTACCTACAAAAAAGGCATGGAACTAAATGGCCAAAACCCCACAATACTTTACGGTTACGGAGGTTTTAATATCAGTTTAACACCCACCTTTGCGGTTACCAATGCGGTGTGGCTCGAGCAGGGCGGCGTGTATGCTGTGGCCAACCTGCGTGGTGGCGGCGAGTACGGTAAAAAGTGGCACATTGCCGGTACCAAACTGCAAAAGCAAAATGTTTTCGACGACTTTATTGCCGCAGCCGAATTCCTGATTGCCGAAAATTACACCTCAAGCGATTACCTGGCCATACGTGGCGGATCAAACGGAGGTCTGCTGGTTGGTGCAGTAATGACCCAACGCCCCGAGTTGATGAAAGTGGCGCTTCCGGCAGTGGGAGTGCTCGATATGTTGCGTTACCACACCTTTACAGCCGGTGCAGGCTGGGCCTACGATTACGGCACGGCAGAAGACAACCGCGAAATGTTTGACTACCTGAAAGGCTACTCGCCAGTGCACAACGTAAAACCAGGTGTGGCTTACCCCGCAACCATGGTAACTACCGGCGACCACGACGATCGTGTGGTGCCGGCACACAGTTTTAAATTTGCTGCCGAATTGCAAGACAAACAGGCTGGAAATAATCCTGTGCTTATCCGTATTGAAACCGATGCAGGCCACGGTGCCGGCACTCCGGTAAGCAAAACCATTGAGCAATACGCCGATTTGTTTGGCTTTACACTTTGGAACATGGGCATCCAATCGCTTAATGAAAATTAAGCGCGTTTTCGCTAAGCATTTGGCATAAAAAATACTACTTTTGAATTCCCGGTAGCAAACAGCGTTACCGGGAATTTTTATATAAAAAAGTATGCAGTTTCTGGTTATTGAAGGAAATATTGGAGCCGGCAAAACAACGCTTTCAAAAATGATTGCCGACGATTTTAACGCAAAACTGGTGTTAGAGCAGTTTGCCGACAACCCTTTTCTACCCAAATTTTACAAAGATCAGGAACGCTATTCTTTTCCCCTCGAACTATCGTTTCTGGCCGACCGTTACACCCAAATAAAAAAAGAAGTGCTTAACCTCGACCTCTTCCACGCGTTTATGGTAGCCGACTACTATTTTGCCAAAACCGCTATTTTTGCCGAAAACACCCTAAAAAAAGACGAATACCACCTGTTCCGGCAAATTTTCAACATCATTTTTGAATCGATGCCCAAACCCGATTTATATGTTTACCTGCACTCGGATGTTAACCGGCTAATGAAAAACATAAAAATGCGCGGCCGCGATTACGAGCAAAATATGAATCCTGAATACCTCGAAAAAATACGAAACGGCTACTTTAACTTTTTTAAACAAATTTCCTCTTTCCCCATACTGATTATCGACATTAATGGCATCGATTTTGTGAAAAATCCTGACCATTATCAACAATTAAAATCAGCTATTTTTAATAGTGATTATAAATTAGGGATAAACCGTTTGATATTGTGATAAAAACTTGGCAGACAGCTTTTATATAATGAAAAGCTTTTTATTTTTGTCTGCTCGATTGTAAATTTTTAATAAAGTATAAATAATGTCTGTTATGAGAAGAATCAACTTTAAACCTTTTGCGCTTTTTTTAGGTGTTGCAGTTTTACTGTCAGGATGTTCCGGCCTAAACAAAATGAAAAAAAATGCCGATCAAATTAATTTTAAAGTTACTCCACAGGTGCTTGAAGCGCACGCCAGTGAGGTAGACTTAGCGATCGACACCCGTTTCCCTGCCAAATACTTCAACAAAAAAGTAACGCTTACCGCTACGCCTGTTCTTAAATACGAAAGCGGTGAAACAAAATACCAACCGGTATCCGTTCAGGGCGAAAGCGTTGAAGCCAACAACAAAGTTATTAGCTACAACGGCGGAAGCGTAAACTACAAAGATGCAGTGGCTTACGACAAAGCAATGGCAAAATCAGAATTGTATGTAAACATCACAGCTACACAAGGTGCAAAGTCGGTAGATTTTGAACCCATTAAAGTTGCCGATGGTGTTATCGCTACCAGCGAGAAAGTGATTATGATCCCTAAAGCTATTTTGGGTGTGCAGCGTGAAGCCAACAACAGCGGAAAATACGATCCAAACATCGACGCTTTCCAACGTATTGTTCCTGATGAAATGACAGCCGACATTAAATACCTGATCAATCGTTCGAACCTTCGCCGCGAAGAAACTTCAAAAGATGAAGTTAGCGCTTTGGAAGCTTACACTAAAAAAGCCAACGAAGAAGAACGTATCGACCTGAAAGATGTTGAAGTATCTGCTTATGCTTCTCCTGACGGAACAATCGATTTAAACACTGATCTTGCTGCAAAACGTAAAGAAACTTCTTCAGCATTTTTGGCAAAAAAATTAAAAGAAGCCGGTGTTGATGTGCAGTTGAAAACAAAATACACTCCTGAAGACTGGGACGGTTTTAAAGCTTTGATGGAGCAATCAAACATCAAAGACAAAGAATTGATTCTTCGTGTACTTTCGATGTACAACGACCCTGAGGTTCGCGAGCGTGAAATCCGTAACTTAAGTGTAACCTTTACCGAAGTTGCCGATGAAATTTTACCAGAATTACGCCGTGCCAAAATGACTACCAGCGTTGACCTGATTGGTAAAACCGACGAAGAATTGAAAGCAGCTGCCAAAGCCGATCCGGCTTCATTAAACCCTGCAGAATTACTCTACGCTGCTACTTTGTTCGAAGATCTTAACGAACAGCTTTCAGTTTACAACGCATTTATGAAAGCCTATCCAAACGACTGGAGAGGGCCTAACAATGCCGGTTACGTAATGGTTCAGCAATACAAATATGCCGATGCCAAGCCATTGTTTGAAAAAGCAGAGAAACTGGCTAACAACGAGCCTATCGTTAAAAACAATGTTGGTGCAACTACTTTAACTTCGGGCGATGTTGCAGGAGCTGAAGCTCTTTTCGGAGCTGCTGCAGGTGCCGGCGATGCTGTAAACTACAACATGGGAATTGTAAGTGTTAAAAAAGCAGAGTACGACAAAGCTGTTCAGTATTTCAACCGTTTTGCTGATGTAAACTCTGGTTTAGCAAAATTACTGGCCGGAAACAACAACGGTGCCGTAAAAGATTTCGACGCCTGTACGATTGAAGGTTGTTACATGACAGAATATTTCAAAGCTATTGTTGGTGCACGTACTGCAAAAGAAGGTTTATTGTTCGACAGCCTGAAAGCTGCTGTTGAGATGAACGCGAAATTGAAAGAAGTGGCCAAAACAGATATGGAATTCGCAAAATATTTCGACAATGCTAAATTTAAAGCTATTGTTGACTAATTAAGTTGTGATAAACTTACCAAAAGGGCGGTCGTTTGACCGCCCTTTTTTTGTGCCAGTTCATGATAAAACCTCTTTTTTAATCCCATTGAAAACCTTATTTTTCAGGTTTTGTTATAAATGTGAAATTCATTAAAAAGTTATGGAATACATTAATAAATACATTGAAGAAAACAAAGACCGGTTTCTGGAAGAATTGTTTGGATTAATCCGCATTCCGTCGATTAGTTCGATAGCTGACCACAAACCAGACATGCTTAAAGCAGCCGAGTACTGGAAAAAGACCTTACTGGAAGCAGGTGCCGACAAAGCCGAAATTTTTGAAACTGCCGGAAACCCAGTTACCTATGCTGAAAAAATTATCGATCGTGCCCTGCCAACCGTTTTGGTGTACGGACACATGGATGTTATGCCGGTTGATCCCATTGAGTTATGGGACTCGCCACCCTTTGAGCCGGAAATCCGCGATGGAAAAATATGGGCACGTGGTGCCGACGACGATAAAGGCCAGGGAATGATGCATGCTAAAGCTTTCGAACTGATGGTTAAAACCAATACCCTGCCCTGCAACGTAAAATTTATGATTGAAGGTGAAGAGGAAATCGGATCGCCAAACCTCGGACAGTGGTGCGAACAAAACAAAGAGATGCTGAAAGCGGACATTATTCTCGTGTCTGACACATCAATGATTGCTGCCGACATTCCGTCGATAACCACCGGTTTGCGTGGTTTGGCCTACTGGCAGGTAGAAGTTACCGGCCCCAACCGCGACCTGCACTCGGGCTTGTTTGGCGGGGCTGTTGCCAACCCAATTAACACCCTTTGCTCCATGATTGACCAAATGGTGGATGCAGATGGCAAAATTACCATTCCCGGATTTTACGATACGGTGCAGGAAGTTTCTGCCGAAGAACGTGCCCTGCTGGCCGAAGCCCCTTTTGATGTGGAAGCCTACAAAAAAGCCATTGCCGTTGACGAACTAAAAGGTGAAAAAGGCTTTACGCCAGGCGAACACACCGGTATTCGCCCATCGTTTGATGTATGTGGCATTTGGGGCGGTTACACCGGCGAAGGAGCCAAAACCGTGTTGCCATCAAAGGCTTTTGCAAAAATATCATCGCGTTTGGTTCCCGATCAGGAACACGAAAAAATAGCTGTACTTTTTAAAGAACATTTTGAAAGCATTGCACCAAAATCGGTAAAAGTTGAGGTTACCTATTTGCACGGAGGCCCTGCCTATGTTTGCCCCATTGATATTCCGGCCTACAAAGCAGCCGAAAAAGCTTACACCGACACCTTTGGCAAACGCCCGGTGCCGGTTCGCTCAGGAGGTAGTATTCCTATCATCTCTACTTTCGAGAAAGTGCTTGGAATTAAGTCGGTATTAATGGGCTTTGGACTGGAGTCTGATGCCATTCACTCGCCCAACGAAAATTACCCATTGGCACAGTTTTACAAAGGAATTGAAACCATTCCGTTGTTTTATAAGCATTACGTGGAACTAATGAAATAAGCAAAATAACTTAAGCGGGTGCTGTTTGATGCAGCGCCCGCTTTTTTATTCCTTTATTCCCAAACAAAAAACCATGCAAAAACTAATTCTTGTTTTTTTTGCGGCCCTGCTCCTGTTCTCGTGTTCAAAAACAGACCAACCCAACTTTGTTTTTATTTTGGTTGACGACCTTGGCTGGGCCGATGTGCAATGCAATTACCCTGAAAGTTTTTACCACACACCAAACATCAACCAGCTTGCCAAAAATGGGGTACGCTTTACCAATGCCTACTCGGCCAACCCGGTTTGCAGTCCAACACGGGCTGCCATACTTACCGGCAAGCATCCCAACCGCGTAAATATTACCGACTGGATTCCGGGGCTCGACCCAAAGATGAAGCCTTTACGCGGCCCGCAGGACGGAACAGAACTGGCCCTGGAGGAACTAACCATTGCCGAAAAGCTAAAAGAAAAAGGATACCATACCTGTTTTGTGGGGAAATGGCATTTAGGCGATGACGGATTTTTCCCGGAAGACCAGGGCTTCGACATCAATATTGGCGGACACCACAAAGGAAGTCCGCCGGGAGGTTATTATTCGCCTTACAAAAATCCCAAACTAAAAGACGGCCCTGAGGGGGAGTACCTTCCTGAACGATTAACCACCGAGGGCATTAATTTTATTAAAAAGAACAAACGGAAACCTTTTTTCCTGTACCTTTCGTTTTATACGGTTCATACACCTATCCAGGCAGCCAATAGCTACATTAAAAAATACAACGCGCAACGAGAGCAGCTCCAATCGGATGAAATTCCCTATAAGAAAGAAGGCGATGGCTGGACAAAGCTGGTACAGGAAAATGCGGCTTATGCCTCGATGGTAGCTGCCATGGACGTGAATGTTGGGCGCCTTTTAAAAACACTGGAAGAACAGGAATTATCAGACAATACCTGGGTAATTTTTACCAGCGATAATGGCGGGCTTTCTACCCTGACACGAAAAAATGCGCCTACCAACAATGGCCCGCTTAGGGCAGGTAAAGGCTGGTGTTACGAGGGCGGCATACGCGTGCCGCTAATTATTGCCGGCCCGGAACTGGCTTCTCCCGGCAGGAAAGAAGATAAGCCGGTAATCAGCATGGACTATTTTACAACTATTTTAAATCTTGCAGAAGTAACACATGAAGCTAATGATGGCCAAAATCTGGTACCGTTACTTACAGCAAACAGTACTTTTGAACGCGATGAATTATTTTGGCACTACCCCCACTACCACGGGAGTGCATGGAAACCCGGTTCGGCTTTGCGCAAAGGCAACTGGAAACTGGTGGTACATTACGAAGATGAAAGAACAGAGCTGTTTAACCTTGCCGAAGATCCGGGTGAAACAACCAATTTAGCAGCTGAATTCCCGGAAAAAACGCAAACATTAAAAAGTTTACTTGATGCAAAACTACACGCCTCAAATGCAAGGTTTCCTGTTCGCAATCCCGATTACGATCCAAGGGACTAATTAACGGGGAGTTCAAAAAAAGCCTCCATCTTCTCAGAGATGAAGGCTTTTTTATTTGAGGCTTTTGACTTTATATCTCGATGATAACCGATACCGGATGATGATCGGAAGCATGTTTATACTTACTCCATATTTTTCCGTTTTCCATATCCGTGTGTACCTGTGCATCTTTCACCCAGTTTTCAATTTGGCGCGAATACAAAACATGGTCGATCCACACCTTGCGATAGGTGCCAAAAAGCGGGTCTTTAAACGTTGTTGTAAACATTGACGAAAAATCCAGTTCGTCCTGATCTTTTTCTTTTAGCACATCAAACAAGGCATTCCCCAGGGCAAACTGTGGCCTCCAAATAGTTCCCATCAGTTTTTCGATAGCACTGCCCAGCAATTTACGTTCTGCCGCATCAAAACCCGGTCCGTCGTTAATATCGCCACATACCACCAAAGGAATATTTTTGGTATCTGCCGACTTAAAATATGGTGTTATAAAAGCATCGCGGAGGTGTACAGCCTGAGCGATGAGTTTTTTCCGGTTGGCCACCGATTTGTCCCACCAGGCGCCCCACTCCAAAGCCTGAAAAATACCTTTGCTTTTCAAATGCAAACCCAGCATCCTGAACTGTTTCCCATTGGCCAGGTTTAGTTGTACATAACTTGGAATACGTTCAAATTTGTATTTCTCCACAATACCGTCGTCTTCAGTATCAAACTCAAAAGGCAGAAACGATTCGATGGCATTCCCCTCGAAAAAGGTAAAGGGTTCAGCCGCAAATTTGCCGGTATCAATACGAACGGCTCCTCCGTTATTTTGCGAGCTGCCTTTTGTTTTTTGCAAAAAAGCTTTCCATTCGCCTTCCACATCGGTATCAAAAAACAGTTGCAACTCCTCTACGTCCGAGGGGCCTTCAATAACGGACACCACATCCGGCTGTATTTCGTTAATCACTCCGGAAAGGTCGTTTCTGCGTTGTTTTACTGTTGACGATTTTGTGTGAAAAGGTTTAACATCATCTGCTTTATAAACATGCTCAGCTGTGAATAAATCGTTCATCCACTCCATGTTCCAGTTTAATAATTTAATTTCCATTGTTTTTGGGATTTAAGAATTTATTTAATGGTTCTACAAGTTAGAACCTTGGCCGGAGAAAAACAATGGTTTAAAGCTTTTTATGTTGGCTGAAAATGGAGCAAATCTTTAAGCAATGGCATTGGCGTCGCTGTACATTTGGCTTCTTTAATCTTAAACTACAATTTTATCAACTCCAAATACATTAACTGTTTATTGCCCGCCGTATTACCTGCTGACTGCAATGAAATTGATTTTTCGCCACTTTCCCCAATTTCGATTTGGCCCAAATTAACCAGTTCATAATCTTCTCCTGTAGAGTCAATTTCAATATCCACTTTCTGCTCACCCAGCTTAACGGCTAATTCAGCTTTTTCGGCGCTCCACATCAGGGCTTCCATGCGGTATTTTCCCGGTTCAGCATCAAATATCCACTCCAGCCGCGCACGTTTATCCACCCAATTGGCAATTACCGATTCTGATCCGCTACCTTTTAAAACGGCATGCTCGCCGTACCCAGGATTGTAAATGTCGGCAAAATCGGCCGGCAATAATATGCTGCCTTCTTTTAATCGGGGTTTATTGCTTACCACATTAATATCGCCTCTGATTTTCACCACAATAACCGTGTTTATTTCATCAAAAATTACCGAGGGTGCATGCACATGCAAGTCGCCTTCTTCAAATTTCCAGGCAAAATGTTGTTTTGGGTTAGCTAGTAAATAAATATCGCGCACTTTGCCTTCCAGTCCGGGTACTTTTAACAGGCCATCTTTGGGCCAGTCGAACACATGCAGATACAATTTGGTAATACCTTTTTCTTTTTTTGTGGTGCAACGCCCCCAGGGCAATTTAAAAAACGGGCTGGCACTTGTTCCATAAATCGATTCACCGTTTTGTTGCATCCAGTGCCCCATTTCCTTTAACCGCTCGATGCTGGCTTTCGGGAATTCACCTGTGGCAGTTGGTCCAACATTCAACAAAAGGTTTCCGCCCTTGCTGGCAATATCTACCAACATTTTAATCAGCTCTTCGGTCGATTTCCAGTTTTCGTCGTACCACTTGTAGCCCCAGCTGGTGTTCATAGTCATACACACCTCCCAGTCGTAATCGAGCCCGGTTGGCGGCACATGCTGCTCGGGTGTTTGAAAATCGCCGGGCCACGGACGATACAAACGGTTATTGGTAATCAGGTTTGGATAATCGTTGGTAACTGCTTGCAATGCTTTGGCTGCTTCTTCGGTCATTCCACGTGGTGTATCCCACCACAAAATATCAAGTCCTCCATAGTTTTCCAGAATTTCTTTTACCTGCGGAACAGCTTTTCCGTTAATATAATTCATCAGCGGTTCGCGTTTCAAATCCGGGTCCCAATGCGGTTTTCCCTGTTCAATGTTCCAGTAGGTTCCGCCCGGCTCGTGCCAGTCTTGCGCCTGCGAATAATAAAACCCAAGCCGAATTCCCTGCTTTTTACATTCTTCAGCCAGCTCTTTCAGTGGGTCACGATTAAAAGGTGTAGCATCTACAATATTGTACTTACTGGCTTTTGAATGAAACATCGCAAAACCATCGTGATGTTTCGAGGTAATAACAATGTATTTCATCCCGGCATATTTAGCCAGTTTCACCCAGGCCTCGGCATCGTATTTTTCAGGATTAAAGTTTTTGGCCAGTTTTTCATATTCCTTTACCGGAATTTCGGCACGGGCCATTATCCATTCGCTAATCCCGTTCACGCGTTCGCCTTTCCACTCGCCAGCCGGATCGGCATACAATCCCCAGTGGATAAACATTCCGAAACGGGCTTCGCGCCACCATTCCATTTTCTCATCTTGTGCCAATTGTTCAGCACTTTTTTCAGGTTGTTGCGCTGGTTTTGGTTGGCACGAAACAAACAGCAAGGCGGCTAAGAAAATTACGAATAATCGATTCATGATCATAAGTTTATCGTTTTATCTACTGGTATAAAGTTCGAAATAATTATTACAAAAACAGACCATTCGGACCGCTTTGTTCAAATTATTTCAATGTAGGTATGGCTTTACAATACAAGTTAGCTTCACTCATCTGCAAAACGTAATTATTTATCCCCTCAAAAAGCCCGTCTGTCTTAATAGCTTGTTAATGCCCGTCAGGTATTTTTAAGTTGAACAGAAATTTAGTTAATTAGCTTTTCATTTAAAAGAAAATGACAAACAGAACTTGCCTTATTTTTTGCAACTGCGGCGCCGGTATTATTTCAGATGAAAAGAAAAAAGAACTGGCTGCAGCTTTTCAGCAACTTCCGCTTGATGTTTACGAGCTGCACGACCTGTGTGCTTTTTCGTTAAACGAAACAGATTTTTTACACGACCTTGAAAAAAAATACGATAAAAAGCTGATTGCCGCCTGCTACCCGCGAGCCATAAAAAATATGTTTGTTCAAAACCAGGTAAATCTCAGCAATTTCGAGGTAATTAATTTTCGTGAAGCTGATGCAGCTCTACTTACTGCCGAGATAGTTGAAAAAATAGAAAGCAGTCAAAAAGAAAACCGTTACGAAATAAAAAAAACAGGGCTTGATGTTCCGGCCTGGTACCCCATCATCGACCAATCGCGGTGTACACTGTGCGGACAATGCGCGCGTTTTTGCGTTTTTGGTGTTTATTCGTACAACAAAAAAAGCCTCGAGGTGGTGAATCCTTTATCGTGCAAAAACAACTGCCCGGCCTGCGGACGCACCTGCCCGGCATCGGCCATCATTTTTCCGCGGCTACCTGAGAACTCCACCTTATCGGGAGCCGAACCTGCAGAAAGCAATACAAGCACCAGCAACAATAAAAACAACAGCTTGTTTGTTATGCTAAACGAACGCAACAATGCCCGTAGAAATATTTTCAGGCAAGGAGCTTTTCAACAAGCCGAACAAGAAAAAAAACAAGCCCTTGAGGAACTAAAAAACAGCTTAAAAAACAAAAAAGGGAATGCTTAAACAGATTTTGAGAACAGATAAAAAATGCCTGTATAAATTTGCCTGGAATATGGGATTTAAGGGCGCTCGTGGCATTCAGCGTTTTCAGAAACGTTTGAAAAAGGGGGATTTTTTTCCTGCCTTTCATTTTATTTCAGTTACCGACGACTGTAACCTGAATTGCCAGGGCTGCTGGGTAACGCACAAAAAACAGAATGCCCGTATGTCGCCCGAAATGTTGGATTCCATCATCACCCAATCAAAAGCCAAAGGATCGTACTTTTTTGGCATACTGGGTGGCGAACCCCTGCTATACAAACCTCTCTTCGATGTTTTTGAGAAACACTCCGACTGCTATTTTCAGCTGTTTACCAACGGAACGTTACTGACAAAAGATATTGCCGGGCAATTGCGCAAACTGGCCAATGTATCGCCACTTATAAGTTTTGAGGGAGATGTGGAAATTGCCGATGTGCGCCGTGGCGGAAAAAATGTGTACAAAAAAGCCCAGGCCGCTATCGATCACTCAACCCAGGCAGGACTGGTAACCGGCGTAGCGATGAGTGTGTGCAAATCGAACCTCGAACTGGCTTTTTCTGATGAATTTATTCATTCGCTTATTAGTCGCGGGGTGTTGTATTTGTGGTACTACATATACCGTCCCGCCGGGCAAGATGCTAATGTTGAGCTCTGCCTTTCGGCTGAAGAAATTCAGGAACTTCGCCAGTTTATTGTTGACGCCCGCCGCAAATACAACATTGCCATTATTGATGCCTACTGGGACGAGAACGGCAAAGGTCTGTGTCCGGCAGCATCGGGCTTAAGTCACCACATCAATGCATCGGGCGATATTGAACCTTGTCCGGTAATTCAGTTTGCCACTAACAATGTTGCCGATGGCGATTTGGAAAGCATTTATCGCAATTCAACCTTTTTAGCAGGCTTTAAAACAGAAATTCCAAAACTTACAACGGGCTGTGTTGTTATGGACAATCCGCAGTGGCTGGTTAATTATACACAACAAAATGCAGCAAAAGATACATCGGGAAGAGGAAACGAAGCCGAACGCCTGAGCCGCATGGCAGAAGTTTCCAGTCATGGCTCGGCCAAAGAAATCAGGGAAAAAAGCTGGATGTATCGTTTTGCAAAAAAAAGGGCCTTTTTTGGATTTGGCGCCTATGGATAATATGGAAAAAACAAATGGCCTTTTAAAAGTTCCGGAAGAATCGTTTGTGCGCAATAAAATGCGTACAGCAGCGGTAGCGATGGTTGAAAAGTACCAGCTGCTGCCACCGGCAAAAATAGGAAAGCTTGAGCAGTTGGCCCTGAAGCTGGTGCGCGATTTGGAGCTTTCAGAACATTACATTCCGTTTGCCATGGTATTGCTTGGAAACGAATCGTGGCGAAAAACGATAAAAGCCACGCCTACCAACCGCCGACTCTTGTTGTTGCCCCAATGCCTGAACAACAAGGAGAAATGCCAGGGTATGTTCGACGAGTTGGGGTTGAACTGTGCCGGCTGCAAAGCCTGCCCCATCGACGATGTACTGGTGGAAGCTGAGGCCATGGGCTATGCCAACCTGGTGGCCGAAGGAACCACTGTTGCTGTTGGTCTGGTTGAAGAGGGATCGATTGATGCCGTAATTGGCGTAAGCTGTATGCCGGTTTTACAACGATCATTCGATCCGGTTTCAAATGCTGCAGTGCCTGTAATTGGTATTCCCCTGCTTTATGATGGTTGCGAAAATACCCGCGCCGACATAAAATGGATATTGGACGAATTACGCTCGTTTGAAACCAACGAGCAACACCAACCAATTTCGGTGTCGTTGCTAAAAAACAGAATACAAGAGTTTTTTACAGAAGAACACCTCCGAAAATTCATTCCCGGCCGCGACCAAACAGAACAGGTAGCATTGGAATACATGTTGATAGACGGACAACGAATAAGGCCTTTGCTTACAGCGCTCAGTTTCGTGGCCTACACCGGAATTGAGAAAGCTACCCACCTGCTGCCTCTCACCATAATAATCGAATGTTTTCATAAGGCTTCGCTTATTCACGACGATATTGAAGACAATGCTCAACACCGTTACAATGCTAAAACTGCACATGCAAAATACGGTATTGCCCAGGCAATAAATGTAGGCGATTACCTGATTGGAAAAGGCTACGAGATTCTAAGTGATTTAAGTGTTCCGGATGAAACTCTGAAAAGAAGCCTGCGCTTTATTGCCCGCTCGCACATCAAACTTACACGTGGGCAGGGAAATGATATTCTTTTTAACAGTGGGCAACTGAACCTGCGCACGCCGGAAATGATTGAGGTGTTTAAGAACAAAACCGGCGAAGCCATAAAAGTGGCTTTATTACTGGGAGCCATTGTTGGCAATGCGCCGGAACAGGATCAGCAAACGCTGGAAAAATTTGCGGATTTTATGGGCATTGCCTACCAAATTCGCGACGATCTGAATGAATACGAGGAGAAACACAAGGAGGAAAAAACCGGCGATTACCCGTTTTTACTGGCATTGCTTAACGAGCATTTGGCCAAACAAAACCAAGAGACTCCAATCCACCTGACAGAGCAGGTTGTTGCTTTCAGAAAAATGATTGAAGAGCATAAACTTAAAGTTAAAGCAGAGAAAATGTTGCAAGACTTTGTTGGCAATTGTTACGCAGAGCTGGACAAACTGAACAATGCCAAACTTCGGCTGAGCCTTTATGGTGTAATGGGAAAAATTTTTAAGTCTGAAACCTCTAATGAGTAACTCAAATAAAATTGCGATTTATAAAAAGCTGGTTCGGCGACTTTCTTATGGATTTAAAACATTATCGCCCGAAATACAAGAGGAAATTATAGGATTTATTCGAAGTCAGCAACACGCTTCGGGTGGTTTTTGCGACCGTGCCGGAACACCCGATCCTTACTACTCGTTGTTTGGCTGCTGGTTGAGTTTAGCCACCGGAATGGAGACGGAGATTGAGCACTTAAAAACCTATATTTCAAAGTTCCCAAAAACACAGAGCACTGTTGAAGAACTGGCGCTAAACCTAATGAACTCAGCGTTGTTTCCACAGCAAAAAAACGAATCTTTATTTTCCTTGCTTCGAAAGGTTTTTTCAGGGCACAACTTCATGGATATTTCGTACCGCTTTTTTCTGCTGGCATTAACCATTGATGCCACTGCCAAAAGTCGCTTTGTTTTTAACCTGATGGCGCGTGTTTGGCTCCCCTTTTACAAGGTGAAAAAAAACTCGCCTTGTAGTCTGATGGCTGCACTGTGTTTTGCACGTTTCGATATGGGATTAGGCTACAAAAATCACCAAAAATTATTGGTGGAGTTTCACCAAAAAAAAGCAGGATTCAGAACTTTTGAAAGCACTCCTTTTAGCGACACACTATCTACGGGCGTGGCACTTTTTGCTTTAGCCGAAACCAATTATGACCTCCGCCTAATCACTCCGGACTGTCTGGATTTTATTCAAATGAATTATCTTTCAGGAGCTTTTTTATCGGGCGACGGCGATGAAACCCGCGATTTAGAGTATACTTTTTACGGGCTGCTCGCTGTAGGAAGCCTTACAAAGGATGAAGGATTAAAATGGAATGAGGAACAATGATTAACAGTTTTTAATTTTTGAAGGAGTTAACAAAAAGCAAATTTTTGCGACTCTGCGACAAAAAATTCCTTGTGTCTTCAAGACTTTGTGTTTAAATTATTGAAAGTGAAAAAAGAAGAGTTGGAAATACGTTTTAAGGAACTGAGCGATATTTTGCTTGATGAATTGAACGAAGATGGTTTCTGGTCGGGAAAATTATCGTCGAGTGCACTTGGTGTGGCAGTAGCTGTTACAGCACTGCATTTCCACAATGCATCAATTCATCAAAAAGAAATTAAAAAGGGCCTTGAATGGCTTTCTTTACATCAGAATGGCGGAGGTGGTTATGGCGACACCCCCGAAAGCCCGGCAAATATTTCAACCTCTTTGCTTTCTTATGCGGCATTGAATCTATACGCAAAAAATAATCCTGAGGTAAAAGTTACTCAGCAAAAACTAGCAGATTACCTGCTTACACAAAATGTTGATGTTCGCTCTGATCAGGTGGCCCAGGTTATTCTTAACCATTACCAAAAAGATTATACATTCTCGGTTCCCATTTTAACCATGTGTGCGCTTTGCGGCATTCCGGGCGACGATGGATTTAAACACATCCCGCAATTGCCCTTTGAACTGGCATTATTGCCACGCCGCTTTTATCGCTTGCTAAATTTAAGTGTGGTAAGCTATGCCATTCCGGCACTAATTGCTGTCGGTATAGTGGTGTTTCGCAAGAAAAAAACAAATGGATTAACACGTTCCATCCGGGCAAAAGCCGAAAAGAAAGCGCTTAAAATTCTGGAAAAATTGCTGCCGGAAAGTGGTGGTTTTCTGGAAGCTATTCCGCTAACGGCATTTGTTGCACTAAGTTTAATAAACGCAGGCTTAAGAGATTCTGTAATTGTTGACAAAGGAATTGCCTTTTTAAAGCGCACCCAACGCAACGATGGCAGCTGGCCTATTGATATCGACCTCTCTACCTGGGTTACCACACTCAGCATAAAAGCTTTGGGCGAGCGTAAAAACGAAGTCTTGTCGGAGAGGCAACAAAAACGAATTGTTAATCATTTACTTTCGGTGCAAAATAAAACCATTCATCCGTTTAACGGCACCTCGCCGGGAGGCTGGGGCTGGACCAATTTCTCGGGATCGGTACCCGATTGCGACGATACCCCCGGAGCGATTCTGGCACTTCTTATGTTGGCGCCGCACCATACAATCAGGGAGGAAATGCTGGCAGGTGGTGAATGGCTGCTTCAACTACAAAATAACGATGGCGGTTTCCCTACATTCTCGCGGGGCTGGGGCAAACTACCTTTCGACCAAAGTTGTGCCGATTTAAGCGGACACTGCCTTTTAGCACTTGCCAAACTGCTGGATGTATACAATTCTGATTTAAATGCGAAGCAGAAAAAACAATACTTAAGAGCTATAAATAAAGCCATCGCTTATCTGAAAAAAAACCAAAAAGAAAACGGATCGTGGCTGCCGCTTTGGTTTGGCAACCAACACTCCAAAAATCATGAAAATCCGGTGTATGGAACAGCGCGGGTACTCACGTATTTACTGAAAACAAAAGTAGTGTTGAAAGACGAACCCGTACTGTTGAAGAAAATAGAAGAAATGAATTCTGCAGGAAAGAACTTCCTTTTGAATGTTCAGAATATAGATGGTAGCTGGGGTGACGATTCTGGAATTAAAGGCTCAATTGAAGAAACAGCACTTGCCATTGCTGCTTTGAGTGACGTAAAATGGACTGCCGAAATTGAAAAAGGCTTCAACTGGCTGAATAATTATTACCAAAGAAACGGCTTAAAAAAAGCCCCTGTAGGGTTGTACTTTGCCTCGTTGTGGTACGATGAGAAGCTGTATCCTTTAACCGCTTACCTCGAAGCCATAAGCCTGACTTCGTTTCGAAAGGAAATAATTAAAAGCTAAATTTCGGCAACCTGCTTATTTTTCAGTGTTCCATCTTCCATTATGACAGCATAGAAATAACCGGCGCCAAAATCCTTTTCCAGCGTAAGTTTTCCGTTAAAAGTAACCACATCGCCTACTTTCACGTTAGCCTGTGTTGTTATGGTAAGATCGAAACTACTACCAACTCCGGTACCATCCTGAATATGTACCCAGTTCTTCCCCATTACCCGATTGTTCACTTTTACTACCACGCCACGAATTTCAAACTCCTTACTGCTAAATTTTTCCTTTTGTGCAAAAACCTCAGCAATAGTCAATTCTCCTTCCACTTTGTTAATATTCACCTCTTCCACATTTGGAGAAACTTTTCCCTGATGCGTTGCAGGGTTTCCTCTGTTAGTAGATGCAGGCGTTGAAGTTGTTCCGGGTGTTCGGCTAATTTTACTCACAAAGTAAATGAGCTCAAAAGTTTTGTCAATCTCTTTACTGTGAAAATTTTGCATGGGCAAGGCATCAAAAAAATAGAGTACTTCGCCGGGGTTTACATTTTGTTTTGCTATGGCAATCCACTTCTCCTTACTATCTTCCTTTGCACTGATGTAGGTGTATGTATTTCCCTGAATAACTTCCGAAACCTTAATCATATTAAATACGCTCTCGTTTTGCGCCTGGTCCGGTGTGCCTTTTCTATTTTCATTACATGCCAACATCAAGCCGGCAATTATTAATATCAACGGTATTTTTACCCATTTTTTATCCATCCTCATTCTTCCTTAGTTATTAAATTAATTAAAAGTATACGCACTAAAACAACAGTAACAAAAGAATTGTTGTCTTGGCTTGCCGGATATAAAATAAAAATAGAAAACCGCCTAGTTTAAAGCACATACTTTAGAAGCGGTGTTTAGTTTAACCTGGCCAGCTCAGGAAGAGGGACCCACTGAATTTTTTGCAGCTCCAGCATCATCGAATCTTTTAGCGCCATATAACGCTCCATATTTTCCTCTTTTACCGGCTCTACAGGTGGCGCCTTAACCTTTAGCGGATCAACCAGACTGCCGTTTTTTGCCACCCTAAAATCGAGGTGCGGACCGGTAGCAATGCCGGTTGACCCAACATAGCCAATAATCTGCCCTTGTTTTACGCGCGAACCGGTTGATATGCCCTTGGCATAACCCGAAAGGTGCATGTAGGTTGTGGTATAAACCGAATTGTGTTTTATTTTCAGGTAGTTTCCACCTCCTCCTTTTTGGTAGGCTTTTGTTATAACCGTACCATCACCAATGCTCATTACGGGTGTTCCGCGCGGAGCAGCATAATCAACTCCGCGGTGCGGACGACGAATGCGCAACACCGGGTGCATGCGGCTGTTAGAAAAACGCGAACTGATTCGCGAAAATTTAAGCGGTGCCTTTAAAAACGCTTTACGCAGGCTTTTCCCCTGGTCGTCGAAATAATCGAAACGCTCATCCTGGTCAAACAAAAAGGCATAATTCTCGTCGCCGTAATGGTCAAACTGTACAGCATAAATCTCGCCAATACCTATTGACGTTGAATCAACAAACTGCTCGTCGTAAATCACCCGAAAACGATCGCCTTTTTGAATGGCAAAAAAATCGATGGTCCAGGCAAAAATATCTGAAAGTTCCAGGGCAAGCATAGGATCTTGTCCGTTGTCAACCATGGCATTCCACAACGAGGTTTCCACTTCGCCCTTTGCGGTGCGCAAGCGGGTTTGAACTTCTTTTTTACCCTGGTAAATCCCCAGGGTATCGGTAAGTTCAAAAATGGTATAATCTACTGCCGAATTTTCGTAAACAAAATATTTGGCTACCGGAACAGAATCAAGCGTTGAAAAAATACAGAAATTTTCGCCACTTTTTATCTTACGCACATCAAAAACATCTTTTGATTTTCGGGCAATTTTATCGATGGTTCCCATGCCCACACCTCGCGCGTTTAAAATCTGGCTGAGGTACTGGTTGTTTTTTACGATCCCCATTTCAAGCGCAAAAGAATCAACCGGCAACCCGTATTTTAAAACCGGCACCTTAACTTCTGCAAGCGTATCAAGGGCTGGCGCTTCAACTTGCTTTGTATTTTTTGGTGTGCACGAAAACAATTGACTAACTGCAACAGCCATTACCATCCCCACAACTATCGATCTCAAATTCCCCATGTGTATATTTTAAGTTAGGCAAAAATAAGAAAACTGAAAAGATAACAAGATTAGTATGTAAGCTTTATAAAGATTTGAGATTATGGAACGAAATATTTGATTTTGATCGTGCCGTGTCTATAATTTTAGTTTGTCAAATCCCTGACCGTAAACCCCCATAACACTGCCCATTGAGATAAATGCATCAGGATCGATTTGTTTTATTTTTCGAAAAATAGCACCGGTCTCTTTCTTACGCACTACCGACATAATTACTTTGGTTTCCTGCTTGGTGTACCATCCCGAGCCCTGGAGTAAGGTTACGCCCCTAATGGCTTCGGTATTGATGTACTCGGCAATTTTCTCGTATTCTTTTGAAATGATAAACATTTGCGCCGAACGATTGGCGCCGCTTAAAAACGAATCGAGCGAATAAGAAACCACCCACATCATTACATAGCCGTACACCAGTTTTTCTGCCGATTGAAAAACAAAATAAACCGAAGCAATAATTACCACATCGCAAAGCATAATTACCCGCCCGGGGCTCACGTTGCGGTATTTGTTAATAATCATGGCAATAATATCTGTTCCTCCGGTGCTTCCACCACGCGAAAAAACCAGGCCCAGTCCAATTCCACTCATCATGCCTCCCAGTACTGATGACAGAAACATATCATCAACCAATGGTTCTTTTACCATATCCTGAAAAATGGCAAAGAATGCCGATACAACAATAATGCTGTAAATGGTTTTCACACCAAAATTGGCTCCTAAAATTTTTATAGCTATTAAAACCAGGAAAATGTTTATAACGAAATAGGTAATACTTATGGGTATTTTTGTGGCGTAAAAAATTATCGCACCTACCCCGCTTATTCCACCACCAGCAATTTCTGCCGGAAGAACAAACAAGTTCCAGGCCATGGTAAACAAAAACAACCCCAGAGTCATTATCCCGTAGTCCTGAATGGTAAGCATTAACTTTTTCTGAGTAGTAAACAATTGTGTAAACATTCCTAAATTTTATCCTTGTTAAAAAATCGCGCAAAAGAACAAAGGCTAAAGGTAAAAAATGGTGATGATTGTCAGGGTATTGAGAATTAATATTTTGTTCATAAAAAAAGGATGTTTACCAATTGGCACACATCCTTTCGCTTATCATTAGTTGGCTGATTAGCCTTTAACTGCACAATTTTAATTGGCAGCTGAGCTCCCTTAACTCTTAGCCAACAGCCACATTTATAATCTTTTTCGGTACAAAAATAAATTTGCGAACCGTTTTTCCTTCTAACCATTTAGCGGAACGCTCGTCGGCCAGTACCGTTTTTTCCACCTCATCTTTTGGCATATCCAAAGGCAGCTCAATTTTAAAACGCATTTTACCATTAAACGATACGGGGTATTCATGCGAGTCTTCGGTTAATAAATTCTGGTCAACTGCAGGCCAGGCCTCGTAGGCTAAAGTGTCATTATTTCCGTATAACGACCATAGCTCTTCGGCCATGTGGGGCGCGTAAGGTGCCAGAATTTTAGCAAAGGTCTCAGCTGTTTCCTTCGTCACCTTTCCTTTTTTAATGGCCAGATTGTTAAACACCATTAATGCCGAAATACCGGTATTAAACTTCAGGTTTTCGATATCGTGCTCTACTTTCTGAATGGTTTGGTGCAGCAGCTTTGCAACTTCCTTGTCTTCTTCGCCATCAACTATTTTAGTTGTATCGGCAAAAAAGCGGTAGGCACGTGCCAGAAAGTTAAACACCCCTTTTACACCATTTTCGGCCCAGGGTTTGCGCTCGTCGAGCGGTCCCATAAACATTTCGTACAAACGCAGCGAGTCGGCACCATAACGTTCAATTACATCATCAGGGTTAACCACATTCTTCAGCGATTTTGACATTTTTGCCACAATCTGCTTTAATTCTTCACCGCTTTCGGTATGAAAATATTTGCCGTCTTTTTCTTCCACCAAATCAGAAGCCACTTTTGCTCCGGTAGCCGTTTCGTAAGCAAAAGCCAAAATCATTCCCTGGTTGTATAGTTTTTGAAAGGGTTCGTCGGTAGAAACCACGCCCAAATCAAACAACACTTTATGCCAAAAACGCGAATAAAGCAGGTGCAGGACCGCATGTTCGGCACCACCTACATACAAATCAACGGGCATCCAGTATTGTTCTTTTTTCACATCGAAAATACTGTCTTCGTTATTTGGGTCGATGTAGCGCAGGTAATACCAGCACGAACCGGCCCACTGCGGCATGGTATTGGTTTCGCGGCGGCCTTTGCGTCCGTTTTTATCGGTAACGTTTAACCAATCGCCGGCATTTGCCAGGGGCGATTCGCCACTTGCGCCTGGTGTATATTCTTCGAGGTTGGGCAATTCCAACGGTAGGTTTTCATCTTCCACCAAACTCACCTCTCCATCTTCCCAGTGAATAACCGGGAAAGGCTCGCCCCAGTAACGCTGGCGGCTAAACAGCCAGTCGCGCAGTTTAAAGTTTACGGTTGCTTTGCCAATTCCCTCTGCTTCAAGCCACTCAACAATTTTCTGAATACCGGCCGCTTTGTTCAGACCATTGATATCCAATCCTGTTTCATTGCTCGACGAGTTAATGTATGCACCATCCTCGGTCCAACAGGCATTGCCGGCCAACACTTCGTCGCGGTTGTCGGCATCTTTGGGGTCCAAAATACAGTTGATATCAATGTCAAACTCTTTTGCAAACTCAAAGTCGCGGGTGTCGTGCGCCGGAACAGCCATGATGGCACCAGTTCCGTATCCCATTAGCACATAATCGGCCACCCAAATGGGGATTAGTTTTTTATTCACCGGGTTTACGGCGTAACGTCCGGTAAAAACGCCGGTTTTTTCTTTAGCCAAATCTGTCCGATCAAGATCCGACTTTAAAGCAGCCGCTTTTATATAGGCTTCAACAGCTTCTTTTTTATCTGAAGTAACAATTTCGTTTACCAGCCCATGCTCGGGCGCAATTACCATATAGGTGGCCCCAAACAAAGTGTCAGGACGAGTGGTGTATACACGCAGGTTTTTATCCAAACCATCAATTGCAAAATCAACTTCAGCTCCGGTTGACTTGCCAATCCAGTTGCGCTGCATGTCTTTTACACCTTCGGGCCAGTCCAATTCTTCCAATCCGCTTAACAAACGTTCACCGTAATGCGGAATACGCAGCAGCCATTGTTTCAGGTTTTTGCGAATAACCTGGTTGCCACATTTTTCGTGCGAACCGTCGGTCAACACCTCTTCGTTGGCACAAACTGTTTTACACGAGTCGCACCACCAAACCTGGGCATTATCGTAATACGCCAAACGTTTTTCGCTGATGTACGATTTTACAGCATCATTGCCTTGCGCTTTTACCGCTTCAGGAATAGGCAACTCCGAAATCGGTCGTCCCTTTTGCTGCTCTTCGTCAAAATAAGTATCGTAAAGTTTTTTGAAAATCCACTGTGTCCACTTAAAATATTTTGGGTCGGTAGTATTAATCTCGCGGTCCCAATCGTAGCTTAAACCAATGGCTTTAATTTGTCTACGGAAATTATCGCAGTTTTTTTGAGTGGTAATAGCCGGATGAGTTCCGGTTTGTATGGCGTATTGTTCGGCAGGTAACCCAAAAGCATCGTAACCCATTGGGTGCAACACATTAAAGCCCTTCATACGTTTGTAACGGCTTAAAATATCAGTTGCGGTATATCCTTCGGGGTGGCCTACATGCAAGCCGGCGCCCGATGGGTACGGAAACATATCAAGAATGTAATATTTTGGTTTCGAATAGTCATCTTCCGTTTTGAAGGTTTTATTGTCCTCCCAGTACTTTTGCCATTTCGGCTCTATTTCTGCGAATTTATATTCCATTTTCTCTTGTAATAAGATTCTGATTTTAAACGCGCAAAGATAAAGATTTTGTTGGATGGTTCTTTCAAAAAATCAGATACTTCTTCTTCCCCTGCTTATAGGCTTTATTCTGAGCATTTCTTCAAAATTATTTAAAACTCCTAAGCATTAGAACCAAAGTTCAGTTTTGATGTTGTTTATGATGCAATATTTTACGAATTTGGTTTGAGGACAAAATCACATAAGTGCATCGTTTGCAACTTTGGTGAATGGACGAAATAAATAGAACAACACAAACCAATTTAAAAAGCAATAATGAAAAAGAAAAGTATTTTTTATATGGCCGGACTGCTTATGCTCTTTTTCCTGTCGGGCTGTTTGGATGTTGATGATGGAAACACCAACGAAGAGGAGGTATTGTCGATCGAAAATGCGATTATTCCTAATGATTTTAATTATTCAACCCAAAGTGGGGTGAATGTTAAACTTACCGTTCCGGAGTTTTTGAGCAATGCAGTGGTTTCTTTACTAACCTACCAAAGTGGCCAGGACAGTATGCGTTTTGCGCGGGTTTCATTTAACGATGCCGGAGTTTTTGAATCGGAATTTGCAGTTCCGGCGTATATTGATACCATTTTGGCGAAATCAGACTACCTGGGGCTTACTCACGAGGTTATTATTCCAATCGTTAACGGAAAAGCAGAATTCGACTACCGCACTTTGTATTCGGTTGAGAAATCTGCATCAGGTTTCGATTATCCTGCACAACTAAAATCGGCTCTTGCCGGCACCTATACTTACCTGGGTTCGTACAACAGCTCGGGTGTACCATCGTACCTGATAGAACGCGACATTATTGAACAAAATTTACTGGATGATATTAACGCCTCGCTTCCCGAGGGACAGCGCTTACCACAAAGTCATCCGGAGTACCTCGAAGATGGTACCCGGGCGAATATAGTTTTATCAAAAACAGCCGACGTGTGGGTTACTTTTGTTACCGAAGGAGCCGGCTGGAAAAACGCACTTGGCTATTATACCTACAAAACAAATGCGATACCGCGTTCTGTTGACGACATCGACGAGTTACGGGTAATATTTCCCAACGTATCGCAACAAGGTAGTGGTGGCGGATTAATACCGGGCGACAGGGTTTACCTTGGCCAGTTTGAAGGCGGAACAGTAATTTCGTGGTTTCTGGTGGCCGATGGCTGGAAAACCACAGAAGTGAGCGGAGGCAATGGCATTCATTTTTCGCAAGCTGAATTAAATGCCGAAACCGACGATAACCTGAAAACCCATATGGTAATGCTTTACGATAAGGCAAGGGAACAAATCCTACTTGGTTTTGAGGATGTTCCGCGAAACTGGAGCTGGTGCGATGATGACTTTAACGATGCCGTATTTTATGCAACGGCCAATCCAATTTCTGCCGTACACCTTGATAACGTTAAGTCGATTACAGCAGCCAACGACTCTGATGGCGATGGAATAAACGACGAGCTTGATGATTTCCCTTACGACCCGGATAAATCGTTTAATAATTTTGCGCCATCTGAACAATCGAACGGCACTTTAACTTTTGAAGATTTATGGCCCAGCAAGGGCGATTATGATTTTAACGACTGTGTTATTAACTACAACTTTAACCTTATTGCCAATGCCCAAAACCTGGTTACCAGCATCGAGGCTTCGTTTGAAATCCATCATATCGGAGCTTCGTACCAAAATGGCTTTGGTTTCGAAATTCCTATTACCGCATCAAAAATAGCCAGCGTTGACGGTTATGTGCTAAACAAAGGCTACGTAACACTAAATAACAACGGCACCGAACAAGGAAACAGCAAAGCAGTGGTAATTGTTGCCGAAAACGTGACACCACTGCAAGACGAAACCGTAACGGTTACTATTAATTTATTGGCCCCAATGACCAAAACAGAACTGGGCTCTGTTCCGTTTAATCCGTTTTTAATTGCCAATGGCGAACGAGAACGAGAAATACATTTGGCAGATATGGCTCCAACTGACAAAGGAAGCAAATACCTTGGCGATAACGACGATTACAGTAATCCGGCAACAGACCGCTATTACAAAACAGATCGCAATCTGCCCTGGGCCATAAATATTTACGATCCTTTTTCAGCATCGCCCGAGAAAATTCCGATTGACAAAACATATCCACGCTTTCTTTCATGGGCCAATTCCGGCGGAACACTTGAAAAAGATTGGTACAAATAACCAGATAGGTACTCATTAACAAAAAGGCCGGTAATGCAACACCGGCCTTTTTATTGTGGTTATGTAAGTTTTCATTTTGTTTTGCCTGAACACAATTTTTTACAGATTATAGCTTATAGCAAATGTTCGCTATTAAAATACTGCCAACACACCAACGGAAGTGTTAATTTATCATTTTTAACAACGGTTTTTATGCTGAATAGCAACAAGATAACTTCTTTCATTTTTTGTAACTTGAAGGTATAAACTAAAACCATTAAAATGAGCACTAAAAACAGCAAGTTATTTGTTGACGATTTTATGAACTATGTTCGGGCAAAAGACCCGGGACAACCTGAATTTCATCAGGCAGTACACGAAGTTGTTGAATCACTGGCCGATTTCCTTTTGGACAACCCGCGTTACCTTCATGCTCAAATACTGGAGCGAATGGTAGAAGCTGAACGCATCATTCAGTTTCGGGTGCCCTGGATTGATGACCGGGGAAAAATTCATATCAACCGCGGTTATCGTGTTGAGATGAACAGTGCAATTGGCCCTTACAAGGGCGGTCTTCGTTTTCACCCAACTGTAAACCAGGGTATCCTAAAATTTCTGGCATTCGAGCAGGTACTAAAAAACAGCCTCACCTCGCTGCCCATGGGTGGCGGAAAGGGAGGGTCTGATTTCGACCCTAAAAACAAATCGGATAATGAAGTGATGCGTTTTTGCCAGAGTTTTATGACCGAATTGTCAAGACATATTGGCCAGTACACCGATGTGCCGGCCGGCGACATTGGCGTTGGAGGCCGCGAAATAGGTTTCTTGTTTGGCCAATACAAACGCTTACGAAACGAATTTACAGGCGTGTTAACCGGAAAAGGCGTTGAGTGGGGCGGCTCGCTGATACGACCCGAAGCCACGGGTTATGGCACGGTATATTTCGCCCAGGAAATGATGAAAACCAGAAATAAAAGTTTTAAAGGAAAAGTGGTTGCAGTTTCGGGCTCCGGTAATGTGGCACAATTTGCTACCGAAAAAGTTATTGAACTGGGCGGCAAGGTAGTTACCCTGTCTGACTCCAGCGGATCGATTTACGACCCGGAAGGAATTAACCGGGAAAAACTCGATTATGTTATGGAACTTAAAAATGTACATCGTGGACGCATAAAAGAATATGCCGACAAGTATGCCGTTCAATACCTGGAGAAACAACGCCCGTGGAGTGTAAAATGCGACGTTGCCCTTCCTTGTGCAACCGAAAACGAGCTCGATTACAACGATGCCAAGGTATTAACTGATAATGGCTGTTTTGTGGTAGCTGAGGGGGCAAACATGCCAAGTACCGAAGAAGCCGTCCACCATTTTCTTGATACCAGAATACTTTATGGCCCGGGTAAAGCAGCCAATGCCGGAGGTGTAGCCGTATCAGGATTGGAAATGACACAAAACAGCATGCGACTGGCCTGGAGCCGCGAAGAAGTAGACACAAAACTACACTCTATCATGCGAAATATTCATAAAATGTGCTTAAAGTACGGTAAAGAAAAATCGGGATTTACCAATTACGTAAAAGGTGCAAACATTGCCGGATTTGTAAAAGTTGCCAACTCAATGATGGCCCAGGGACTGGTATAATTACTAACTAACAAGCTTTACGAGCAAAACCGGAGTGGCCTGTCCATGCCGGTTTTTTTAATGCCTGATAATTCACAAATAATTAGCCTTTACTTTACACCTAATTAATTAGTCCATAGCATCTTTGCAGCATACAATTGAATTATGGCAAAGCAAGTGAGAACACCCGATGTAGTTGTAGTTTCAGATTTTCATCTCGCCACACATGCCTGCAAGGCATTTGAAATTCACAAGTACCTAAAATCAATCCGGCCGAAACAGTTAATCCTGAATGGCGATATAATTGATGCCTGGCGTTTTTCGCGTAACTATTTCCCAAAATCGCATTTAAAGGTGGTGCGCCAGTTAATAAAAATGATGGAAAAAGGAACAGAGGTGGTATATGTAACCGGCAACCACGATGAATTTTTACGCGAATTAGGCAACAGCACATTGGGCAAACTTCGGATTGTTGACCAGATTACCCTGACGTTGAACCAACAAAAAACATTAATCTTTCATGGCGACATTATCGATTCAGTCATTCATAAAGCCAAGTGGCTGGCAAAATTAGGCGCTGCATCGTACGGAATGATTACCATGTTAAATAAGGCCATTAATTCCTTACTAAAAGTATTGAACATCAAGTCAATTATTCTTTACAAAACAATTAAAGATTGGCTGGGGGCGCAAAATACCGAAAAATCGAGGTTTGAAAACAAACTCGCTAAACTGGCGTACGATAAGAATATTGACACCGTAATTTGCGGCCACACCCACAATGCCTCCGACAAGGTTTTGCATTACAACAATAAAACAATAAGGTACATTAATACCGGCGACTGGGTTGAAAGCTTTACCGCGGCCGAATACGAAAACGGAGAATGGAGCTTATGCTGCTATGCTCCAGTCAATAAAATACTTGAAAAAAACGAGCCGGAACCGGAGGAATTTGCGATTCCAACAAAAAAAGAGTTATATGCCACACTATTCAACCAACTTGTTTTTAATAATTAACTCCCATCAAATTGTATTGCCTGAAAACACACAGGGGCATAATTTTTGCTGTTGTGCCGCCGATTAATACATTTGCACAAAATTTTTCGGGAGTGAAGAGATTCTGCTTAACAATTTTATTGCTGCTGTTTGTTGTTGCCAACCTGCTTGCACAATCGTATGTTACGGTTATGAATGCCAAAACCGGAAATGTTATTGAAAATGTTATTCTGGTAGCCGAAAGTTGTTTTACACAAACCGATGCCAACGGACGCGCCAAACTAAATGGTTTTTTACCCGACGAAAAAATACTGTTTAAACATTCTTCCTATTTAATGTACACCTCCACACGTCAGAAAATTGAACGACAAGGACGTACTGTTTTATTGGTAGAAAACCCGGTGCGACTCGATGAAGTGGTTGTTTCGGTAAACCGCTGGAAACAATCTAAAACAGAAACACCCCACTCCATAAAAACCATTGATGCGGATGAAGTATTGCATTACAATCCTCAAACTGCTGCCGATTTGCTGGGAACAAAAAGCGGTGTTTTTATTCAAAAAAGCCAAATGGGTGGAGGTAGCCCAATGATTAGAGGTTTTGCAGCAAACAGGGTACTTTTAGTGGTTGATGGAATACGAATGAACAATGCTATTTACCGAAGCGGTAATTTGCACAATGTTATTTCGGTTGATGCACAGAGCCTGCAAAACACCGAAATTATTTTTGGTCCGGGATCGGTAATTTACGGAAGCGATGCTCTGGGAGGTGTAATGAGTTTTAATACGCTTGCTCCAAAACTCTCCACAAAACAAAAGCTTGAATCGTTTGGAAAAGCCTATACGCGATACTCAAGTGCTAATTTTGAAAAAACAGGGCATTTCTCATACAACCTTGGCAGCAAAAAATGGGCTTCGGTGTTTAGTGCCACTTATACCGATTTTGACAATATGCAGATGGGCACCACTGGTCCCGATGAATATCTGCGTCCGCAATATGTATCAAATTCTACCTACACGGGAACTGACTTAGCGATTGACAACGAGAATGATCGCGAACAAGTTTATACCGGCTACCACCAATTTAATATATTGGGCAAATTACGGTTCAGGCCAAATGAAATCCTTGATTTGGAGTTAAGTGCTCAACATTCGCAAACCAGCGACATTCCCCGCTACGACAGGCTAATACAGTACAACGGCGACGAATTAAAATACGCCGAATGGTATTACGGACCGCAGGAATGGTCACTTATTTCGGGAAGGGCACAATTTGCAAAAGACCTGCTTTTATTCGACAAAGCAAACTTACTTTTAGGCTACCAGAATTATACCGAAAGCCGCCACGATCGGAAATTAAACAACAACATCCTTAGGCACCGTACCGAGCAGGTAAAAGTGTATTCCGCTAATCTTGATTTTGGAAAGATAATCGACAAAAAAAGTGAACTATTTTATGGGTTGGAAACGTACTTAAATAAGATTGGGTCCAATGGTTTTTCCGAAGATTTAATTTCAGGTGAACAAGAAAATATTGCTTCACGCTATCCCAACGATTCAAAATATTCCAGCCTGGCAGCGTATTATTCGTTTAAATATTCTATGAGTCCGAAAGTAATTTTCCAAATGGGCTCTCGTTTTACCTATACACATCTTGAAGGAGATTTTGATACCGAATTCTATTCCTTTCCTTTTAATGGGTTTAACATGAATAACTCGGCATTCAACGGCAATCTGGGGCTGGTATGGCACCCTACCCCCGATTGGCAGATTAACATTCATGGCTCAACCGGATTTCGTTCGCCCAATATCGATGATGTGGCAAAAGTTTTTGATTCGGAACCCGGAACGGTTGTGGTGCCTAATCCCGACTTAAAACCAGAATACGCCCGCAACCTCGAGCTAAATATTATTCGCTCGCACCTTAATAAAGCCAAAATTGAACTAACCGGCTTTTACACCTGGCTAAAAGATGCTATGGTGCGCCGTACCTACGATGGATTGGGATACGACTCGATTTTTTACGATGGAGAATTAAGCCGGGTAGAAGCTTTGGTAAATGCGGAATCTGCAACCATTTACGGCACAAGCATTGCTGTTGAATACCTTTTTAACAACCAGTGGCGAACCCGAAACGACCTTACCTTTACCAAAGGTAAAGATGCGGAAGGCCTGCCCATGCGACATGTTCCTCCAACATTTGGCTCGTCGCACCTTATTTTTGAAGGGCCAAAGCTCTTCCTCGATTTTTACGTGAACTACAATGGCAAATTAACGTTTGATGATCTGGCACCCGACGAGCAGGAAAAGCCGCATTTATATGTTCCCGACGAAAATGGAGATCCTTATTCTCCCTCGTGGTGGACAGCCAATATCAAATCAAACTATCATTTCAACTCAAAACTCACACTCAGTGCCGGTATCGAAAATATTCTGAACAAAAGGTATCGTCCGTATTCTTCGGGAGTTGTATCACCGGGCCGAAATTTTATTATTTCAGCCTTATTTAAGATTTAAAATCAAGCTGATTTATTATCTTCCTGAATATTTCACAACTTCAAATAGCTGACATTTAGTGCCTTTTCAGGCAATTAACAACAAAAAATAAATTCGCACACTAAAAATAAACTACGTGCGTTTTTTTAGTCAGAAGGCAGAAAACAATCTTACGAGAGAAGATTTTCATTTATTTAATTCGGTATTGCCTTCAAGAGGGACGCCAGGCGTCCCTCTTCTTTTATTTGAACCATAAAGCACAGAAACAGTTATTTCAGGTAAGCAGTTAAAAACATGAATAAAATACATAACGAAACCCATTTTAAAGAGCTGTGCGACTGGTGTACCCATATCGAGCCAAAACTGGAACAGGTAATCAGGGAATTCGATTATCCGCCACTTTGGTACCGAAAACCTGATTTTGCAACACTCATTCTAACTATTCTGGAACAGCAGGTTTCCTTGGCATCTGCAAAAGCAGCCTACAATAAACTGCTTGAAAAGATAAAAAATCTTACTCCTGAGAATTTATTGAAACTAACGGACCAAGAGTTGAGAGCCTGTTATTTTAGTCGCCAGAAAATACAATATAGCCGGACACTTGCCAACGAAATTGCCACTGGCAAACTCAACCTTATTGAATTAAACGAAATGGATGAAGCAGCCATTCGTAAAATACTAATCAAACTAAAAGGCATCGGCAACTGGACCATCGATATGTATGTGCTGATGAGTCTTCATTTTTCTGATATATTCCCTCCCGGAGACCTGGCAACCATAAAAGCGGTTTATGAATTAAATCTAGTTTCGCCAGAATCAACAAAAGACGAGATCGTTGAGTACATGAAACGTTTCTCGCCAAACCGCTCGGTGGCAACCTATATTTTGTGGCATTATTACATTCAAAAACGCCGCCTCGTTTTGGAGTGATTTAAGCCAGATTTTTTCGCGTACATTTTATTACCTTTAAACCATGCTTGTTTCCAACAAAATCTCAAGAACACTTGAAGGTCCATATCGTTTTATAGGCTACTATTTTGCAGTTGGTGGAATTATGGCCGGGTTGCACATGAGTTGGATTATTTTTGGCATTCATGTTTTTATCGGCTGGTTTCTTTTGGGTTCGTACTCCGGTGTTGAAATTAATACAGGCAAACAACAATACAGAAGTTTTAACATGTGGTTTGGCATTATAAAAACCGGAAAATGGGAACCCGTGAGCCGTTACAGAGGATTAACACTGGTATCAATGCAGGAAGTTGATCGTTTATACAGCCGTTCGAACCGCAGCACTTCATCACACCGAAAATTATTTAGCGTTTATTTTGTCAATCAAAAAAAACGGCCGGCTATTGCTATAAAAAAATGCAAAACAAACGACGAAGCACAAAAGTGTATGGACGAACTGGCCATTTGGTTGCATCTTCCGGTTTACAGCGCAACACACTAATTCAACGAGATTAAACCTTTATTTACCGTGCGACGTTAATTCTCAATAACAGCAATATATTATTTCCCCCGAATTTCCGTTATTTAATCTAGCGAACTCAGAAAATAAAAAAACATGAAGACTTTCTTAAGTATATTTCTCCTTTTATTTATCGTTTCAAGCTCGGTTGCTCAAAGCAAACGTCGCGATAAAGTAAAACGTAAATACCGCAATGTTGAAACAGTTTCGCGCGAGTTACCAACCGTTTATGTTCGCGGCTCGGTGTACGATAGCAATTACCAACTATTGCCTGGCGCTACTGTAACAGTTGATGGAACGCATAAAGGAGTAAACACCAACGAAGACGGCGAATATTTTATTACCAACCTTATGCCTGGAAGGGCGCGTATTCGTGTTTCGTTTGTTGGCTATAAAACCCGAACGGTAGATATTATACTGCAGGAAGGTCGCAACGAAAAAAATGTGATGATGCCTACCGACGACATTCACCTGGAACCTATTTTGGTGAGTGCCCAAAAACGCGAACAACAGTTGCTTGATGTACCAACGGCTATTTCATCGGTAAGCAATCAGTTGATGAACCAAGCTAATATTACAGAACTCAGCACCCTGGGCGAATTTGTTCCGGGACTGTATGTGCGCGAGCAAGGCGCTAACCGGCCTACTTTTGCCATTCGCGGATTAAGCAGCGACGAGGTAAGTCCAAGCGCGCAACCACGCGTTTCAGTATTTTTTAATAATGTGCCAATAAACCGTGCCAATTCTGCTTCACTCGAACTTTATGACATGGACCGGGTGGAAGTACTGAAAGGGCCGCAAAACACTCTCTTCGGACGAGGGGCACAAGCCGGTGCAGTGCATTATGTAAGCAAAATGCCCGAGAATAAATTTTATGGAAGCGTAACTGCCGGATTGGGCGATTATGGCCAGCAGGAATACCGGGGAATGCTTAACGTTCCGATAATCGACAACAAATTAATGCTGCGTGCTGCCGGGATTTACAACTTGCGCAATGGTTACATTGAAAATACTTTTGGCGGCGACCTGATGGGTAAAGAAACACTTGCCGGGCGTTTTACCGTGCGCTTCCGGCCGGCATGGAACCACCGTTTCGATGTGGTACTCAACTATCAGAAAGACGACACGCCGGGAATTGCATTTATGCCCGACAGCCTGCCAAATACCAACGGAGACATGGGGATATTTAGCGGAGTAGCCTCGCACGAGCAGGGCAAAAACCTGGGAACAGGCAAAGAGCTTTTTGATGCCACACTAAACTACCGTTTTTACATAACCGAGCATACTTACTGGACCAGTGTGACTTCGTACCGGAAAACAGATGCCTCATCGCGGTGGGATGGCGATGGTACGGCATCGGCAGCTATAGATATGGCAGAGTATGCCGGAGCATCGCAATTTTATCAGGAAATTCGGGGAAATTTCTCACAAAACAGTCGTTTGAATGGCTCGCTGGGTGGTAGTTTCTGGCGCGAAAAAGCCGATCAGACATACTGGTTCTCGCCAAACGAGCAGCACCTTGCAAACCTTATGCTGGCGAGCCCACCTCTGCCACTTGTAGATGCTAACGGTCAGCCAACTTCTGTTTCGGCAATCCCGAACTACGACCCGGAACTGGATACGACCTTTTATATTGTTCTTCCAACCAATCACGAAGAAGAAATGTACAGCAAAGCCACCAATATGGCCGTGGAAGGATTTATGGATTTGAACTACCAGCTTTCGCGCAAATTTTTTGTTTCAGCAGGAGTACGAATGGTTTATGACCGCTACAAACTGAGTAGCACGTCTTCTTTTACTGGTGGCTCGCCTTCCGTTTTGGGCACATTTACCGGCAACTATCCCAATGTCTTCTTTTTGCCGTACGACTCAAAAGAGATCAAGAAAAATACCCTTTCGTTTACCTGGCACGGTGGATTAAAATACCGTTTTAACGAGTACGGAAATGTTTATGCCAACTACTCACGCGGACGTCGCCCTGCCGTGTTACAGTTTACCTCAACAGGAGAAGAAGAAGTACTGGAACCGGAAATTCTCGACAATTTTGAATTGGGTTTTAAAGGCTCCTTTTACGACCGTGTTTTTATCGACATCAACGGGTTCTACTCGTTGTACAAAGACTTTCAAACGCGTGCGTGGGTGGCAGATAGTGAAACAGGCGAATACAACCTGCTTTTTAAAGACGGCGGCCAGGCTAAATCATACGGTGCCGAAGCCAATGTGCGCGTTGCCATAATAGAGCAACTAAGTTTGTTTGCCAATTATGCCTGGTTAAAAACCGAGTTTGACTCCACCGATGTGGATGGCTCGGAGCAGTTGTATGCCGGCAATGTTTTTAGCCTTGCACCCGAGCACAGTTTTGCCCTTGGACTAAACGCACGTGTAAACATTACACCTAATATTAAACTTTTTGTAACACCGTCGTATTCGTATAAATCGCATATGTTTTTTGAAGATGCCAATACACCGGGACTGGAGCAGGAGGCATATGGCTTGCTGAATATTAACGGCGGACTGGAACTGGCCGATCCGAATATTCGCCTAACCGTTTGGGCGAATAATGTGCTCGACGAACAATACATTACCAGTGCCGGAAATACCGGTAGCCTGTTTGGTGTACCCACCTTTGTACCCGGCCCTCCGCGAATGGTTGGTACTAAGCTAACCTGGAATTTTACCAAAAAAGAGCAACGCAGAAGAAGAAGGTAGCAAGTAAATTTTGGAAGGAAAATTTCGAATCAAAATAGAGTACAACTAATGTAAAAGTCCTGTATGGCAACAACGCCATACAGACCCAGCAAAGCATAATCTATGTGTTCTTATTTCAGATTTCTGGCTTCTATTTCTATTTCAATTTCCTTCTCAAGCAATTTATTATTAGATGAACTTTTTATAAATATGTAGACTAAAAATAAAGGGAAAAAAGTAAAAAAGTCTAAGCCATTTTTTACACCACTATAAATAGCAATTCCAATGACAAAACCCACAATTGTAGCACCAATTAGTTTATCATTCTTTATTTTTTTCTTCTTTCTTAAAAGTTCCTTGTCACTTAAGTCTGCTATTTTTTTTGCTTCCATACTTTTCCTTTGTTTTATCAAAATAATTGCCCCCTATTCTTTGTGCTTCTATGGTTGAAAATCTCTGGCCAAAACAGCTCAATATTGGTATACTGTTGTTCGTTGAACCATGCCCTTCTTTACATTAAATCCCGAATTAAACCACTAACAAACAGAACAAAAAGGTCACACGGATAAACTTGTCCAAAGCATCACTTTTTCTCTTCGCGCAATATTTTCTCCATTTTCCTGCCTTTTGCCAACTCATCAACCAGCTTATCTAAAAACCGAACCTGTTGGGTTAAGGCATTATCAATTTCCTCAATCCGGTAGCCACAAATTACACCTTTAATCAGGTGCGCATTGGCATTCAATCGTGCCTGTTGAAAAAAGGTTTCAAAGCTTACCCCGGCCTCAATAAGTTTTTGCAAATCGGCTTCGTTGTAACCGGTTAACCATTCAATTACCTGAAGGAGCTCGGCTTTAGTCCGCCCTTTCTTCTCTACTTTTGTAAGGTAATGCGGATACACCGAAGCAAAAGTCATTTTTGCCATTCGCTGGTTATGTTCTTCCGTTACTTTCATTTTTCAATTTTATAGTTCTTTATTATTATTCCTTTTTATCCGGTATTTAAAAGGGGAGTTTTATTGGGTTCAAGTCTCAATTACTTTGCGGCAAGAAAACTGCTACAAGTTTTTCTCCTGTCTAATAATCAGCCACACTAACTGACAACTAACTGGAAACACGGCCACTTCTATTCAATTTTCAATTCCTCCCAACCCTGATTATAATAGTTCGAATTTGGAGAAAATTCACCTGCACCGATATCCAAATCTCCTGAAAATGGAATTCGGCTTTCGCCCCAGTTACATACCCTCCGGCTTTCGGAATTATACCCTGACCAGGTTCCAACATACTGATTATTTTTATAATTATCTGAGTGACGTTCAATATTGTCATAATGCAAAATGTCATGCTGGTCGACATACCAGTTTAAATACATTTTTCCATTGAACACCCCGCTGTGGTATTGGGAGGGATTTTCCTTCAACTCGTAGGCTCCTATTAAAATTCCTTGCTTTTTTAAACCTCGATTTTCATATTTATTATCCAATCCAAAATGCATATTCTTATAAGCTAACACCTGCTGTACTCTGATTGTTCCGCTGAATTCGCATTTGTTGTTTTTAACCAGCGAAGCTCCAGTAATCCGATACAAATCAGCATCACTGGAATCTTTTACAACAGAAGTAAAGAAAATCTGTATCCGAAGATAATCATCCCCAATAAAGCCTAAGAAATCCTGTCGGGGAACCATTAATGTTGAGAAGTCATAATTTTTGAACTCATTCTTCAGGTTCTCCTCTTCCAAATCACTGGCTCCGTTCACAATAGTTTCAGGTACTTTAAGCTCAAAGTCTGCATCTTGAGCGAAACCTGCAAAAAAAAGAAAGATCAAAACACTAAAAATCTGCCACCTCATTTTAATATTTTTTTAATTAACTAGTTGGTTTTCTGCCTGATTCGATTTCCGCTTTTGTCACGGCTTCAATGCCCCTTGGGCTTTCATAATATTATTCAAAATCAGCAAAACGTCTTCAGTTCGTTCTGTTTTGAAATCGTACAGAAAACAGCTATTTGCATTTAAATCTATGATTCTAACAATAAATTACCTTTATCTGTTTATTTTTTCAGCTCATTAAAATTAGTAAAATACTTGTTAGGGTGCTTTTCTGAAAAGCCAAAAAATTAAACAATCTGAGGCCAGAACAACTCATCAGAAAAATAACGACAGGCCAGCATTCAAACAAGCTACTTATCAAGCTTCCGGCACACCTCATTTGCGTAAAATAGCAGCTATAAATTGGGTAGGTATGGCAAAATGGGGCATCTGCCCTATTTTTTAGGGCACCGCTTATTGGTAAAATTGCAAAAACAAAAATAATACAAAAAGATATGAAAACACGAATTACTCTTTCTTTCGCATTGTTACTAGGTTTTACAATGGTTATTAAGGCCCAGTCCTTAGGCGATTTTTCTCCAAAAGAAGACCGGGGGGCTTACGGGCCACGCGAATTTCCTTCTAAAGATGTTTACATTGCCAACTTCGCAGTAAATTTCGAGCTGTACAATCTCCGCTCTACATCTACCAAAGGTGGTTTTGCAAATAAAATGTTGTCGGGCGACACCAAAGCCTCGTTGGCTGTTGGCCTTGATATTCCGGCTGCAACCCTGCAACAAATTACCGACGAAGCTTACAAAGATTTTGTGGCCGAACTGCAAGCCAAAGGTTTTAATGTGCTAAACCCCGATGCCGCGGCCAATGCACCTTATTATGAAGGTTACGAGCGAATCGACAATATGGAAATGAGCCTATCGGAAGCGCCGGGAGTAATTACGGCATACCCTTCAAACACCACCTTCTTTGTAAAAGGTTTTGATAACTCGGGGAAAATAAAACGCGAAGGAATGTTTAGTGTTATTGGCCTGGCCGACAGACTGGATGAGGTGATGAGCTACCCAAAACTTTCGCGCGACCTGAACGACGCAACCATTATTAATGCTGATATGTACGTACTGTTTCTCGATATTAATAAGCCTTACCAGGGCAACGGAGCAAAACTTACAGCCAACACCAATCTTCGTTTGAGTGCTTACGATGCTTTAACAAGTAGAATGACAAAAGGCAAAAACAATTTTACCGACAAAATTGGCATCACGGCGTCGAAGAATAAAGAATACACAACAACTGCGCGCACAGTAATCGATTTTGTTGCCGGAAGAAATAAAATTGGAGGCTCGGCACTGGGAACCTACACTGGTGTGCTAAAGAAAGACTTAGCCATAAACGGCGTAGTTAGCCAGGAGAAAGTTCAATCCTATGCCAAAACCCAAAACAGCTACCTGGGCGTGGAAACTGCTTTTGGAAAAATGTACCGCACCGAAAACATTGCTGTAGAAAATACCGCAATTATCAGAGCCGATGCAGGCAAGTACGAAACCGGCGTTGAACAAGCTCTCCAAACCTTTTTGAAACACCACGTTGGCGAGTTTAACGACAAATTTTTTAAGAAGTAAAGACCCCAAAATTACTAATGCCTATCCTCAAAAACAACTTAGCCCAAATGTGCAGTAAAGCATTGCTGTGCATTTGTGGCTGATTTTTTAGTGTCACTTCTTTAGCTAAAACTGGTAGGATAAATGCACAAGCACAGAACTTTACCAAAAGCAAATGCATTTCGAAACAAGGTGTTGGTAAATTATCACAAATGGGATTTTCTCATTTTCACATTACCGACGATACTTTCGGTGCTCAATGGTCAAACCACCGTGTTTTACCTTATTTACTTTTTTTGGTGGAACGAACTTCTGTGCCTACTAATCGATAAATTGTTTTACAAAAAAAATCCCGGGGTTATTCTTTCAAACCCAAACAATACCGGCGTATTCCAGTCGTTCATCCAAATGGGAGTGTATTTCGTTTTTATCGTTGTGTTTTTTGGATTTATGGCCAATTGGAACAATACTGTGTTGCTAATGATTAATATGAACATCCTGTTTTTTCAGAACCTGTTTTTCAATATCAACCTTATTTTTGTGGCAGCAGAACGCATTTTCTTGCACCACACCCAAATGCCTTTAAAAGTTAGTTTTGGGAGTTTTACTCCAAATATGATTGTACTCCACATTTCCATTATTTTGGGGGCAGTGTTGATGTTTTTTGTGGTTCGTAATTTTCCCGACACCTTTACACCCACCAACCTTTGGGGCTCTGTCATCATAGTTCTTCCTTTTCTGCTTATAAAACTATTGCTTGCTTATCTTTACCAACCCATCAAAAACAGTTAAAATGGCTGCACTGGTAATTTTGCTGGTCTTAATTCTGATTTCTATCGGCCTGTTATTTAGCTTGATAAAAAGATTTTTACAGCTGCGCCAAAGCCTTAAAATCCCGAAACAGGAGTTTCAAAACCGAATAAACAAGCACGCCGGGCTGGAGAAAACAAAAGAACAAATGGAACTAAAAAGCCAGCTTCATTCGTTAATTGATTATCGTTTGCACGAGCTGGAGCAAAAATTCCCTAACACCCTTAGCAAAACAGATGCAAGCACCCCAAAAACAGAGTCACTCACAAAAAACTTCAAAAGGTTAATGCAAACTACATTAAAACTGTTGCAAAGCTGAACATAGTTATTATACTAATCGTTAAATAGCCATAAGCAAAGAGTTAAAGTTTCTGTAAAAATTTGATTTAATAAAACCAGGAAGCGACCAGCCCAATTAAAATGAAAGATAAAAAAAAGTTGTTGGTAACCTATTTTGTACTTTTTGTGTGCAATGCCTTTGCACAATCCGGCGTTTCGACAGATAGCATCATTCAACATCTACAAAACCAGGAAGATTACGAAGTAAAGATTGAAGTATTGCAACAGAATATTAAGGATATTTATATTACCCAATTTGATAAGGCACTTGAATTGGCACGGTTTGGGCTTAAGCTGGCCGAGCAGCAAAACGACAGCATAAACACCGGCGATTTTTTGCGAAGCATTGGCGGGGCCTACGGTAAAAAAGGAAATATCGACAGCGCTTCGGTGTACTATTTTAAGGCATTAGCTGTACTTGAACCGACAAAAAACAGCGAAAAGCTTGGTTTGCTTTACGACGATATGGCACGATTGTACCGCAAACTAGCTCAGCCTGAAAGGGCCCTGGAGTATTACGACAAAGCACTAAAACTGTACGAGGCCGACAACAACCTGGAAGGCATAGCCCGAATTAATAACGAGAGTGGTGTTGTGTTTGGCGATGCCGGAGATTTTAAAACGGCTAACGAACGTTTCCAAAAATCATTACAAATACAACAGGTGCGAAAAGACTCGGTGGGTATTGGTTATGCACTGGAGTTTCTTGGCTACAACCAACTGCAGATTAAAGACTATAAAAAGGCTGAAGACTACCTTACGCAGGCATTGTACATTAGGGAAAAGGTGGGCAACCAATTTGCCATTATGCTGAATTATACCGCCTTGGGAGAATTGTACAAACAAATCAATCAAGCTGAAAAATCGATTGATTTTTATGAGAAAAGCAATGCTTTGGCGCAACAAATAAATTTCCTTGATATTCAGATTTATAATTACCGGCAAATAATGGATAATTACGAGCTGTTGGGAAATTACAGAGAGGCATATGAAAACCTAAAGGCATTTAACACATTGAATGACAGCCTATACAATGCACAAAAAATAAAAGACGTTGAAGAAATAACAGCACGCTATGAAACCGCCCAAAAGGAAAAACAAATATTGGAACAGCGGGCACAAATTGCTGAACACGAATTGGGCATAAAAACCCGAAACCTGGGAATTATCGGTCTTTTGTCCTTGCTAATAATTATTGGTCTGATTGGTTTTCTGCTGTACAAACAACAAGTTCTGAAAAATATTAAACAACGAAAGGATAGTGAACTTCGACTGGCAATGGCGAAAATTGAAAGCCAAAACCGGCTGCAGGAACAACGCCTGGCCATATCGCGCGACTTGCACGATAATATCGGGGCGCAATTATCGTTTATTGTTTCAGCCATTGATACCATCAAATATTTCATGTCGGATAAAAATGACCAATTAAACAACCGGCTCGACAATATTGGTAGCTTCGCAAAAGAAACCATTCAGGAACTGCGCGATACCATTTGGGCTATGAATAAATCGGGGGTTAGCATTAGTGATCTGCAAGCGCGAATTGCCAATTTTGTTGCAAAAGCCAAGCAATCTAACCATAGTGTTGAAATTTCGGTGGTTACTAGCGAAATGGTTTCTGAACAAGTGCAATTTAGTTCCTTACAAGGATTAAACATCTTTCGTATTATTCAGGAAGCATGCAACAATGCCCTAAAATATGCCGATGCAAAAAACATAAAAATTGAAATAGTTACGCAGGAAAACGGACTTTGCTTTTTGGTGGAAGACGATGGCAAAGGTTTTATTGAAAGTGAAATTGAACCCGGCAACGGACTGCTAAACATGCGCAAACGAGCACAGGAACTGGGTAGCGAACTAAAACTCGTTTCTGAACCCGGAACTAAAACGAGTGTTTCTTTTGTAGTGATTTAAAGAAGTAATACCATGAACACGCCAATTGCAATTATCGACGATAATAATTTCCTGATAAAAAGCGTAAAAGACAAACTATCGTTTTTGACAGATATTTCGATTGTATTTACGGCCAATGATGGGCAACAATGTTTGGAAAAGTTAAACCTGAATGCACGGGTAAAACTTATTTTAATGGACATTGAAATGCCCCGCCTAAACGGCATTGAAGCCACTGCTCAAATCAAACAAAAATACCCACAGATTAAAATTATTATGCTCACGGTTTTTGATGATGATGAGAATATCTTTAAAGCCATTCAGTCGGGTGCCGATGGCTACCTCCTGAAAGAAACCTCGTCGCCCGAACTGTACAATGCCATACTTCAAACATTGGAAGGTGGAGCAGCCATGACACCGTCGATTGCATTAAAAACCCTGAACCTTTTGCGCAGCCCACTGCCCATTGCGAATAATGAGGTAGAAGACAGTGTGAAGCTAACAGGCCGCGAAGTAGAAGTGTTAGAACAATTAGCTGTCGGACTTCCCTATAAATCAATTGCCGAAAACCTGATAATATCGCCCTCAACCGTTCGCCGGCACATCGAAAATATTTACAAAAAGCTACAAGTACACTCTAAAGTGGAAGCTATTGAACTGGCCAAAAGAAAACGGATTATCTGATACCCAGGCAGAGAAACACTTCATCACAACTAACCCAACATTGGCAGTATTCAACAGAGGCATTCTTTTTCACCCAAAAGAAAGGAGAAGCCTGTTAAGTATTGGCGGAGTAAAAAAATGCCACCTGCTTTGTAAGCAGATGGCATTTAATCAAGAGCAAGGATTCAAAAGAAATCCAGCTGCAGTGTATTTTTTTTATTCATTCCACACCGGTAAGCGGCCCGGAGTCCATGGTGCATTTATTTTATTCAGCATAGCTTCCAGTGCCGGTACATCTTTTTCAACAATACGTTTTAGCGCTTCCAACACCGGCTGGAATTCTTCTTTCAGAATTTCATAACTTTCTTTTTCGGTAGTTGTAATTGCGCTGGTCGATCCCATATGAGTGTATGTAATTACACTTAACCGGCGATTTAATGGCAGTTGTGCCGGCGGAACTTCTTCCCAGCTTGCTTTAGCCGGTACGCCATTCATTTTAAAGTTTAGTGTTTCCAATTCAACCCCAATCGCCCGGGCTTTGTCCATAAGCTCGCTGCTTGCTCCGGGCGTAGCATAAATAGCTTGTTTAATCTTCTCCACTTTTTCTGTTGTTTCGCCAATCATGCGATTGGTTCCAACAACGGCCAGTGCCAGTTTATTTACTTGCTCAGCAAATTCTACATTTTCACAGTAGTCTTCAGCCGGTAAAACTGTATTATTCAGCTTTTTGCAAGTAAATGCCACGGGCTCTACCAATTCGCTCAATTCGCCTTCGTGCCACAATTTCATTCCAACCTTATACCCTCCGGGCATTACCATAATCCCTCGACCGGCGCTGGTTATCGGATTATATTTGTCGCCGATACGAGCATTTGCGGTTGCGGCATAAGTCATGTTCCAGTTTACACGGTTCACCCCTTTTGACGGAGCTTTCGAGAACTGATCGATTACATTTCCTTCGTTGTCATAAATCGTAAAAATTAAGTGCGATTTTTCTTGCTGACCTTCCAACTGCAGTTCGCGCCAGCTGGGTTGCGGTATGGGTTTCCCTTCTTTAAACAATTCTTTTTCCTCTTCCTTGCGCAATTGTTTTTTGGTTTTTGGCACCTCTTTCAGGTAGTAGGTAAAAGTCGCTCCGTATTCCGGATTTGGCGAAGTAAAGTAGGTATCTCCCTGGTTACTTTTTCCACGCGTTTGCGCAAACATCAGTGCATCTTTTATGGGGAACAGCTCAGCTTCAGTATTTTCAAGTTCGTCAGAAATTTCGCGAAGCGGACTATAATCATCAAGAATATAAAAACCACGGCCAAAAGTTGCAATTACCAGGTCGCACTCGCGTTCCTGTATGGCAATATCAAACACGGCAATAGTTGGTATTCCCGACTTTAACTGCACCCAGTTTTCGCCGCCATCAACGGTAAAAAAGATACCAAACTCGGTTCCCACAAATAACAAGCCGGGGTGTTTAAAATCCTGAGCAATAGTATGAACCGATCCGTTTTCAGGAAGATTACCAGAGATGGAGGTCCATGTTTTTCCTTTGTCGGAACTTTTATACACGTAAGGTTTAAAATCGTCGCGTTTCAGGTTGTCGAAAGTAGCGTACACTACATTTTCATCAAAACGATCGGCACACAAGTCGCTTACATAAGTTAACTCCGGCACTCCCGGAAAGGTTTTTACCTGTGTCCAGTTTTCGCCATCCTCGGTTACAGAAATAACACCGTCGTCGGTTCCGGCATACAACAATCCCTCCTGTACTTTTGATTCATCCAGCGCTACAATGGTACCCCATTGCGAAGTTGAAACATCGCGAACAACTGCCTCGGCAGGCCAGTATTTTCCCATTACCGGAATAGAGGCACGATCGATCTGAGCGGTCAGGTCATCGCTGATTACTTCCCAGGTATTGCCGCGGTCGTTGCTACGAAAAACTTTATTGGCAGCCATGTATAGGCGTGTTTTATTATGCGGACTGATAAATAGTGGCGCATTCCAGTTCCATTTATAGGTAAGTTCTCCATTGCGTTCGCGTGGTTTAACATTTAAGCTTTCACCACTTTTTTTATCGTAACGATATACATTCCCGTACTGGTATTCAGAGTAAACGATGTCGGGATTTCCGGGTTCAACCGCACCCCAAAAGCCGTCGCCACCAAGGGTAGCATACCACTCGTCGTTAATTACACCACTCCGGCTGGTGGTACGCGATGGGCCTCCCATCGAGTTGTTGTCTTGGGTTCCGCCATAAACGTTGTAAAAGGGTTCAGCATCGTCTACATAAACGCGGTAAAATTGAGTGATAGGCAGGTTTTCTTTAAAATCGAAAGTTTTTCCGGCATCCCAGGTTTCGTAAATACCACCGTCGCCACCAATAATGTAATGGTCGGTATCGGTAGGGTCAATCCAAAGCGCATGGTCATCAACATGGCGTCCTTTTGTACTGATGCTTTTCCAGGTTTTTCCTCCATCAACAGTAACTTTCGAAACGGTTTCTGTTGAATAAATCTTATCGCGGTTTTTCGGGTCGCAAACAATTTCGTTGTAATACTGACCGCTACTATGGTAATCGCCCATTTTATCCCAGCTTTCGCCTTTATCTGTTGAACGGAAAAACCCACCTTTTCCTTCGGCAGCTTCCACAATCAGGTAAACGTAATTGGGATCAACCGGCGATACATCAATGCCCATTCCCCCAATGTGAACAGAAGGCAGGCCTTTCATTATTTTTCGCCAGTTCTCGCCACCGTCGGTACTTTTGTAAACAGCCGATTCGGGTCCTCCACCAATTTTTGTAAACGAAGTTCTCCTACGTTGTTCTGCTGTAGCATACATAATATCCGGGTTACAAGGATCCATCACCACATTATTAACTCCGGTATTTTCGCTAATCTCCAATACTTTATTCCAGGTTTCGCCACCATCGGTACTTTTATAAAGGCCCCGTTCTTCGCCCGGCCCCCACGCCGATCCTTCGGCAGCAACAAAAACTGTATTGGAGTTACGCGGATCGATAATAATTCCTCCAATCTGGCGGCTTTCTTTCAAGCCCATATTTTTAAACGATTTGCCCCCATCAAGCGATTTGTAAACACCATCTCCATAACCCAGTGCACGCTGGTGGTTGTTTTCTCCGGTACCAACCCACACCACATTAGCGTTATTGGGGTCGAGCTCTACCACAGCAGTTGAATACGAGCCGTACTTATCAAAAATCGGTTTCCAGGTAGTACCGTTATTGGTCGTTTTCCAAACATTTCCCGAGGCCACAGCCACATAATATTCTTTGTGATTGTTTGGGTTTACAGCAAAATCTGCAATACGGCCACTTGCCCATGCCGGTCCAATACTCCGCCACTTAAGGCCACTTACCAGGCCCGAATTAACAAATGGCTTGGGTTCTTCTTTTTTTTCTTCTTCTTTCTTTTTTGAGAGGGCTACTGTTGAAATAATAAATACAGCAGCCATTAGCAATGTGAGTTTTTTCATATTTAAAATTGTTTGTTTTTTATGGTACCATTGAAGCTTATAACTAATTATTAGCAATTTAAATGAACTGTAACTTCAATGTAAGGTATATTTTACAACTGTTAATTTGATTTTTCGACTTCATCAGTAAAGCTTATCGGCAGGATATTACAGTATTTTTTAAAATTATACAGGCCCGCCAAAACCTGTTTGAAATGGTTTAGCATTTATGTGCCGATTAAAATACAAATTAATGCTTTGGGGAAAGAGGATAAAAGTCACATTACCTCCGGGAAATTAACGATAAAAGCGAGCATCAATATTTTATAAGTGAAAACCGGAGAAAAACCGGTGCCTGCCTTAAAAATTTAAAATTCCTTTAAGATTTTTATAGCCGGTTTTACTCACTTTTAATTTTGTTTTATCGTGCAGAATTACAATGTAGGCTTCTTTTTCGTACTGCTGAATTTCCTCTATTTCATCAACCTTTACAATGTATGAACGATGAATACGCACAAAGTTTTTCGGATTCAAAGCACTCTCGAAATACTTCATTGTTTTTTGTTTCATCCAACGGCCTTCAGTGGTGTAAATCATTACATAATCATCCATCGATTCGATGTAACGTACGGCATCAACCGGGGCAATGTGTATTTTATGGCGGTCTTTCACCACTATTCGGTCGAGGTATTCTTCTTTAGGAAAATCGCTTACCTTCTCTGCCACGTCCGATTCTTTACCTTCCTTCTGTATGCGCTCCACAACTTTATCTATGGCTTCCATCAATCGGTCTTTTGAGTAGGGTTTTAACAGGTAATCGGCAGCATTATAATCGAATGCCTTTAAAGCATATTGATCGTAAGCTGTGGCAAATATTATTTGTGGTTTGTGCTCGAGTAACTCCAACATTTCAAAACCTGTAATTTTAGGCATCTGGATGTCTAAAAATACCAGATCGGGTTTCAAGTCATTGATTTGCTTAACCCCTTCAAAACCATTTTCGCATTCAGCAATCAGCTCTATATTTTGGTTATCAGCCAAAAACGATTTCATCAGATTTCGGGCCAGTTCTTCGTCTTCAACAATTATTGTGCGTAATTTTTCAGTCATGGTGTTACAAATTTTGAGGAATGGTTAAAGTTACGGTAAATTCGTTTTGTTTGTTTTCAATTCGCATTAAATGTGGGTTTCCATAAATCACCTGCAAACGGTCGCGGATATTGCGTAAGCCAATGCCCTCGCCTTTTTTGCTTACCACATTTTTATCGTAAGTATTACTGATAGTAACTACCAGGTTTTGCTCAACACAACGGCAATGGGTTATTACATCAATGGTTTCGGTTGCCTCGTACACGCCATATTTTATGGCATTTTCGTACAAAGGCTGCAAAATCATATTTGGGATAGTGGCCTGCAGACAGTTTTCTTCGAGGGCAAAAACCGGGTTCAGCTTTTTCCCAAAACGCACTTTTTCAATGCTCAGGTATAATTTATTGTTTTCAATCTCTTGTTTTACCGACACCTTCTCGCTTTGGTCGTGTTTTAGCGAATACCGCATTAACTGCGATAGATTAATAACCATTTCCTGGGCTTTGCCGGGATCGGTCATTGTAAGCGACGAGATACTGTTTAAACTGTTAAACAGGAAGTGAGGATTGATTTGAGATTTAAGCGCATGAAGCTCGGCCTCTTTTACCAGCGCTTTTAATTTTGTTTCGTTTTTTATTTTCTCTTTATAAGCCAGGTAATAGTTTACCGCATAAAAAAACACGACATTAAATGTGTAAAGCAAATAACCGTTATACAGCCCAACAAACAGGCTTTCTTCGTTGGCCAACTGACTGGGGTTGATAAGCTTGGCAATTACCGCCCCAATGTACAACCAGATAAAAACAATGATAGTTGCGGCAATAACATGGGCCAGAATTACGCGTCCGGTGCGGTTATCTTCGAGTGTGCTAAATTTAATTACATACCATATTGATGCACCTAAAATTCCAAAAAATATGATGTACACGAAACGGTCGGACATAGCGGTTACAAAATCGCTTTCGCCAACAGTTACAACCACCAGAACGAGTATTACGGCCAGCAATGTCCAGAATGCAATATAAGCAATTGCAATGCGATAGTTTGTGATGAAAGGATGTCGAAAATCCATATTACAGGTATTTTATCTCAATACCACCAAAAGCTACAAAACCTTTAATTACCAATGTTTTTGATGGATCGGTAACAATTTGATTGAGGGATGATCCGCGCTTATCGGTAAAGGCTCCAAAAATAGCAGTTACCTCATTCTTTACCGTCCAATCGGGTGGAACTTTAAACCCACAGCCACCAAACAAGGCCAACGAGTCGATTACTGCGCCATTGGCTGATAATTTTGCCTGCCGAAGATCGTATTCTGTTCCACCGAATATTGAGGTGGTTTTTCCTCCAACGAAATTTTGTGAACTTATGTATTCTTCTCTACCTCCAAAAATTACAAAATCATCAAAATAATCCAATGCCTTATTATTTACCGGATCGAACTGAGGTGGATGGTTACGGTTTCTTCTTCCCGAGTGAGTTACCAGTATGGCTACACCAATTCCAATAATTAATACCGGCCATCCTATACGCCTTAATTCGTAAGGAATATGCGCCACTTCAGGAACCAGGAAAAATCCTCCGATAACAATTAGCACGGTACCGGTGGTTTTATTTCCGCCTATAATTGAGAAAATTCCAATCCCAATGAGCAACATTTGCCACGAAATCAGAATGTCGTTCCAGAAAGAAGGGATAAGATCCAGCCTTTCAAAAATCCACAACGCACCTACCACAATTAGAAACAAGCCTAAAAAAGCTCTTCTGTTTGAATTCTCCGGTTTATTCTCCATGATGTAAAATTTACTGTCCTAAATTTTGTGCCATTCTTTTAATCACTATTCTTTTTCGGGTAATCTGTTCCATTTTCCTAATAAACAGCTCACAACAAGCGTGCAATTAGCAAAATTCCCAATACGATTAGCAGCACCGGGAACAGAAATACAATTGCTGCCCCTGAAATTATAAATAATTTGGGTAACAAAAATACTCCACCAATAACTATAAGTACCACGCCTCCCGAGCGTTTACCGGCCATTAAAACTACCCCAATAATAATAAGAATAACCGGCCAGGAAAAGAACAAATTTCCAATTCCGTGAAAAGCATTTGTTATTGGACTAAATATTCCGTGCAAGTTAAAAAGAGGAAAATTAAAAAAGAATCCGGTTTGTTTTAAAATCCAAACCAATCCAATTCCGATTAATACTAAAGCTAAAACTTCTCCGCTGTTCTGTTTCCGGGATACTTTCTCTTGTGGTACTTTTTCCATGATGCTGATTTTGCAAATAACAATTCAAAAGTAAAATTAGCAATTGAGCATCGCAGTTAACATTCGGTTAAAACAGGTTATGAATCGGTAAATGGATTAATTGGTGTATAAAACAAGCACTACACCGCTTTGCAGTTTAGTGTCCATTTGGCTACAAACATAAAGTAAAAAGGCTGCTTTCTTTTGGAAAACAACCTTTTAAACATTTATTTCTTTTGTGCTTTTGCCCACGAATCGCGAAGTGCGACTGTTCGGTTAAACACCGGTTTATCGGGTGTTGAGTCGGGGTCCATATTAAAATAACCAACCCGCTCGAACTGAAAATGATCAAGTGCACTGGCCTGTTTAACAAATGGTTCGAGATAACAATTATGCAGTACTTTTAACGAATCTGGATTCATAAACTCTTTAAAATCTACCTCTTTGTGTCCGCTCGGATCTTCGTCGGTAAATAAACGATCGTACAAACGCACCTCTGACTTAACAGCATGTTTAGCCGATACCCAATGTACTACACCTTTAACTTTTCGTCCATCTGACGACTTTCCACCTTTTGATTCCGGATCGTAGGTACAGTGCAACGCTGTAATATTTCCATTCTCATCCTTAATAACGTCGTTACATTTTATCAGGTAACCATAACGCAGGCGAACTTCGCGGCCGGGTCCCAAACGGAAAAATTTACGTGGCGGGTCTTCCATAAAATCGTTACGCTCGATGTACACTTCGCTGGAAAATGGCACATCTCGTCTTCCCATCGATTCGTCTTCGGGATTGTTTACTGCACTCAAAATTTCTTCCTGCCCCTCGGGGTAATTGGTAATCACCACTTTTAGCGGATCGAGCACCCCCATTACACGCTGGGCAATTTTATTTAAATGTTCGCGCACACTAAATTCCAGTAACGACACATCCGTCATACCGTCTACTTTGGTTACGCCAATTTTATCCGAGAAATTACGAATTGACTCGGGGGTGTATCCCCGCCTCCGCAAGCCGGAAATTGTTGGCATCCGAGGATCGTCCCATCCCTGCACATGTCCATCTTTTACCAATTCCAGCAGTTTTCGCTTGCTCATTACGGTGTATGTAAGATTTAAGCGCGAAAACTCTATTTGCCTTGGCCGATAATCTGAATCTTTCAACTGATCAACAAACCAATCGTATAAAGGGCGGTGCACCTCAAACTCCAGGGTACAAATTGAATGGGTAATACCTTCCCAGTAATCGCATTGCCCATGAGCAAAATCGTACATCGGATATACTTTCCACTTATCACCAGTACGATGGTGATGCGCCTTCATAATCCTGTAAATAATCGGATCGCGCATGTGCATGTTTGGCGAGCTCATATTAATTTTAGCCCGAAGAACTTTTTCGCCTTCATCAAATTCTCCGGCAGTCATCCGTTCAAATAAATCGAGGTTTTCTTCAACACTGCGGCTTCTGTATGGACTTTCTACCCCAGGTTGTTGTGGCGTACCTTTCTGTTGACTGATTGTTTCAGCATCCTGGTCATCAACATAGGCTTTTCCTTCCTTTATCAACTGTGTTGCAAAAGCGTGCAGTTTTGGGAAAAAATCCGATGCATAATACAAGCGGTCTTCCCAGTCGAAACCCAGCCAGCGAACATCGCCCATAATAGATTCTACATACTCTGTTTCTTCTTTTGAAGGATTGGTGTCGTCGAATCGCAAGTTGGTTTTTCCACCATACTTTTGTGCCAAACCAAAATTTAAACAGATTGACTTGGCATGGCCAATGTGTAAATAGCCATTGGGCTCAGGAGGGAAACGTGTATGCACTCGTTTCTCGTTTTTACCTGCCGCTAAATCAGCATCGATTTGTGCATGAATAAAGTTCGCCTTTTTAGGCGCTTCAGCATTTGTATTGGTATTTTTTTCTGCCATTTTTTGTATTAACCCCTTTTAAACAAGATTACAAAATTAAAAAATGATTTGTGAGAACACTTAACACCTGTTCAAATTATTACTTTTGTTGCACTAATATTAAATCAACATGGGAGTAATTGAAATTGAAGGGATGAAGTTTTATGCCTACCACGGGCATTTTGCAGCCGAGCAGGTTGTTGGCAACAATTTCGAAGTTTATGTGCGCCTGGAAGCCAATTGCAATGATGCCGCACAAAGCGATAAACTGAAAGATGCATTGAACTATCAGGCCGTTTACGAAACCATAAAAGATGTTATGCAAATTAAATCGGCGTTGCTGGAAAATGTTGCCCAACGAATTTTAGATGCCCTTTACGAAAGATATCCGGAAATAAACCATGCGCGACTAAAAGTTTCAAAAATGAACCCGCCTATGGGTGGCGAAATTGAGCGGGTAAGCGTAACCCTTGAGCGTTAGAAACCAGTTTCAGTATAGCCTGTACTTCTTCCACTGAAACATTGTTACGAAATAGTGTTGCACTTTTATCGGATCACATTTTTGCTGAAATGAAATAAATAACTGCTGCTGCCCTGCCTTCCATGTTATTAAATATTTAACCCACAGGCCAATACTGACATTTATCAAATTATTCGAACTTATTTTTCGTATTTTCGAAAAAATATTTCAAAAGATTTCCGATGTTTTACAGTACAAATACATTTAATGAGGGAAAGTGCAGCAAAACATGCACTTCAGAAAAAAAACGTGAGCTTCATGAGGGTAATAAACCCAAATCGGCAGAGGCAGGATGGCAGGTAGGAGCCAGCCACTTGCATGTCAATGCCAATTGGCAAAAACGTAGAAAATAGCGCGATTTTATTTTTTCTGTTGCGTAAACTGCAAAATTTTATATTTTTGCAGTCCGAAAACGTACAAGGTTCCTTGGCCGAGTGGCTAGGCAGCGGTCTGCAAAACCGTGTACGGCGGTTCGACTCCGCCAGGAACCTCACAAAAAGGCAGGATTTTCCTGCCTTTTTTTATTGCCAAAAAAAGCAGCCCTTTCCGACTGCTTTTCTAAGATTATAATTATTTTATCAAAGTTTCCAAGGTTCGCGGTACTGATAATGCATTCGTTTTACTGCTTCTTCGTCGTTGCCAAACGATTCGGCTTTTGGATCCCAAATGACTTCGCGACCTAAATCGCAGGCAATATTACCAATGGTACACATAGTGCACGAGCTATGGCCAATTTCAACCGGCACTATCGGGTCAATACGTTTTTGTACGGCCTCAATAAAATTAATCTGGTGTGGTATTTTTGTTTCGTATGGTGTATCATCATCAGCGCTGTCAGTTTCAGGCGGCAATAACGAATCATCAGAAGCTTTGTAATGCCCTCTCGACACTTCAATCCATCCCTGATCACCATGGAATTTTACACCTTTGGTTTTTTGTTCATCAAACGTTTCGGATGTTAACACCACCCCATTTTCGTACTTAAACTGCATAAACTCTGAGCCATCGCCAATTGGTGCAGCCCAAACCGGACCATTTCGATCCATGCCTAAACCCCATTGGGCAATATCGAACATATGAGCACCCCAGTCGGTAGTAAAACCGCCGCCCATTTCTTTGTACCAGCGCCAGGCTCCCCATATTTCCTCATCTTGCACGGGATCGAGCGTAATTGGCGGATTTAATTCGTGGTTAAAATGAATATCGCCAGGCAGTGGTCCTAACCATAAATCCCAGTTTAAATCTTCAGGAACAGCTTCTTCAGGCAAATTGTAAGGCGTTGGAGGTGCTCCAACATAAGCATTTACTTTTTCGATTTTACCCAATTTACCGCTTTGTACCATATTTACGGCATGCTGGAAATTCGGATCGGAACGTTGCTGACTGCCAATGCCCAAAATACGATTGGTAGCACGAACAGTTTTTACCAACTCCTGGCCTTCGCGAATGGTAAAGGTCATTGGTTTTTCAAGATAGACATCTTTGCCGGCTTTACAAGCTTCAATCGCAATTACTGCATGCCAGTGATCAGGAACAGCAATTACAACGGCGTCAATATCCTGACGTGCCAACAGCTCTTCAAATCGTTCGTACGTTTTTACCTCAATATTTTCTTTCTTTCCGGCATAAAACTCCTTCACCATGGATTCAAAACGTGTGCGTTTGCGCCCATAAACATCGCAACCAGCCACCACTTTAACACCTGGCACCTGAAGAAAACCTTTCAATAAAAACATTGATTGACGCCCCATTCCAATAAAACCAAGACGAACGCTTTGTGCATCGCTTACTGTTTTAGTTTTGCATGCGTGAAGAGAAGGCAATATTGTAATACCGGCCAATCCTACAGCCGAAGTGCCAATAAACCTTCTACGTGATAGATTTTTGTTAGTCATATTCAAATTGTTTAGTATTATTTTTACGCCCATAAAAATAAGGAAACATATCTTATTGTAACAATAACAATTAAAAAAAATACTGCAAACCTGGAGCAAACACCTTACTGTTCTCTATCGTTTTAAATTCTTTTACCATATTTGCATGTATAAACCGTTCAGAGTTTTATTATTTCGTTGGTAAATAAATTTGATAACCAGGCTAATCTAAATGAACATCTTTCGAATAATCTTTCTTGCACCGCTGGCTCTCATTCGGCTTTTATTTGTTGTACTTGTAAGTGCCTATGTCACCATTGTTGGCTGGTTTTGGTTAAAAACAAAAGGTTTTAGCAGGAGCCTGCAGCAGTGGGTAATTGGTACCTGGGGCCGTAGCATTCTGTTTGTTTGTGGAATTAAAACCGACCAAAATGAGCTGCCGCAAACGCAAAATTTCATCCTGATGCCTAACCACCGCAGTTATATCGATATTTTTATTGTTGCCGGGTTAACTCCGGCAGCCATGGTAGGCAAAGCAGAACTGGCAAAATGGCCTTTTGGAGCTTTAGGTGCAAAAGTAACCAACTCGATTCTGGTAAACCGAAAGGATCCGAAAAGCCTGGTGTTAACCATGAAAAGGATAAAAGAGTCGGTAGAAAACGGCATGCCGGTTATTCTTTTTCCTGAAGGCACGACCTACAAAGGCCCTTTAACTAAAAAATTTAAGAATGGCAGTTTTAAAATTGCTGCCGATAGCCAAATTCCGGTAATACCCATGGCCATTAATTTTGAAGATGTTAACGATGCCTGGGTAGATAAAGACACATTTGTAGGGCATTTTTTTCGCCAGCTCAGTAAACCAGTCACTAGGGTAACCATTCGTTATGGAAAGCCGCTTGTAGAAAGTAATTACAAAACGCTTCAGGAAAAAACAAAAAAAGAAATTGATGACATGCTTGCAACTATCCAGGGTGTTTAATTCTATTTTTTCTGAACCAATAAAAAAACGGTATACCCGAAAAAGCCGTTAACACTGCAATACTTGATTCTACTGGCCGTTCAAAATAAGCAAGCATCAACATGCCTGTACTAATAACAATAAAAAACAGCTGCACAAAAGGATATCCGGGTAAATGCAGCTTCACTTTCCGGGCTCGTCTTAACTTAATATTTCCGGCAACAGCAATAATCGGGAAAATACCCAGCGAAAATCCCATATAAGTTAATATCTGTTCAAACGTACCTGATAAAACCAGCACAATGGCAATGCAGGCTTGCAAATAAATGGCATTTACCGGAACCTTTCGTTTCGGATGCACTTTTGCAATAGCTTTAAAAAAATAACCATCGCTGGCCATTTTATAATAAACACGTGGCCCTAGCATTATAAAAGCACTTAACGAAGAAAAAAGCGCAAAAGAAATAAGCAAAGAAATAACCGTTTCAGCCATTGGGCCAAATGCCAATCCAACGGCCAAACCTCCAATTTCCGGTTCGTTTTTCATTTGCGATACCGGCACTGCATAAACAAAAAATAAATTTAAAAGAATGTACATAACCGCCACTGTTACTGTTGAAATAAGTAAAGACCGCGGAATAACCTTACCCGGATTTTTTATCTCGGAGCCAATGTAAGTTGCCGAGTTCCAACCGCTATAAGCAAACATGATAAACATTAACGACAAACCTGCAGCTTTCCAGTTACTAAAAGTAAATAGCAAAGGTTGCCCTGTAGTAATGTTTTGCAAATTACCCTTGCCAAAACATAAACCGGCAATTATAAGGCCTGCTACCAAAACTACTTTCAAAATGGTAAGTACATTTTGTATTCTTGCTCCAAATACCATTCCTCGTGCGTGTATTAAACTAAAAACAACAATTACAATAATAGCCAGATATCGGCTAAAATAATCTGCGCTTAAGCTGTTGGTAAACTCCAGTGCGTTTTGCATTTGCGGGAAAGCCCATGTGAAGTATTTTGAAAAGCCGATAGCAGAGGCGGCAATTGGAGCGGAGAAAGCCACAATCAACGATAACCACCCGCTAAGAAAGCCCAGCATAGGCGAATATATTTTTGAAATAAATACATATTCACCACCGGCTTCAGGAAAAACCGTTCCCAATTCGCCAAACGATAGCGCCCCACAAAAAGCAACCACTCCCCCAAGCCCCCAAAGCAAAAGCATTAGACCCGGGTTTTGTAGAAAACCCATTAAATATCCGGTGGTTGTAAATATTCCGGCTCCAATAATATTTGCTATCACAATATTGGTAACGGAAAATAAGCCCAACCGGCGTTCAAGTTTTTTGGGCAGCTGTTGCAAGTCGTGCTATTTTAATTTAAAACTTTTTGATATTCCTGAACGACTGGTTTTATCAATACTGGTTTTATAGTTCTCCAGGCTTTCAATGTAGCGTAAAAATTCGCCTATTCCATTTATGCGCATTGCAGTGTTGTGAGCAGCATAACATCCTCCCACTTTTAAATTCGGATCTATCGCTACAAAATAATTTTTATACCAATACTTATCTGCATCGCAAAATACAAAGTCGAATTCTTCTTTTAGTTTTGGAACCAGCTCGTGCGCATCTGCAAGTTTTAAGTCGATATATTTTGAAACTCCGGCTTTTTTAAAATTGGCCTTGGCTTGCAGGTAACGCGTTTTATCAATTTCAATTGTTGTTAACTTGCCCCCGGTTTTACTTAATGCCCAGGCAATCCAAATTGCCGAGTGCCCGGTTGAGGTTCCTATTTCAAGGGCTGATGTGTACGAATTTTCAATAATAATATCATAAAGAATTCTGCCATCTGATAAGGGCACATTCATGTCCCTCCACTCGCTGGCGTTTTCCTGAAGAAATGCCATTACTTTTTTGTCGAGGTTGTTTTCAATAGCCGGGTACTGAGCATTGGCCACACCTGCAAGCAGCACTCCTAATAAAATCAGTAAGAATGATTTACATTTCATGTGATTAGAATTGTTTGTTTTCTCAAGCATAAGATGGAACTCGCATAATTTCTATTCAACATTTATCTCGCAAATTCCTATTTTTCTCTCCATTGGTTTAATTGTTGCAATCATTTTTAGCCTATCCGTCAATACTTAAAATCATCGATAAAAATATAGAGTATTAACCTAAAAAGCGGATATAAAGTTAAAAGAAATCGAAGAATTCCTCCTAATTTTTCGAACTCAATAAAATGGTGAGTTCTATTTTTAATTGAAAAAGATATATACTTCTTTTTCCAGCTATTTTTATAGAAACTATATAATTAACTGAACCGATTTGTTTTACGAAAAAATTGCATACCTTTGTAAAGCATTTGGGATTCATCCCATATTGTGTGTTTGGGGGTTAACATTTAGGAAGGAGACTGTTGAGTCTCCTTCTTTCTTTTACAATTCGTCATGGGCTCCTTTTCTTAACACAATTAAATTCAAAGGTTTGCAAATCGTATGTTATGAAAATTCTGCATTTTTTCTACATTTGTGCCGAATTTAAAATTTAAAGAATGAAGACAGCTGAGATACACACTTCAAAAGGAGTGATGAAGGTTAAGTTTTACGAAGAAGATGCCCCGGGAACTGTTGCTAATTTTATTAAGCTTTCAGAATCTGGTTTTTACGACGGATTAGCTTTTCACCGGGTTATTCCAAACTTCGTAATTCAGGGAGGATGTCCTGATGGCACAGGTGCAGGTGGACCAGGCTATTCGATAGATTGTGAGCTTGATGGCAACAACCAATACCACGACAAAGGAGTATTATCGATGGCACACGCGGGAAGAAATACCGGAGGGTCACAGTTTTTTATTTGTCACAACCGCGAAAACACCCAACACCTTGATCGTCATCATACCTGTTTCGGAAAAGTTTTTGAAGGCCTTGACGTTATCGACGATATCAGACAAGGAGATGAAATTGAAAAAATCATCATTTCAGAAGATTAATTTATACGCTATAAGCTTAAAAGGAGTCATTTTTAATGACTCCTTTTTTTTTGCCTTTTAAAATAATTGTAATTTCCCACGCTATTTTAGGTAGAAAAATGATTAAAGAGTTTCACTATAGATTTGAGGAGTTACAAATAACTGAAAGAGACATGGCTCCGCTTTTAGGGTTCTCCGAAAATATTCCGGAGCCCTTTCCTCAGTATATTGAACAAAGCTTTGCCAAAGCACCAGAGCTTTGCGCCATTAAAGGCGGCTACCATTTTGTTAGTGAGATAGATACCAAACCAGACAACAGCACTATTATCATTGCAAAAAAAGTCTTCAACCCTACAAAAGCGGTTAGTACCCAGCTTAAAAAGGCGCAACAGCTTGTACTTTTTGTTTGTACGGCCGGAGAGGGATTTAGCCAGTATTCGCGCGAAATAAGCAACGAAGACCCTATGCTGGCCTATGTTTTTGATGTGCTGGGTTCGGTTGTTGTTGAAAAGGCCATGGACAAAATTCAGGAACAATTGCAAAAAGAAGTGGCTAAACAGGGACTGGGCATATCCGACAGGTACTCGCCCGGACATTGCGAATGGAGCCTGACTGACCAGGTCAATCTCTTTTCATTTTTCCCTGAAAACTTTTGTGGCATTCAACTTTCCGATTCACTTATTATGCATCCCATAAAATCGATTAGCGGAATTATTGGTATCGGTGAAGGATTAAAACCCCGGGGCTTTCAGTGCCAGTTGTGCAAGGACCAAAACTGTATTTACGGAAAAATGAGGCGACAATAAATCCTTCTCAAAAAATTCAACTTTTTGACTAAAAAAGTAGACTTGCAAAAATTCATAAAAATTAATATTCAGGTATTGCAAATGTCGTTTCCATACTATTTATTTGCTAAGGTATAGCAATACGATTTTTTGCATTTAACAAAGATTAAACCCAGTAATCTTTCTGTTTTTTTTGATATTTACTTAAACTAAATTTAACTGGAGAAATGACGAATAACAAACCAAAAGTAATTAAAGATTATAGCAAGCTCGACAAAGAGCTACAGCAGCAAATAAAACTTATTTATGCTGATGGTTTTGCTGATAACCTGATTCATTTTTTTGATAAAACCGGTCAAAAGATTACCGTACTTCCTTTTGAAACTGAGCACAAGTATTACATGTTAAGGATGACGGAAAATGAAGCCGTTGCATTGGTTGATGAGGATGATGATTACGATGATGATGGTTTCTTAAAAGATGACGTGAAACAAGACTATGAAGACAAATATGCAGATCTTGATCACGTTGCTGACCAAATAGAAGATTAAATCCATAAAAAAAAGAAACAGGCCTGTACAACAAATACAAGCCTGTTTCTTTTAAAAACGATTTTAGAATTGCCTAGCTCAATAGTGCTTTAACTTTATCGGCAATTTCTTTTCCATCGGCTTTGCCGGCTAGCTTTTTCGAGGCCATACCCATTACTTTTCCCATATCTTTCATGCTGGAAGCGCCTGATTGTTCAATAATTTCTTTCACGGCTGCACTTAAATCTTCATCCGACATTTTTTCAGGAAGATAGCTTTCAAAAACCGCTACTTGTTTCATTTCCTGTTCAAACAAATCATCACGCCCCTGTTCCTTATAAATTTTTGCCGAATCGGCACCCTGCTTGGCCAATTTTGATATAATTTTCATGGCATCAGCATCCGACAACTCATCGCCTGCTCCTTTGGCTGTTTGTGCTTCAAGCATTACTTTTTTTATCCCACGCAGGGCCTCCAGTTTTTCTTTCTCGCGGGCTTTCATTGCCGCTTTAATATCGTTATTAATTTGTTCTAAAAGTGCCATAATTATTTGTTTTTTTTAATCAACGTTGTCGTGTAAATAACTGTTTTTGTCTGAAATACGGTTATCGCGATTCACAGAGTACCCTGATCGGTCGCGTTTGTACTTTGGATCGTTTATACGGATATTTCTACGTTTAAAAGCCGGTACGTTTTCGATTTCATCCACATCGTCGTCGCTTAAATTAGCATAATCGTTTATGTCTATTTCCTTCTCCGACTTGTTTCTTTCGCGGGATGTTATCGGATATAACGATTCAAATTCATCCTCTTCATTGTTTTGCTTTTTATCGTCTACAATAAATTCAAAAGTAGACTGGCTGCGCTTATCATCACTGTGCCGGTAAGTCTGGTCTTCATTTTTTTTTGGAGCCGCATGTTCTTTTTCCAGCGTGTGTTTTACAACTTTCCGCTGGCTTTGCTCTGAAAGCTCAGAAATAATACTGGTAGGAAAACCTGTTGCTATAACCGTTACCGAGAGCTGGTCTCCCAGGCTTTCGTCTTTCCCATTTCCCCAAATCAAATCGGCATCAAAACCTGCCATATTCTGCACATAATCGGTAATTCGGCCCACTTCATCCATGGTTACCTCTTGTGTACCCGAATTAATGTTTACCAAAATATTTCTTGCACCTCTTATTTCATTATCATTTAAAAGTGGTGAATTTAATGCTTTTTTCACGGCATCCTCGGCCCTGTTTTCTTCGGCACTGACCCCGGTTCCCATAACGGCCATTCCGCTTTTACGCATTACGGTTTCTACATCAGCAAAATCAACATTTATATAACCCGGTACCGTAATAATTTCGGCAATACCCTTTGCTGCAGTCGACAACACATTATCAGCTTTGGCAAAAGCTTCTGAGATGCCGAAATCGCCATACATTTCGCGGATACGTTCGTTATTTATTACCAGCAGCGAATCAACAAAAGTGGCCAGTTCTTTAATCCCCTCGTAGGCTTGTTTTATGCGTCTTCTTCCTTCGTTTCGGAATGGAATAGTTACAATGGCCACGGTTAGGTAGCCCTGCTCTTTGCAGCACTGAGCGATTACAGGAGCGGCACCGGTTCCGGTTCCACCTCCCATCCCGGCAGTGATAAAAACCATTTTTGTATTCTCCGACAAGGCAGATTTAACATCCTCAATGTTTTCCATTGCAGCTTGCTTTCCCACTTCCGGTTTATTTCCTGCACCACGTCCCTCGGTTAGAGAAGCCCCCAGTTGTACGCGAGTTCGAATAGCACTAGCCTCCATCGCCTGGGCATCGGTGTTGCAGATTACAAAATCCACATCACGAATCCCGTGTTTAAACATATGGTTTACAGCATTACCTCCACCGCCGCCTACTCCAATTACCTTTATTTCGGCACCTGGTGTTTTTTCCATTACAAAATCAGCCATATTTTCCATTTTCTTCACTGTGTTTTCGTGTTACTATTCTAAAGGTTGATCCTCATCGTCGTTAAAAATTTTGCTTCCAAAATTCTTATAAAACCAATTGTCAATGTTCGACTCGGTTACAGGTTCGTCTTTCTTTTTAGTGGCTTTTGGCTTAGCTTTTGACTTTTCTTTGGGCTTCCATCCAAATCCTCTCGATTTTGGTTTTGGATCAGGTTTGGGAGGAACAAACATTATGGTTTCTTCTTCCGGTTCAGTTTCGTGTTCCGGCTGGTAAGACTTGTCCTCAGCACTCTTGTTTTCCGCTGCAAATTCTTCATTAAGCGGCTCATTTTCAATTACCGCACCGGCGGGTTCTTCAACATCATCATCAAGGTTAAAATTCTGCACTTCTTTTTCAGGCTGTAATTCCCGGTTTGGGTTAGTATCAAATCCGGTAGCCAAAATAGTAACACTAATTTTATCGCCTAAACGTTCGTCGTATCCGTTACCCCAAATAATATCTGCTTCCTGTCCTGCTTTTTCCTGCAAGGTTTCTATTATCTCCCCAATTTCACCAATACGTATTTCTTCGCTACCCGAGATTATATTCAGCAAAATATTTTTTGTTCCATATATATCATTACTATCAAGTAATGGCGACTCAAGTGCTGCCTGAACAGCATCCATTGCACGTCCTTCGCCGGTGGCAAAGCCGGTTCCCATGATAAATACCTCGCTTTTTTGCATTACTGTTTCAACATCGGTATAATCGATGTTTACATTTCCGTGAACCGTAATAATTTCGGCTACACCTTTAACGGCAGTTGCAACAATATTATCGGCCATTTTAAATGCCTGGCTTGCGGGCAAATCGCCATAAATATGGTGCAATCTGTCGTTGCTAATTACGAGCATACTGTCAACATATTCGGCCATTTTATCGATACCTTCCTGGGCCTGATTTCGGCGTTTGTTCCCTTCGGCCGGAGAAGGTATAGTAACCACGGCAATGGTTAAAATATTAAGTTCGCGTGCCAGGCTGGCAATTACAGGAGCTGCGCCTGTTCCGGTACCTCCCCCCATTCCGGCGGCTATAAACAACATTTTTGTGTTGTCTTGAAGAACCTGTTTCAGGTCTTCGTAATTTTCGCGTGCCGCTTCGGCTCCCTTTTCAGGCTTGTTGCCTGCGCCCCGGCCTTCGGTTAAGGTTGTTCCCAGTTGAATTTTAACAGGAACCGGGCTGTTATCCAAAGCTTGCGAATCGGTGTTGCAAATAATATAGTCAACTCCTTTTATTCCTTCTTCGAACATGTGATTGACCGCATTGCAACCACCACCGCCAACGCCAATTACTTTAATAATTGATGATGCTGCCTTTGGAAATTGAAAATTTGCTAATTCTTCGGTCATATCTTTTTGTTTTAATTTAATTCAAGATCTTCGTTATCATCGCCAAAAAAGTTTATTGCACTTTGCAGCGCACCTTTCACATTGGTCATTAAACCACGGCCAGGTTTGCTTTGCTTAGGTTCGGGTAAAATTCGTTCTTCTGCTACATTTTTTGTTAACGAAAGTTTTAATGCGCCCAAAGCGGTTAACAATTCCGGGTTTTTCACTTCATCGCGACGGTTTACGGGTAAAATTACCGGGTGGGCTTTGCGTGCATCCAGCCCGGTGTGAAACTTCACCAGGGTAATAATGTGTCCGAGATTTGAGGTTCCTCCAGCCAGTACAACTCCGGTTCCCAAACGATCCTCAACACCCGACTTCTCAATTTCTGTCACCACACAATCAACAATCTCTTCCAGCCGGGCCTGAATAATATAAGCCAGGCTACGAATGGTAATTTCTTTGGGTTCCCACCCATTATTTTTTGCAATGGTTACGGTGTCTTCCGATTTTATCTGATCGCCCAATGCCTGCCCATAACGCACTTTTAGGAGTTCGGCCTTTTCCATAAAAGTGGAGCAGCCGGCTTTTAGGTCGTTGGTAATTACTGCGCCGGCAAATGGGATAACTGCCGTATGAATCAGAGCATTATCGTAATAAATAGCCAGATTGGTTGTTCCTGCGCCAATATCGAGAACAACTGCCCCCATTTCTTTCTCGGGTTTTGATAAAGCTGCCTCAGCCAAGGCCAACGAAGAATGGTAAACTTCGCCAAGCTGCACACCAACACTTTCGAGTACCCGGTTCAGAATCTGGTAATCGCGATCGGGCATAATAACCAGTTTGTATCGCGCTTCAATTTTTCTACCTGTGGCTCCAACAGGTTTTAATTCCTCAATTTCATCATCAATAATAAACGATGTTGGAATAACTTTTATAATGCGGTAATCACCCTTTATCTTCAGGCTTTTAGCTTCGTTGTACAGTTCATCAATATCCAGGTTGGTAACTACACCTCCATCCCCGGTAAAACGCGTTGCCTTGTAATCGATGGTGTGCATATGTTTTCCGGCGCAAGCAATATCCACAACGTCTATTTCTTCCTCCAGCTGCTGGTCGAGTTGTTCGAGCACAGCTGTGAGCGCCTCGGTTGCATCGGCCAGATTAAATATCAAGCCTCTTTTTATTCCTGCAGAAGGAACCTGTGCAACCGCAAGGATTTCCATTTTTCCTTCGGCGGTTGCAACACCTGCCATGGCTACCATTTTTGCGGTGCCAATATCGACAACAACTGAAAGGTTTGTTTTTGAAGCCATAATTACCGTCTTTTTGCTATTACCTGATCTTTATATTTTAAACTAACTGATTTATACTTGTTCCAATTATCGTTTGCAAGAATTTGCTTATAAAAGGCTTTCATATTTCGCAGTTTTTGCGGATAATTTTCCAATGTCCCAAACTCAATAAAATGATCGCCAACCAAGGGAATAAGCACTACATCTCCATTTTTTTGCACATGAATCTGTTCTATTTGCGCTTCCCAGAAACTATCATTCTCTATACTTAAAACACAAGGCAACAATTGCTTGCGTGCATACTCTTCGTTTATATTTCCGGTAGCGACCAACACATTTGCCGCGTAATTTATTGACACCGGTATTTTACCGCCATATTTATCAAGGTAGTAGTTATTGTTTCCTGCAAAAATGCGAACAACGGGTTTGCGGTGTTTTACGTTTATAGCCAGCGCACCCTTAAACGAAGCACTGTCAGTACGAGTTACCACCTTAAACACCTCTGCATCCAAAATCGCCTCGTGCTTTTTCACTGTATTTTCAAGAAGTTCGGCATCAATGGCATCAAAATCTTTTCCAATAATATCTTTATCAATCGCTGTAACCAATGCGATTAATTCGGTACGATCTACTTTTATTACCTCATCTGCCTCGTAATTAATTTCGATGGTACTGCAAACGGCATTCTTATACTCTAACGAAGTAAAAGCCAGTGTTACCAACAAAAAAGCCAGTAAAACTGCCAGACCACCTATTTTTGCAAACTTTTTAAACATGACCTAATTTTTCCATCAGTTCAGTTATATCATCAACCATGCGGTCAATATCTCCTGCTCCCATCGTAAGAACAACCTCATTTCTGTCGGTTTTTAATATTTTCAATACTTCTTCGCGTTCGGCCAGAATTTTATTTTCTATTTTCATTTGCTTGAAGATAATAGCCGACGACACTCCGGGCATTGGCTCTTCTCTGGCCGGATAAAGCGGAATAAGGATGGCCTTATCGAGCAAATCCAGACTTTCGGCAAATTCAGTAGCAAAATCTTTGGTTCGCGAGTACAAATGAGGCTGAAACACACCTGTTAACTTTTTCCCGGGGAACAGTGCCTTCACCGAATTGATAAAAGCTTTCAACTCCTCGGGGTGGTGCGCATAGTCATCAATATATATTTTCTTTTCCGAGCGGTGTCGAATATCAAACCTTCGTGCTACCCCCTCGTAATCTTCAATTCCTGATTTTATTGCATTAGCAGACGCCCCGGCCAGCCATGCCAAAGCACAAGCCCCAACCGTATTTTCAACATTTACCAGCCCCGGATAATTCATTTTACAATTGGCGATTATCCCGCCGGGTGTTTTTAAATCGAAAACGTAAAATCCGGTTTTTTCATTTAAACGAAGATTGCAAGTGGCAAAATCGGTTTTTCCTTTTAAGGAATAGGAATAAACCCGGGCCTGCGTTTTTGTTGTATCAAGTTCAATTCCCTCTTTAACCACCAATTTCCCATCGGGCTGAATTTGAGATATAAATTTCTCGAACGACTCCACTATCTTTTCCTTCGCTCCATAAATATCCAAATGGTCGGCATCAACCGATGTTACCAATGCCAGCTGTGGTTTTAAATGCAGAAACGACCGATCAAACTCATCAGCTTCAGCCACAATCCAGGGCGAATCGTTTTTGGGCAAAACAAGGTTACTTCTGAAGTTTTTAGAGATTCCGCCTAGAAATGCGCCACAACCCAATTCTGTTTTATCCAGAATATTAGCAACAATTGTGCTTGTGGTGGTTTTTCCGTGTGTGCCGGCAACGCCAACACCCTGCTTTTCGTTGCAAATCATACCTAAAACTTTGGCTCTTTTAAACAGGCCAATTGGCTGGCTTTGAAACCAGTTTAATTCCTTATGTTCGTCGGGCAAAGCAGGGGTATAAACAGCAATGGTTTCAGACGGATTCCATTTTGATGGGATATTTCGGATATCATCATCAAAGTGAATATCAATTCCCTCTTTCTGCAAAGCATCGGTTAATGCTGTAGGCGTGCGGTCGTAACCGGCCACATTTCGCCCCGAGAATTTAAAATACCGTGCAAGCGCACTCATCCCAATTCCTCCTATTCCGAGGAAATACACATTCTTTATTTTCTGAATGTTTTCCATCCTTTATCTCACTAATTTCTCTATTTCATCAACAATTTTCACCGTAGCATCGGGTTTGGCCAGTTCTTTACTTTTGCCCGCCAATGTTGCACAGCGGTCTTTATCAGCCACCACCTCAAATGCCAATGGGAATAATTTTTCATCAATCTCATCGTCGCGCACCATTAATGCAGCTTGCTTATCTACCAAAGCCATTGCATTTTTTGTTTGATGGTCTTCTGATACGTTTGGCGATGGCACCAAAATAGAGGCTTTACCTACCAAACAAAGTTCTGAAATGGTTCCGGCACCGGCACGCGATATTACCAGGTTAGCCACCTCGTAGGCCAAATCCATGCGCGTAATAAACTTATGAATATGAAGGTTGCCCGTTTTTTTTCCGTTCAGCTCTTCCTGAATATTTTTAAAATAATAGGCTCCTGTTTGCCAGATTACCTGCACACCGGAAGCCGCAATCAATTCAATATTTTTTAAAACCGCCTGGTTTACCGAGCGGGCACCAAGGCTTCCGCCCACAATCAAAACCACTTTGTCGGTTTCTGTTAGGTTAAAGAACTCCAGTGCTGTTTTTCTGTCTTGTTTTTCAGTAAGGTTTTTACGAACCGGATTACCGGTCAGAATAATCTTATCAGCCGGAAAAAAGCGCTCCATGTTATCGTAGGCAACGCAAATGCAGTTGGCTTTTTTACTTAAAAGTTTATTGGTTATTCCGGCATACGAATTTTGTTCCTGAATAAGGCTTGGCACCTTATTTTTAGCAGCTGCCCGTAGCAAAGGACCACTGGCATAACCGCCCACGCCAATAGCTACCTGCGGATTAAAATCGGCGACAATTTTTTTGGCCAGCCTGGCACTTTGCCGCAGTTTTTTAAAAAAAGTAATAAGCTTAAGGCTTGGTTTCCGCGGAAACCCCATAACCGGCAAACCAATAATTTTGTATCCTGCTGCAGGCACGCGCTCCATTTCCATTCGGTCTTCGGCTCCAACAAACAAAATATCCACATCGGGATTGCGCATTTTTATTTCGTTGGCAATTGCCAAAGCCGGAAAGATATGTCCTCCGGTGCCTCCTCCGCTTACAATTACCTTATTTATTTTTTTATTCATGTTTTGTTTTATTCATACCTACCTATCGAGCCAATTTCATATCGTTTAATCGTTGGCGCTTTCATTTTCAATTTCATAATCTTCGTCTGGTGCCTTTATCATAATTGGCTGTTCTGTTACTTCTTTATCTTGCTGATTTTGATGGCTAACACTTAATATGAGACCAAAAGCCAGCGAGGTAAACAACAAGGATGTTCCGCCCAGACTTATCCATGGCAATGGTTGCCCGGTTACCGGTAAAGCACCGCTTGAAACACCAATGTTTATCATAGCCTGAAAGACGAGCACCAGCGTTAAGCCGATAACCAAAAATGCCGGAAATGTTCGGGTTGCCCGCCGCACAATTACAACGCCACGGAAGAAAAATATAAGGAATAACATGATAACGGCAATACCGCCCAGCAAGCCATATTCTTCAACAATAATTGCAAAAATAAAATCGTTATAGGCCGCGGCCATATAGTTGCTCACATCCGAATGTCCGGGGCCTTTTCCAAAAATTCCTCCGGTGTAAATGGCCAGTTTGGCGTAATCGGCCTGGGTTATGCCTTTTTCCGAGTTTGGGTCGCCATGAATAAATCGCTCAATACGGCCTTTCATGGTTTGTACTCGCCCGAAACCAGAAGGCAGCATTTCTGCCGTAATGTATATTACTACTACCAGTGCAATACCTGCCCCCACAACCGAAAACAGATATTTCAGGGGTATTCGGCCGCAAAACATCATGGTCATTATTGTAGCAAACAGCAATGCCGAGGTCGAGAAATCGGATATAAAAATAAGACCGCAAACAATACCGGTATAAAAAATTATCTTCTTAAATGCTTCCCACAAATCGCCTTTTGTTTTTTGCCGTTTTCCAAGAATTTTTGCCGAAAACAGAATCAACGCTATTTTGGCCATTTCGGCCGGTTGGAAAGTTACTCCCCAGAAGTTGAGTGTTCGTCCGCTGGTAGAAACAAACTGCGTTCCGCGCATGAGCACCGAAAAAAGCAAAAAAGCAATACTTGCCAGCAAGGCCCACCAGGCGAGTTTCGAATACAGCTTTATGGGCAATACATTTACCATTACCAATATAACGGCAATGCCGGCACTTAAAAAACCAACCTGGCGAAACAGGTATTTTAAAGTGTTTCCCGAGGCCACACGATAAGCCAATGCACCGGTTGAACTGTACACAATTAGCAGCGACAACACTGACAAGAGCATCAGCACCATCCAAAGTACACGATCGCCTTTAAATAATTTCAGAATGGAATGTTGCATTACAAATTCCTTACTTCTTTTTTAAATTGATTTCCTCTGTCTTCGTAA
>ENA-ORCQ01000059-ORCQ01000059.1-marine-metagenome-genome-assembly--contig:-NODE-59-length-109313-cov-4.363406_pt1 | contig 109313 bp, 82 predicted proteins | sample MGYA00237780_ERZ508510 | MGnify/ENA primary metagenome ERZ508510 (study PRJEB26181, sample SAMN06268981) | marine metagenome | isolation source: Tt an E2 anaerobic enrichment on eucalyptus from sediment...
AAGAAACAGTTGAAGAACTTATTCAAGAATTTGGCACAGATACTAAAAGCTGGGAATGGGGTAAACTTCACACCTTTACAATTCAACATCCACTGGGTGTTGTCGATATTCTGAACAGGGCATTTAAGCTAAACAAAGGCCCTTTCGAAATGCCGGGAAGTTATCATACAGTTAGTCCGTTTTCGTACTCCTACAATAATTTGTACCATGTTGTCCATGGTGCTTCTCAGCGAAATATATTTGATGTTCAAAACTGGGATGCATCAGAAACAGTTATACCTACGGGAAATAGCGGGATACCGGCCAGTGATTTCTATCTCGATCAAACAGAATTATACATCAATTACAAATACCATCCTGATCCCTTCACCAAAAATGAAGTCGAAAAAGCAGCAAAGTTCAGTATGAAACTATTACCAAAAACTGAGGCAAAATAATAATTAGTGAAGATTAAAAAGAATCCTTAAAGTATTTTACAGTTTTTACCTTTAGCTCCATTGTGGCATATTCATCGCAAACAATTATTCCGTTAGCATGGTTTTGTAAAGCTGAGACTGTCCACATATGATTAATCCCTTCTTCAACAACTTTTTGCAACGCACGGGCTTTGCCATATCCATTAACAATGATTACAACTTCTTTTGCATCCAGCACAGTTTGTACACCAACAGTTAGAGCTTGCTTTGGAACTTTGTTAAGATCATCATCAAAAAATCGTGAGTTGGCAACAATGGTATCGTAATTCAGATTAACCAGCCTGGTTCTGGAACTTAATGAGGATCCAGGAACATTAAATGCTAAATGTCCGTCGGCTCCCATTCCTCCTAAAAATAAATCAATTCCACTGTATGAGTTAATTCTATCTTCAAAATCAGAACATTCTTTTTCCAGATTTTTTGCATTGCCATTAAGAATATGAACATTCTCACTTTCTATATCAATATGATTAAAAAATACGGTATCCATATAGCTATGATAACTTTCCGGATGGTCTTTGGGAATTCCTACGTATTCATCCATATTAAAAGTAACCACATTTTTAAAAGATACTTTACCATTTTTGTATGCCTCAATGAGCCTTTTATAAGCTCCTAATGGAGAAGATCCGGTAGGTAATCCCAATACAAAAGGATTCTCTTTTGTTGGATGAGCATCATTGATTTTTTTTACAATATATGCTGCAGTCCAGCTACTGATTTCACTGTATGTTTTGCGTATTACTAGTTTCATTTGTTTTATCTAAAATTATAATATACCATTTACTGATTTTTCGAGTTTAAATGCTTCTTCAAGAAATTCTGCAACATTTAAATCCCTGTGGAAAACCATTCCATGCGTTGCTCTTAACAGGGGTGATTCATTTTGATAGAAAAAATCTTTACCCAGTAAAAGCTGAATTTGTTTATGTTGATCGTACCATACTTTTTGTGTTAATTCGCTGAATTTTCCATCGAGCTGATAACTTGGGAACGATGCATTTACCTGGGTTACATAACATTCTGAGAAAGATTTTTCCAATGTAGCCAGTGAGTTTAACGAAACCGGAACAATCACTTCAACATCCCAGGGATTGTATTTAAACCAAACATTTCTGTATCCGACAATTCTTAGTTTACTTAAATCTTCTTCTTTGCTCCATGCCTCAACAGCCCTTGCAATGGCCTGAAGGACCTTATAGTGGGTATCGGGTCCACTACCCTGGGGATCCATTGCCAAACTAATTACTGTGGGTCTATATTTTCTGAAATCCTCAAGAATTGGTAAAACGTCACCATCAAAATCTGGTTGCCCCGATGACGAGCTCCCCTGATAAAAACTTAATCTTTTGTGATGAACATTTTTAATCAGAATACCATAATGCGCCCATACCAGTTCTTCTTCGAATTCCCTTATCATACCTTTTAACCGTTGGATTTTTGGAGGATTTTTACCCCCATCGTAACTGTTGTTGAGCGATGCAATTATTTCATATATCGCATCTCGCAAAGCGTCTTTCGATTTAACATTCCAGATTGACACAATGGCACGAATTGCCCGATGACAAACTCCACGACGTTTCTCTTCATCGTTTTGTGCTGCAATATTGTCGAGGTAATGATAAATATCTTTATCCCACTTATATTGAAACCCATCCTTGAAAAAGTCAGCGTAATTAATCATTTCTATTTTACCCAGATACATCAATTCTTTGGTTTCGTTTAGCAATTGCAGAAGAAAGCGATTGGTTACTGCAGTAAAACCAGATGTTAATACGGAAAAATGCAATTCGTTGCTGGCATCCCTTGATTGCCGATTTGTTGATGGCATTATTCCAAGCATAATATCATCGTGATGTGGCCCTGTATGATAATAAGTCTGGTTCACCTCTTTTTGCATTCCTTTTTGAAGTTTTGCCAATACCGAATCAATTACTGATTGAACTGTATCTTCATTCAGATTTGGAATTAAACTGCAGTATTTGTCAGCTTTTAAATCATCTAATTCCAGTTTTGGCCCAAACTTGTTTATTTTCTTGCATAATTCAATTACAGCTCTTTCAGTTTTTTGATGAGTCCACGGGCCTTTATTATAAAAATTATCAATGCTGTCTTCCAGTTTTACAGCTGCTCCATCCGTTAAATAAAATCTGCTATTCTCAAGATTTTGTAATGAAGTTGCAGGTGCTTTAACATTAGGTTCACTTTCAAGTGCTGTTTTTATTGTATCTGCAATGGCTTCCCCTGCAGCATAAACAATTGCCTTCGCATTTTCATTATAATTTATAGTTCCTAACCCAATAGTTATTACTAAACGGTTTCTGGAGACTTCTATTCCACCTAAATCCGTTGCAAGCACGGCCTGAGTTTCAAAATTTGTTTGCGTTAAACGGCTGCTTGAAAAATGATCAGTCCCCTGGGTATTAAATGCAATATGTCCGTCAGGACCTATACCACCAAGAAAAAAACCTATTCCTCCTTTTTCCCTGATTTTATTTTCATAGCTGGTACACCAGTTGTCAATCAAAAAAATCGATTCTTGTTGAATTTTTTCCTGTTCTGTTTTTGCTTCACGATACCGTAAGGTTAAATCAATGTTGTAATCCGGGAAAACTTCCAAATAATCTCTGTCATCTGCCAGGGGTATGTCTTCGGTTTTAATTAGTAAGGATTTTTCCTGATTCATTCCAAAACCGTCAACGTAATTTTTTTTTGCATAATTGTATAAACTGTTGTGCTGTTCAGAATCTATAGGATAAAATGCACCCATTTGTACAAATTGCAAATTTTTAAATTCAGGCTTTCTGATATCTTTAAGGTTGTATTTTTCCAAAATATTTTTACCTGTTTTGTTTTCCCAATTATCAAGAATTGAATGTGTATTTTGGATAAAGTACTGAGCCGATTTTCCTGTTGGCAAGCTCACCACACCATTTGGATTTTCTGATACCCATTCAATAAAACTCAACGCTGAAAGCAGCCCCAGTTGAGGAAAACTCTCTACAGTTATGTAGGGTATTCTGGTTATAATATTACTGTTTTTTGCATTTTCAAAAAATGCACGTTCAACATTTGTGAAATTATTTTTCATATCTGTTATTTTAACAAAGCCATTTTTTCCAGTGCATATGCTGCAATTCCTACAGGTCCTGCATTTGCACCTAGCTCTGAGAATTTTATATCTGTATTATTACTTATATCATGATTGCAATAAGTATTTATTGCCTGCTGAATGGGTGCTAAAATAAACTGACCAGCTTCTGCAACACGGCCACCAATAATTACCAATTCAGGATTAAAAATCTGAATAAGATACGCTATTCCTCTTCCCAGCCATTGTCCGGATTCTGTAAAAACTGAAATTGCAAACTGGTCTCCCAGATTAGCTGCCTGCAACACAATAGATATATCAATTTTATCCATGTTGTTTTTTACAAGCTGAGAAATTAAAGATGGTTTACCCTCTGTTATTCCTTCTTTTGCCAACCTGGAAATTGCAACTGCAGAAACCATAGTTTCCAAACAACCTTGTTTACCACAAAAACACAAAGGTCCGTTATCTACAATTGGCAGATGTCCAAACTCACCAGAAAATCCGGATTTTCCTGAATACAATTTTCCGTTAACTATAATACCTAAACCAAGCCCCCAGTCAACCTGAAGTAATAAAACATTTTTCTTTCCTTTCGCTAATCCGAAATGTTGTTCAGCAAAAGCCCTGATTTTTGCATCATGGTTAAAGAAAACGGGAATACCAAAAATACTTTTCAGCTTTTTAAATAAATTATCAATATCAGGGAAATAAGTTTTATTAATGCCCCGCTTTAAATCTATTAACCCCGGAAGTTCAATTCCGGCAACAAGTATTTTTTCAAATGGAATATTACTCTCTTTTACAACCTTCTCCAATCCTTCATTAACCTTGTTAAAAATGGTAATATCTGATTGCATTTTAATTGGGAAATAGTGAGGCCCACTGGTAATTTCTCCGTTGCTGTTAAATATTGAAATAATGGTTCTTTTTATATTAATCGTTATTCCAACAACATAAAAACCATTTGTAAGTAATCCGTAAATGAGTGGCCGTCTTCCTCCACTTGAATCACCTACACCCAACTCCTCAATTAAACCATCCTTAATTAGTTCAGTTAAAAGCTTATTAATCTTTGGAGTACTTAAATTTATTCGTTTCGAAAGCTCTGAGTTTGACAAAGCACCGTTAAAATAGATGGACCTTAAAATCAATTTTTTATGTGCTATATTTTTAGATTCTACAGCTAAACTTTGGCCACCTGAATTTTTAAATAGTTTATCCATAATTTGCGAAGGCAAGTTCGTAATAAAATAAATATCTCGCAACCTACTTTTTAATTTTTTTAATAAGTTATAATTATTTAACTTTTTGTTTAAAAATGAGTTCAATTCGGTTGTGGGAAAGATGCTGAAATCCAATAAATAGTCAGATATTTATACCATCAAAACAGACAAAAACAATAGTTTATGTTACGATTAAAATTTGCAGGAATTCTGATTTTAGTTTTTCTATTTTCACAATCTGAAGCTCAAAGACATGTTATAAAAATTCCTGACATTCCAGGCTATAAAACTTTAAAGGGCGATTTTCATATGCACACAGTTTTTTCTGACGGGACAGTTTGGCCAACAGTACGTGTTCAGGAGGCATGGGAAGAAGGTTTGGATGTTATTTCAATAACCGAGCATATTGAATACAGGCCGCATTCATCAGATATGAATGCTGATCATAACAGGGCTTATGAAATTGCAGAACCACTTGCAAATAAACTTGACCTTATTTTAGTCAGAGGTGCGGAAATTACACGAAGTATGCCACCCGGACATTTAAATGCTCTTTTTATTAAAAATGCCAATCTTCTTGAACTTGAGGATGTTAATGATGCTTTACAGGAAGCACGTGCCCAGGGTGCTTTTTTAATGTGGAATCACCCCGGTTGGAAAGCCCAGCAACCCGATACGACACTTTGGTGGGATGAACATTCGGAATTGCTGAAAAAGGACCTGTTACATGGGATTGAGGTCTACAATGAAGAATTTACACCGGAAGCTTTATTATGGGCAAACGAAAAAAAACTGACAATGTTTGGTAACTCTGATATACATGGTCCGGCAAACTATGGAGATGGACACAGACCCATGACATTGATTTTCTCAAAAAGCAGAACGCTTGGTGGAATTAAGGAAGCTTTATTCAGTAAGAGAACTGCAGTGTATTTTGACAATATAATCGTTGGAAATGCGTCATTTTTAAATCCATTGTTTTTTGCTTCTTTACAAATTGATAAAAAACCCGTCAATTTAAAAAACGAAGAAAGTAAAATTATTTATATAGAAAATACTTCAGATTTAGACTATCAATTAGAGCTCGCTCAACCCGGAGTTGGATTTGATGCACCTGAAAATTTAAATTTGAAAAGCGGGCAAATAACAGCCGTTGAACTTACAGGTAATTCAATTGAAGTAGGACAAATGCAAAATTTGAAAATCTACTACGAGGTAAAAAATCTTAAATTAAGCAATACAGACAATCTTGTTGTTACTATTACACTGCAGAATATTTAACAAATTAAGCTGACAATTTTCACAGTGTAGAGAGACTCAGGAAATCAGATGCATGCAAAAAAGCAAAAAGATAAAGAATGAAGTATCATTGAGAGAATATACACTTACGGGCAATTTTGAAATTTCTCCTGATGTTCATGTAATCTCATTTGTCAGAGATTTTGAATTTCAGCCAGGACAAGTTGTAAAAATAGCTTTAAACAATGAAGTAGCCCCACGAATTTATAGTATTTGCAGTGGAAACAAGGAAGAGGAAATTCATATTCTGTTTAATATTAAAGACGATGGATATCTGACCCCTAAATTGGCAACAATGATTCCGGGTGAACAAATTTTGGTTTCAGAACCATATGGCACCTTTATTGGTTCCAAAAAAGAGGCATGGTATATTGCAACCGGAACCGGAGTTGCACCCTTCTACAGCATGATAAAGTCCGGCGTTACGGATAATAAAAAACTTATCCATGGTGTTCGGTTTTTAAATCAGTTCTATTTTGAAGATGACCTTGAAGAAAAGCTTACTGAGAATTATATCAGATGTTGTTCAAAAGAATCTTCTTGCCATACTTTTCCGGGAAGAGTAACTGATTATTTAAACAGCTTGCCAAATTTACCTGATGTTAGCTATTATCTTTGCGGACAGGCTTTAATGGTTGTAGAAGTTCGCGATTTACTTATCAGCAAAGGAGTGAAGTTTGATAAAATCTTATCCGAAATTTATTTTTAAGTATCAAATATCGTAAATTCCCAATTCTTAATTAAATATTATTAAAATCCAAAAATCTACACAATGAAAAAAACATTAATTCTATTTTCAGCTATTCTGATTTCGTTTGTAAATGTTGTTCAGTCACAATCTGTTGATGACATACTTGAAAAACATTTTAAAGCTGTTGGACAGGAAAAACTGGTATCGATAAATTCTTTCTATATAAAAGCCAAGGTTAGTCAAATGGGCATGGAAATGCCTATGGAAATGAAAATTCAAAAACCTGATAAATTTATAGTTACGATTGATGTTCAGGGCCAAAAAATGATTCAGGCCTTCGATGGTGAAAAAGGATGGATGATAATTCCAATGATGAGCCCTGATCCACAGGCTTTGGAGGGAGATAATCTAAAACAAGCAAAAGAACAGGTAAATATGGAAGGTGAACTTTATAAATACAAGGAAAAAGGTAGTTCAGCTGATTTGAGAGGAAAAGTAAATATTGAAGGAAAAGATTATTACAGAATTAAGCTTACGACCAAGGATGGAAATCTAAAAGATTATTTTATTGATGCAGAATCATATCTGGTTTCACGTGTTAAAACAAAAGTTTCTCAACAGGGACAAACAGTTGATATAGAACAAATAATGAGTGACCACACAACAATTGAAGGGATAACTATGGCAAAAAAAATTGAAATAAACTCACCAATGCCATCTACAATTATAATGGAAGAGATAAAATTTAATGAAAAATATGATGATTCGATTTTTAAACAAAAGACAGAATAACAAACTCTAACACAGCTGATAATCAGGGGCGGGATACCGCTCCTTTTTTGTATAACTGAGACAGATTGAATTACCTGTTTTTCATTTCATCTCTGAAAGAAGTTCTTACACAGCGAAAGCCAATAAAAGATTTTGCAGTATCCTGGTATTCAAAACTTCTGGTACCAGATCTGATAAAATATGAAATGTCTTTCCAGGAACCACCACGAATAACTTTTCTTTTCATTACGGGAGGGTCATCTGTTTTCGCATCATAATGCAACTCAGGATTAATATCATCAGTAAATTCATAACCTGCCTCAAAAAAAGCTGTACTTGTCCATTCTGCGACATTACCCGCCATATCATACAAACCAAACAGATTTGGGTCAAACTCTCCGGTGCGCATGGTTGTGGTTGTCGTTGGACTATCTGCTACATAGTTTCCCCGCAGGGGCTTAAAATTGGCAATAAAACAACCCTGATCATTTCTGGTATAATAACTACCCCATGGATACAGACCATTCTGCAGACCACCTCTTGCTGCTCTTTCCCATTCACTCTCGGTAGGAAGCCTAAAATCGTGTGCCGGTGTTTCACTTGATTTCCCGGCATTTACTTCCTGCAAATTTGTTCTCCAGTTACAAAATGCATTGGCTTGTTTCCAACTAATTCCAACAACCGGATAATCATCAAAAGCCACATGTGAAAAATATTTTAAAGTCATGGGCTCGTTATAACTATAGGTAAAATCACGTATCCAGCATAAAGTATCAGGATAAACAGGAACTGATTCCCGTCTTAAAAATGCACTTCTGTTTGCAATCGGGATTACTTCCCCATCACTGTTTGTAACCGTTCCATCGTATTGCTGAGTTTCAAAATTATAGCTGTTACTGCGGCGGGCTGCCTGCTTGTAATCTACCCAATAGTATTCGTATATCAGTTTTCTTGAATCCACTTCGCGATAAAATGCATGTCGTTCATTTTCCGGAATATATAAATCTTCCAACGCAATTTTAAAATCAGGATCATTCCATTCAATTTTTTCCCGCCAGTTGAGAACAGGATTTTCGAGTGGCACACCAAACTCATCTTCTGTAATTACATAATCAGTATATGTTTCTCCAAGTAATTTTCTGGCTATGGAATCACGCACCCAAAAAACAAACTGGCGGTATTCGTTATTTGTTATTTCCGTGTCATCCATCCAAAATGCTTCAACAGTTACTGTTTTGGTTTTAGTAATTGTATTTACTTCATCATCGGATGGCCCCATATTATATGAACCACGTTTAATATATGCCATTCCATATGGAGTTGGTTCAAACCATTGAGCTTTTTTATCATTGCTTCGACTAAGCATATAATTGTCGGGCTTTTGACAAGAACTCAAAAGCAACCCAAAGGCAACAACTATATAAATAATTGCTTTTTTCATTCGAAACAATTCATTTTGATTACTACCATTAAGCCGGACTCCACCTTCAAAAAAAAACCTTATGACATCATAAGGTTAAATTTATATTTACAGATTAATACTCCCAAAGATCCTGTTCGTAATTGAAAATTCTTTCTTCAATACGTTTAGATTCAAGCATAGCATTTTTACCGGTTAAGTAGGCATTGATACCACGGTTATTAAACACATTTTCCTCTGCGACGATATAGCTGTTAAAAACTCGTTTAATGAACAAATCATCGAAAGACATTTGTTGTGCTGTATTGTATGGATTTAATACCAGATTGGTCGATAACAATGGTCTTGCTTCAGGATAGTATACCCAAAATAGTTTTTGTCGCTGTACATTTTCCGGAGCATCGCCAGGACGGACAAATTCGCGAATTGGGCAAATACCGATAATTCTAACATTCAGTGTTGATGTTTGCTTATCGAAATACCATTCCTCTTTTATCATGTATTGTTTAATATCATTAGGCCTGATTTCACCCTGAATGGTAATTTGCTCACGCTCACCGGTATCAAAGTTTATTCTTTCTTCAGTAGTGGCCTCTGCTCCAAATGCAGCTTTTACCTGCTCATAAGACATTGGTACTTTAAAGTCATCATCCAAACTTGCATCATAAGGAGTCAATTGTCCATTTTCTATACCGCTAAGAAGCAATGCGATAAGGTTCATTCTTCCATCTATTTCGACGGTTGGATAATACAACGGTAAATTTACTTTTTCACGTAAATCAATAATTCTCCAAAGCTTTTGTGACCAAAACACATCAGCCTCACGAACCGATGTAAGTGGCATCGGCTTTTTCTGGATTATATCGGTACGTTTAAATGCTCCATTTACTATTTGAGCCTGAGATTGTTTCACTGAAACAGTGAATACAAAAACTATAACTCCCAAGTATGCAAATAACTTTCTCATAATTAACGAACTTTGAATGAAATCGGGTCTAGATTCCTGGTACTACCATCATCTCCCACAGCTTTAATATTACTTATATAAACAATACTTTGAGGTTGAACATTTTTTAACTGGGTTAATTGTTCAGGTGTAAAACGATTTGAATTTGAGGTTTTAATATTTGTATAACCTCCATCAGTTGTTTGAATCTCAAAGCTTGTAACTTTATATTTAAAGTTAAAATCGAAATCTACCAATGTTGCCATAACACCCTGCTCAACCATTAATCTTTCTTTTCTTATGTCTCCCCCTGATAAACCTGCAACTTGCGCAACCGGATCCGGAACTTTTTTAACCCTCCAGTCAGTGGATCCTACAAGTTTTCTTGATCCGTTGATATTAGCATAAACACTTACTTTTGTTTTTCTTCCCTGCTCATCCAAATCTGTTGGACGAATAACAAAGGCATCGCCCGATTTTACAACCCTGCCATTGGTCATTTCAACCACAAGGTCTTCTTTTGGAATTCCGCTGGCAATATCAAATGGATTATCAAGACCTTTATAAAATACATTCATCCTTGTTGCTGACATGGTAATACCTGGTTTTGTAACCTGATATTCCTGCTCAAACGGATAATCTTTAAAAATTCCATCCGGAGTTTTGTATTTAATTAATCCACTCCATTTGAATACACCGGCTTCGCTTGTATTTACCTGATATCTGGCTTTTCCATCAGAAACTTCAACTGCCCTGCCATTTATAAAAATCTGGGGCTGTTGTGTTGTATCTTCAGCAGCAAGGAATACTTCTGCCTCATACGATTCTCCCTGAAAAACAATGTTTGAATTTGCAATTACTCTGGCACCCAGTTTATTAAACTTAAATGATCCTGCATCAATTTGCGCATACAGGTAATTAATAACATTTGCTTCGGCATTTCTAACATCAATCAGCATTTTAGAAAGCACCGTCAAAATTGCCGCCATTGGAGTATTTTCGAAGTGCATTGACTCCCAGGTTTTTCTTTCGACTTTACTACCACCTGAAGGATCAACTATTTCCAAAGTTTTTCTTACTGATTCTTTTAGTTCTTCCTCATCTTCATCTATTAACGAAACCAAATCTTCGCGATATTTTTCTACTCTTGTTCTTAACTCAGTTGCATTCTTTTGTGTGATCATAAATTCGGATGTTCCGTTTAGATCATCCTCCTTTTCAACCTGCAATGTATCACCACTTAAAGTTACTATATTAAATGCTTCAGGGTCGTAGGGATTATCTGGTCCAACCAGCTTACTGCCTGAATATTTAACAAGTTCTTCTTTCATTGTGGAAATATATTCAGTTATTTCCTTAGTAATGCTGCGAGCTTCATCTGCCTTATCTTTCCACTCCTGTACTTTTGCCGGATTTTCGAGATAAGCCTGTTCAAATGAGGAATAGATCTGCTGGTTCTTCATTTTGGCTGCATCAAGCGTATGAATCAAACTCGAATCAATTAACCTGAATGCCTCAAGAACTTCAGCTGCTACATTTAATGCCAACATTGCTGTCAGCACAATGTACATCATATTTATCATTTTTTGCCGCGGGGTTTCCGGGCAATTCTTTGCACCCATAATCTTGTTCTAAAGTTTCTTACTTTTTATAACTCATTGCTCCCAACATGTTACCATAGATGGTATTCAACGATTCAAGATTTTTATTTAGCAGCTCAGCATTTTCTTTATATTTCTTCAACTCTTCTACTGAAGCAACAAGAATATTGTTCATGGCTGCCAAATCCTGATTAAAACTTAGGCTCGCCTTTAATTGCTCTTCAGTTCCTTTAAGCTGGGATTCAAAACTTGAATTTAGCGCGTCCAGATTGGTATTAAGCTTTTGCAAATTAGCAGAATATTGCTTTGAATTATTAGTTATACTATTAATTTCAGTCTCCACGGTTTGACCGGCATTGCTGTAACTGTCAGACAGTTTTTTACTGGTTTCAGCAATTACGGCAGAAAACTGCTCACTACTTTTATTCATGGTTTCAATCGCCTGCACTCCTGAATCAGAAATTTTCTGTGCAGTTGAAGAATATGAATTGATAAGTGTTCCCAACGATTGGTTGAGACTTGCATTTGCTTTATTATTTATTTCAGCCAAATTATTCATCGACTCCGAGGCAGATCCAAGGTTTTTGACGTACATATCAGTAGCAAGTGTAGCCGATGATATATCGCTGATCCCTTTAGCTGTGTTGCTAAGATTGCTTAATCCCTGACCGACTTTGTCGATTAATTCAGGTGTTAATTCATTACTTGCAAATAATTCATTAAAACCACCCTTTTTCTTTTTGCCCAACTCTTCGTACTTGTCGAGTTCGTAGTCTTCACTTAATTCAGGATAGACTTTACTCCAGTCCGGTATTTCCAATGGCGGCTCAAACGCCGAAAGGAAAAAGATAAAGGCCTCAGTAATTAAACCAGTGGCCAACAGGATTCCGGAAAATTTTAAGTGTTCCAGTTTAAATAAGGCACCAATCATAACAATTGCAGCACCCCAGCCATAAACATAGCCCATGAAAACTTTCCACCGTTTCGATTTAATAAGTTCTCCAATACTCATCTCATTAATATTTAGGTTAAGTAAATCATTTAAATTCTTGTCCAAAAGTAGATCGAACACAACGGAACCCTATATAAGATTTTGTTGTGTCCTGGTATTCATAATTCCTGGTCGAAACCTGGATAAATGAAGCAATATCCTTCCATGAACCACCACGAATTACTTTACGTTTCATTACAGGAGGTTCGTCGGCGCGAGCGTTATACGTAAATGTTGGATTTAAATCTCCAAAATAATTATATCCTGCCTGATCAAATGCAGTTTCAGTCCATTCTGCTACATTTCCTGACATATCATAAATTCCATATTCATTTGGATCGTAGCTACCTACTTTCATTGTAGCAATTCCACCATCTTCAACATAGTTCCCTCTTAAAGGCTTAAAGTTTGCAAGAAAAACTCCCTGATCGTCTCTGGTATAATACCCTCCCCAGGGATACATTGAGAATTCTTTTCCTCCACGAGCAGCATATTCCCACTCAACTTCTGTTGGTAACCGATATGCCATTAATGTAGCTTCACCTTTAGAATTCAGATAATCGTTTTGAATTTTAGTTCTCCAGTTGCAAAATGCCAGTGCCTGTTTCCAAGTTACACCTACTACGGGGTAATCGTCAAATCCAGGATGCCAAAAGTAACGTGTTGCCAAAGGCTCGTTGTATGAATAGGTAAAATCACGAATCCATGTTAAAGTGTCAGGGTAAACCTGAACTCTGTCCTGCAATATAAAAGAGGAGCGATTTGTTATCGGAACCAATTCTCCTTCCGCATTATAAACATTTCCTTCATATTGCTGTGTTTCAAAATTGTAACTATTACTTCTTTTTGCAGCCTGGTGCAAATCGATCCACCAGTATTCGTATATAAGTTTTCTTGTATCAATTTCTTTTTTGCCAAAGAATCTTTCATTTTCAGGGATATACATATCCTGCAAAGCCATTTGATAATCCGGGTCATCCCAGTCTATTTTTTCTCGCCAGTTAACCGTTGGTGGATCAATTGGATTTCCATCTCTGTCTTCGGTGTGCAAAAATTCGGGATACTGATCTCCCAGCATTCGTCTGGCAATTGAATCTCTTACCCAATAAACAAATTGCCTGTATTCATTATTTGTGATCTCTGTGTCATCCATCCAGAATGCTTCCTGAGACACTGTTTTTGTCGGAACTCCGGTAGTTCGGGGATCCTGGTCGCTTGGTCCGATGTTAAAACTTCCCTTACGGACGTATACCATACCATATGGTTGATTTTCCCTCCATTTAGGTCTGTCTTGTACTCCAACCAATTCACCATTTCCCGATTGACTGCAACCGGTAAATATGAATACACTCCAAAGCACAAAAGCGATTAATAATAGTCTTTTCATCTGTTTTTAGTCTTTATATCTTTTAGGCCAAACTTAACATTTTAAATATTGCATTAAAGATAAAGAATATTTAAAGGTTAGTTTCATAGCTCAATAATATCGTATTTATAAAAATCTAATACTCTTATATTTTTGGTTTCGGTTTCTTTCCAAATCCAGAGAATAGCTTACAAAAATCTCATGCGATCCGTATCCGTAATGTGACATTGCTGATGTCACCAAATCAAATGAATATCCAAACCGCAAACCATTTTCCATTTCCATTCCCATTAATAGTGCAATAGCGTCCTGCACACGATAGGTGATCCCTCCCCAAAATCGTTTATTAAAAACAATATTTGCGTTTAAATCCAATTGCCAAAAAGCCATATCAGTTTTAAACAAGAACGAAGGCTGCAACTCAAATAACGGATCAGATAGCTTAATATTGTATCCACCCATAAAATAATAGTGGCGAACCAAATATGTTGTAGCCAAATCACTGAACTTTATTTCAGCCTGGTTAACATGTGTTACCGAAGCTCCTACATAAAACTGGTTTGAAGATAAATATAGTCCCAAACCTGCATCCAGCGCTAATTGGCTTACTTCTCCCTGAGGAATTGCCGGGTCTGAATTGGGTTGTGTATATATCCCAAAATCGTCTTCCGGTATTTCCCACTCTCCATTTATACTTTTATTTAACACTCCTAATGATACACCAATCCCAAGTTTTCCAAAACTAAGGGTTTGACTGTAAGCATAATTGGCGTTTATTTGTGTATTCTTCTCAAATCCTAATTCGTCGCTAACAATATTTAATCCTATTCCTCCTTCGGAACCAAATGCATTAATCGCTGCATCCGCACTAAATATCAATGTTTTAGGCGATCCTCTAAATCCATCCCATTGATATCGATTTAAAATAATACCATTAATGGTACCTTCTGAGCCTGCATATCCCGGATTTACTCCCAACTTATAAAACATGTTGTTTGTAAATTGCGGGTCCTGCTGACTAAAGGCTGCTAATTTAACTATAATTACTAAATATAAAAAAGAAATTATTTTTTTCATATTTCTTTCTGGGTGCAGCTTACACGGTATTTTCAATTCTTGCTAAAGAAAGAAAAAATTGTGGTCTGAAACAAACTTCTGTACCTATTGTAAGCAAAGAACGTTAGCTTATCATCATTATTTTAACACCTGGTCGATTTTTTGAATAAAATTTATCCACAGCTGTGGTATTTCATTGGACGACGCCTGTTGATATTCTTTTTCGGAACAAGCAATATTTAACTTCTTTTTTCCCGCAGTTTCAATTTGTATCCACCATCTGTTGGAACTGTTTTGTTTAATAAAAACCAATGGTTTATCAATACCCTCAATCTCGACCTTAAAAACCGTATTATCCCCCTGCGTATCTGTAAATTCATCTTCCCTGTTTGTAAATCCATCAATAAAATACCATAGAATTTGAGCAAACAGCTTGATAGTAAGGTCGTTAATATCATTTTCTTCCCATAAATTAAATATACCAAAAACCTTTAACCGATTACTCAAACCAGCAAACCTTGCCAACTGGCAGATTTCCTGACTTTGCAAACCATTGGGTATAGTTATTCCGTTTCCCGGGGCATCAGCTGTTTTTATTGATTTAACATCAATGGATAAAAAATCGGTGTTTCGTAAAACAGGCTCTGCCAAATTAATGTCATCACGCAAAGCTCCCAATCTTAAATGTGTGCTTACTGGCTTAATTTTCTTCAGACTTTCGGTTGGCACATAATGACTTTGATAAGCAATTAAATTAAATTGAAATAAGTCAGGAGAATTTGTAAAAATACGTGAAAGATAGTTTGTTGCATCAAAACGGTCTTTACCTGTTTTGACATCTAAAAATGCATCAATGGTTGAAAATGAAAAATACTTTTTACCTTTAAAAGCGCTACACACTCCATAACTTAAATCCTGGCTGCCGCCAATAACCATTGTTGTAATATTCAATTCGTTTAAATAATCAATTATATCGCGCACAGCCTTGTAGTTGCCATTAATGCTGCTTGCCGGTTTTAAATTACCAAAATCAACAATTCCAATTTTTTTATTGAACTTGGCGAGTTGGTAAATCTCTGACCTGATTTTTCCCGGCGTTTTATTATTATGGGAATCTTCTTTTCTGCTGTCAAATGGTATTCCAATAATGGCCAATTGTAGTTTCTTATTTTTCCTTGCCAGCAGACTTCCGGTATTTTTTTCAATAATAGACCCAAGAGAATATCTCCAACTTAATTGTCCTTGATCATAATATTTTGAAAAATCAACAGGATCGAAATAGTATAGAATATCCATAGTTTAAATTTGATTGTAAAAATAAAGGCAAATGATGTTTCATTTGCCTTTTATCTTATTTTTTTCTTGTTCTTCTTTTTTTCGGTTCCGGAGCTTCATTTATAATTTTCATACAATCTTCCAAAGTTAACTTTTCTGCTTCTGTTTTTTTTGGAATTTTGTAATTCTTTTTTTTGTATGAAATGTAAGGCCCCCATCTTCCGTTCAGAACTTTCAGGTCGGGTTCTTCATCAAAAACAGCAATTACTGCTTTTGCATCTTTTTCCCTTTTTGCTTTAATCAATTCAATTGCCTTTTCAATACCTACAGTGTAAGGATCGTCCTCTTTCTCCAACGACACAAACTTGTTGTCATGTCTGACATAGGGTCCAAACCTGCCAATTGATACAGTTACTTTTTTATCTTCAAATTCACCCAATTCTCTTGGCAATTTAAAAAGTTCAAGTGCCTCATCAAGGGTGATACTTTCAAGATGCTGCCCGGTTCTTAAACTAGAAAATTGTGGTTTTTCACCTTTGCCGTCAGCTGAAGCTTCTCCAAGCTGTGCAATTGGACCAAACCTTCCTATTTTAACTGAAACCTGTTTCCCGGTTTTTGGATCAACACCCAAAATTCTTTCACCTTTCGAACGTTCCGAATTTTGAATTGCATCTTCCACTTTGTTATGGAACGGTTGATAGAATTTATCAATCATTTCATTCCAGACTTTTTTACCATCTGCAATATCATCGAATTCGGCTTCTACATTTGCTGTAAAATTATAATCCATTATCTGGTCGAAATTGTCAACCAAATAATCAGTTACCACCATTCCAATATCAGTTGGAAATAGTTTTGATTTTTCAGCTCCTGCAATTTCATTATTGTTTATTTCAGCAATTTCACCGTTTTCCAGGGTAAGTATATCAAAGGTTCTTTCTATTCCCGGGCGATCTTCTTTTACAACGTAATTTCTGTTTTGAATTGTAGTAATTGTTGGCGCATAAGTAGATGGCCTGCCAATTCCAAGTTCCTCTAGTCTTCTTACCAAAGAGGCCTCAGTAAATCTCGCAGGCTTTTGCGTAAATCTTTGTGTGGCCACTGCCGTAGCTAATTCAAGCTTATCATTTGCCTTTAACGGTGGAATAATTACATCGCTTTCAGAGTTGCCGTTTAATTCTTCATCAACCGATTCCATATAAACTTTAAGGAATCCATCAAAAATTAAAACTTCTCCGGTAGCAACAAATTTTTCTTTTGCATTTGAAATATCAATTGAAACTGTGGTTTTTTCCAATATGGCATCCGCCATCTGAGATGCGATTGTTCTCTTCCAGATTAATTCATATAATCGTTGTTCCTGACTTGAACCTTCTACAGTTTCTTCCGACATGTAAGTGGGCCGAATGGCTTCGTGAGCTTCCTGTGCTCCCTTTGCTTTAGTAGTATATTTTCTGATTTTTACATACTTATCGCCATGTAATTCCTGGATCTTTTGTTTCGAAGTATTTATTGCCAAACCCGAAAGATTTACAGAGTCGGTACGCATGTAAGTTATTTTCCCGCTTTCGTATAAACGCTGAGCGACACTCATAGTTTGAGAAACCGAAAATCCAAGTTTTCTGCTTGCTTCCTGTTGCAATGTTGATGTTGTAAAAGGTTTTGCAGGACTTCTTTTTCCCGGCCTTTTTGCAACATCTTCAATAGTAAATTCTGCAGTCTTACATTTTTCAAGAAATTTATTTGCTTCCTCTTTTGTTTTTAACCTTTTTGAAAGTTCCGCTTTGAGTTCGGTTAAATTTCCATTTTTATCGGGTACTAAAAAGTTACCGATTACACGATAAAAAGATTCACTCTTGAAATCTCTAATTTCACGCTCCCTCTCCACAATCAAACGAACTGCAACAGACTGAACCCTTCCGGCTGAAAGTGAGGGTTTAACCTTTTTCCACAAAACGGGAGATACCTCAAAACCTACAATTCTATCCAGAACCCTTCTGGCTTGCTGGGCATTTACCAGGTTTTCATCAATATCCCGTGGATTTTCAACTGCATTTATTATTGCATCTTTTGTAATTTCATGAAATACAATACGTTTTGTATTTTCAGGTTTTAACTTTAATACTTCTTTTAAATGCCATGCAATAGCTTCTCCTTCGCGGTCTTCATCGGAAGCAAGCCATACGGTTTTTGCATCTTTCGATAATTTTTTAAGTTCTGAAACAATTTTCTTTTTATCGGCAGATACAATATATTTCGGAATAAATTTATTCTGTAAATCGATGCCAAAATCTTTCTTCTCCAAATCTCTGATATGCCCCATACTAGACTTAACCAGAAAATCTTTCCCAAGAAATTTTTCTATGGTTTTTGCCTTGGCAGGTGACTCAACAATTACAAGGTTTTCGTGCATAATTCTTTGAAAATTTTTGCAAATTAAAGCAAATCAAACGCTAAGTTCAAAATTTATAACACAATTTTTTTTAATTCTATTTGATTGAAAATGATGATTTTATTTTTCCAGCTTCAAAATATTCACCCCCTTACCCCCGTTTATTTAGTTGCTGCGTTAACAGAATCGTATATCTTTGCCAAGGTTAAAAAATTGATTTATTTATGACCAATAATCAAGTCGGTTACAAAAAATATATTATTTGGTTTTGGGGAATTGTTATAGCATCCATGCTGGGAGTTTTTCTTCTTTTCTTCCTTTTATCAAAAGGGGTTTTAGGATTTATGCCCACTTTCGAAGAGCTTGAAAATCCAAAAAATATTCTTGCATCAGAAATGCTTTCGGATGACAATATTATTCTTGACAAATATTTTATTCGGGAAAACCGTTCATATGTAGGCTATGAAAATCTGCCTCCGGAATTGATCGAAGCATTGGTTTCTGCTGAAGACATCCGATTTTACAATCATTCAGGAATTGATTTAAGAGGATTAATGAGAGTACTTAAAGGAATTGTAACTATGGATTCCAGCTCCGGAGGAGGTAGTACCTTAAGTCAGCAGCTTGCGAAAATGCTTTTCCCAAGAGAGGTAAGATTGAATGCTTTTGAGCTTGTATTTCGGAAATTTAAGGAGTGGATTATCGCAGTTAAACTGGAAAGAAGTTATACCAAGGAAGAAATTATTTTAATGTATTTAAATAAATACGATTACCTGAATAATGCAGTTGGAATAAAATCGGCTGCACAGGTTTATTTCAGTATACAACCAGATTCGCTTCAATTGCATCAATCTGCCATGTTGGTAGGAATGGCAAAAAACTCTTCCCTTTACAATCCTGTCCGCAGGCCCGAACTGGTAAAAAAACGACGTAATGTGGTTTTAAACCAAATGGCAAAATACGGTTACATAAGCGGTGAAGAAAGAGATTCAATTAAACAACTTCCATTGGATTTAAAATACAGTAAGGTTGATTTTAAGGCGGGACTTGCACCTTATTTAAGAGAATACTTGCGATTAACCTTAACTGCTGAAAAACCGGAATTAAGTCATTACGCATCATGGCAAAAGCAAAAGTATATAGAAGATTTAAGCGAATGGGAAACCAACCCGCTTTACGGATGGTGTAATAAAAATACCAAGCCAAATGGTGAAAATTATAATATTTATTCTGACGGACTAAAAATTTTCACCACCATTGATTCACGAATGCAGCAATATGCAGTTGAAGCAGTTGAACAACATTTGCGTTACGATATTCAACCCATGTTTGATGGCAGTATGAAAGATCTGAGAAATCCGCCTTTTGCCAATAATATGACAAAGGAGGAAACTGACGACTTACTGGATCGATTAATCAGGCAAAGTGAAAGACACCGGGTTTTAAGAAACAAAGGTTTAAATTTTAATGAAATAAAAGAGAACTTCAATACACCTGTTGAAATGACTGTTTTCTCATGGGATGGTGAGATTGACACACTAATGTCTCCATTGGATTCAATAAAATGGTATTTAAGATATTTTCGTTCCTCAATAATGGCGATGGAACCCGAAACCGGAAAAGTAAAAGCATATGTTGGTGGACCAAATTACAAATATTTTATGTATGATATGGTGAAAGACGGGAAACGCCAGGTAGGATCTACTGTAAAACCGTTTTTATATACGCTTGCCATGCAAAACGGATTAACACCTTGCAAGAAAGTTCCTTTTGTAAACCAGCAATTTCAATTATTCGACGGAACAATCTATGAGCCCAAAGATTCTGAAGTAGATGATCCAATGGATGGACAAATGGTAACTTTAAAGTGGGGACTCGCCAATTCCAAAAACCGAATTTCGGCATGGGTTTTAAAACAGTTTAGTCCGGAGGCAGTTGTTGAAGTAATGAAGCGTCTCGGAATTTATAGCCCTATTGATCCAGTTCCTTCAATGTTTTTGGGTGTTTCGGATGTTACCTTGTACGAAATGGTTGGTGCATTTAATACATACAACAACCTTGGGGTTTTTGTAAAACCTTATTTTGTAACACGTATCGAAGATCGGTTTGGAAATGTAATTGCCTCATTTCAACCCGAAATTCGGGAAGCTATTGATGAACAAACTGCATACCTGATGTTGAATATGTTACAAGGAGTAATTGATGAAGGAACAGGTATCAGGTTGAGAGGGCCACGGGAATATGGCGGATTTACAATGCCAATTGCAGGAAAAACGGGCACAACACAAAATCATTCCGATGGATGGTTTATCGGAACAACACCGGCATTAACAGCAGGAGTTTGGACCGGTGCCGATTTAAGAAGTATTCATTTTCGGACATTGTCATCCGGGCAGGGAGCCAACCTGGCTTTGCCGGTTTGGGCATGGTTCTTTAAAAAAGTAGTTGCAGATTCAACGCTCGGTATCACTGAAGATATGATGTTCAAAAAACCTCGCTATTTCAATGTAAACCTTGATTGCGATGAAATAGAAAACAAAAGCAAAAACGATATCGATGAGTTCTTTTAAAACTTGTTGAATTTGATTTTTTCGAATTGAAGATCTTCGTATGCCTTACCCTCACGCTGCTGATCAGAATACCCTATTGATATTATACTGAGAACTTTAAAATAATCAGGGATTTCTAATAACTCACGAATATAATTTTCGGAGGTTTTGGTTTCCGAGTATTTCCTGTTTCTGATGTGAATCCAACAGCTTCCAAGTCCAATTGATTGTGCAGTTAATTGTAGTAAAATAGATGCAATGGAACAATCCTCAATCCAGGCATCGTTTACTGTTTCGTCGGCACACATTACTACCGCCAGGGTTGCTGTTGAGAGCGGAGCAGCACCGTGTGGTTTGCAATCCTTCAATTTTTTAATAGTTTCTTTCTGATCGACAAAAATAAATTGCCATGGATTAATACCTTTTGACGATGGCGATCGTAAAACCGCTTCCTTTAAAATTTCAATTTTTTCAGGTTCGATAAGTCGTGCCGAATATTTCCTGATACTTCTTCGTTCCCTTAAAAGTTCAATCATGATTCCTGGTTTTTTCAAGCTAAAAGTAAAAAAGAATTTCCGGTTTCTTTATTAAGAACTCGTATAAAAATTATCAATACATTTGATTAGATTCTGTTTTGATTATACTGCGCTGAATTTTTCTTAGGCAGCCAGTACCATTCGCGTCAAATTCACCTTCTTTATACAATACATCTTAATCATTCTAAAAAATAAAATTTAGACAGCTTCTGTAAAATGAAATCATTTTTTAATACCTTCGAAATCTCTAATAACCAAAATCTTATGAAAACTTATCCAATTTTTTATGTTTTGCTTTGTGTTTTTCTGATTTCCTGTAAAAGTGAATTTTATACAATAAACGATTTTCCGAAGATTAGAAAAATTGATGCTCATTACCACATTTATTCCGAAAGCAACAACTCCCTGGAACAGGCACAAAAAGACAACTTTAAATTAGTTGCAATCAATACGTACACAGGCAATTGCGAAAGAGTAAAAAAAACTCAGACTGAATCGGAAAAAATTCAAAATGAATTTCCTGCAGACTTTGGATTTACCACCACTTTTTGTTTGGATGGCTGGGATGATGAGAATTGGGTAAAAAACACGATTTCGTGGTTAGACAGTTGCATTGCCAATGGCGCGATTGCAGTAAAAGTATGGAAAAATATAGGAATGGAATTTCGGGATAAAGACAGTTTGATAATAATGGTCGACAATTCAAAATTTGATCCCATTTTTAAGCACATGGCTAAAAAAGGAATACCTTTAGCTGGACATTTAGGAGAACCTAAAAACTGTTGGTTACCGACAGAAGAAATGACCACCAATAACGACAGAAATTATTTTACAAATAATCCAAAATACCACATGTATTTGCACCCTGAACTCCCTTCCTATAAAGAACAGATTGCAGCTCGTAACAAGATGCTGGAAAAGCATCCGGAACTGGTTTTTATTGGTTGCCATTTGGCAAGTCTTGAGTGGAGTGTAGATGAGTTGGCTTTATTTTTAGATCGTTTCCCAAATGCATCCGTTGACATGGCTGCCCGAATGGGTCAGCTCTATTTTCAAGCCCAAAGCAACAATAAAAAAGTACGCGATTTTTTTATTCAATACCAGGATCGCATTATTTATGGAACAGATTTAATTGATAACGGGAAGGATAAAACTTCGTTTCAAAACAGGATGCATAAAACCTGGTTAAATGATTGGGAATTCCTGGTAACAAATAATATAATGACAAGTGATTTAATTGATGGAGAATTTCGGGGGCTCCAACTTCCAAAAGTTGTAATAGATAAAATTTTCAGAATAAATGCCGAGCATTGGTACAATTTAGTACCATAAATTCAGTATAAAAAAATCCATCTGCCGTTTGGCAGATGGATTTTTAACCTACTTAATTGAGTGGAATAAATAAAAATTTATCCACATTTTGAGGATCCACACGCAATACAAGTAAGGCATCCTTCCTGGTAAACTACTTCATCTGATCCACATTCTCCGCATTTTGCTTCAGCAATTGTACCGTCAGGTATATATTTTTTTAACGCACGTGCAACACCAGCTTTCCAGGAATTAATGGTTTCATTATCGAGCTGAAGGCTTGTGACTAAATCAACCACTTTATGAATTGGCATACCATGCCTTAGTGTTCCTGAAATCAGTTTTGCATAATTCCAGTAAACCGGATTAAATTTATGAGAAAGTCCTTCAATTGTTGTTTTATATCCACGAGAATTGGTATACTGAAAATCATACCTTGAATTGTCTTCTTCTTCACGGCTTTTAATTATTACGCCTTTTGTTATTGACCGGGGCAACAAAATACCGTCTTCATCATCAGACAGACCTGTGAAAATTTCGTAAGGTTTACCTCCCAGCAATCCTACAAATGCAATCCATTTATCTTTATTGTTTTGGAAACGAACCACATCAGCTTCGAGTTGATCCGGCCGTCTCGTCGGGAAACCTGCTGTTTCCTTTTTTTCTTTATCATCATTCGAGATCAAAACGCCTGAACGAGAACCATCGCGATAGACAGTAACACCTTTACAACCCGATTTCCAGGCTTCGAAATATAGCTGGCCAACCAGCTCTTCCTTTACATCGGCCGGGAGATTTATGGTTACACTTATTGAATGGTCAACCCATTTTTGTATTCTTCCCTGCATTCTCACTTTTGCCAGCCAGTCTACATCGTTTGAGGTAGCTTTATAATAAGGAGAAATTTTAACCAGCTCGTTTAATTCTTCCTGAGTGTACTCACGATTTGTTTCGTGTCCGTTTGCTTCCATCCAGGTTTTAAACTTATGATGGAAAACTGTGTATTCTTCCCAGCTGTCTCCCACTTCATCTGTAAAATCAACCCTGGCATCTTTGTCGTTTGGATTAACTTTTCTGCGTCGTTTATAAACCGGCATAAATACAGGCTCAATTCCCGATGTTGTTTGTGTCATTAAACTTGTTGTTCCTGTTGGAGCAATGGTTAACAAAGCAACATTTCTACGACCATATTTTTTCATTTTTTCATATAATCCGGAATCGGCTTCTTTAAGACGATTAATCATTGGATTATCTTTTTCACGATCTGCACTGTACATGGTAAAAGGACCACGGTCTTTCGCCAAATAAACTGACGAACGATAAGCTTCAATCGCTACAGTTTTATGAATTTCTTCAGAGAAATCGATAGCATTTTCGCTACCATAACGCAAACCAAGAGCAGCTAACATATCGCCTTCAGCTGTTATCCCGATTCCGGTACGCCGTCCTTCATTTGCTTTCTTTTTTATATTTTCCCAAAGATTTCTTTCTGTAAATTTAATGTGTTCGTCTTCAGGATCGTCGTTGACTTTTTTCAAAATGGCATCAATTTTTTCCAATTCCAAATCGATAATGTCGTCCATTATTCTTTGTGCATAATGAATGTGTTCTTTAAATAATCCGAAATTGAATTTGGCTTCTTTTGTAAAAGGATTTTCAACGTATGAATAAAGATTGATTGCTAAAAGGCGACAACTATCGTAGGGGCATAATGGAATTTCGCCACACGGATTTGTAGATACAGTTTTATAACCCATATCGGCATAACAATCCGGAATGGATTCATTAATTATATTATCCCAGAAAAGGATTCCCGGCTCTGCTGATTTCCATGCATTTCTTACAATTTTTGCCCATAAATCAGTTGCTGAAATTTCTTTTGTATAAATCGGCTTTTTTGAATCGATTGGATACTGTTGAACATAGGGTTTCCCTGATTCAACCGCACGCATAAAATCGTCAGCAAGTTTTACAGACACATTGGCTCCCGTAACTTTCCCCTGTTCAAGTTTGGCATCGATGAAGTTTTCAGAATCGGGATGTTTAATAGAAACCGATAACATTAAAGCGCCACGTCTTCCATCCTGTGCAACCTCGCGTGTTGAATTAGAATAACGTTCCATAAAAGGAACAATACCTGTAGATGTTAATGCAGAATTTTTAACAGGAGATCCTTTGGGGCGAATGTGAGACAAATCATGTCCAACACCTCCGCGTCTTTTCATTAACTGAACCTGCTCCTGGTCAATTTTCATGATTCCACCGTAAGAATCAGAATTTCCTTCGTTACCAACAACAAAACAATTTGAAAGTGAAGCAACCTGATAATCATTACCAATTCCTGTCATTGGACCTCCCTGAGGAACGATGTATTTAAAGTCTTTTAAAACTTTATAAATCTCATCTTCTGTAAGCGGATTAGGATATCGATTTTCGATTCGTGCTATTTCTTTGGCCAATCTCCTGTGCATATCATCGGGAGTTAACTCAAAAATGTTACCAAACGAATCTTTTAAGGCATATTTATTGACCCATACGCGAGCGGCCAGGTCATCGCCTTTGAAGTACTTTAATGAAGCCTGAACAGCTTCTTCCTGATTGTAAATTTTTTTGCCTGTTGAGGCTTTTACAGATACTTCACCTATTGCCATTGTGTTAAGTTAATTTTTAAAAATGTTTGACTCTAATTCTAGGGGAAATTTACATCTCCTTTTTCTCTGGTATTTGTGTGCTGCAAGATAAAACACAATCCAAAAATTGGTGAATCTTTTTTGAAAAAAAAATCAAAAAGTTATCAACTTTAAAGATTCATTATGTTGACATTCAGATATTTAGCTATTTAATATCTGCAAATTGTTTACAAAAACGGACAACTTTTGTTTTGGAATAAAACAATTTTACGTTCAGATTTTCAGGAAGTTTGCTTTCTGTTTCGGGCTAAAATTTGTTCCGCAAAATCCTTTCCAAAAATTAAGGATTGTTGAAAACTTTTTTTATGATAAGTTTAGTAGATCCCACATTTTTTTCTACATAATTTTGGCAAACATATGAAGCTTTTTTAATGGAATCTTCTTCGTTTATCAGTTTATTCAATACATGCCGAAGATCTTTAAAATTTGATATTGGGAATGCACCCCCTTCAAATGCCAAATCAACTGCTTCTTTAAACTTTTTATAGTTTGGACCAAAAATCACAGGTAAACCAAAGGTTGCGGCTTCGAGAATATTATGAATCCCTACTCCGAAACCACCGCCAATATAGGCGATTTTGCCATAGCGATACATTGAAGAAAGTAATCCAACAGAATCAATTATTAACACATCACAACTTTCAACATTTGATTCTTTAGCACTACTAAACAATAAAGTAGTTTTTTTCAACATCTGTTGAATTCTGTTAATATTTAAATCTGAAACCTCGTGTGGCGCAATTATAAATTTTATCCCTTCCTCACTCTGATTTATAAATTCTATAAACAGCTCTTCATCAGGCTTCCATGTGCTTCCAGCGATTATTAACAACGAATTCTTTTGAAATTTTTCTAAAATCGGGATTTCTCGTGAACTTTTTGCAATTGTTGATACCCGGTCAAATCTTGTGTCGCCAGACACTGTATAATTAGCAATTCCAATACTTTTTAACAGTGCCCCGGATTCTTCGTTCTGAACAAACAAATGCTCAATCTGGAATAAGATCTTACGATACCAGCGCCCCCAGACAGTATTTTTAAAAAACTGCTGTTTTTCACGAAAGATTGCCGACACTATATACAAAGGAATTTGTCTGTTCTTTAATTCCGTAACAAAGAAATACCAGAATTCATATTTTATAAAAAAGGCTTTTTCAGGATTTACTAAATCTAAAAAAGCTTGGGCATTCCTTTTTGTATCCAGCGGTATATAACTTACCACATCAGCCAATTCATAGTTTTTCCTGATTTGATAACCGGATGGTGAAAAAAAAGTAAGTACTATTTTATATTCAGGATGCCTTTTTTTTAATTCTTCAATTACCGGCCGTCCCTGTTCAAATTCTCCCAATGATGAACAATGAAACCATATGTATCTTTGTCCGGTTTCAATTTTTTGAGAAAGATTCTGTTTCCAATTTTTTCTGCCTTTGACAAATAAATTCGCTTTTTCGTTAAAAACCGAGAATAAACGAACTGCCAAAGCATAAAAAAAGATCCCAAATTTGTATAAAATTATCATACTTTTTCTGAAGAATTGAAGCCTGCAATATTAATACAATTGGTTGTTCCTTAGATATTCAAATATGGTGATATTAATCAACATTAATAAAAATAAGTAAGCAAATTCCTCAACCGGCATATTAAATAAACGAATTCCAAAAATGTGCTCATTTTTATAAATTAAAATCGGTAATGAATTGACAATTGCCCGCAAGCATAAAAAAGGTATTGCCACAATTAAGTACGAAATATAAAACTTTGCCAGGTGTGGGTAAAATCTTTTTCTGAAAAGCGTGTAAGCCAAATAAATCGCCAGCAAAAATGAAATAAAGAAAGGTATTAATTTATCACGGGTTGACCAGGCGACATATGAAATTCCAATTAACAGTACTACACTGATAAAAATAAACAAATTTGTTTTTTTCAGATTCTCAAATTTTGCTGATACCAAAAGATAAACTGAAAATGAAAGAAGACTTATTATAATTAAATAAATCCACTCTTCGACAGGCAAATTATATAGTTTTTTCCCCAGTAAATAGTTGGTATTGAATTCTGTTATACCGGTTTCGAGTAACCTGTTGTTAAAAAGAATAAAAATCGCTCCTGTAAAAACTATGGCAGGTAACATGTATTTAAACTCCGTGACCAATACGATAGTTTTTTTCATGAATAAAAACAATGTTACTCCGGCAAGCAGCAGCAATACCAATAAATACCAATAATTTTGGAAATCCATGTTTTATTATTTTACAAAGTTATAATTCGGAGTTGTAAATAAACATGTAAAAACTATTCAAAAAGTGAAGCAACTCTCTTCTTAATATCCTCAGCATCATGCCCGATATCAAAAACAATATCAGGTTTTAAACTGTATAGTTTATTCTCGTTTTTAAATTTCGCCTCTCCACCTCCTGTTATATTTAACATTACCAAGGAGTCTTTTTTTACTTTTCCATCTCTTACCGCATTAATCAATGTGGAAGTTGCCACTGCAGCTGCCGGATGAATATCAATTCCTTCTGTATGCTCAAACAATTCCGCTGCCGTTTTTGCCTCCATGTTGGTTGCTAATAAAACGTCACCACCTGCATCTTTCATGGCGTCAAAAAGGCCGCCAGAAATTGGATATGGTGGTTTTCGGTTCGATAAAACTTTTGCATCAATTACTTCAACTTGTTTACGGGCCAATTCGTCATCCAAAGGTAGCATGGAGCGAGAATTTGCTTTCCACGCATCATGAATAGGCGTAAAAGGAGAATTTTGTGAAACCATTAATTTCATTTTTCTTTTACCAAATCTGCCATCTTCTATTAACCTTAAATTGGCCTCCCATGCGGCAATAGCTCCTGTACCACTTCCAATAGCCTGAAAATAATATTCCGGAATTTCGCCAATAGTAGTTGTTGCTGAAAGCATTGTAGTTCCCATGCCGTCGCGACGGGCAACATTTTTTGCTCCTCCCTCTGCGACAAAACCTTCTATACCGGCCACCACATTTGATAGATGAATCGCATCAAAATAGTCGCTTCCTGATTTACTGCAAATAAGCTTAACACAATCGTTAATTGGAGCGTCGAACCAAAGCGCATTCAAATTATCTTCCGGTACGCTGAGTAAAAGAGGGATGTTATTATCTGAGCAAACTTTTGCGAAAGCTCTTGCAGTATTCCCTGCGGAAGCAACAACGAGTACTTTATCCATTTCAGGTGTCATACGCCCGCATACTGAATAAGCTTCAGTCTCTTTAAATGAACAGGTTTTAAAATCAGCCCCTTTCTCCGGCCAGTAGCCACTAAATGTAATCCAGAGATTTTCTAATCCAAGTTTTTCAGCAAGTCCCTTACTTTTATAAGTAACCGGAGCGGAAGATCCATTTAAGATTCTTCCTACAGGTAACCAATTTGAGAATTTGTAAATTCCCATTGAATCATCACCTAAATTAAGTTTTTTGTTTTCGTAAACCGCCCGAATCAATGTTGGCTCGGTTTCTTCCGGTGCATCAAGCATCCAGCCTTTATCTTCGAAAATTTTCCCTGTTTTAACCGATTGAAGTCTGTAATTGGTTTTAGTAAACTCAGCACTCATTTTTCTAATTTTTATGAACGACAAAAGTAACAAAATGGCGGTTTATTCGGGAAATAAATTACTGAAACCGCTATTTTAACAATCCCCTGTTTTTTAATAAAGGTTCAATACCTGGCTGTTTCCCTCTGAAATTTAAATACAATTGCATTGGTTCATCTGTATTTCCCCGTTCAAGTATATTTTGCCTGAATGATTTTGCCACATCCTGATTAAAAATATCACCTGTTTCTTTAAATGCGTTAAAAGCATCTGCATCTAAAACTTCGGCCCAGGTATAAGAATAATAGCCACTTGAATAACCCCATGAAAATGCATGTGCAAAATATGTCGACCTGTAGCGAGGGATTATTTCATCGATTAAACCTATTTTATTCAATACTAACTTTTCAAATTCATTGATGTCGTAATCTTTCTCCTCCGAAATGGTATGAAAATCCATATCCAAAACAGCAGCTGCAATAAATTCGCTTGTTGCAAATCCCTGGTTAAATTTGGCTGCTTTTTTCATTTTACTAATTAATTCGATCGGAATGGTTTCCCCTGTATTATAATGTAAAGCAAACATTTTTAACACCTCCGGTTCTGCCGCCCAGTGTTCCAGAATTTGCGATGGCAGCTCCACAAAATCTCTCGAAACATTTGTACCCGAAATACTTTCGTATTTACATTGCGATAAAAGCCCGTGTAATCCATGACCAAATTCATGAAAGAAAGTTTCCACTTCCTCAAAACTTAATAAGGCCGGTTTATCTCCAACCGGTTTTGAGAAATTACAGGTAAGCGACACCACCGGGCGAATATTTTCATCTTCTTTAGAAACATATTGCTCCCTGAAATTGGTCATCCATGCCCCCCCTTTTTTTGATGCACGTGGAAAATAATCCAAATAAAGAATCCCAACAAGTTCTTCATTTGAATCTTCAACCTTAAAAACCTCGCATTCGGAGTGATACACCGGCATGTTTTTCAATTTTGAAAACTGTAGCCCAAACAATTTATTTGCTACGGTAAAAGCACCATTAACCACATTGTTTAACTCTAAATATGGTCTGAGTTGTTCTTCATCCAAATTATATTTTTCTTTTCTTACTTTTTCGGCATAATACCACCAGTCCCAGCTCTCCAATTTAAAATCTGCTCCTTCTTTTTCTGCCATATTTTGCAAAGCGAGCAGTTCTTCCTTTGCTTTTTTTATAGCTGGATTCCAAACCTTTTGTAAAAGATCATAAACATTTTCGGGTTTTTGTGCCATACAATCATCTAAAACAAACTCCGACCAGTTGTTAAATCCAAGAATTTTAGCTTTCTGTAAACGAAGATTTATAAACCGATTGATTATTTCTTTATTGTCAAAATCGTTATCATTATTACAACGATTAAACATGGCTTTGTAAATTTTCTCGCGCAATACACGTTTTTCTGAATAGGTCACAAAAGGCAACCAGCTTGGTTTTTGAAGTGTAAAAATCCATTTTCCTTCCTGTCCTTCCGAAATTGCAAGTTCAGCAGCAGTTTCAACAACATTTTCCGGTAGTCCGGCCAAATCATCTTTATTTTCTAATATTAATTTAAAAGCATTGGTTTCTGCCAAAAGGTTCTTATCAAATTGTAATTCAAGAAGTGCCAGCTTTTCATTTATTGTTTTCAGCTCCTCCTTTTTTTCAGGTTCCAGATTTGCTCCACCTCTTACAAAATTTCTATAGGTTTCTTCAAGTAATCTGTTTTGTTCCGGAATAAGATCTAAATCTTCTTTATGATTATACACTGATTTCACTTTTTCAAATAAGGCCGGATTTAAATTAATGGCATCATTGTGTTGCGAAATAAGTGGCGCAATTTCTTCGGCAATCGCATCCATTTTATCATTTGTATTTGCCTCTTTCACATTAAAGAACACCATGGAGACTTTAGAAAGTAACTCCCCGCTTCTTTCCAAGGTTTCAATGGTATTTTCAAAAGTAGGTATATCCTTGTTTTCTGTTATTCCCCTAATTTCTTCATTCTGAACTTTCATTCCTTCCTGAAAAGTTTCGAGAAAGTGCTGTTCATTTATTTTATTGAACGGAGGCACCTGAAAAGGCGTATTGTAATTTTCAAAAAATGGATTCATGGTAATTGTATTTATTTAACGGTTCGAATTTATTAATCCACAAAAGATGACGCAACTTTTTTATTTTTGTAGTTCACTAAATTCTAAACCAATGAAGAAGCAATTCTGTTTTATCCTTTTATTAATTCTGAATTATCAATCATTTTCGCAATCATCAACAAAGCTTTGGTACAACCAGCCTGCCCAATATTTCGAAGAAACTTTGGTTTTGGGAAACGGAAAAGCCGGAGCATCTGTTTTTGGGGACATCGAAACAGACAAAATTTATTTGAATGATATTACCCTATGGTCCGGTGAGCCCGTAGATCCTTACATGAATCCGGAAGCTTATCAAAATATTCCGGTAATCAGAGCAGCGTTAAAAAACGAAGATTACAAGTTGGCCGATGAATTACAGCGCAAAATTCAGGGCAAATTTTCGGAATCGTATGCACCTCTCGGAACCATGTTTCTTGATTTTGCAATTGATGGCAGGCCATACAACTACTATCGCGAACTTGATATATCCAACGCAGTTTCAACAGTAATGTATGAAATAAACGATGTGAAATATACCCGGGAGTATTTTGTTTCTTTTCCCGACCAGGTTTTTGTGATCCGTTTAGCAAGCGATAAAAAGGGACAGCTAAACTTTAATATTCGTTTTGAAAGTTTGCTTAGAAATAGTGTAGAAATCAAAAACAAACAACTTGAAGCCAATGGATATGCACCTATTATTGCATTACCTAATTATCTGGGCGACAGAGAAAATGCAGTTGTTTTTGAAAAGGGTAAGGGCACCCGTTTTAGTTCCTATATTTCCATAAAAGATACCGATGGAAAAGTTGTACAAACAGAACAAAATATAGGTATTGAAAATGCCAGTGAAGCAGTGATTTTGGTTTCTATGGCAACAAGTTTTAACGGATTTGACAAAGATCCCGCAAAGGAAGGATTGGATAATAAAAAGATAGCGCTTAGTCAACTTGAGAAAGCATCAAAAAAAACATTTGTTGAATTAAAAGAAGCACATATTACTGACTATCAAAAATACTTTAAGCGGGTTGAACTTGATTTGGGCAAAACCTCAGCACCAGACCTTCCCACAAACGAGAGACTAATTAGATATGCTGAAGGAAAAGAAGATAAAAATCTCGAAATTCTTTATTTCCAATTTGGAAGATATTTATTAATCAGCAGTTCCCGCACTCCGGATGTTCCTGCCAATCTTCAGGGGTTATGGAATCCATATTTACGCCCGCCCTGGAGTAGCAATTACACCATCAATATAAATGCCCAGGAAAATTACTGGCTGGCAGAAAACACCAATTTGAGCGAAATGCATCAACCTATGCTTTCGTTTATAAAAAATGTTGCAAGCACTGGTGAAATTACTGCCAAAACTTTTCTTGGGGTAGAAAAAGGGTGGACAGCCTGCCATAATACCGACATTTGGGCGATGAGTAATCCAGTTGGGAATTTTGGAGAAGGAAGTCCGGCCTGGGCAAACTGGTACATGGGAGGTCCATGGTTAAGTACTCATTTATGGGAACATTATACATTTACACAAAATAAAAAGTGGTTAAAAGATGAAGCTTATTCTATATTGAAAGGTTCTGCTGAATTTTGCCTTGGATGGCTAATTGAAGATGATAATGGATATTTGATTACCTCACCCTCAACATCTCCTGAAAATACTTTTATAACCGACAAAGGTTACAGAGGTGCTACAATGTATGGTGGTGCGGGAGACATTGCAATGGCAAGAGCAAGTCTTAAGCAATTTATTGAGGCTTCTATAATTTTGAATACCGATGATAAACTTCGGGAAAAGGCCAAAAATGCTTTATCCAGGTTGTATCCATTTCAAATTGGTGAAAAAGGTAATTTGCAGGAATGGTATTACGACTGGGAAGACGGAGATCCCAAACACCGTCATCAGACTCACTTATTTGGATTACATCCCGGGCATCAAATTACACCCTATACAACACCGAAACTTGCAGCCGCCTGCCTCAAATCACTGGAGATAAAGGGTGATGAAACTACAGGTTGGTCGAAAGGCTGGAGGATAAACCTTTGGGCCCGACTAGGTGATGGAAACAGGGCATACAAAATGATTCGAGAACTTTTAAAATATGTAGAACCTGATGGATTGAGAACCAATTACAGCGGTGGAGGGGGAACCTATCCAAATCTTTTTGATGCTCACCCTCCTTTTCAAATTGACGGTAATTTTGGAGGGTCAGCAGCTTTTGCCGAAATGCTGGTTCAATCTTCAGAAAATGAAATCAGACTTTTGCCCGCACTCCCTGATTCATGGAACACCGGTTCAGTAAAAGGAATTTGTGCTCGCGGCGGTTTTGAATTAGATTTGAATTGGGAGCAAGGACAATTGAAATCGGCAAAAATTCTGAACAAAGCAGGAAATCACAGCCAAATAATTTATGGTAATAAAACCTGGAATCTGGTTACAAAAAAAGGGGAATCAAAAGAATTGGCATTTTAAGCATTCTTTTAGCCGGCGCCCAACAAAATATCGTGAACCAATACTCCACCATGGTAACTGGTAATTCCAACTGCTATGGTTGAAATACCATACAGTACAAAAGCAATCCATTTTAATGGCGAATCTTCTTTTTTTTCTGCTTTTAAATAGATTTTAAAAACTGTGCAAATCAATGAAGAAATTACAGTTATTTCTGCATAAAACTCGTGAGTGTTTTGCTGAACTCCTGCAGCTCCTCTCAAATCACCGGTTAAAAATGCTCCGCTTACATACGAAGCAACTGCAGAAACCGTACCTATTGCCAGCAACCAAAAAGCAGCCTCCCGAAAAAGTTTTTCTTTTTTGATAAATAAATAAATCAATTCAGCTAAAAAGCCAATGATTAGCAATGCAATAGGGAAATGCACAGTCATCGGGTGTATGTGGTCTATCGAAAACATGAAGCTTTGTTTATTCAAATATACAATGTTTAATATCAAGTATGTTAAATGTTATTAAATGTATTATTGTTCACAACAATTAATTTTAAAACCTGTTTTTTTAATATTTTTGAATAGTTGCTAACTAGAACTAAAGAAATCTATCAACCTAAATAAAATGAAAAAATTAATTAAAACTTTTGCAATATTATTATTGTTTGTCTCAATGATTTCCTGTACAACACAACCAGAAAGTTGGACTGTCGATTCTCCGTCTGAAAATATTTTATTTGAAGTGTTTTTGGATGATAGTCATCAAGCAAAGTATAATATCTCAATATTGGATTCCGAAGGTAAAAAGGAAGTGGTAGCCAATTCACCAATGGGTATCAAAAGGCGCGATGCATCTTTTATAACTAATCTAACTTTTGTTTCCCAAGCCCCTGAAATGACACTTAGTGAATCATTCTCCATGCCAACAGGAAAGCGCAAAATCATCAATACCGAAGCCAATGAAATGTCGCTAACCTTTAAAAACGAAACCGGAAACCTGATTGAAATTATCGTCAGAGTTACAGATGATGGTGCGGCTTTCAGATATCGTTTCCCTGAATCGGATGAAAAGTTATTTTTTGTTGAGGAAGAAATTACGGGATTCAATTTTTCGGGCGAGGGAAAAACCTGGATGGCACCTTATGATAAGGTTACTACTTATTCACCCGGCTACGAACGTTATTTCGAAAACGGGATCCCAATCGGCACCAATGCACCGGACAAAGAAGGCTGGTGTTTGCCCGCTCTTTTTGAAACCGAAAATGCCTGGGTTTTATTAACCGAAGCAGCACTCGATTCAACCTATTTTGGTTCTCACCTTCAACCTGATGCGGAAGGTGGTTTATATAAAATCAGAATGCCGGAGGAAAATGAAGCGAATAATGTTTACAGCCACATTCCTGAATCCACATTACCATGGGCAACACCATGGAGAGTGTTTATAATCGGTCAAGAACTTTCAGATGTAGTGGAATCTGATTTTGTAGTTGCTCTAAATCCTCCTTCAAAAATCGAAGATGAGTCCTGGATTGTTCCCGGGCGTTCATCCTGGAGTTGGTGGAGCGACTGGCCAAGTTCAAAAGACTATAATAAACTGAAAAAATTTATTGATCTGGCAGTAGAAATGGGCTGGGAATATTCTCTTGTTGACGCCAATTGGGATATGATGGAAGGTGGAAATATTGAACAACTTATTGAATATGCCAATTCAAAAAATATTAAAATACAGATGTGGTACAATTCGGGTGGTGCACATAATGATGTTACAGAACGACCACGCGATATTATGAGTGACCCTGTGGCACGCAAAGCCGAATTTAAAAAACTGGAAGAATGGGGAGTCAAAGGAATAAAAGTGGATTTTTTCCAAAGCGATAAGCCCCGCATTATTAAACAGTATTTCGATATTTTAAAAGATGCAGCAGACCATAAAATCATAGTCAATTTTCACGGTTGTACAATGCCCAGAGGTTGGAAAAGAACCTGGCCAAATCTGGTAACCATGGAAGCAGTAAGAGGTGCTGAAACATATGGCTTTGGCGAAGACTATCCTGAAAAAGCGGTTTGGCATAACACCATTTTACCTTATACCAGAAATGTAATTGGACCGATGGATTATACCCCTGTAACTTTTTCAAACCAAAAGTTTCCACACCTTACCACTTATGCTCATGAGATGGCGTTATCTGTAGTTTTTGAATCGGGCGTTCTTCATTTTGCCGACAATTGTGAATCCTACAGAACCTTACCGGAAAAGCCAAAAACTTTTCTGAAAACCGTTCCTGTTACATGGGACGAATCCCTATTACTTTCAGGTTACCCGGGAAAAAATTGTGTTATGGCCCGAAGAAATGGAGATACCTGGTATGTTGCCGGAATTAATGGATTGGATAAAAACAAAAACTGGGAAATAGATCTCAGCAGACTGGGAGACAAGAGTTTTAATGTTGAAATAATTACCGATGGTTCAAACGATAAAGAATTTTCAACACAGGAAATCTCTCTTACAACTGCGAATAAATTAAAAGTTAGTGTATTGTCAAAAGGAGGTTTTGTGGCTACTTTAAAGAGTGTCGAATAATTTTTCCTTTAATCTTTGCAAATTTTTATTGGATCCTTCGTGGCTTTATTTGATATAATTTTAAAAATTTGAAATACTTACCCTGATTATTATTGCAAAATTATCATCACTCTCTAAACGTAGAGAGGGAGAAGAGGGTGCGTAAAGTAACTGAGATGAGCCAAAATTATACACCTAAACAACGGGCAAGACTGTTAAGACAGAATTCAACCGAAGAAGAAAAAATTTTGTGGGAAAAATTGAGGAATAGAAAGTTTCATGGTTTGAAGTTTCTTCGTCAACGCCCTATTGTATATGATGAGATTAATGGGAGGGTATTATATTTTATTCCTGACTTATATTGTGCTGAAATGAAAACAATAATTGAAATAGATGGAAAAATTCATGATTTTCAGAAAGATTATGATAATCGCAGGGATGAAATATTAAGAAATATGGGATTAAAAATTCTAAGATTTAAAAATGATGAAATCAAAAATATTTCAGAGGTTCTGAAAAGAATTAATTGTTTTATTTTTGAATAGATTAGGATTACTCACCCTGATTACGTCAGTGACATAATCGTCCCTCTCTACTCGTAGAGAGGGAGAAGAGGGTGCGTAAAAAAACAATATAATATTGAATTTCCATTATGATTCTCAAAAAAACATTTACCCTGATTATTGCTTTGTTTACCGCAACTTCAATCTTTGCACAAACCCAAAAGCCAAACTTTATCATCTTTATCGCCGATGATGTTAGCTGGGATGATTTGGGATGTTATGGTAATACATATGTAAAAACACCCAACATCGACAAACTTGCACAAGAAGGAATGAGGTTCGATAATGTTTTTCTTACAGCAAGTTCCTGTAGTCCGAGTCGTAACAGCATTATTACAGGAAGATATCCACATAATACCGGTGCATGTGAGTTGCACACCGAACCACCAATTGATATGATTTCTTTCCCTGAAGTTTTAAAACAAAACGGATATTTTACAGCTCAATCAGGTAAATTCCATATGGGAAAATATGCCGAACGTGGTTTCCACTTAACAAGCAACGGAAAAGATATTGGTGATGGAGGAGAAGCGTTATGGTTAGAAACGGTTCAAAACCGACCAAAAGACAAACCCTTTTTTATGTGGTTTGCAGCGCTGGATGCTCACCGCGCCTGGGGACCCAACAAATTCTCGGGAAAACATGATGGAGAGAAAATAGCTTCACCCGATTATTTGGCTGATGGTGCAGAAACGAAAACCGACCTTGCGAAATATTACGATGAAATTTATCGCTTCGACAATTTTATAGGACAACTCACCAAGGAACTTGAAAAACAAAATGTTCTGGATAATACCCTTATTTTAATTATGGCAGATAACGGGCGCCCTTTTCCTGCGAGCAAGACACGGGTAAACGACCGTGGAATGAAAACACCATTCGTGGCATTTTGGCCAAAAGGGATAAACAAAAATCAGGTATGCAAAGAACTGGTAAGTGTGATTGATATTGCACCGACTATTCTGGAACTGGCAAGTGCTGAAATACCGGAATCAATCCAGGGAGTTAGTTTTAGCAAACTTTTAAATAATCCTGAAAAATCATTCAGAAATTATGTTTTTGCCGAACACAACTGGCATGATTATGAAGCACATGAACGAATGGTAAGAACCAATGAATATCTTTATATTTTGAATTCACGACCTCAATTCACCAATCTTGGCCCTGCAGATGCTGTTGGCAGTCCATCTTTTGAAAACCTCGTACAACTGAAAGAAGAAGGTACAATTTCTACAGAGCAAGCGGAAATTTTTATGGAACCTCGTCCTACAGAGGAATTGTACAATAATTTAGAAGATCCCGAGCAATTTAACAATCTTGCAACAAATCACAATTATATCAAAAAACGAAAAAAGCTAAATAAAGTGTTGATGGAATGGATGAAAGAAACCGGGGATGATGTTCCTGAAATTCTAACTGCTGACTGGTACGAAAAAGTGCCAGGTTATATAAAAACTCCGGAACACGGTAAAAGGGGTGAAATGCCCGGGACAAAAAACAATGCGGCAATAAATAATAACAAAGGAAGATTTTAGCAACTAATAATTTTAACCATGAAACTAATAACCAGTCTTTTTTTGCTGATGGCAATTCCGATATTCCTTTTTGGAAAAATTACGCCAAACAAACTCACATGCGAGTATCTAAGAAATCCTCAGGTAGTTGATGTAATTCAGCCACGGCTCTCATGGATTAATATTGCCGATAAAGGAGAACGAGGCCAAAAGCAAACTGCCTGGCAAATCAGGGTAGCTTCTTCAAAAGAAAATCTAAATAAGCCTGATTTATGGGATAGTGAAAAAATGGAAAGTGAAGAATCTTTTAGAATTGAATATGCCGGCAAAAAACTAAAATCAAGACAGGAATGTTGGTGGCAGGTTCGTGTTTGGGATAAAAACAAAAAAGTATCGAAATGGAGTGAACCGGGATTTTGGCGAATGGGAATTCTGGATTCTTTGGAATGGCAGGCCAAATGGATTGGTGCTCCCTGGCAGAACGAAGAAGCTTTACCAAAACCCATGAATCCAAATGCTCCACTACCAGAACAACTACCTCCCCCTGCGCCCATGTTCAGAAAAGAAATTCAAATCGAAAAGAAAATTAATAAAGCAATTGCCTTTGTAACCGGTTTGGGCTATTTCGAAATGTATGTCAATGGTAAAAAAGCAGGAACTGATGTATTGGTTCCCAATCAGACCAATTATGGGAAACGCCCCGGTTTGATTAAGGAAAATATTCCACTTGAAGATAATTTCAGGGAATATAAAGTAATGTATCTGGCTTACAACATTACCAACCTTTTAAAAAATGGAGAAAATGTTCTGGGAAGTATTTTGGGAAACGGATTTTATAATCCTGCAAAATACTGGGCCGGTGCCTATGGAACACCGCGATTTATTGCACAGGTTTACATCACATACGAAGATGGAAGCGAAGATATAATTGTTACTGACGAAACATGGAAAGCATCTAAAAGTCCGATTTTAATGGATATGGTTTATTATGGCGAACATTACGATGCCCGCAAAGAACAAGATGGATGGAATCAACCGGATTTTGATGATTCGGAATGGGAATCCGTTGTTTTAAGAAAAGCACCGGAAGGAAAATTGGTTGCCCATACTGCTCATCCTGATAAAATAACACAAACTATTACTGGGCAAGTTAAAAAACTTCCAAATGGAAATTACCTCGTTAATTTTGGCGAAGAAGTCTCGGGCTGGGTAAGACTTAAAAATGTTGAAGGTCCTGAAGGTCACAAGATTAAAATTAAATATTTAAGTAACCTTTATTCAGGAGATAACAGCTATATATTTAAAGGAAAAGGAAAAGAAAATTACGTGGCCCGTTTTAACTGGTTTATTTTTAGTGAAGTGGAAATTGAAAACTGGCCCGGCGAATTAAAACGTGAAATGATTATTGCAGAGGTAGTTCATACCTGGGTAAAAGAATCCGCCACTTTTGAGACTTCCAATCAGATGTTTAACGACATTAACAGAATCTGGCGCCGAAGTCAGACCGACAATATGCACGGTGGGATTGCCAGCGATTGCCCTCATCGTGAACGGTCAGGTTATACCGGCGACGGACAGGTAGCTTGTGTAACGGTTTTGCATAACTATGATGCGAGGAATTTTTATCAGAAATGGATTGGGGATATGCGTGATGCGCAAATTGTAAATACAGGTTATGTTCCAAATGGGGCTCCCTGGCAGCCCGGTTGTGGAGGTGGTGTTGCCTGGGGAGCAGCAATTTGTATTATGCCATGGGAGTATTATTTGCATTATGGAGCTATTGATATGCTTTCAGATAATTATTATGCTATGAAAGAATACATTCGTTATATGCAGACATGGGTAGATGATGAAGGAATAATGCACTCTCAAAGACCCGGCAAAGACGGTAAAGTTTTAAAATGGTTTAACCTGGGGGAATGGGTAACTCCCGGAGAACTTCCACCTGATGAATTGGTTCATACATTCTATTTCTGGCGTTGCGCTGAAATTACAGCAAAGGTGGCAAAGGCTTTAAATAAAAATGAAGAAGCGAATTATTACAATCAACTTGCAGAAAATACAAGAAAAGCATTCTGGTTAAGATTCTATGACGCAGAAAAAGGAACTTATGGAAATGCAGGAGCAAACATATTTGCCTTAAAAATGGGAGTTCCCGGTTCGCAATATAATAAAGTAGTAGCCGCAATAAAACAGAATATCAAAAACAATAACGGACATTTGGATACCGGGATTTTTGGTACACAATTCTTTTTCGAGGTCTTATCGGAAAATGGCATGCACGATTTAGCTTTTGAAGCAATGAACAAAAAAACCGAGCCTGGTTATGGACACTGGTTAGAACTTGGCGCAACAACAACTCGTGAAAAATGGGATACCGGTGGCTCGCATAACCACCCTATGTTTGGTGGCGGGCTTGTATGGTACTACCGTAAACTGGCAGGAATGAACGCAGACCCTGAAGAACCGGGATACAAACATATTATTTTTAAACCTATGCCTGCTGGAGACATCACATATACCGAATACTACAATGAAACCTCTTACGGGAAAGCAGGGATTATCTGGACTAAAAAAGACGGAGACTTTTCAATTGATGTTATGGTTCCTGTAGGGTGTAAAGCAACGGTATATGTGCCGGTTAAGGAACATGAAAAAGTTTTGGAAAGTGGAAAAACTATTTCGCAGTCTTCCGAAATTCAAATCCTTGAAAAAGAGAATGGATACCAGAAGTTTTTGGTTAGAAGTGGAAACTATAAGTTTACCCTGAATTAGGGTATTAAAATTTTAGAGGCTGTTTAAATTTTATGAATTGGAAGTGTAAAACTAAATTTACTCCCCTCGCCCACTTTACTTTTAACAGATAAAACACCACCCTGTTTTTCAACAAATTCTTTACATAAAACAAGCCCAAGTCCGGTTCCTTTTTCGCCTTGGGTTCCCCTGGTCCTGTGTTTGCTTCCAATTTTAAAAATCTTTTCCAGGTTTTCTTTTGAAATTCCAATCCCGTTATCCCTGATACTAATTCGGCAAAAATCTGATTCCCGTTCAACAAAAATTGAAATTGTGCCGTTTTCAGAAGTGAACTTAATCGCGTTAGAAACCAGGTTCCGGAATATTGTTGAAAACATATTTAAATCTCCAAGAACTTTGATGGTCTCAATTTTTTCAATTTCAAGATTGATTTTCTTTTTATTACAAGCTCCTTCAAATAAACCCACTGAGTCAATTACCTTTTCCTCAATATCAAAGACTTCAGGATTAAATTGAATTAAGTTGGTTTGCATTCTTGCCCATGTTAAAAGGTTTTCCAGCAGATTATAGGCTTGTTTCGAAGAGTTATTAATATTGTGCAAATGAGTTTCAACTTTAGCTTGATCAAGCTTTTTAAAGTTCGATACCAAAACATCAAGGAACCCTAAAATGATATTGAACTGATTTCCAAGGTCATGTCCAATAATCGAGAATAATTTATCTTTTGTATGATTTAACTCTTCCAATTCCTGATTTTTTGAAACAATCATACGGTTTTGTTCTTCAATCTGTATCGTCCGCTCCTGAACTTTTTGCTCAAGGATTTTTTTATCCCGAATCAGCTTTCTTTCTCTTTGCTTAATCAATAAAATGATGGTCACAATTATTAACACCAAATACGCCATATATGCATAAATACTTCTATACCAGGGTGGAAGAATTGTAACTTTCAAGCTTACCGGTTCATCATTCCAGAGTCCATCATTATTTGAACCTTTAACGCTAAAAATATAATCCCCGGATTGAAGTCCAGTGAATGGAACAAACATCCTGCTTCCAATTTCTACCCAGTCGTCAGAAATTCCTTCCATTTTATATGCATAGTGGTTATAGTTTGAATTGGTATATTCAAGCGCAGCAAATTCTATAGTAATTGATTGAACCTTATGATTTAGAGTGAGTTTATCCACACCTTCTATATGAACTGATTCTTCAATACCACCGGTAGTTTTTTTAAAGGAAGTAAGAACCATCTCCGGGATATGTGGATTTCCTGCAAGCGAATCCGGATAAAATGTGTTAAAACCATTCATTCCTCCAAACAACATTTCTCCATCTTCACAAACAAACGAGGCTCTTATATTAAATTCAAGACTCTGCAGTCCATCCTCATGTGTAAATGTTCTAAGCTTTTTCGTTCCTGTATCATATATACAAAGTCCCCTGCCTGTAGCAAACCAAAGATTGTTGTTTTTGTCTATCTTGATTTCATAAATGTAATTGCTGGGGAAACCATCTTCCTGGCTCATATAATCAAACTCTCCGGTTTTTTTATTCAAAATGTTAACATAGGCATTTGAACCAATCCAGATATTACCCTCATCATCTTCTGCAAGAGAAATAAGAAAATTACTGTTCAACCCATAATTTTCCTTTGTAAAATGCCTGATTTGATGAGTTTCCGGATTATACATATCAAGACCGTTGATGGTGGCACACCAGATAAGTCCTTCGGAATCTTCAAGCAAACTGTATATTAAATTGGCTCCAAGCCGATGATTCGGCTCTGCATCAGTATGAAAAAAAACCATTGATTCATCATCAAGATTAAACCTGTATAAACCGTTAGAACTGGCAATCCAGTAATTTTCGCTTTTATCCTGAATGATATGATAAATTCGAATATTTTCAAAAGTTGGAAAATCCGGTTTTTTAAAATATTCTGTCCATAAAACAAATCGATTTCCGGCCTTGTCATATATAAAAATCCCATTTCGTGTTCCCAGCCAAATATTATTTTTATTGTCTTTATGAATAACATGAACAAAATCGTTTGGCAGATAATGATTACCCGAATGTTGAGATGAAAAATGTTCTACTTCTTTGGATTCCGGATTTACAAGGTTTAATCCCTGTCCCCAGTTACCTGCCCAGATTATACCGTCATCGTTTTTAAACAAACCGGCAATTACATTTCCCAACAAATTTGTAGAATTGGGTACGTTGCTGTTTCGGTAAATTTTAAATTTTTGAGGTTTTAGATCAGTTTTACTAATTCCCGACAAAGTTCCTGCCCACAAATTATTTGAATTGTCAATAAGCAAACACTGAACAATGTTATGCCCAATTCCACTGTTGTTTACCAAATAATTTTTAATTACATATTTCTCATTAATTATCGGAGTGATCATAAACAAACCATTTCCCTCGGTTGCAACAAAAATATTTCCCTTTTTATCTTTTAAAATACTTCGAACGCAAGAATTAATTGAATGTGAGATGCCCTCTTCTGTTAGAAATTCTGCTTCATAAAAAGTTTCAGCTTCCGAGTCAAAAAAGTATAATCCATCGTTGGTCCCGGCCCATATTTTCCCTGAAATATCCTCAAACAGTGCTGTGATATTTATTTCCATTAAAGATTGGCCTAAGTTGTTTTTGAAAGAATAGTAGGTAAATTCTTTGGTTTTTCCTGAAAACATTGTCAATCCAAGGGTACTTCCAATCCAAATGTTTCCATTTCTATCCTCAATGACCGGAACTTTTACATCTTTTACTGAAGCATCGTATTCAAAATTACTGATATAATGCTCGAATGTTTGATTATCACAATTAAGAATTGAAATTACAGGCGGTGTATTAATAAGAATATTTCCGTTTGAAAGACATACGTTATCGTAGCTGTAATTGGTTACATCAAAATCATATCCGGTTTCATATTGAATTCTTTCAAACGTATTTTGATTTCGGTCATATTTATGCAAACCTCCTTTTGTGCCAATCCAAAGATTACCATTTAAATCTTCAGAGATTGCATAAATCCAGTTATTTGATATAGAATTGGAATCTGCCGGATTAAAACGAAAGAGTTTAAAATTCCTGCCGTCAAACCGATCGAGTCCATTTTGGGTTCCTAACCAAATATATCCTTTAGAATCCTGAAATACACAATTGACAACGCTTTGTGACAGGCCATCACTAATAGAATAATTTACAAAATTAAAAGATTGTGAAAATCCCGGAAAAGAAATAAAAATCCAGAAAATTAATATTGCAGGCCATAGTTTCATTGTCATAGCTTATTGGTATTCAAAATTACAATTTTGAAACACCATTAAAAAAATTTCTTTATAACAATTTGAAATTCAGAACCTAATCTAATTATTTCCGACTAAAGAAGCTGATTACTTTTGGTTGAACTTATCTTCGAGATTTTGAATGATTACATCAATCTCCTCTCCAAATACTTCTTTGGCATGTTCATACCTTTGGTCAACAAAAAAAGTCAGAAACTTTTCTTTCCCAAAAGTTTCAATCAGCTGTTCAACAAAAATTCCTGCCATTGGATATGAAATTTCTTGCGGATATTCTTGCCAGTACAACCACATGGCTTTGATATCGATTTTTTCCTCCTCATTTTTTTCCAACCATTTTTTCACAATAGCCTCTTTATCCTGATTAGCAAGATTAAAACAAACTGCCGTACCTTCGTTAATCAGGCTGGTTTTTACTATTTCTTTTTCCAAAAAGTTGGAGATTACATGTGTCATTTCATGGCCCCTGGTTTGTTGAAAATGGGAGTGAATAATACAAAAAAAAGGATTGGCGAAACCCAACTCCGCACGCAACACCATTTTTGCATCAGCCCGCGAATCCCAAACAAAAAAATCTATTTTTTTAGGAAGCTCAGTATTGAAAAATTTATTTATTTCTATAAATGCTTCCTCCCTTGAATCAGCATAAGATTTGGCATCCATTTCATCCATTTTCTGAAAATGAAATTTAAAATTATCGGATTCTATCATTGTCCAGTCATCAAAAAACTTGTGGTAACCAAATTGAAGAAATCTATTCGTAGCATAATTGGTGGCATTGCTTGTAGCATTAAATTCAACACAGTCCTTTAATACTTTCTTCGATTTTTCATGCTCAGAAATCATATAATAGCAGGAACCCAAATATCCAAGTGCCCAGGCTTTTCTCCATGAATTATGAGGATCATTTTCTACCGTATATTTTAAATGAGGGATTGCTTTATTATACTCACCATAATCGGTAAGTGCTCTTCCAAGAATAAGAATATAATCAATGTTTTCGGGCTCTTCTTCCAAATATTCATCTGCTCTGTTAATTGTTTCTTTTAAATTGCCGGACATATACAATTTTCCCAGTTGCTCCATTTTGCTTGGTTGAGCTTTGCATAACATGGCAATGGTAACGAGTAAAAGTGTCAGTTTAAGTTTCATGGTTTTGGGTAATTATTGGTTTTTGTTTTTCAATTTTAATGTTGGTTTGTGGTTCAACCCGGCTTCGGCTCCGCTCAACCTGACTGCAATCCTGAGCGGAGTCGAAGGATTGTTCTAATTTGATTTTTTACAGTAATTCATGCAACACTCCTTCTTTTTAAACTAACTTTTGTTTCTCTTAATTGCCTTATCCGAAGCCAGCTTCCCGGTTAAAATAGAGATGGGCATTCCGGAAGGGCTGTAGGACCATTGTCCGCATTGAAACACATCGGGGATAATCGTATTTACTGATTTCGCCACGGTGAGCATTTTATCAACTACCGGCATATAAGGATTATTAAAAGCCCATCCTGTAATTCCACCCTCTGTTGATTGTGTTCGTTTTTCGATGGTTAAAGGTGATGAAGAAAAGGTGTGTGATACTTTGTCTTTTAATCCCGGGAAAATGCTTTCATCCAGTACTTTGATAAATCGTTCTTCCAGTAGCTTTTTAATTTCATCAGACCAACCTACTTCATCAATCTTTTTTGCCAACATATAATCGAAAAGTAAACTAACAATCAAACCTGTTTTTCCTTCGGGAGCCATTGACGGATCACGCATAGCGGGTGCAGCAACTTCAAGTGTATTATAATCGCAGAATTCGTTTAAATAGTCTATTAACTTTTGTTTTAATTCCTGATTATTAGCGTCGATATTTTGGGCAGACATAAATTCATCAAGCCCTTCAGTACTTACGGCTGAAAGTCCCTTTTTACTTGGGGTATAGAAAAAATGACCAGTACATTTTTCTGCAAAAAATTTGGGTCCCAAATCCACGGTCATATAAACCGTAAACACAGAGTCGCCACCTCTTAAATCTTTCAGGTACGACCTTTGTTTTAATATTTTGCCGGTCAGTTTTTTATTCCTCAGTTTATCAGTTGGAACACGATTGTAGAGTTGCTTTAAATCGCCTGCCCAAATTAAAGTATTGTAAAAAACCTTTTCTCCCGATTCGCAAATCACATACTTTTCTTCAGGATTATACTCGGCTATTCCGTTTGAAACATTGATTTTCCCGCCATGTTTTTTGATAAAGTCTGCCAGCTTGTTAATTATTGTTGCAGTTCCTCCCCCGCCTTTGGGATAGTAATAATCGAGATACAAACTAAAATAACTCAAAGCAAATGAAGCCGGTGTTTTTTGAAAAAAATGCTGCCCGATTACATCAATCAATGCCTGATTATCCGTAAATCGTTGCAAATATTCATCAATTGGAGTTTTTAATTTTTTGAGTTTTCTGAGCGTCATCAAAAATTTGAACATCCATGGAAAAAGCTTTTTTCTAACGTATTCCTTGTCATTTTTTAAATCCATAAAAGTTGGATTATCAATACCATAGAGGATATCCATATAATCCATACTTTTCCTAACCTCACCAATTATATTTTTAATTTCCTGTTTGTTCTCCGGAAACTCTTTTATCAAAAAATCTTCGTATTCGTTTATACTTTCATGGCTTTCCAAAACCATTACCGAGTCGCCAACACCAATCGAAGTTCGGCTTTTTACCCAGTCTATTTCAATGCCCAGTTGTTTTAGCATAGGAAAAACAGTTCCTGAATTTTCAAGCGATCGCAAACCTCCATCAAAGTACACCTTGTTTCTGTGAAAAGTTTGAATCAGGCCACCCACTTTCTCCTGTCTTTCAAAAAGTGCTACCGACTGACCTGCTTTTGCAACATAAGCGGCTGCCGTTAATCCGGCTATTCCACCACCTACAACTATAGTGTCATACTTCATAAACGTCTTCCTTATCTAAATTTGTTAATTTTTTACTTATTTGAAATATTTTTTTCCCTAACTCCCGGTCGCGGGCATGTTTGGCCGGAATCTCTTCGTTGGTAAGGTTATAAAATTTTCCGCTAATCCCTTCCATTTCTTTTGAAGCCGCCAAATAATAAATAGCCTCACCCGAAATTTTCGCTTCTTTTAAAAGAGGCTGAATAAGATATTTCGAATATAGATTATACAATTTCCCATTGTTTGTTCCAATGTTTGATTTTACGGCCCCAGGATGCATGGCTATTATGCTTACCCCTTTGTTTTGTAACAATTCGTGCAATTCCCAAACCGTCATTAACTGTGCTGTTTTTGAAGCACCGTATCCCTTAATTCCTTTGTAGCGTCTGTTTTCCCATATTAAATCATTAATATCCAAGCCATTAAACCGATGTCCTTCTGAGTTGATTTGAATGATTCGTGACGGTGCACTTTCAACCATTCTTTTTAACAACATACTTGTAATTAAAAACGGTGCCAGATGATTAACGCAAAAAGCCATTTCATGACCTTCTTTAGTCAATTGACGAGTAGTCATGTGCACTCCTGCATTGTTTATCAAAACATCTATTTTTTGATAATCATGCAGAATTTCTTCAGTAGCTATTCTTACCTGTATTAAATCTGAAAAGTCGGCAATAAAATACTTTGGTTTTAATCCTGAAATCTTTTCAATTTCAATACTTAATCTTTCAGATTTTTCTTTATTCCTGTTAATGGTTACGATGCTTGCTCCCGCCAGTGCCAGTTCCTTTGCTGCTTCGTAACCAACACCTGATGTTGCCCCTGTAATGATACAAACCTTACCATCCAAACGCTCATTTGTTGTTTTTTGAGGAAGTCGTCCGGCACGAATAAAATCCAATTCTTCAGGAAGATTTAATTTCATTTCTGCTACCCAAATTTTTTAATTAGAAATCGCCGGTACATTTTCCCAAATCGCGGAATATTGTTAAAAATATCACCCCATAAATCGTAATAATCTCTCTGCTCAAGAATATAATTATCTTGACTGATTAACAGTTTGGTACAACCATATAATGGTGTACTTGGATATTTTTTAAACATCATGGTCATAATCCACTCAAAAATAATTGTATTATCGTTTTGAACAATGGAGACAATTTCCATATTTAACTGCTTTGTTCGTTTGGTTAACCTGTTGCACATATCGATAAAATTATCGATACCTTCAATTCGCTGAATGGTATCCTGAAATACAATATTTTTGTGGTAATATTTAAATATATGCGACCAATCCGGTTTCCCATCAGTATTATAGGTTTTTGACCACAATTCTTTAATTGTTTCAATATTTAATTGCTTTCTCTCTGAAAGGTCGTTTATAGTATTTAATTTACTATCCGGCATATTTCATACAAATTATTTTCCCATGTAGGTTGGGATACACCTCAATGTATCTGATTTTGTAACTTCAAAAACCATTTTATCAAAAGAAGGGATACCAAAAGTTCCTTTTGCATTATTAGAAAAACCAAATCCCTCCCTGGGCATACCTAAAAAATTTGTATTGAGTTTTTCATCGTCATTTGCATCATGAAAATACTTAAAAGCATATTTCCCCGGTTTCAAATCCTTTAAAACAACATAACTTTTATTGTTTGTAATTTTTTCAGAAAATGCCCCGATTGTTTCTTTATTTTCATCGTTAAGTTCCAGTAAAAGATGCCCGTCATTACTACTTAATTCCGAAATTTCAACCACAACATTAATCTGACTAATACCTTTAAAAGGAATAATAAACATAATTAAGGCTAACAAAACCAGATTTTTCATAATTCAAATTTTTATAGTTTTAATCGTTTGTATTATGCAACAATTCATTAGGCTTAAAATAGTTATATTTTTTAAGTTGAAGTAAAATATTTTAAAAGTTTTTGAAACCATTGATGTTTGTCTAATTATCAAATTATTAAATTAAACAAACCCTTTTAAAATATGTTCTCACCTTTGTAATACTCATTAAAATTTTTATCTTTTCGAAGCTAAAACTGTGTGTGAGCAAAACTTTTAAAAGCTAACTTTATATTTCAATTTTAATGCTATTCATTGAATATTTAATTAAATGTGTTTTAACAAAGAAATTGGAAGGTAAAAACAAAACATACCGCTTAAGCCAGGTGTTACTATATCAAATTGAAAATTAAAAAAATGAAAAAGCTAGTTATACTGTTACTTGTTGTTTTGGTTTTTGCCTGCAAAGAAGAAGACAATGTGCTTTCGGACAAAGCGGAAATAGAGGATTTTAAAGTGGAAACCAGCGGAAACTTTACTCCTGACAAAATTTACCTTAACACTGAAGAAGGAAAGATAAAGGCTTACACCAACAAAGATTTTGAAGATTCAGATTTTCCGGTTTCATTTTCACCACAAATTTCTGTTTCTCAGGGAGCCACTGTTACCCCGGCTTCGGGAACACAGGTAAACTTTAGCCAACCGGAAGATTTTGTAAAGTATGTGGTCGTTTCTGAGGATGGGAACATCGTATCTGAATATATTTTTACGATTGGTGACAGGCAAATTCCAAATGCCGGTTTCGAAAACTGGTTTATGGAAACAGGCATGAACGGGAAACCTTTTCAGCAACCCGGGGCCTATGGTGAATCTACAGTTTGGGCAACAGCAAACATGGGAACAAGTATTTACAGTATTTACGGAACTTCGCCCGTACCTGAAGGAGACAACACCGTGGTTAAAATAGAAACTGTTACTACGGTGGCACTGCCCCTGGTTGCAGGTGCGCTGTATGTTGGCGAGTTTGACCTGGATGGAGCTGTTGAAGATCCGACCAATCCCGTTGCTGCCGCAAAGCTGGGAATGCCGTTCTACTCAAGACCTAAATCTGTCAAATTCAAATATGCTTTCAAAGCAGGAGAACAAATGATTCAGGCCGTTTTAAAAGAACCGGGAAATTTATTCGGTGGTTTTGATGTATTTGATGTTGAAGGAAAAGACAAATTCGGAATTGAAATTGTACTGGAAAAAAGAGAGGGAGAAAGTATTACGACTATTGCCAAAACAAACTTCCAAAGCGATGAAGATATTGAAACTTTAACTGAAATTGAATTACCGGTTAATTATCTGACCAACGATGAACCTACGCATTTTTACATCTCGTTTTCACCCAGTTTTGACGGGGGAACATTTAAAGGTGCCATTGGAAGTACTTTGATTTTAGACGACGTAAAATTGATTTATGAATAAATTAGTTTTTTTATTGATTTTCTTATTTTCTATTTCCGGAGTTTTTGCACAGGAATCCAAATGGCAATTTGCGCCATCACTTGGAATTGATATGGGAGGAGCTATACCTGTTCCTTTGTCAGCTGTTCCCAAGGGAGCAAAAGGGACTCCAAAACTAAAACCTAACCTTGGAATTGCATTTCAAAGAAATATCAATGAGAAATGGAGTCTTGCGTTCGAAACAAGTTATCATATTTTATCGATTGATGCATACGTAAACGTTGTCAGTCAGCCTTTTTGGTCTGACGACCGTTCTTATGCAACGTATTTTTCTGGAGAAGCATTTACCTCAACAGAATTACAGTTTATTGAACTTCCATTAGTAGGTTATTTTCATTTTAATGATCGCTGGTCGCTCACATTTGGTGCTTACTATTCTATTATTCTGAATGGGAAATTAGAAACCGAAGGAAGAAACGGATGGATTTCAGCAAATAAAGAAGATACAGATACCGCACCATTGCCGGGTACTCAAAACACTTCATTTAATTTTAATGATGAACTGGACAACTACGACATTGGCGCACTAATTGGTTATCAATGGAAAGTTGCTGATCGTGTAAATTTGTGGGGGCGTTTTAATGTAGGTTTTAAAAGTATTTTTAAACCCGATTTTACCAATATCGATTACGATATGTACCAATTTCGTTTTAGTACAGGTGTTTCATTTGTATTATGGAGAAAAGGTGAAGTTTAATTTGACTTCAACAAGAATCGATTTAAACTTGTATTAAATCGATTCTTGCTGAAAACAACCGGATTATTTCTTTATTGCCGGAGATGAAAATGGAGGAGGAGTGATTTCTATTTTACTCTCCGTATCTACTAATTTTAACACTTCTTTTACAGCTCTTTCCAACTGCGGATCTTTTCCTTCCGATAATGATTTTGCATCTTGTCTGACTGCGATATCAGGAGCAATACCCATATTTTCACCTATCCATTTATTGTTAATCGGATCGAATACAGCATTGTCGGGTGCTGTTAATGCTCCACCGTCTATCAAACTATAATGAACAGAAGACTTAACCAAACCGCCCCAGGTTGTAGATCCAATAAGCGGACCTACTTTTTGCTGACGGAAAACCCATGGAAAAAAGTCACCACCAGACCCGGCCATTTCATTTATCAGTAAAACTTTTGGTCCAAGGATTCCGGCCGGCAAACGCATTGGTTTACCATCTGGTACTTCGTTGGTAATAGATGCCCTTAAAGATCGTGTCATTAAATCAACCATATAATCATCCAAAAGGCCACCACCGTTATATCGTTCGTCAATTACTGCTCCTAATTTATCCTGCTGTGCAAAAAAGTATCGATTAAACGAAACAAAACCCGGCGTGGAAGTATTGGGTACCCACACATAAGCCAGTTTACCTCCTGACAAACTATCTACTAACCTGCGGTTGTCTTCTACCCATGCACGTTGGCGAAGAGCATATTCACTGCCAATCGGTTTAACAGTTACTTTCCAGGCACTGTCGAATTCTGCCGTTTTATTAATGTGTAAAATTGTTTGAACACCGGATTTCCCATCCAAAAATTCGTATGGATCATCACCTGCTATTAACTCTTTACCATCGATACCAACAATATAGTTTCCTTCTTCAACTTTAAGTCCGGGCTCCTCCAAAGGACTGGATAATTCCGGATTCCAGCTTTCTGTGGTAAATATTCTATCAATTTTCCATCTGTCATTATCGGCTATCAAATTTGCCCCTAATAAGCCAACTCTTTGTCTTTCTGTATCAGGATAATCACCTCCAAAAACAAAACTATGCCCAACTGAAAGTTCTCCGTTTACCATATCTAAAATATAAGTCAAATCTGCACGATGTTTTATAAAAGGAACCAAGGGTGAATATCGTTCATAAACCTCATCCCAATCCCGACCATGCATATTGGGATCGTAAAAATAATCGCGTTGATAACGCCATGCTTCCTTAAACATTTGTGTCCATTCCTGAGTTCTGTCGAGTTGCATTTTCAGGTTTACTTTAATCGATTTCCCATCTTTCCCCGATGCGCCACCGGTATCTATTATTTTCCATGATGAGCCCATTTTTGCCAGCATTTTTTTACCATCATTAGAAACAGATACCTGGCTTACTCCTCCCACAAACTCCTTTGCTTCACGTTCTTTAAGTGCAAATTTCTGTAAAGTAAGGCCCCTGCTGCCTGGTTTTCTTTCAGCAACAAAAAGTGATCCTTCCGGTCCGGCCAGTAAGCCTCGATAGTTACTTTTTTCCATTGGAAGAGCAATGGTTCTGGATTCAATCCCTTCAAAATCTATTTTTATGTCATCCTCTTTTGCATCTTTCTTGTCTTCTTCCTTGCTTTTCTTTTTCTTTTCAGATTTTTTATCCTTATTATCTTCTTCTTTTTCTGTCTCTTCGCCATCTTCCTTTTTAACCTCTTCATCATCACTTCTTAATTTAAATGGGGAAGACTCTTCTTTTTGAAGGTTAACAACATAAACACTATAGCTCGCATCCGCAGTCATGGAACTTGTATTTGCCCAACCCGAACCTAATGCAAGATCTGTACTGGCTAAAAAATAGAAGTGTTTTTTGTTACGATCCCAGGCAGGAGAAAAAGCATCGGCAAATGCATTGGTTACTTTGTAAATAGTGTCTTGCTCAAGCGACCAAACAGTAATTTGCCTGAAATTATTCGACCCAGCTTTTGTATAAGCGAGCCATTTTGAATCGGGTGACCATATAAGCCCCATACCTCCTCTTTCAAGATTATTTCCGCCAACGTCAATCGTTTTAATTGTTTCAGCAGAAATATCAACCACCCTGATTCTGACATCATCGTCGGTAAAAGCAATATATTTTCCATCGGCTGACCAAACCGGCTCCCATCCCAATTTTGATTCACCAATAGAAATAGCTTTGGGTTCATCAAGTCCATCCTGTGCGCCAATCATAAGCGAATATCCATCACCTGCTTTATCAGAAAACCACGCAAGTTTAGCTCCGTCCGGTGACCATATTGGCCAACGATCTGCTGCATCAGAACTTTGTGTTATGTTTCTTACTGCTCCATGTTCAGCAGGAACAGTAAATATTTCTCCCCGGGCTTCCATAATCGCTCGTTTTCCTGTTGGTGAAAGAGATGCCGATCTTGCTGATCCGCTAACGTCTTCCCATTTGGTTTCAGCCCACGGGAAATCTCCTTTAACCTCAATATCAAGCTGAGTTATTTGGTTTGAAGAAAGATCCAAGGTGCTAATATATCCATCTCTTTCAAAAACAATTTTATTTCCTTTTCCCGAAATTGATTTTACATCTGATCCCGTAAAGTTGGTAAGCTGTTTTAATTCTTTTGCAGTTGGAGAATAGGACCAGATATTTGTTGTCCAGTCGCGATCGGAAAGAAAATAAATTGTTTCTCCCAACCACAATGGTTGAGTATCTGTTTGTTTTTCATTTGGTAACAATTCTTCAGAATTATCTTCAAGATTTAAAATCACCAATGGCGTATTTTGACCACCGCGATAGGCTCTCCACTCACTATCCCATCTTGAAACCCTGTCTATAACAATTTTTTTTCCATCAGATGAAAAAGAACCTGAGGTTCCCCATTGCTGATTGAGTAATTTCGAAGGACCTCCGTTTTTTGAAACCGTCCAAAGCCTGTTGAATCCGGTTGGAGCTGTTTCCCGACTTGAAGCATAAAGCACGCTTTCTCCATCAGGTGTCCAACCACAAGCTTTTGCTGATGAAGGATACCATGTTAGTCTTTTTGGAGTTCCTCCTTCAATGGAAACAATATATACTGCATTCGACCCGGAGCGGTTAGAAGTAAAAGCAATCGTTTTTCCATCGGGTGAAAAATGCGGATTACTTTCTATAGCAAGTGTACTTGTTAAACGTATCGTTTGTTGACTTTGTACATCGGTAATCCAAATATCGGCTCCATAAGTAAAGGCAACTTTATTTTCACTAATTGTTGGCTGTCGGAGTAATCGTGTACCTTGAGCAAAAACAACGAAAACTGAAACAAAAAGAAGAATGAGGGAGTAAAGACTTTTTCGCATGATTAATAAATTTTATATTTTTTTAGAGTCTGGTCCAAAATTTACAATGTAACATCTCTGTTGACAAATTTGTTTTTATTGATTTATAGGTACTTTATAAATAGGATAATTACAAATCTTAAGAATTTATATGCTTTAGGTTATGTAAAATACGGTAATTTAGATTTGACATCAAAATTAAAAAAGCTTCAGATTATTATCTCCATTGTTTCTATTACTCTTTTTCAGCAACCACGTAAGTCTATCCATTGACAGTAAATAATGGGTAATAACAGCAACAGCAAATAATCTGCCCCAAAGTGAATATCCTAAATTATAGACCATCCATATTGATATTGCAAAAATTGTCAGTTCAATTACAAGTCGAATTGTTCCTGAAACCGGCACAGGTGCCCTTCCTGAACGACTGGGATCATTCGGAACAGCAAATATTCCCCAAACCATTGCTGCGATAAAAGGTATTAAAAAGGCCATTATAAGTCGCAAATATCCTTCGCCCGCCATCCAGCCCCAATATCCCATTGTCCCCAATGCGGTTATTTCAAGTAAAAACCGAAATATCAGATTTATTGGATGTGTGCTCATATTATTTATTTACTGAATATCAAATGTATGAATTCTGTATACATTTTCTCACCCCGTTACATTTTTTTAAACATCAGATCGAACAGGTGGTTAAAGAAATTTATTTTCACATTAATAATATACATCTGGTTAACCTTAACAGATTGATTTCGTAAATACAAAATATTAACGTTTAAAATAAAAGTCATGAAATCTCAGTTTATCGATTTACACATACATCCGGCGATGAAACCACTTGGTAAAAGTTACAATCGCCGTCCGGGAATTAACAGCCCCAGAAAGAATCGTAAAAACAGCATCTGGCACTACGATCCTCCAACGGTTCTGGACAAAGCTGCAAACATAATCACTTCACTTACTAAATTCAGACAATCAGACTTTACTTCTCTCATGCGGGGTGGTGCCGAAATTGTTTTTGTTTCCTTATGCGGACTGGAAAAAGGTTTTGTAATGAACAAACTGGGAACAAAACTGCCGGGTGATATCATTGGTAACCTTGTTACAGGTCTGGGCAAAAAACGTATTGATCATATACAAAACATGAATGACTATTTTACCGACCTGGAAAGAGAATATAATTTTTACCTGCAACTAGACGGACATAAGGTAAAAATTGATAATCAGTGGCACCAATATAAAATTGTATCGGAGTTTAATGAAATTCAGGATAATACAGATCCCGACTTAAATACGATATTTGTAATTCTTACCATTGAAGGAACACATGTTTTTAATACAGGACTAAAAATGATGGGCAGGAAGGCAAATGCAGCAGAAGTAATGGCCAATGTTGACGCGGTAAAACAATGGGACAAAAGGCTTTTTTTTATTGGACTTACCCATCACTTTGATAACGAAATGGTAGGACATGCCGCCAGCCTGAGTGGAGTGGTCAGCAAGTTTTGTGACCAAAGTGAAAATATGGATTCAGGATTTAATAAACTTGGATGGGAGATGTTACAAAAACTGCTTGATACGAAAAATGGTCACAGAGTATTAATTGACCTTAAACATATGAGTGTAAAATCGAGAAATGAGTACTACAGTTTTCTGAAAACTGAATATCCCGATGATACAATTCCCTTAATTGTAAGCCATGGCGCGGTAAATGGTTTTCGCTCGCAAAACCATCCCGAGGAAGATGATGTGAAAAATGAAGGTAAATTTCAACCCAATAATATTAATTTTTATGATGACGAGATATTAAAAATTGCAGACTCCGAAGGTTTGTTTGGAATTCAGTTTGACGAAAGAAGATTGGGTAGTAAATCGGAATTGAAAAAAACAGGGCCTAACTTGAGTAGAAGAAAAATGCTTTTTTACAAATCAAGATTGGTTTGGAACCAAATCGAACATATTGCTGAAGTACTGAACAGAAATAATAAATTTTGTTGGGGAATTCAATGTATCGGTTCTGATTATGATGGAATGGTAAATCCTTTAAATGGTTTCTGGACAGCAGAAGACATGCCGCTTTTTGACAGCTACTTGGAAAAACATGCATATAATTTTATTAACTCCACAGAAAATTTAAAAGATGAAAATAAAATTTCAGCAGCTGAAATAGTTGAAAGATTTATGAGAAAAAATGCATATGATTTTTTGAAAACAAATTTTTAGTCTGGGATTAAAAAACCTGTACAATTAAAAAAGTTTACCTCTTTGGAATTAGAACTGTTTCAATAATAGTTAATTATTGAAACAGTTCTATTTTATTGCCAATTATTCAAAAGTAATTTTTAACGCATGTGCAAATTCACTTGGTTTTTCGGAAGGAAAATTAACTTTTAAACCCTCGGTGCTTTGTTTCCATTCCAGTTTTTCTGAATTCCCTAAAAGTTCCACTTCGGCTACTTTAACTTCTAAATTGATCGATTTAATGAGCACATCTTTTTCCGGCCATTCCAATAAGGTTGCAAAAAGAATATCGCCTTTTGCAGTAAATCGAATATCCTGTGAAGTGTATTTTGTTTCTTCGTTATCAGTAAATGCACCTGCTGTACCTTTTTGCGCTCCTTCACTCGCCACCTTCCATGGACGAGTTCCGTAGATAGCTTCACCGTTAACTTTCAGCCATTCACCAATTTGAAGTAAAACTTCCTGTTGCCCTTCTGTAATGGTTCCATCCGGGCGTGGCCCGATATTGAGCAACAAATTTCCGTTTTTACTTACAATGTCAACCAGATCGTCAATAATTTGGTTTGGCGATTTAGACTCTTCTCCCTCGATATAACCCCACGATTTTTTCCCTATGGATGTATCAGTTTGCCATGGAAACGGACGGGCAGTTTCCGATTTTCCCCGTTCAATATCAAAAACCTGGATATTATCTCCATATCCGAATTTTGTGTTTACCACTACTTCTTTGTTCCAATCGAGAGCACTGTTATAATAATAGGCCATAAACTGGTAGAATGTTGGCTGGAATGGATATTTCCCAACCGTCCAGTCAAACCACATTAATTCAGGCTGATAGATATCAACCAATTCATAGGTATTTTCCAGCCATCTTTGAATAGAGTGTTCATTAAATCCGGCACCTTCCGGGCAATCCATGGTTTGTCCTCCCGGCCATTCGAGGCATTCGCCATATAGCGAACTGTATTCTCCGGTTTGAACATCAGAAGGAAACTCTGTTCCACCATTAAAAAACCATGCATTTTCTGCCCTGTGGCTGGATAATCCAAAATGAAGGCCATGTTTTAAAGTTGCATCTTTTAATTCGCCCAGAATATTTCGTTTGGGTCCCATTGCAACAGAATTCCATTTATTCATGCTACTTTCATAAAGTGAAAATCCATCGTGGTGTTCCGCAACAGGAACCACATATTTTGCACCCGATTTTTCGAAAAGTGAAACCCATTCTTCAGCATTAAATTTTTCAGCTTTAAACATGGGAATAAAATCTTTGTATCCAAATTCAGTATGGGGGCCATATTTTTCGATATGATGTTTATACACTTCGCTGTCTTTTTGATACATATTACGAGGATACCACTCGCTGCCAAAAGCAGGAACAGAATAAACTCCCCAGTGAATAAAAATTCCAAATTTAGCATCTCTGAACCAGTCAGGAATAGTATAATTTTCTGCTATTGATGCAGAATCCGGCTGAAAAACTGCAGTACCTTCTGGAGAAATATAGGTATCTGTTTTGGGTTTATAATCTTGTTTTTCGCTTGTACAACTCATTATAAAAATGAGAAAAAATGCACTCAAAATGAAGGCTGACTTTTTCATTCTTTAAGTTTTGGTTTTATAAAAAAGATTTAATATCTGTACTATATTGAGTTCCTGAAATAAATTTTCAAATTTTTATTTAAGCGGGCAAATTGAAGAATTACAAATCCTCCAATAAAAAACAAGGACATGAAGAGCATACTGTTTCGCATACTACCGGTAATCATATCAATCAAACCATACGAAAAAGTACCAATAACAATTGCAAGTTTTTCAGTGATATCATAAAAACTAAAAAATGAAGCTGTGTCTTTTGTTTCTTTAGGTATAAGTTTAGACCATGTGGATCGCGAAATAGATTGAATTCCACCCATAACAAAACCCAGTAACCCCGCCAAACCGTAAAAAGAAATTTTGTCTTTTAAAAAATATCCGCTTACACAAATAAAAATCCAGATTGCCAGGGTAGAGCCAATAGCAAATCCGTTTCCCCTGTATTTAGATATCATAGCAAATATATATGCTCCGGCAATCGCTAAAATTTGTAAAATCAGTACAACTATAATCATTTCTTCTCCCGCAATTCCAACCTCCTTTTCTCCAAACAAGGGAGCCAGAAGCATAACTGTCTGAACACCCATGCTGTAAATAAAAAAAGCAAAAAGAAACCGATACATTACATTTTTGTTTTTTACTATTTCAAACACTGATTTCAGTTCTTCAATTCCTTTTCCAAGAATATCAAATGAAAATTTTTTTCCACTATCTCTGTCCTTCAAATAATAAAAAGCGATTTGTGCAAAACCCATCCACCAGAGACCAACCAGTATAAATCCAAACCTGGTTGCCTTCCCTGTATCTGCAAATCCGAACCATTCGTATTTCATAAGCAATATCAGATTTACAAGTAACAGAATCACACTTCCTATATACCCCATAGCAAAACCCCGGGCGCTTACATTATCCATTTTGTCTTCTGTTGCAACTTCAGGAAGAAAAGCATTGTAAAAAACCAGTGACCCGGCAAATCCTATACTGGCTAATACTGCACAAGTAATTCCATATTCAACATTCTCTCCTGTGAAAAAAAACAAACTCATACATGCAATTGAGCCGAGATAAGTAAACATTTTCATAAACTGTTTCTTTTTACCGCTAAAATCAGCGATTCCTGAAAGTATCGGGGCCAGTAATACAATCACGAAAAATGAAAAAGAAATAGCATAAGAATACAAAACTGAATTGACTACGGAAATTCCAAAAAACTGAACTGTATCTCCGCCAAAAGCGGCAGTAGTTGAACTTAAATAATAAATCGGAAAAATTGCTGTTGTAACAATCAGGTTGTAAACGGAGTTTGCCCAATCAAAAGAAGCCCAGGCATTGATAAGGCGTTTATTATTTTTTTCGAGCATAATATTAGGTTCGCTGACAGCAGAGAATGTTTTATAAAGAAACAATATTTTCATGTTTTTTAAAAGTTTGATATCAATCCGTTTTGAAAAACAAAGGGTAATCCGACAAATCTTTTTTGGATTTCGTTGAAAAACATCTACTTTTAGGCCACTTAAATTTAACAGACCAATTATGAATTCGTTGCTACAAATTGGAACAACCATAGTAGTTTTAGCTTTACTTTCATACTCAATTGCTATAATTACAGAACAGCGTAAGAAAATTCTTCGCCGAAGGATTTTGGTCTTTTTAACCCTGGGAGTGGCTTTGGATATTACGGCTACTATATTTATGATTTTGGGATCATCAAAAGGAGGATTGACTTTACACGGATTTATAGGCTATTCATCGTTACTTGGAATGTTTATCGATGCTGTTTTAATCTGGCGTTTAAAAATCAAAAAAGGTGCTTATTGCCCTGTCCCGGATGGAATCCATAAATATTCACGATACGCATATATTTGGTGGGTACTGGCATTTATTACCGGTGGTATTTTGGTAATGCTTTAAAAACTGAAGCCAAAAATCTAACACCATATCTTATCAATGTAATTTTCCCAAAGCAAACCGGCAAGGAAATTATTCTGTTTCATCACTTTAAAAGTAAGGGAGTTAATTCAATGATTTAACAATTCTTATTACTTTTATACTAAACCAAAAACCTGAGCCGATGAAAAGAAGAGATTTTGTTACCCGTTTGGCAGCCGCAGGAGGTGCGATTACCCTTGGCTTTGGCTGTGGACGCAAAATAACAAGTGAATCAAATCCTGAAGAATATGAATCTTCAAAAAAATCGTCCGAAAGAAAAACGATTACTGAACCTGCACGTGAAATTGAAGTGATCGGTGAAACAGATGTCCTTGTAATAGGTGGTGGACCGGCAGGTGTTGCAGCTGCAATTGCCGCAGCCCGTGGCGGAGCTGAAACTTACCTTGTCGAACGATATAACCATTTGGGAGGTTTATGGACTGGTGGATTGGTTTTACCCTATCTCTCCACTCATGCCCGAGATACAAAAAATCAGTTCCGCCAGGTCATTCACGGACTTGGCAACGAAATGGCACAACGCCTTTTTAATCTTGGCATGGCGATTCATGAAGTAAATCCTGTAATTGACCCGGAAGCTGGAAAATATGTTCTGGATGAAATGATTGTTGAAGCCGGTGTAAAAATGTTATACCATTCATGGGGAGTTAACGCAATAATGGATGGGAATACCATAAAAGGTGTATTTATTGAAAGCAAATCGGGGCGACAGGCAGTGTTGGCAAAAGTAGTAATCGACTGCACAGGAGATGGTGATGTATTACACTGGGCCGGAGAGAATTATGAAAACATGTACTACCATATTGGACTTGTGCACAGGCTGGGAAATGTTAACCAAATTAATAAAAATGCAAGCGGTTACAAAAAGGTTCCTGTTGGAGATCCAACACCTATACCAGGAGTAAACTGGGTAAATATGCACGGGCCAAATGATCAGGACGGCATTGACATGCTAAACCTTTCCCGCCTGCAACTGAAACACCGTAAACAAATATGGGAAAGTGTGGAAGAGATAAAAAAAGTACCAGGCCACGAAAAGATTTTTCTGCTTGATACAGCTTCGCAAATGGGAGTTCGAATGTCCCGGATTTTAGATGGAGAGTACCGACTGACCATAGAGGATTCAATGACATATAAAACCTTTGATGACGCTATTGGAATTAGTGGTGCATGGACAAATATTTTATATAATGGCAAAGTTGTGAATATGAATGAACGCCCGATGTGGCAGATTCCGTATCGTTCCTTATTGCCTAAAAAAACAGAAAATCTTTTGGTTGCCGGGCGTTGTTTCTGCTTTGAGAAGGAGTTGGTAGAAGATACAAGAATCATTGGCACGTGCCTGGTTACCGGCCATGGCGCCGGGGCAGCAGCTGCCCGTGCAGTTGCAGAAAGAGTAACTGTAAGAGATATAGACAGGAATAAATTGAGAGAACTGTTGCTTAAACAGAAAGTTTGGTTTGGATAATTGAAGGCTGAAGTTGGAAATTGAAAACAAAGAGATCCTTATAATGAAGTCCGGACACATCCGTTTGATATCAACCCTCGTGGCAATTTTATTTGCATTGCCATTTTCTTTCAATTGGGCCACAGGATTTTACAATTGGTTAAGTCCGTTTATTTTGCTGAATTCTTTCTTTTTGTTAAAATCACTGGTAATCTTAAATATTTTGGGATTTGTAGTACTGGGATTTTCATTTGTAAAAAACAGATGGTTTTGCCGTTATTTATGTCCGGTTGGATTAGGTTGTGATATGGTATCTAAAATCAGTCCAATAAAATCTTCATACATGAAAAAAGTCCCTGCTCTGGCACGTTGGATTTATATCATATCTTTGTTGGCAGCACTTTTAGAAATTCCTGTTTTTATAGTTCTCGATCCTATGGCCATATTTAATGGTTTCTTTTCTGTGTTTGCTGAACCATTTTCCTGGATTGTTTTAATTTCCATGTTGGGATTACCTTTTCTTTTATTGCTGCATTTGATTTTTCCCAATTTTTGGTGTACTAAAATTTGTCCATTGGGAGGTTTGATGGATGATATTTATTTGCTTCGAAGGATTATTTCCCGAAAAACGGATAGCATAAATTATAATTCATTAAAAACAAGCCGGCGCTTATTCCTGGCCGGTGGAGCCGGCATCGCAGCCGGAATTGTAATCCCAAAATTCTTACATGGAAATCAGATAAAAAAACTCAAACCTCCTGCATCTTTACATGAACCCCTTTTCAGTACAGTTTGTATACGTTGCGGAAGCTGTATCAAAGCATGCCCGGGAAAGATTTTAATTCATGACACATCAGGCTGGATGACATGGATGACACCTGAACTAACATTCGAAACCGGAGGTTACTGTCATGAAGATTGCAATTTGTGTGGCACTGTTTGCCCCAGTGGTTCTATTTCTCCTTTTTCGATTGAAGCTAAGAAAAAACTTTACATTGCCACAATCGAAATTGAATCTGAAAAGTGTTTACTAACCCGACAAAAAGAATGTGATCGTTGTAAAGCAGTATGCAAATACAACGCAATCGAGATTCGGTCATTGGAAAATTCCATTATTATGGCTCCGGAAGTTAATTTGTCAAAATGTGTGGGTTGTGGTGCATGTTCACTTATATGTCCTGCCGAATGTATTCAAATGGTTCCCGTTTAAAAAAAGCTACAAAATTTTGCCAACAACCGGTATTTGTTTGACTAACCATGCAATTATAAAACATGTAGCCAAAGCTAAAGGAGCAAGTAATATAAATTTTATTAGCTGGTTAATTTGAAAGCCTAAAAATACTGCACTGATACCAATTATAATTGGTGTGTGAAATACATAAACTCCGTAAGCACTATCCGATAAGTTTTTGGCCACTTTCCCCTGGCGGTTAAGTTTCTTTTTAAAGATTCCCAGTAATCCCAAAATCATTGAAAATCCCAGCAGTTGTTCCCATAAAGCATATAAAAAATTTTGTATGGTTAATCCTCCCATAAATATTTCCAGTCCTTTATCCACTACTCCACCTCCGATAAACACAGCCGGGAAACCACCAAAAATCAGCACTTGTGCAAAAATAAACCATTTAATACCCATTTTATAATTTATCGATTCAAGCCAATTGTTTTCATAAGCCACTACTCCAAAAAACATTAAAAATATATATTGAATAAAATGAGGAAACTGAAAGTTTGTGAATGGCATACTCCAGCCCACAGGCATCCATATCCTAATAGTAAATTGCAGTATAGCAATAAAAACTGCTAAACTTATCACCTGCCATGTTCCGGGAAATTTTAGCACAATCTTTATTTTCAGTTGACGAATGAGCAGAAAAAAAATGGTGAAGATCAGCAGTGCTTCCACAAACCACATTGGACCAAATCCCCATGCTCCCGGATTTGCAATTAAACGAATTAAAGTTACTTCCTCATTTCTGATAAATTTAAGCAGGATAAATATTGAAACAGGATTTAAAATAAAATAGAAGAACAATAAGGGTATTCCAAGTCTTATTAAACGATCTTTCAGAAATTTTCCTGTATTTTTTCTCTGTACTGAAGCTGCAGTAAAAAATGCAGATATAAAAAAGAACATACCCATAAAAAAAGCCTGATTTGTAGCATTAAACATCGCCTGTGGAATTATTTCCGGTATACCGGATTCCGATTCATTATAATACCAATCTCCCGGAGCTCCGTAAGTTATATTAAAGTGCAACAGAACTACGAGGCTTATCAGAAAAATCCGAAGGTTATCGATATAAAAAAGTCTGGCTTTGGACATATTGAAAATCTTTTTTTAAAGATACGGTTTTGTAGAGTTTTTTTTCCAAACTGTCAAAATAAACAGGTTTATCAGTAACAAAAAAAGAGGCCGTATCAAAACTAATTGCAAAATATGAATTACTTGCAAATTGAAAGCTTGAAACTTTTTTTGACCCCCTAAATCCCCCAAAGGGGGACAGTTCCTCCCCGCCAACTGGCGGAAGGTTAGGAGGGGTCACTGCTTACAAATTGAAAATTAAATTTTTCTCTTTTGCGCTTTTGAGAAGGCCTCTTCTTATTTTAAAATATTGAATCTTACACTATTGGTAATTTCCAAGGAGCACGATAGGTAGGCACCAAATATTTGTTTGCCTCATCATCATCAATAATTTGACGTGCTTCGGCATCCCAATACAACCTATGTCCTGTTCGATGCGCAATATTTCCGAGGTGAGCAACACGTGCCGTATTTGCAGCAACGGCAATATTTGCATTCAAATCTCTATTTCGGGTACGAACACCATCCAGAAAGTTTTCCATATGTAAATCGAGGCCTTTTCCTGTACCTTTTTGCAACTCCACTCTTTCCATCAGATCTTTCCCTTTTTTCTTTTCCGGAATAACTTCCCAGCCACCCCGGTCAACAACAAGTGTTCCGTTGTTACCTACATAACCAACTCCATGGTTTCTTCCGAAATATCCTCCGTCGATTCCTGTTCCATGATCCCAAAGCATCGTATGGCCATCAAATTCATACAATGCCTGAAGGGTGTCAGGTGTCTCAGCGGCATCATCAGGGTATGCCATTTTACCTCCCATGGCCATTATGGACTTTGGCACAGGATCACCCATTCCAAATAATCCGTAATCAATAATATGTACTCCCCAATCGGTCATCAATCCACCTGCATAATCATAAAACCACCTGAAATTAAAATGAAAGCGATTTCTGTTAAAAGGTCTTGCCGCAGCTGGTCCCAACCACATATCATAATCAACTCCTTCAGGAACAGGTTCATCGGGTCGTACCGGAACAGGTTCCATCCAACCCTGGTAGGCCCATGTTCGAACCGTACGGACTTTACCTAATTTCCCTGATTTTACAAATTCTACTGCATCCCTCCAGTGTGGATCACTTCGCTGCCACATTCCAACCTGAACAACAGTGTTGTATTTGTTGGCCGCTTTTTCCATAATATTTATTTCCTCAATTGAGTTTCCTAAAGGTTTCTCGCAGTAAACATCTTTCCCCGCCAGACATGCTTCCACCATTGGTAAACAGTGCCAATGATCCGGTGTTCCTATGATTACCACATCGATTTCCGGCATTTCCAAAAGCTTTCGGTAATCCTTTATTCCTATGGGTTTTTTACCCTGGATTTTTTCAGCATCCGCAATTCGCCGATTTAATACATTCTCATCTACATCGCAAATTGCTGCACATTCTGTATTTTTTTGTTTAAGAAAGGCATTCAGATTTGCCCATCCCATACCATTGGCCCCAATTAAACCGCAAACTATTTTTTCGTTTGCTCCTTTGCAGGAATTCATTGCCATCGGCATTCCCGCAACCAATCCAACCCCGGCAGTAGCCATCGCCGAAGTTTTTATAAAATTTCTTCTGTTTGTCATGATTATTTCTTTAGCACGAAGCACGAAGTTTGAAGCACGAAGATTTCTCCACTTCGAGCTTCAAACTTCATGCTTCCGACTTTTTATTCCTTCTGCATTGCATCGTCAAAAGCAACATTTGAAGGTGCAAAGTCAACTTTTTTAACAAAAGCTGATGCCTCAGTTGCTCCTGCTTCACGATCCATACCGCTGTCTTCCCACTCCACTGAAAGTGGTCCGGTATAACCAATGTCGTTTAATGCACGAATAATATTTTCAAAATTGATTTTACCTCTCCCAAGACTTCTGAAGTTCCAGTATCGGCGATTGTCCCCAAAATCCATATGTCCGCCAAATACGCCCACACCCATTGGAACATCGCTCCAGTATGCATCTTTCATATGCACATGGAAAATACGATCTGAAAATTCGTAAATAAAACGTACATAATCTACATGTTGATATCCAAAATGACTTGGATCAAAGTTAAAACCAAAACTTGGATGATTATCCAATGCTTTCAAGGCCAAATGAGCTGTATGAATATCAAAAGCAATTTCAGTAGGATGAGCTTCCAAAGCAAATTTTACTCCCAGTTTTTGATACTCATCAAGAATTGGTTTCCAACGGGCAGCAAAATCCGCATATCCTTTTTCAATCATTTCAGGAGGTACGGGAGGGAAAGAATAAAGTAAATGCCAAATCGGACTTCCTGTAAAACCGATAACAGTATCCAGTCCGAGCATTTTTGCCACTTTTGCAGTTTTAATTAATTCGTCTGATGCGCGTTGACGCACTCCTTCAGGTTCACCATCACCCCAGATATAATCGGGAACAATACTCTTATGACGCTCATCGATATTATCTGCAACACATTGTCCTACAAGATGGGTTGATATTGCAAATAATTTAAGATCATATTTTTTTAGCAATGCTAATCTATCATCACAATAAGCCTGATCGGCTTTATCTATCTCCATGTGATCGCCCCAGGTGCAAAGTTCCACACCATCGTAACCCATTTCTTTGGCTTTTTGACACATGGTTTCAATGGGTAAATCGGCCCATTGTCCGGTGAATAATGTTACTGGTCTTGCCATAACTATTTAGTTTAGAAGCCTCTCCCCCAGCCCCTCTCCATAAGAGAGGGGAGCACGAAAGACTGTTGTATTATTTGATTCTTTTATTTTTAAATTTATTCGGCACCCAAAGGTCTCCCCCTTGGGGGAGTTAAAAGGGGCTTCTATATCATTTCTCCGAACTTCACCCATTTTACCTCATCGTTGTAACCGGCACTTACAACTGTATCAATAAATTGCATTCCTCTGATTCCATCTTCAACTCCTGGAAAATCGAGCATTTCAGCAGTTGGTGTTTCGCCATTTGCTTTTGCTCTTACAGTTAAAGAAAAATTACGGTAAATATTAGCAAAAGCTTCAAGGTAACCTTCAGGATGTCCACCGGGTGTTCTTGTATTGTGCGCTGCAATATTGGTGTCCATACTTGTTCCTACACGCATTACTTCCATGGGTTTATCAGCCCATTTAACTTTTAAAGTATTGGGTTCCATTTGTTCCCAGTCGATTCCACCTTTTTCGCCATAAGCACGAATTTTAATTGCATTTTCTTCGCCGGCAGCAATTTGAGTAGCCATTAAAACTCCCTGAGCTCCATTGTCGAAACGCATAAAAGCTGCACCGTCATCATCCAATAAACGGTTAGGAACGAAAACATTAAGATCAGCACAAATTTCGGTAACTTTTAATCCGGTAATGTATTCAGCCAAATGATGCGCGTGAGTACCAATATCTCCCATACAGCCTGCTTTACCTGAGCGTTTTGGATCGGTTCTCCAACTGGCCTGAGGATTACCTGTATCTTCCAGTTTTGACGATAACCAACCCTGTGGATATTCGACAAATACCTTTCTGATTTTTCCCAATCTGCCTTCAGCAATCATTTGCCTGGCTTGTTTAACAGCAGGATATCCTGAATAAGTATGAGTTAAAGCAAATGTTAATCCTGTCTCTTCAATTTTATCTCTAAGTTTTAAGGCTTCATCTAAAGTAAAAGTGATGGGTTTATCCAATACTACATTAAAACCATTATCCAGGGCCATCATTGCTGGATCGAAATGCACAAAGTTTGGCGTTACAATTGATACAAAATCCATTCTTTCGCCCTCTGGAAGTTGAGCTTCTTTTTCGAACATTTCCTGGTAAGTTTCATATACCCTGTCTTCCGGAAGAAAATATTGTTGACCTGATTCTTTTGAGATTTTGGGATCGACGCTAAAACAGCCACAAACCAATTCAATCTGGTTATCCATTAATGCCGCCAATCGATGAATTGCCCCAATAAAAGCATCAGTACCTCCACCGACCATTCCCATTCGAAGTTTTCTATTCATGTTATTAATTTTTAGTTGATTTTAAAAAATGCGATGCTAAAATTAACAACTCTTTTTTAACGACACAATTTTAAGGCTCAATATAGTTTAATTTACTTTCCGGTTTAAAGTAATGCTATAGGCTATATTCTAATTGAATTAAAAAGAATAACAAAACAAGATTTAGAATTAAAGATCAAATACTTATTTTTACAGCTCTTACAATAAAATTAATAAAACCTAAATAACCATGAAAAGACGAAATTTTCTTAAGAGTACTGCAGCCAGTGGAGTTGCTTTAACAGGGATAACAGGAATAATGAGTGCCTCAGCCTCAGGAACCAGGATTTCAAATGCTGCAAAATTTAAACTAAAATACGCACCTCATTTTGGAATGTTTAAACACAGTGCCGGGGAGGACCTGATCGACCAGATTAAGTTTATGGCAGATAATGGATTTACAGCATTCGAAGATAACGGAATGATGAAACGTGATGTGGAAACTCAAAATAAAATTGGTGAAACTTTGGCAAAGCTGGATATGACCATGGGGGTATTTGTTGTTGATAAAGGTGGAAATATGGCCAACACCTTAGCGGCAGGAAAAAAGGATTATCTTGACATTTTTCTGGATGGTTGCAAACGTGCAGTGGATGTGGCAAAACGTGTAAATGCAAAATGGATGACAGTCGTGCCAGGAGGATTTGAAAGAAATTTACCAATAGGAATTCAACATGCCAATGTTATTGATGCTTTAAGAAGAGGAGCCGAAATATTTGAACCACATGGTTTGACCATGGTGCTTGAACCTTTGTCAGATTCCCCTGACCTTTATTTACGTACATCCGATCAAACCTATATGATATGTAAGGCTGTCAACAGCCCTTCATGTAAAATTCTTTACGACATCTATCATATGCAAAAAAATGAAGGAAATATTATTCGTAATATCGAACTAACATGGGATGAAACCCCATATTTCCAAATCGGAGATAATCCTGGAAGAAAAGAGCCTACAACGGGAGAAATAAATTATCTTAAAGTATTTAAATATATCTACGACAAGGGTTATAATGGAGTTATGGGTATGGAACATGGTATTTCCGGAAAAGGAATTGAAGGTGAAAAAAGATTGATTCAGGCTTACCGGGAAGTTGATTCTTTTGAAGTTTAAACTTAGAGCCAACTCCGAAAAGTATATTTCTGCCACAAAAACACTAAACCATAAAAATTTCACAAATTTTAAATCTCTAATTATGAAATTTTTGTGTTTTTTGGTGCTTTTGTGAATTAGTGGCAATTCTTCTTATTTCTACTATTCGGTGTGAATCCAACTTAATATTTAGATAAATTGTAAAGACCGCTCATTTTTGAGCGGTCTTTTTTTTACAACGCTAGCTAATTGCGGGCTTGCGATTTAAAAAGCTTTTGTTGCAAAATTTTTATTTTTCTTCGTCTGCAAGTTTTGTAGTAAATAAAATAGAATACTGCAATATATACAATAAAAGGTAAAATTGTATTAATTATTAAGGCAGAAATATAAGCACTTCCAAAAATAAATATTGTGGTAAATGCCAACCAAATCAGATAAGAAATTATAGTATACCACAGCGCTCTTATTCTTACATTTTTTACCCAATGTTTTTCATTTCTTATTTCTGTAAAAACAATCAATGAAAATCCGATAAGAAAAAGAAGTAAAATTAATTCTTCAATCACATTTGTATAAAAAGAAGTGAAAAATTTAGTGTCTAAATATGATGAGGCCACTGCTAAAACAGGCACTTCAATTTTTAGTTCATAAAAGAAATAAATGCCACTTAATAAAACTGCCACTGAAACAGCTACAATGCCTATTCTCTTGTATTTAAAAGGCAGAAAACGAATCATTGGTTTTGATTAAGGATTTTCAGTATTAAAGTATACAGGGAACTTGGCACTTGTACCATCATCGAATTGAAAATCGATGGCTACAATGCCAAACTTATGATTCGCCCAATATGTAATTTTATCCACTCCCGGCATTTTTGAGTCAACTTCAACTTTAACCACCTTGATATAAAAAAATCCATAATCATAGTCATCATCTGTAGATCGATAAACTACTTTTCTGGAATGACCCATGGATTGAATTGGATATGAATCTCCAACTTTAGCATCGTATTTAACAATTACTCCATCTCCTGTGCCTTCAACACTTTCAATCCCCTCAGTTGTAATTTTAAACTTAAAACCCTCTGCAGTTACATTATCTCCATTAATTGTAACTTCCGGAATATTGGATAATACATTTTTCACAGCTTCATTTGTAACTGTTGCTGTAGCCGAAAAAGTTGAGATACCGTCTGAAAGTGAAATTACTTTGGCGGAAAAATTACTCACACCCATAATCGGTTGAGAAGAAGAACTTACTTTACTCCCCACTTCTCCCATTGGAGACTGATTCCCTCCAACCGAGCTTAGATCGTCATCGTTACAGGAAACTATTAAAAGTAACAATCCAATGAAGCATACAATATTTTTCATATTTAACAAATTAAGTATTATTGCCAACTAAATTAAAGTGACCTGTTTGTCTATTTATATCAATCGGTAAAACAATTAAGCATATCGTAAATTTCGTATGATGTTTAAAATATTTCACTGATTTTCATAAAATTCGAATGCCAGTATAAATAATATTACAAAAAGCTTCATTAAAAACTAAACATTGTATTGTTTAAGCAATAATCTAGTGGTAAATTAGAGGACATTTAAATGCTGATATAAAAACCGAAGATTAATGCTGCACGATTTAATTATTTATACCCCAATGTATGTTACCTTTTTTTGGGCTGTTATTTTGTTGATAGCTCACCAAAAGAAAAACAGGGCAAAGCATTTCTTAGGCATATTTATGGTAGCTGCATATTTTTTGTATTTGTCACATGCTATCTTTTTTAAACAATATCTTGACGCTTATATAATAATTGAACCAGTTTATATAATGGCATCCCTTTTGGTATATCCGTTATACTATTGGTATATTAAATTGTTAACGATTGAAACTGGTATAAATTTTAAAAATCTTTGGATGCTTGTCCCGGGATTACTTCTGGGTTTAATAACAGCAGCATTATACATTGCCATGACACCCGATGAACAAGTGATCTATTTAAAAGAACATCTTTTTCAGAAAAATCCATTTGTTTTCGAGAAAACAATTATGAAAATTCAAATGTGGATTTTTATCACCAGCAGGTTTGTTTTTGCCTTTCAGGTGATTTATTTTTTAATTAAGGGGAGCAAGTTGGTTGTACATTATAACAAAAGAATTGCCAATTTTTATTCAAACCTTGAAAGCAGGAATATAAGTTGGGTTAATTTTCTGCTTTATTCATTTGTTTTTACATCGTTTATGAGTATTATTTTTAATGTTATAGGCAAGGCGTTCTTTTATGATCATACTTCGTTACTTTTAATTCCATCGATAATTTTCAGCACTCTGCTGTTTATAATTGGAATATTAGGATATTTACAGGATCATACTGTTGTTGATTTGCTTAATGATGGCTACCAGAAAACTGACACCTTTGATATTAAAAAATACAACAATGAACTATTAAAAAATCATTTGCTTGATATATTTGAAAAAGATGAGATTTTTAAAAATCCTGATCTAAAAATTACACAGGTTTCATCCATCCTGAAAACCAACAGAACATATATTTCGAATCTGATTAATAAAGAGTTTGAATGTACATTTAATGAGTTTGCCAACCAATACAGAATTAAAGAAGCTAAAAATCTCTTACGTGAAGAATCTTTTCAAATGTATTCGCTGGAGCACATATCGGAGCAATGTGGTTTTGGTTCTTTGAGTACATTCATCAGGGCATTTAAAGAATCGGAAGGGATAACGCCTGGTCGTTACCGAACAAAAAACAGAATTAATTTAATAAACTAAAAAAAGAAGGATAGCCATTGACTATCCTTCAAAATACTTTTGCCCGTTTGGCAACTTAGTTAGAGGGCCGGACCGGTTTTTAATTGAACCAGTCCGAATATCTTTAAATCTTAACCATTTCTATGACCGCAAAGATCAAACTAAATCAACAATTCTAATTTTTAAATCGTAAAAAGTTTTTGCAAATGGTAAATATTATGTGTTATTCCGGATTTCTATGGAAGATTAAAATCAAATCCATTGGATATTTCCCTGATTCTTTTCCATAAATCGACAGACCACCCCGATTTGTAAAATCTTCATCGACGTACATTCTCACAATTACTTTTTTACTTTCATATGCTGCTTCTTTGGCTTTTTCATTTAGCAATACTTTAATCAGGTATCCATACGAACCGGCTTCATCCAATAGCCATTCTTTACTTCGATCTTCACTGCCCCATTCCCAACCGGGTTCCTGGTTCATCCATGAAAGGATTCCGTTATGATCGGCCGGATCATCAACCAATTCAATCTGACCAAGCAACTGATTGTTGGCCGCAATTTTTACCAAAGAACTATGAACGATTTCATCAGTCTGTGGATAGCTGTTTTTCCCATACCCGGGAATTTGCCCTTTTTGAGAAACAATGGTCATTCCAATTCTTTCAGCATCTCCCTCTTCAAGATATTTTTCCTGGGGATAACGTGAAGCGATTTCAGCTCTGAATTCAATATCTTTTATATTTTCAGCATTTAGCTCTTTGGGCAGATTAAAAACGTATTCAAAATAACCGGACCCCATTCCCCAAACCTTTTTACCATTTTGTGCTGAACGATGTTTAATACTCCAGTCAGCACCGGTATATTCTGCCGGTGACTGTGTAAGAATCATTTGCTCCGGTTTTTCTCCTCCTGTGATTTTAAACGGAACAAAATTACGATGAAGTACATTGCCCTTTCCGTCTTCGAGAATTGTACCAAAGATCATGAGCATATTATTCTCGGGAGCTGTGAATTTAATCGGATATAACTGCCTGATAACAAATGGTTCACCATCAATTTCAATTTCGCCTTTTGAAAAATCAACCTTATCCCCTAATTCATTCCAGCCAAAAATCAAATATTTCATTTTTAACTCATCGGGAATGTTTTCTGAAGCGATACTTAAACCCACCGGAATTTGAATCTCCGAACCTGCCGGATACTCCTGGTAAAAGTCCTCTCCTGCAACAACATAAAAATCAGAATGAAAATCATTAATCGTCATTCCTTCCATTATATCATTCAGTCCAAATTTTTTTAATGAACGGTCAAAACGGTAATAACCATTCCATTCATTAATTACATCATGAAATTCTGTAAAAAGAAAGCCTGCAATTTTCGGGCGTTTTCTGAATTCATTCATCATGATGTGATATTCCCAGGTAATATCAATATCTCCGGTACTCCCTGAATATCCCCAAACTGCTCCACACTCCGAGTTAAACATGGGTTCGCTTCCCTGTTTGTTTCCCCCAATATAATTCCATTCAGAACCGGGATAAGTATTTTCAACCGCCATGTCTAAAAAACCTGACCAATGTCGGGCAGGTGCATACAAATGCCATGTATTGATATCGGTAATTACATGATCCCAGTTGCAGGGTGAGTTATCTTCCACCAAACGAGTTGGATCGTATTGTTTGGTTTTATGATACCACTTTCTTACCCAATCCTGAGTCTCAGGCAAGTATGTTCTTCCTCCGTTTATCGTATCATTTGAAAATAATCCCCAGGTTTCGTTAAATAATACCCACGAAAAAATCGAGGGGTGATTAAAATCTCTTTCTACCTGTTTTTGGGCTATATACTCCCAATTTGCTTTTGCTACAGAATCGGGTTCGCCCCAGTAATTTGGAATATCTTCCTGAATTAGCAATCCGAGTTTATCTGCCCAGTATAATTTTCTTGGAATCTCCGCTTTTATATGAATTCGCAAACCGTTTAAGCCAATATCTTTTGCTCTCTGAATTTCCTCCTTCATAAACTTATCTGACGGAAATGTGTAAAAACCTTCGGGATGATAACTTTGATCAAGTGCAAGCTTTAAGTAAACCGGCTTATTATTTAATGCCACATATTGAAAATCCTGTCCCGGAATTTTAACGGCGGATATTTTACGCATGCCAAAATAACTTGAAATCTTATCACTTTTGTCTTCAAACTGTAAAGATGCCGTGACGTTGTAAAGAAATGGATTTTCCAGTTCCCATAATTTCATTTCAAAAACAGGAATTGTGATACTTGCACTCATATTCCCCTTAGATATTTTTTCTTCATGAAATATCGGATTATTCTTTCCCATTATACTAAAAACCGCATCTGTTGGCATTTTCCCGGAAAAATCTACTTCGGCTTTTACGGTTTGATTATCAATATCCGGAATAAATCTTATGGTTTTAATAAAATGTTTTGGACGAGCTTCAAGGTATACAGTTTGCCATATTCCTTTGGCATTTCCGTAATACTGTTTCCCGGATGGCCGGTTTTGTAATTCCTCATCCTCAACACGTACTACAACCTGGTTTTCTCCCTTGATAAAAAAATCGGAGATATTAAAATCAAAGGGAACATAACCGCCCGAATGCTGCCCGACCAAATTTCCGTTAATCCACAAAGTAGTATTAAAATCGCTGGCACAAAATACCACCCAAAGGTCATTCCCCTGCCATTCTTTTAAGTTTTCGAGATTAAATGTTCTGCTGTACCAGCCAATATCAACTCCCGGCATTTCGATACCACTCATTGGACTTGCCCATGAGAACGGTACCAGAATTTTATTTTCAAATTTCTCCGGATTTAACTGCCATTTTTCAGTTAACCCAATGTTTGCAGAATCAGGTTTAAACTGCCAGGTACCATTTAGGTTTTGCCATGTTTCACGCTGAAAATCGGGCCGAGGGTGCTCGGGAAGGGGAACAGTATTTTTTTCTTTTAAACAAGAAGAAAACAATACAATTAAAATAAGAAAAAGGTTTCTGAGTTTCATTTTGGTTTAATTATTAACATTTTGGCTAATGTAAAAGTAAAGAAATGTGCTCAAACAAAAAATGCCCATCATTATGAAATACCAGTGGAGCAGAAAATTTCTTACCTTAATTCCTTTAGTTTTTCCTGCCGAGGCCTTCATTCGCGAGGACTCGGGACGAAGCAAAAAGCTCAAGGCTGCTTTTTATCTGCACCTTCCATCTTCACCCAAACTAAGTTCACGCGGATGATCTCCTCATCACTTCGGAGCTTCCCGTGTTCACTAAGTCCAGGTTTCGATTCCAGGCTTGATAAAAAAAGGCCATAAGGAAAGATTGCTTAATTCGAGAAAGCAGCTAGTGGTCGGTTCACAGTCCGCCTTCAGGAAAAAGCGTGAAGAAATTTTGGGAATGTAGCGTTAAGAAAGAAAATTTGTTTGACGCTGACCGAGGGGACGAGTGTCAGGGGAGTTTATTTTCTTTTAGTGGGATTCACCAAATTTTAGCATTTTTCATGTCAGCGGCGGCATTTTTTGCCTACTTTTTTTTGCTGCAGAAAAAAAGTAGGTCGCAGCGTAGCGAGAAAAACTTTAACCAACCTACAATCAAAAAAACAAATAATTATAAATAGAATTCTACGGTCCAATAGATTTTTAAGCAGAGCCCAAAAAATGCCCATCGAAACGCGAAGGACATTAAACCTGAAAACCACCCCTGCTCTCAGAGGTGGATTCAATCTTAAGTAAGCTTACAAATCAAACTTATTTTGATGCTTGAAGCTTTATTTTTAATTCGTTTTGTTTGGGCGAAACATTCAAAGTTTCTGTTTTCTTTTTATATGATATATAGTTGGTTACCAATTTATATTCTCCGGGTTTTACTTTATTGAATGAAAAATTTCCGTCGAAATCGGTGTAAGTAACCAAATCTGTTCCTTCTAATTTAACCTCAACACCAACAAGTGTTTCACCTGAATTTTCATCAGCGATCGAACCGGATACTACTATGGTTGCTTCGCTTTTTGTATCAAGGCTTTTAGATTTTGCCTCAGTATCTTTTGCCTGAACTGCCAAAACAGATAGAACTAACATCAGTGCGATAAATACTCGTTTCATCTTTTTAGATTTTATGATTTAAAACTTATACCACAAAAATAGTTGGTGTAAATTACGGGGTAGTTACAGAATCATTACAGTTTTATTAAACGTGAATTCTAAAACGTTTACCTTTTCTTTCCTTAAGTATTCAAAGAATTTCCGAATTAAAATCATTGTTGTCCGGTAAAATGTTCAAGATGAAAAAAGATTGATTCACTTCGTTTGCAATGACGATATTATCAGTAGATTGTAGTTTGGGAGGGGGTTGGCGGCAAAGCCGCCAACCCCCTCCCAAAACAAAAACATTCCAAACACTCTTCATTACGAGCGTAGCGAAGTAATTTCCTGTTTTTTTACTGGACTACAATGATTAAAAATAGGGATGTAAATCAGTTAATACTCCCTTTCATTAATTAAATTACCCTTTCCATCGTACTTTTTCCAGGTTCCTGTTTTCTCTCCCTGGCTGTACTCCAGTTCATACATTAATTTGCCATAATCGTTCCAGATTGTCCATTTACCATGTTTTTTTCCATTATTATATCTGGCAATCGAAGTTTTTATTCCATGCTCGTTATACATGGTCCATTTTCCATGCATGTTGTTTTTCCTGTAGGAACGAATTTCATTTAACTGACCATTAGAAAAATAAATCAAAGTTTTCCCGTGTTTCTCTCCATCTTTGATTTTTATTTCGCTTTTTACCTGGTCATTTTCAAAATAGCTTGTGTAAGTTCCGGTATATTTTTCGCCGTCTTTGTAATATATACCTTCAATCTCTTCAATTTTTTGTGCTTTTGCTGCAGTGATTATCAAAGCCAAAAATGTGAATAAAACCAATAATTTTTTCATTCGTAAATAATTGTTTGCTTTCAGCAGTATCATTAAAACCGTTTGTATTCAAATGTATCGAATGGAAATAGCATGTCCTAACAGTAAGCAAATTAATCCCGATAATTTATTTAAATTCCAAACAATTTTTTTCTTTATTAATAAATAAGAGGAAAGCCCCGGATTTGTATCCGGAGCCCTTAAAACTGGATTTATTCCAGCTTTAATAAACACTGCAAAGTTGTTTAAAATTCCTCTTTTGTTTTAATTTGAACAGATATATTATAAATCTGCATCTTTCCAGGTCCAGCCACTGATATCAATTGGTGAAGCATCAGCTCCTGAATTAAAAGTGTATTTGCTGGTTTCACCCGAAATTAAACTTACGTCTGCATCAGCACCTTGAACCTGAACATTGGAAAGTGCCCCTCCATCTTTCATATCAAGCTCAACAGCATAACCATCTATATGTAATCCTGTAATGGTTGCACCCGATTCTTTTTTAAATTGAAGTGCTGTTCCGTTAACAGTTGAAATACAGGTTACATTGGTAAACATTGGATTATTGTTTACTTTATCACCTTCAAATGCAGTTGAAAAACCTTCAATAGTATGTGAAATGTATGTATTTGAAATACCTCCGTTCCAGCCTTCAGTCCAGTCAACAGCATCATCCTCATTGTTTTCGAGATAAATATTTGTAACTGAAGCTGCACCACCAAAGAACTCAATACCATCATCAGCACCGTTGATAACTGAAATGTTTGCCAATGTTGTTCCTGAACCCACAGCATAAAGTGAGATTCCGTTATACTGAGATTCAGAATTAATCTGAGCACCGGTTCCTCTAATTACAAGGTAAGTAACAGAACCTGAATTATCAGCATTATCAGTACCTCCATATTTGAATCCACCAACTTCTGCTTCAGCATTTTCACCGGCAGTAGTTATACCTTTTCCACAAATGGTTAAACCACCCCAATCGGCCGGTTTTCCTAAGTCGGAAGCCATAACCACCGGATTATCAGCGTTACCGTTAACAAAGATTTGTCCTCCCATTAAAACAGCAAGATATACATCAGTACCACCGGCATCAGCATGAATTTTTGTTCCGGCAGGGATAGTTAATTTACCACCATCCTGTACTATGTATGAACCTTTTAAACGATATGATTTTGATGGATCAAGCGTTAGTTCACCTGATAATTCACCTTCAAGAACAACAATCTCCACCAATTCTGCACCTACCCAGGTCCAGCCTGAAGGATCTACAGTTGGAGGATTATTGTAACTGTTACCCGGATCAGCAGTTTCTCCTTCGATGATTACATTTTCCAGAGGGCCATTGTCTTTCATATCGATACTTTTTGAATATCCTGATAAAGACAAGCCTGTAATTGTTGCACCCGATTCTTTTTTGAATTGTAATGCCGTTCCACCCGTAGTTGAAACCGCCGTAAGATTAACTAATTTTGGATTGTTGTTTGCCTTGTCAGCCTCAACCACTGTTGAGAAATCGGCAATTGTGTGCTCAACATATGAGTTGGTAACTGTTCCATTCCACCCTTCAGTCCAGTCGATCGCATCGTCTTCGTTATTTTGAAGAAACAAGTTGGTTACTGAAACTGAACCTCCAAAAAACTCGATACCATCATCAGCACCATTAATTACAGCAATATTTTCCAATGTAGTTCCAGAACCAACTGCATAAAGAGAAACACCGTTGTATTGTGATTCAGAATTGATTTGTGCACCTGTTCCTCTGATAACCAAATATTTTACAACTCCTGAATTATCAGTAGCGTTGCTACCCCCATATTTGAATCCTCCAACTTCTGCTTCTGCATTTTCACCGGCAGTGGTAAGGCCTTTTCCACAAATGGTTAAACCACCCCAGTCGCCTGGTTGTGCAGCAGTTGAAGACATAACAACAGGATTATTTTCAGTTCCGTTAATATTAATTTTACCTCCCATTAAAACAGCAAGATAAACATCAGTACCTCCTGCTTCAGCCTGAATATTTGTGCCGGCCGGGATAGTTAATTCAATTCCATCGGGAACAATAAATGCACCTTTAAGTACATATTGTTTTCCTGGCTCTAAAACATAATCCTCGGTAAGTTCACCTTCCATAATTCCATTTTCCAGGTTTTCAAGAACCGGTGGAAGAGGATCCGGTATCGGGTCATCATCATCACAACCTGATAAAACTACAGTTGCCATTAAAGCAAGTCCTAAAATTTTTAAAAAAGCATTTTTCATTTTAGTAGATTTTAAATTTTGTTTCTTAATTATTAATTCAATAAAATTTTTACACTTAAATTCAGGTTTACACCTTTTTTGTAAGAGCTAACCACCGCAGTGTAAGGATCACCTGACAATGGTTTTATTTCCTGGGTCTGTTCGACTTTTGGATTTAAAAGGTTTTTGCCCGAGAATTTGAGGCTAACCCGGTTCGACAATTTTTTACTTAACACAAGGTCTATTGTTGTAAAACCTTTTTCAATAATTTCGTTATTAAAAAGCACATCACTGTTTTCAAAATCTTCCGGTGCCCCGAGGGCGTATATTTTATCAGAAGAGTAGTTTCCTGAAAGTGTAGCCACAAACTCCTTCTCTGTATTGGTTGAGTAGGAAAGTGCTCCGTTAACTATAAATCCTGCAGCTCCCTGCAATTCTGTTTCAACTTTATTATTGTATTGAAACTCCTTTAACAAATCTTGTTTGAACCACATTTTTGTGGCATTTATTATCATGTTCAAATTGGGCATACCATCAGTTTCTGCTTCGATTATGTTAAAGCGCGATTCAACCTCGAGGCCATAAACATTTGCCTTCTCACCCGTATTTTCATAAATAAAGTTACCCGAAGAACCCCTTGTTTGAGCCAGGTTTATAGGGTCGTTGATCATTTTATAAAAACCGGTTACTGATACCAGTTCACTATTTGATGGAAACATTTCCCATTTTAAATCGAAATTATAGTTTTCAGAGTGTTTTAAATCAGGATTACCTTTGGTTACCCTTCCTGTAGGAGACACATATTCAAAGGGTGATAACTCTTTGAACTCAGGCAAAGTAACTGTTTTACTTGCTGCTAAGCGTAAAAAGCTTTTTTCGCTTAAAGCATATTTTAAATTCAAAGCCGGAAGTATATTGTTGTAATCATTTGAAATACTTCCAACTCTTCCCACATAGTTGGCCACATCCCAGTTAACATCAATTTTGTCCTTTTCGTAACGTACACCAACATTTCCTGAGATTTTATCAAATTCGAATCCGGCATTTAAAAATCCGGCATAAACATCCAGATTTGCCGTATATAAATCGGGTTTTCTTTCTCTAATGATAAGTGATCCATTTTCGTATAACTCTTCATTTAAAAATGCTTCATCCAGGTTATCGATAGATTGGACCTGAACACCTTTTGCCCTTACACCTATAAACAATGAAGTAAAATCTCTTTCTTTTCTCCTGGCATTAGCACCAAAATCAAGTTTTAGTTTTTTCTTTTCTTCATCAATGATTTTAAACTCATCTTTAATATATCCATTAAATTCGGTGTCCTCAATATTTTGTAATGACTTACGTTGCTGGAAATCACCTACGTGTGCAAACTGCATAGTATTTTCGTCAAGTATATTTACCTCGTTACGAATTCGGTTGGGTTCTTCAGCATCGACAAGATTAAATGCTGCTGCCCATTTCAAATGGTTTTTTTGGCCAATTTTGTGTGAACCCAAAAGCTGATTAATAAAAAGCGAAGTTTGCTTTAGGTTTTGATCCCGAACAAAAGCACCATCTTCCTGAGGATCCTGGTCAAAAACATATCCTTCACCGTTTCTACCTTGTTCGTATAATTCGTCGTCGGTTTTAATAATCATCATGCTATTAAAATTCAAACTATGGTCTGAATTAAAATCGTATGTAAGATTTAGTAATCCCGTTGTGGTAACCTTGGAAACAAAAAGTTCTGCATCGGAAAATGAGTTATCCAGTACATTTGAACGGTACTTTTGAAAAATACCTGTTTCGTATTCATAATCGTACAGGTGCGAAAGAGTGGCAAAAACTGAAAAATTGTTATTAAAAAGTTTAAATTTCTTTCCCCCAAAAAGAGACAAACCCATTCCCAAGGGAAAACTTTGTTTTTCGGTATTCCAGCTTTGTTTGGTAATAGCATCAACGGTGTTATATGGTTTTTTGTAAAATCCAAAAGAAACATCATTGATATTTTGTGTAGCTTTAAAATTTCCAAATCCTTTTTCAAGCACACTGGTTCTGGTTCGGGCTTTTAGTTCTAATTCTATTCTTTCTGTGTAAGATTTTGAACCGATATCCACCGCTCCTGAAGATTGGTCAGCATAAGATTCAACAGCAAAAGTTTTGCTGATACCAACATTGCCGATTATATCGGTGGTAAACAAATTTAGGTCGATATTCTTTTTATCCACATCATCTGAGGGAACAGGCAAACCATTCATCGTAGTTGTTAAATATCGATCTCCCAATCCACGTATATAAATATCTCCGGTGCTTTCGTTTTGGGTAACTCCTGATATTTTTGATGTAGCTCCGGCAGCATCGGATACTCCCAGTGCCGACATTCTTTTTGAACCGATACTTTCTTTTATTCCTGTTGCCGCTTTCTGGTCCATTAACAACATGGCTTCCGATTCGCGACGGGCCTTTGCCACAACCTGCACTCCCTCTATTTCTAAGGTTGCAGGTTGCAAGGCCACATTTAATACAGTTTCCTCGTTTGGCTTAGCTTCGACCTGAAATTCCTTTGTGTCGTACGAAATAAAGGAAACCAAAATGGTATGAGTGCCTGATTGAATGTTTGGAAGTATGTATTTCCCATCGAAATCGGTGATTGTTCCCTGTGTTGTTCCTTTTATTACCACCGTGGTCCCGATAAGTGATTCGCTTGTTTTTGCATCGGTTACAGTCCCTGTTATTGTTCCGTTTTGTGCCGTAACCAGCAAAGTATAAATTAGCAAATAAATGCTAATGAGTAATTTTTTCATATTTAAAAGTTGCAGTGTTTATTATAAACTCAATTAGAATTTACAGTGGCAAAGCAACCCGAAATATGTTACAGGCGAATTACAGTAATTTTAAACTTAAATTACATTCGTTTAATTGTTTTGTAATGTATTTTCTGACCTTTTACAATTTTGTAACAGAAAAAAGCCTTTGCAAAAAATCTGCAAAGGCTTGACTATTTATCATTTACAACAAACTGATTATTTTTTTGAAAGTGTAAACAAGAACTCTATTCCACCCTCAGGTTTATTTCGTGCCGAAATTTTTCCTTTGTGTAATTGTATTGCATTTTTAACTATCGATAAACCCAATCCGGTTCCACCCTGCTCCCTGGTTCTTCCGGAATCGATTCTGTAAAAACGCTCAAAGATTCGATGTAAATGCTCTTCCGGAATTCCAACTCCCGAATCGGAATATGAAAAATAATGAAATTTTTTGTCCTCCATATAATTCTTTATTTCAATAGAAATGTTTTCGCCGGCATAATTTATAGAGTTTTCCATCAGGTTTTGGAATACTGAAGACAATAAAGAGTCATTCCCCTTTACCACAATATTTTCGTCAATGTTTAAAATACATTTAATATTTTTTTCAGTCAGTCTGCTTTCCAGATTTTCCCTTACATCAGAAATTATACTTTTAATATTTACAGGTTTAATCTCAAATAATTCTCCTGCATCCTCAATATTGTTTAACAACGAAATATCATTTAAGAGAAGATTAAGTCTCTCGGCCTGACCATGAGCTTTGTGTATAAAATACTGTTGTTTTTCTACCTCAATATCAGGATTACTCATTAATGTTTCTATATATCCTTTTATTGATGCAAGTGGTGTTTTTAACTCATGAGCAATGTTGGATGTAAGTTGTTGTTTTAATAATCTACGTTTTTCAGGACGGGTAATATCAGTAATCAAAACCTCAAAACTTTTGTCGGCAAAAACTATACAAAGTACCTTAAAATACCTTTCATTTTTGTTGATTGTCATTTCCAACTGCGGTAAATCATTACTTTGGAATTCGGTTTCACTGGCAAGAGTTTCGTCCAGAAATTTATTTATGTCTTTTAATTCAGGTATAGAAAAAATATATTCTGCTGAAATGGTGGAGGTATCAGAAATCATGCTGATATATTGAATAAAATGACTGTTTGCCAGCATTTTCTCTTTATTGGGTTTAAAAAAAGCAATGCCTTCATTCAAAATATTCATATGATTAAACAGCCTGTCTTTTTCGAGGGCTACATTGTTTTTTGCTTTACTCAGGTTATTGTAAATTTTAACAATCTGACTTCCAATCTCACCCAGTTCATTGTCAGGGAATTGACTTTCATTTTCATCAATAACCTCGTTTCTTCCTGCTTTTACAGCAAAGTCTTTTAGTTTTGTAATTGAAATTGAAAGATGTTTGGTTAATGAATTTATTATCAACCAAATACCAACAAATATTGCCAATACAAAAAACAGGAAGTATTTTTCAGCTTTTAAGAAATTCTCAACAGCCACATTATAAACCATTGCCGTGCGGACAAAATATTCTCCATAATTTCTTGCATAATAGTAAAAGTCCTGCCCGGTTGTTGCTGAATGACGGATATTTGATCCAATTTCTGAATACAACGCTTTTTGAATTTCAGGACGGTTAATATGATTTTCCATATTTTGGTAATCATCAACAAAACTATCGTACAATACCACACCCTTTTTGTCGATCACCGTAATTCTGATGTTCTTTTGTGGAACCAGATATTTTAATACATTGGCATTGTTAAAATTATTAGTTTCGAACAGGTTGTAATGTTCAATATAATTTTGAGAAATTTCACAAACATTCTCAAGTGTATTTTCAAGCTGACTTACTTTATATTGTTTTTCACGGTTTAACTGAAATAACAATATTGCCAGAGTAAAAATGAAAAATACAGCAATGAAATAGTAAAATATTTTTCTTCTGAATGATCTTTCTAATGGCACCGTTACTAATTTTAAATTTCAATTTTCAAATCTCAACTCTCAAATAAATACCAATACTTCAATTTTCAAATCCCAAATTTTTTAAATCATTTGAAATCTAAATATTATAATTGGACTATTTTTTAAAGGCATAACCATAACCTGATTTTCCTTTTATATTATTTCCGTATTCACCTATTTTTTTTCTCAGCCGTGCGATATTAACATCAACATTTCTTTCTGTAACAATGACATCATCACTCCAGATTCTATTAAGGATTTCATTACGATCGATGTACTGACCTTCATGTTTTAAAAGAAGTGCCAGAATTTCAAATTCCTTTCTTGTTAAATTAACAGGCTCGTCAGAGATTGTAACTGTTTTACTGTTTGTGTCTACCGCAAGATCATCGAATTTCAGCAATGTATTTGAACTTTCTATCTGAATTCCTCTTTTGAGCACAGCTTTAATTCTTGCAACAACCTCTTTAATTGAAAATGGTTTTGAAATATAATCGTCACCACCAACATTAAATCCGGTTAAAAGATCGTTTTCCGCTGTTTTTGCAGTTAAGAAAATAATAGGAACTGCAAGTTTTAGTTCCTTCCTGATTTTTGAAGCCATTTTATAACCTGACATTTCTCCCATCATTACATCAAGTAAAATAAGGTCGAACTTGTCCAATGGTTTTTTTAATGCCTGTTCCGCCGAAAATGCAATGTCTGTTTCAAATCCTTCGCTTGTAAGATTAAAATCGAGAATCTCGCATAAATCCTTTTCGTCGTCAACTATTAATATTTTTTGTCTTGAATTACCCATTTTGTATGAGTTGATAGTTTTACATTTCTTTAAACATATTTAAGCTAGTCAATTTTCTTGTGTCTGATATCTTTTCCTTCTATTGAATATATTGCTGCTTCTGCAATGTTAGTTGCGTGGTCCGCAATTCGTTCTATATTGGATAAAACCGCATTCATATTGATAAAGCTCATTAATATCTGTTTTTCTTCGTTTCCACCGCTACTTTTTTTGATGGCCTTTTTTAGTAACTTTTTATTGTTTTCACTAAAAACCGAATCATTTTTTATAGTCCAGATTGCATATTCTTTGTCATCGTTGGTAAATGCCAGTAATGCTTTATTTACCATACTCGAACTACTAATCAGCATATTTGAAATTAAATCTGATAATTCATCGTAAATTTCGGGAGCCTTAACATTATGAATAAAATTCAGAATATTAATTACCATATCGCCAACACGTTCGAGGTTTAAGATAATTCTGTAGCAGGCAATTACTTTTCTGATTTCAGAAGCGACCGGTTGATAAAGAACAATGGTATTTACAATTTTATCACTGATTTTTACCTCCAGTTTATCCAGTTTTTTTTCATTACTGTACATTTCTTTTACATGTTTCTCCGGGAAGTTTACTTCACCTGAGCTTACAAATTTTTCAAGCAAATCGAGTTGTGTTAAAACCGTATTTGCAAATTCCTCAAAGTCGCTTAATATGCTGTTTATAGCCTCGTCTTTTTTTGTTGTCATCGTATTTTGTAATTAAGTGAAGATAAAAAAATTAACCGAATTTACCTGTTAAATATTCTTCTGTTCGACGGTCTTTAGGCTTGGTAAACATGTCTTTGGTTTTACCATATTCAACCAATTCGCCGAGATACATAAACATCGAATAATCAGAGATTCTTGCTGCCTGAGACATATTATGGGTAACCATTAAAATAGAGTACTTTTCTTTTAATTCAACCAGTAAATCTTCAATTTTCGATGTTGAAATCGGATCCAGTGCAGAAGTAGGTTCATCCAGTAGAATCACCTCTGGATTAAATGCCAGTGCCCTTGCAATGCACAATCTTTGTTGCTGGCCTCCTGACAGGAAACTGCCTTTTTTATGCAGGGTATCTTTTACTTCATTCCAAAGGGTAACATTACTCAACGAACGTTCAACAATTTCGTCTCTTTCTGTTTTTTTAAGCCGAATTCCATTTAATTTGTATCCGGCAATAACATTGTCGTAAATACTCATTGTAGGAAAAGGATTCGGACGTTGAAATACCATACCCACTTTTCGTCGTAACTGAATGGTTGGCATATGTGTAATATCCTTTCCATTCAATATGAGAGTTCCTTTGGTTTCAATGTTTTCGTATAATTCATGCATCCGGTTAATGGCCCGTAATAAGGTGCTTTTCCCACAACCTGAAGGCCCCATAATTGCCGTTACACTGTTACGTTTGATATCTGCTGAAACCTTGTCAACAGCATATTTTCCTTTGTCGTATGAAACCGATAAATCTTTTATCGATAACACCGGATCTTTGATATTTACAATATTTTCGTTCATTGTTATCTATTTTGTTTGGGCGGCAATACGTTTTGAGATCAAATTTAAAGCTAATACCATTGCCATTAACAACAACGATGAACTCCAAATCAAATCCACCATGTTTGGATCGTTATAAAACTCCCAAATTAATAAAGGCACTGCACTTGTAGGTTTTGTAATATCGAGATTGATTATGGTACTGCCCAATGCGGTAAGCATCAATGGTGCCGTTTCTCCAAGAACCCTTGAAATTCCTAATAAAATTCCGGTTAATAAACCACTAAAACTTGTGGGAATTAAAACGCGTATTATCACTTTATAATAGGGCACTCCCAGTGCTAATGCTGCTTCTTTAATGGTTTGTGGAATCATTTTTAGTGTTTCTTCTGTAGAACGCACTATCATGGGTAACATCATAATTGCTAAGGAAACACTCCCGGCAAGAGCTGAAAAACCGTTGGTTATATTTTTTACGACCCACATATAGGCAATTAATCCGAGTACAATGGAAGGCACACCTTGTAATATATCTGATACATTTCTTGTTAGGTTAGCCAAAAACTTACCAGGATTTTCATACAAATAAATACCTGTTATTACTCCAACCGGAATGGCTATTACTGCGGCTAATGCCACCATTAATAATGTTCCGGTAATTCCGTTTGCAATGCCACCCGGTATTAATTCTCCATTACTTAGAGCCGTCATTGCTTCAAAAGTATCGGGTGGTGTTTTAATTAAAAAATCAAAACTAATTTGCTTTATACCTTTTGCTACCAACTTGTAAATTATTAAAACAATTGGAGAAATCGTAATCACGGAAAGAGTTATCACAAGGACTTTTACCATATTGTCCTTAATTGTTCTATTCCTTAAGTTCTTTGCCGTTATTTTTGAAACTGCTTCCATTTCTTTAAACCGTAATCTTTTTCTCACTTTAGTAAACAACCAAAATTGTTACCTAACTCATTTTTTTAATTATAAACTTCCCGATTGCATTAATAATTCCCGTTATCAAAAACAATAAAAGTCCGATGGCTATCAGTGAACTCAATTTTAATCCTTCCGCTTCGCCAAACTGGTTGGCTATTACCGATGCCATTGTATTTCCGGTACTGAAAAAACTATTAGGTATGATGTTCGCATTTCCAATAAGCATTGTAACAGCCATGGTTTCTCCCAAGGCACGGCCAAATGAAAGAATATAACCTGCAATAATACCTGACCTGGCTGTAGGGACAACTACATTAAAAATTACTTCAGATTTTGTTGCTCCCAAAGAATAAGCAGCTTCCTTTAATTCATTGGGTACCATTGAAATAATCTCGTTACTTAAAGAAGTCGCATAAGGAATGATCATTATAGCAAGTATCAAACTTGCAGTAAAAACACCAAATCCCTGGTTTGGTAATCCAAAGCTTATTAATACAGGACGCAAAACATAAAAACCCCATAAGCCATAAACAATTGAAGGGATACCTGCCAGTAGGTCAACCATTGTACCAAGAACCTTAGCCATTTTGGTTCCCCTGTAATACTCACCCAAGAAAAGCGATGCCGAGAAAGACAAAGGCAAACTAATTAATAGTGCCGCTATTGAAGTAACAATTGTTCCTGCTATAAAAGGAAGTGCACCGTAATTTTCTTTCCCATCCGTGGGATTCCAGATATTCGAATATATAAACTTAAATCCGAAATTCTTAAATGCAGGAACAGAACCCTGAACCAAAGAATATATCATTCCTCCTGCTACCAAAAGGATTATAAATGAAGACAAGAGTAATACTCCCTTGGTTATTTTATCGCTATTCATTTACAAACGAAATTCTTTCGTGATTTGAATAGTGAGATTGAGAATCTGTTTTAGCTAACAGATTCTAATCCCAAAATTCATTGTCATGGATATGTATTGCGTTGAGGAAATATTATTAATTTAATAAAGCTTCATTGCCATATTTTACTGAACGTAAGATTGCTTTTGCTTTTGTTGCAGCAGCGTCCGGTAGTGGAGCATAATGAACTTTTTCTGCTTGTCCCTGAGCTTCAGCACTTACCAGCCAATCAAGAAATTGAACTGTACCCATAGCCTGTTCTTTTGAGCGACCGTTGTAATTTTGATCTTTGTACAGAATTATCCAGGTAAATCCGCTAATCGGGTAAGCCTCAGGATCATCAGAATTTGTTAGCATCACCCTTGTGTCAGCAGGAATTTCTCCTTTTGCAGCTGCACTAACCGATGCAATTGATGGTTCGATATAGTTACCCGAACTGTTTTGAACCAGGGCAGTTTGAATTTTTTGTGCAAATGCATATTCCGAGCCAATGTACCCGATGGCACCCTCGGTTTGTTTAATGGTACCTGCAACTCCGGGATTACCTTTTGCTCCCATACCCGTGGGCCATTGTAATGCTTTTCCTTTACCTACTTCATCAGCCCATTTTGAGCTAATTTTGCTCATGTAGTCACTGAAAATGTAGGTTGTTCCACTGCCATCCGAGCGATGAATAACCGCAATATCTTTATCCGGTAAAGACAAACCACTGTTATTGGCTGCAATTTGTGAGTCATTCCATTTTGTAATTTCACCCATAAATATTTTTTCCAATAACTCATTTGAAAGTTTCAGTCCTTCTACACCGGGGAGGTTGTATGCAATAACAACCGCACCCAATACAGTAGGGATATGAACGACATCAGCCGGCATTTCTGCCAGTTTTTCGTCATTTAAATAGGCGTCAGTTGCTCCAAAGTCAACAACTTTATCAGTTAAACTTCTGATACCACCACCTGAACCAATTCCACCGTATGTTAAAAGTGTTCCGGTTTCGGAAGTGTAAGCCTTGAATACCATATTGTAGTATGGCATTGGAAAGGTTGCTCCGGCAGCTGTCAAAGTAACTTTTGACGAACTTGCCGATTTTTCTTTTGCATTTTTGCCCGAATTGCTACATGCACTCAAGACAAAAATTGCCAAAATAATGATTGCTAAATTTTTCATTTTAATTTTCTGTTTTTTGAATATTTTAAAATTTTAATTCTACGTTAAAGTAGACATACGAGGTTGAAGGAATTGAAGAATCAGCCGGCCCCCAGAATCTGTAGTTTGGTGCTATTTTTACTCCTTTTATTGGAGCATACTCGAAACCTGCCATTATCAATTGACCATCATTATTGTAGTTCCATGGATTTTGTTCTCCTTCAACGGTTTTTGATTTAAGATCATCGAAACGTGCGAAAAACATAAATTTGTCAAACGCCTGATAAGTGGCGTAAAAAGAAGTTCCGTAAACATCTCTTCCTTCAACGTCCATTCCAAAATTTTTCTGGTAATTATACTCACCCCCAACAACAAGTTTTTCACCCTTATAACCTAAAAATGTTGCCAGTGATTGTTGCTTAATGGTATCTCCCATATTATCAACAAAAACCCTGGCCACCACATTTTTAACCGGCGTTACGGTAACTCCGACACCCGGACGTACATAATTATCGTTTTGCAAAACTTTGTAACCTTCACCATTTATAACAGAAAAGTCTGCACTAATAAAATCGGCGAATTTGTATTCGATATTTATACCCAAATCAGCACTTGAGTTAAACTTGTAAGCATCCTGATATGATTTCTCGATGTAACGCAATCCCCAGGTTTTTTCTGAAACCTTAAACTGAGTCGTTGAAATCATACCTCCGGAAACTTTAAATCCTTTGTTTTTATATTGAATATATGCATTCTTTAAGTATGCTACCCGTTGAAATGCTCCCACTTTAGGATCACCAACGTCCATTACAATTTTAGCATACCATTGAGGTGTAAAATTGTACTCGTAACCTAAATATGCCCTTGTGATCTGAAAACTCTTTTTGGTTTCACCACCATCTTTGAAAGCGGTATTAAAATTTGTAAAAATCAAAGCGACTGGTTTTCCATTCGGTTTAAAATCATCAGATGAATCCTGACTAAATACTGTTGAAATGATACCTGGTATCAAAAACAACAATAAAATTGTTTTTTTCATTTACTTAAGATTGAATTTTGTTTTTTTTTACAGGGGCAAAGGTGTTGCTTAGGAATTACATTCGAGTTACATAAATATTACAAAACGATTAATTTTTATAGCGCATGTTTTGGTAAGTCACTGATTATTAAACCATATGATTTATTGTTCATTTTGTAACAAAAATGAAATATTTTGATTTAATGGAAATATTCTGATTTATTGAGAGGAAAAAGTTATTAGAAGAGTTTCTATGTGCTCCCAGGAAATATATTTGAAATTTTGAGCTCTTTTTTTGCCTTCATCATAATTATATCCATCCTGTACCACCAACATTCCTGCAGGAAAGTTTTTGCCCAGCGAGAAATTTGTTATTTCAATACCATCCGTTTCTTCTACTCCATCAATTTCTCCATCAACAATTCTGAAACTTCCTAAGTACTTATTGTTACCCTGCCTTTCAAAAACTGCATAAGAATAATTTCCCTGTGAAGAAGCAATTAAATAACCATTTCCCTGTTCAGTTTTATACACTGCCAAACCTTCAATGTCATATCTGATATTTTTGTTTTCCGCTGAACTGTTGTTAATGTATTTACCTATATTGTTTCCATTTGGTTCAGCATCAAATTTCCAGATGCCATCTATTTCTTTACCTATATAAACTGTTGAATATTTGTCGTCTGCTACCATTCCTTCAGTTTGAGAATCCAGGTTAAAAGAACGAACCAAATTTGCATCGACTTTCCCTTCATTTTCAAAAAGTTCCCATTGTTCCACTTCACCTGCTTTACTATTTATAAATACATAGTATTTTTCAGAAACCGGGCTGTTATACATACACAATCCATAAACTTCTCCTTTCATCCGGCAGGTAATAATTCCTGAATGAATACTATCCAGCACTCCACCCTCCGAGATTTTGAATAAAGAAATGGAATGAGAACTACGGTTACTGCAAGCCAGAATATCAATTTTTTCATTATTTAACGGAAAGTTATATCGAATATCACAATTATTCATTTTCCCGTAAGGATAGTAGTTTAACTGTTTTCCATTTAAATCGTACGAAGCAATACCTCCTCTTTTGTCGGTTCCATAAACTACTGATTTTGCGGGATTTTTGTGATTTATCCAAATTGCCGGATCATCGGCTGCATCGGCATTTTTAGCTTGAGGAACCGGATCGGTTTCTACTGACGCTTTCACTGTGTTATGAATATGTTCTCCCTCTTTCCTGGAGCCTTCGCTTTGCCTTTCACAGGAAATACAAAAGATATAAACCAATATAAAAAATGCAGCTAATATATTTTGGAGTGATATTGCTTTTGATTTGAAGAGTATTTTTTTCATAAAAAATCAGCAATTATTATTAACATCTAATATACTACCAATTTAAGTTCTGAAATCAATAAAAAAAGGAGCGACTTAATTATCGCTCCTTGTTTTCCAAAATATTTTATTTTTACTGTTGTTGTCTTGTAAATGTTATAAAGTCACGTTGTGCTTTAACCAGATTCACTGAGTGCAGCAGCAACTGCTCAATTTCCGATATTATTTTAAAGTACAATTGAGAATTACGTGTATTTACATCTTTACTTTTAATTCTCTTAATCTGAACTTTTTCGTATTTGTTTAAAATTCCAATAATCTGGTCACGTTCTTCAATTAGTTCATCCAGATTTTCAAATTTTTCCTGTTTTATTACATTCAAGGCATTATTAAAGAAAGTATCTACTCTTAATGCAACTGAACTCATTTCTTCACATTGTTCGGGCAAAAACGGTTTATGGTTATTCTCAATATGGGTAATCATCGGATTAAGCATAAAATGAACCGCGTGAGCCATTTCCCTTTTATGCTCCATCATCTGCACATAAAAATGGCTGGTATCCACGCTACTTTCCGCAATTTGTTGAACAACCGAATAAACTTTATCCTTGTTTTTCTTTGCTTTTTTTGAAAAGGTTTTGCACTCTTCTTCTATCTTTCTTAAACCACCTCGTTTCTCTTTTATAAAGGCATCAATTCCACCGGAAACAATTCGGCTTGAGAACACAAATGCTTTAACTAATTGCTTGGAACTTTTTGCAATAATTTGTTCCAAAGCATCTTCGCTTTCAATAGTATCTTCCTCTTCTTCTACTTTTTGAGATGCACGTTTTTTCAGCATCGAATGTGTTCTGATAATCATAATCAGAGCAATTACGACAAATACAAAAATCATAAATTTACCGCTTAAAGATATTACCAACGCGACAAAACCCGATACTGAAAATGCAATCAGAGCGGTAAGAAACCAACCACCAATTACCGCAAATACCCCTGAAATACGATACACAGCACTTTCCCTGTCCCAGGCCCGGTCGGCCAGCGATGTTCCCATAGCCACCATAAATGTTACATAGGTAGTCGACAGCGGTAATTTTAATGAGGTACCAATTGCAATTAATATACTTGCTACCACAAGGTTTACTGATGCCCTGATTTTATCAAATGCCGGTGGTTCTTCTTCGTTATAATAATCTGATTGTACTGGAACAAATCTGGAATGAATAGTTTCTGTAAATGACTGCGGAAAAATTCGTGAAAGTTTTCTGTTAAAATTAGTAGTTCCCCTGACAATAAAACGAGCTGCAAACGAAGAACCAAACCTTTCTGCTCCTTCACTTTGTCTGGATAAATCAATAGAAGTAGCAATCACACTTTTTGCCTTTTTAGAAAGTATCAGAGTGATAATCATAACCAAACCGGCTATTAAAAGCATATAAGTCGGAGTGGCTACTTTACCCGCCAGGTTAATCATTGAATAAGTATCAGGATTTGAGGCTCCCTGAGCCATCCAGTCCTGGAACGAGTTGAAACCTGCAAGCGGAACACCAATAAAGTTTACTAAATCGTTGCCGGCAAAGGCCATTGCCAAAGCAAAAGTTCCGACCAATACAATAACTTTCAGTATTTTAATATTGAATACCCACTTCAGGAGTTGAATGATAACCACCCAGGCAACAAAGCTGTACAGCAATACCATTCCGCTGTTACTTTTGAACCACTCCTGTACAGTTATCCCGCTTCCCAGTTCAATATCTGCAAAAGAAGATCCTTTCATACCTTTAATCAGCATAAAGTAGGTTATAGCTGTAATTGCAAGGCCGCCAAAAACAGAACCAAAATATTTCATTGGTTTTCTGTAATTAAAAGAAAACACCAAACGCGAAATATATTGTACGAAAGCACCAACCGTGAAGGCTATAAAAACCGAGAGCAGAATTCCCGTAATAATTGCCAGGGCCTTACTGGAGTTAATATAATTCGAAAGCTCCGCCATAACAATTCCGCCATTGGCTTTAATTTTAATGATAGAAACTGCAACTGCCGAACCCAGCAATTCAAAAACAATAGACACCGTTGTTGAGGTAGGCATTCCAAACGTATTGAACATGTCCAACAGAATTACGTCTGTTATCATTACAGCCAAAAATATGACCATGATTTCAGAAAAGAAAAACATGTCGGGATGAAAGATTCCTTTACGGGCGACCTCCATCATACCATTCGAAAATGTAGCACCCACCAGTACACCTAAACTGGCCATTAAAAAGATGAGCCATTTAGGAGCTGCTTTTGAACCAATTGCTGAATTCAGGAAGTTAACTGCATCATTACTAACACCTACAATAAGGTCTGAAATAGCAAGTGCAAACAGAACTACAACTAGAATCAAGTAAAAATTTTCCATTATTTTGGTTATTAGTTATGGTCGTCAAAAATATATGAATTGTATATTCACTTTTGGTTTTCAATATAAACAAAATATTAAAGAACTGTTAAATTTCTATTAATCAATCTGTAATATTTATTTGTAATTTTACGCCGCACAATAATCATAACGAATGAATAAATTTTCCTCACGACAGGTTGTTATATTTCTTGCCCTTATTTTAACCGTAATTGTTGGGCTTGGATGGTACTATCTTATTATTACCGATTTCTCTTTTGTATTTATGATTATCGGACTAGTAATATTTTTCTTTATTGCATATTTTATTATTCAGTTTGCCATTAATAAAATTCTTCTCGAAAAAATCAGGCCGATATATAAAATCATAGATTTTAAACCCGAAAAAAAAAGTATCACAACCGATGAGTTAAAACATTCCAAAGGATTTATTGAACTTCTGGAAGTAGAAAAAGACGTGCAGGACTGGGCAAAAAACCAAAGGCAGGAAATTGAACGACTGAAAGAACTTGAACGTTACCGAAAAGATTTTGTAGGTAATGTATCGCATGAATTAAAAACACCAATTTTTAATATTCAGGGATATATTCTAACACTGCTTGAAGGAGGACTGGAGGATCCGAATATAAATAAATTATATCTGAACAGAACTGAAAAGAGCATCGACAGAATGATTTCTATTGTTGAAGATCTGGAATCGATAAATAAGTTGGAAACCGGAGAATTAAAGCCAAAGTTCGGCGTATTTGATGTTGTGAAAGTGGTTGAAGAAGTTTTTGAATTACATCAGCCTTTGTCAAAAGAAAGAAAAATTTCATTATTGATTAATGAAAAACCTGACAAGCAGTTATTGGTAAAAGCTGATAAGAAGCGTATTACAGAAGTCCTAACCAATCTGGTAGTGAACGGAATAAAATACGGGACTAAAAACGGATTTGTAAAAATAAGCTTTTACGATTTTGATGACAAAATAATGCTGGAGGTTTCAGATAACGGAATTGGTATTGATAAAAAGAATTTATTACGAATCTTTGAAAGATTTTACCGGGTCGATAAATCACGTTCCCGGGAGCAGGGAGGAACCGGACTTGGCCTTTCGATTGTGAAACACATCATCGAAGCTCATAACCAGACTATAAATGTTCAAAGTGTTTTGAACGAAGGGACTACTTTTACATTCACCCTTGAAAAAGCCAAATATTAACCTAACTTTGTGATTCTTAAAATAATTCGGATTTTAATATCCGTTTAATAATGAGGTGGTATATTTGTTACCCATTTAACAAACTAATTATGGAAGACAATATTTTTAAAATTTTGCTGGTCGACGACGAAGAAGATATTCTTGAGTTTATTAGCTATAATCTTCAGAAAGAAGGATATAAGGTTTTTACGGCAAAAAATGGTGTTGAAGCAATTAAAGTTGCAGAGAAACAAGTTCCACATTTGGTGATCCTTGATGTGATGATGCCCGAAATGGACGGAATTGCTGCATGTGAAGAAATGAGAAAAATTCCGGCCCTTGATAATACAGTGATTGCTTTTCTTACCGCACGTGGTGAAGACTATTCCCAGGTTGCAGGTTTTGAAGCAGGAGCCGATGATTATATAACAAAACCTGTAAGACCAAAAGTATTGGTTAGCCGTGTAAAAGCATTACTAAAACGTACGGGTGAAAGCGTTGCTCCGCCAGCTCCGGTAAATGAAAATACGGTAAATATTGGCAATCTGTTAATCGACAAAGAACGTTATCTTATCCGTATTAACAATGAAGAAATGGTATTACCCCGCAAAGAATTTGAATTGTTATCTCTTTTGGTTTCAAAACAAGGAAAGGTATTTACCAGGGAAGAGATTTATCACTCGGTATGGGGAGAAAATGTTGTGGTTGGCGACAGAACCATTGATGTTCATATCAGAAAGTTACGTGAAAAAATTGGTAACGAACATATTAAAACGCTGAAAGGAATCGGTTATAAGTTTGTAGAATAAAATTTTAGAGAAAATAAATTACAGGGTATAAAATTAAAAACCCAAGAACATAGCCTGCTGCAACCTGTAGCAGGCTGTTTTTTTGCAAAACCAAACGTGATGTTCCGATTAATCCTGATACAATTACCAAAATAATTACAGCACTAACCGGATTAATTCCGGTTCTGAACGATATTGCAAAAAATGTAGCAGTTACAGCGCCAATTGCAGCCATGTGAATGCTTATTTTCCATTTGAAGGAGATAAACAAAAGACAAATTATTAACAGCACCGACCCAAGCATAAAAAGTTTAAACATCGACAGAAAATGTATTCTTCCCAATAAAACAAAACCGATGTAGTAATAAATTGCAGTAAGCAATAACGGAACGATACTGTCGCGGCTGTTTTTCATTAAAAAATCAAATTTTGGATTAAAGGATAAAATGGCGATGGTTAACATGGGCAATGTAGCGGTGCTAAAAAAGATAACAAGAAGGACAAATCTTTTAGCCTCTGCAGTTAACATGTTTTCGTAGAATCCGGATAAAAACAAAAGAATAAAACCAAGTGTGGGAGTAAGAATTGGATTAAATACTATCGAAATTATTCTGGAAACTTTTTCAAGCATAATATCAAAGTTCTTTACGAAGTCTGGCTACGGGAATTCCAAGTTGTTCGCGGTATTTAGCTACGGTACGGCGGGCAATATTATACGATTTTTCCTTTAAAATATTTGCCAGTTTATCATCGGTAAGCGGTTTCTTTTTATCCTCGTTGTCAATACAATCCTGAAGAATCTTTTTAATTTCACGTGTCGAAACTTCCTCACCGTCATCTTTTTGCAATCCTTCAGAGAAGAAATATTTAAGCGGATAAATTCCAAAATGAGTTTGAATGTATTTACTGTTGGATACTCTTGAAATTGTTGAAATATCAAGTCCTGTTCTTTCAGCAATATCTTTAAGAATCATCGGACGAAGCCTGGTTTCATCTCCATCCTGAAAATATTCTTTCTGAAAATTAATTATTTCCGACATGGTAAGCAACAGCGTGGTTTGTCTTTGTTGAAGCGCATCGATAAACCATTTTGCTGAATCCAATTTTTCCTTTACAAATTTTACCGCTTCCTTTTTATTTTTATTCTTGTTTTTATGATTTTCGCCTAAAGCACGAAGCATGCTTAAATAGGTTTCGTTAATCCTCAATTCGGGAACATTTCGCTGATTTAAGGAAAGTGCCAAATCACCGTCTACAATTTCAAGAATAAAATCAGGAACAATATGTTGATTCGACTTGTTTAACGGATTACTGTATGAACTTCCCGGTTTAGGATTCAATTTCAGAATATGATCAATGGCATCTTTTAATTCTTCATCTGTAAGTTCAAGTCTTGACTGGATCTTGGAATAATGCTTTTTTGTAAATTCATCAAAAAACTCGGTAACAATAGTATGTGCCACATCGTTTTCACCTTTGTATTTTTTGCTGAATTGAATAAGCAGGCATTCTCTCAAATCTCTTGCCCCAACTCCGGGCGGATCAAAATCCTGGATTATTTTCAGGATGGTATAAAGTTTATCTTCTGAAACTTCAATATTCAGATTAAAAGCCAGATCATCACTAATTGCAAGCAGATCACGTCGTAGATAACCATCATCATCAATATTCCCGATAATATACTCTGCAAGTAACCTGTCATCTTCTGAAAGACTAACCATTCCCAGTTGTTCAATCAAAAACTCATGAAACGAAATACCGACTGAAAATGGAATATCAACATGAACATCGTCTTTTGAATAGTTATTGGTATTTAATTTATATGATGGAATATCTTCATCCTCATCATAATAATCATCGTAGGTAAATTCATCGTTATCTATATCGGAATCAACATCGGCATCGTCTCTTACCTCAATATTTTCTTCTTCCTGCGGACTATCAGATTCCAACTCCAGAACAGGATTTTCTTCAAGCTCTTTTTTTATTCGTTGTTCAAGTTGCAAAGTAGGGATTTCCAAAAGCTTTATCACCTGTATTTGCTGCGGCGAAAGCTTCTGAAGCAATTTTTGTTGTAATATTAATTTTTGCTTCATCTCCCCGTTGATTAGTTAGGTTGGCTAATTTACTACTTTTTGACTTTAATTTTTTAAAAATTATTTAGAACTCGGCATTTTTTGGAGTCCGGGCAAAAGGAATCACATCGCGAATATTACCCATGCCTGTGACAAATAAAATAAATCTTTCAAAACCCAATCCAAATCCGCTGTGTTCCACCGATCCAAAACGTCGTGTATCCAGATACCACCACATTTCTTCTACCGGAATATCCATTTCCTTCATTCGTTTTTCGAGTTTTTCAAGATTTTCTTCACGTTGTGAACCACCAATTATTTCCCCTATCTGCGGAAACAAAACATCCATAGCTCCTACGGTTTTGCCGTCATCGTTTTGTTTCATGTAGAATGCCTTAATATCTTTAGGATAATCAGTAAGAATTACAGGACATTTGAAATGTTTTTCAACAAGGTATCTTTCGTGTTCGCTTTGTAAATCTATTCCCCAATCTACCGGGAACTGAAACTTATTTTTCTTGTATGGTTTTGATTTTTTTAAAATATCTATGGCCTCTGTATAGGTAATTCGTATAAAATCATTATTCAGAACAAACTCCAGCTTTTCTATTAAATCCATAGAACGCTGATCCTGAGGTTTATTTTTTTCTTCCTGTTTTAACCTGTTTGCCAAAAACTGAAGGTCATCCATACAGTTTTCAAGTGCATATTTAATAAGGTATTTTAAAAACTCCTCAGCCAAATCCATGTTGTCATTCAAATCATAAAACGCCATTTCCGGCTCAATCATCCAAAATTCTGCAAGGTGCCTTGTGGTGTTTGAATTTTCAGCTCTGAAAGTCGGACCAAAAGTGTAAATCTCGCCTAAAGCCAAAGCTCCAAGTTCTCCCTCCAATTGTCCTGATACAGTTAAATTGGTCGCCTTCCCAAAAAAGTCCTGATTATAATCAATTTCGCCATTTTCATTAAGTGGTGGATTTTTGGGATCAAGGGTGCTTACCCTGAACATTTGACCGGCACCTTCTGCATCGCTGGCAGTCACTATCGGAGTATGCAAATAGTTAAAACCTTTTTCGTTAAAATATTTGTGGATGGCAAAAGCCATGGCATGCCTTACTCTGAAAACGGCACTAAAAGTATTCGTTCTGAAACGCAAATGTGCATTTTCCCGCAAAAATTCCAGCGTATGTCTTTTGGGTTGAATAGGGTATTTATCCGGATCAGAACCTCCCAACAAATCAATCTGTTCTGCGAGCATTTCAATACTTTGTCCGCTACCTGCCGATTCGGCCAATTTACCTGTTACTGACAGTGCGGCCCCGGTATTGATATCGCGTAGTAAAGATTCTTCAAAATTATTTACATCAACAACCACCTGCAAATTGTGAATGATCGAACCATCGTTTAATGCAATAAAAATTACATTTTTGCTTCCTCTTTTTGTTCTTACCCAACCTTTTGCAACAACAGTTTCGTTAGCTTTTCCTTTTTGCAGGATATCCTTGATTTTTGTTCGTTTCATATTACTGCTTTTATATCGCCAGATCTTTATTTTCAAATTAAAGCATACAAAAGTACATTTTTAAATGAATTTAGCTTGAGAGCATTTTAAAATATCTGTTTTCTTGATGAATACATAAAATGAAAAACCATTCTGCAGAAATGAATCTGAGAATGGTTTAACTTTCGAATTGATTGATTAATCCCTGTAATTACAGGGCAGCGAGTATTATTTTCTTTCCAGGGTTCCCGGTACAGGAACTTTGGCATTTTTCATAAAACCAATATCTCCCATAACATATGTATCAGGACCAAGTTTCATATCCGAGTTCATAATTTCTTCCCTTGTAACTTCTTTACCTGTGTAGGCAGAAATACGTCCCATTATAGCAGTTAATACAGAATTGGCAGTTTCTTCAGCCTCGTTAAAAGGTATATCCTGTCGAATACAGGTAATCAAATCTTTATGTTCCTGCACGTAAGGACTAGTTTCATGATCTTCAAAAGAGAACAGTTCTGTTCCGGCACTGTCTTTTATTGTTGACGTTCCTCCCTGTGAAGTAAATGAGGCTCCTTTTGTGCCGTTAAACACTTCATAAACACCGGTAGTACAACCATTAATCTGGCGACACATACTATGAATATGACGTCCGTCATCCATTACATAATCTACACTGAAATTGTCATACTGATCACCGGTAATCCTTCGTTGACGTGAACCAAACCCTAAGGCTTTTTCAGGATGAGCACCCATAAACCATGCAGCTACGTCGATGTTATGAACATGTTGTTCAACAATGTGATCACCGGATAACCAGGTCCAGTTTACCCAGTCGCGAATCATCCACTCCATTTCGCTCCATTTTGGATTGTTATCACGATGCCACAGTTTTCCGCCATTCCAGTATACATTTGCTCCGATAATATGACCTATAGCATTGTTAGCCAATTCGTTGTAAATATTAATATATTTATGTTGGTGCCTGCGTTGTGTGCCCGTAACTACCTTAATTCCAGCAGCATCAGCCATTTTTGCGGCTGCAATAACCTGACGAATACCAACCGGATCAACGGCAACAGGTTTTTCCATAAATACATGTTTTCGTGCTTTAACAGCAGCCTCAAAATGTTCAGGACGAAATTTAGGTGGAGTAGCAAGAACGACAATATCCACATCGGATTCGATAACTTTTTGAAATGCATCAAAGCCTACAAAACAGTTTTCTTCAGGAACCTCAACATTCTTTTCCGTTTTAATTTTTTCTCTTGCACTGTCTACTCTGTCTTTAAAAACATCTGCAAGTGCAGTAACCTGAACCGTGTCTCCACCGGCTTCCAAAAAGTTAACTGCTGCACCTGAACCGCGGCCCCCACAACCGATAATTCCTGCTTTAAGTACTTTTCCGGCCGGAACTGTATCCAGCATAGGCGGGAAATTATATTCGCGGGATTTCCAGTCAAATACCGCAGTTTCGTTTGATTTTCCTCCACTACAAGATGAAAGTGAACCTACACCCATTGTACTCGCTGCTCCTATAGCTGCAGCACTACCTAAGAATTTTCTTCTTGAAAACTGATTCTTACTCATGATTATAATTTTTAGTCGATTTTAGGATTTAAATTATTTTTATTTATTGTTTTAATTATCAGAAAGATATAATTCTATTCAACGATTTTATTTTCTAATTATTATTAGCGCTTGCCATTGTATTCTCGTTATGTTCGCACACTACCCTAAATCCAATATAATTACAGTCAGACAACCACCAAATACTTTTCGGCATTTGCGGATCTGTTTTCATCCAGGCTTCCGATTTTGTAAAATCTCGTGCAGCACTTCTAATTTCACCAACATTGCTTTTAAAAGTACCTCCCCTGATAACACGTTCTTCTCCGCTGGCCGGCCCTTTTGGATTTACAGCACCATCTTTCAATTTTTCGTATGCATCCTCAGCGTACCAGTCAGAACAATATTCGGCAGCATTTCCCAACATGTTTTTCAATCCAAACGGATTAGCTTCTACATTTTCCGGTTCCTGAGTTTTGGCACCACTGTTCTTTTCGAAAATAACGTAATTATTTATTACATCACTTTCCTTTCCAAATATTTTCCCAATGAATCCTTTTTCAGCAAAATCTTTTGGTTCACCTTCAAAAAAGAATGGAGATTCTGTTCCTCCGCGAGCTGCATACTCCCACTCAGCTTCAGTAGGCAAACGATAGGTTTTACCGGTTACCTGCGATAGCCATTTACAAAATGTTTCAGCAGAATGGTAACTCATGGTTATTGCAGGACGATCCCCCAGGCCCCAGTTTTGATCGGGTTGACCATAGGGTGGTGTTGGCCCCGAAATAGCATCAACATCTGTCTCTGTTCTCGTACCTTCGGTATCTGTAGTTCTTCCTTCTGCTGCGGTAGCCGAATAAAATGCGAGATAGACATCCCAGCTAATTTCTATTTCAGACATAAAGAAAGGGCTAAGTTTAACTTCCTTTTGCGGACCTTCGTCTGGTTTTCGCATTGCTTCCGTTTCAGGACTTCCAATTTTAAATGTCCCTCCGGGAATGGCTTTCATGTTAATTGAAACAGTTGTGTTGGGAATGGTTTCTGTAAAATCCTTATGTTCTGTTACGACAGTCGCAGCAGTGAACTTTTCTTTCGATTCGTTTCCTGAACTTCCAAATGAAACATTTTTAGCATGAAGTGCATTTGGATCGTAATGCCCAACATGTAAGTGGCAGTTAATACAGCGAAGTTCATCTTCTTTTTGGGTGTAATACAGATGAGCATTTTGTCCATCTTTAGTCAAGGTTAATGGAAATAAATTTTGATGACAACCCACACATGATTCCTTAAACACATGGTGGCTTGCATACTCAAGCGTAGATTTTTGCTCCCAGTTAAAATCGGCGCTGTCCTTAAAGATGAATCCATAAGCATCTCTTGCTGACGCTTTTATTTTTTCTTTTAAATAATTTTGTCCCTTAGGTGGCAGATGACAATCAACACACCCGATTTGTATTCCTACACGGGTATCGTAATGAACTGATTTTTTCCAGGAGTCAAAAACATGTGGATGAACATGACACATTTCGCATGATTCGTTGGTGGAAGTAGCTTCTATGGCTTTGTTGCCATAAATTGTTGCTATAATTCCAATTGTAAAGCCAATAAGTAAAATTAGCAAAATTTTCCTGCGTAAGAATCCAACAAATCTTTTCAACATATTCAACGTTTACTTTAGGTTCAATTGATTTAAAATGAACCCCAAAAATAGCAATTTATTAAAAAGATATTCAATAATATGTTGAATTGTGCGGTATTTAGAAAGAATTAATCAATTAGATTTTATTCAGACAATTAAAATTGATTGATATATTCTAACATTCAAAACAAAACATTTGGTATAGGTACATAAACCTCTATTGTTTTAATTGATACAAAAAAGGTTGCCTGAGAAGACAACCCGGGGAATAATTAATTCTCGAAAAGAATTAAGAAGAGGATAGAAAAAACTCTCTTGAAATGTTTTAACCATTTACATTTCAATATTAAGAACAACACATTACAATTAAGTTAAACATTAATTTAGAATCTGTTAAATCACTTTTCAGGAGAGTATTTATTTCGTATCTTTCGGAAAATGAACACCTTAAGCAAACAATATTATTATATTCTCGATTTTATATTTCCATCGTTATGCATATCATGTGGCAACAGATTAGTAAGTCAGGAGAAATATTTGTGTATCGATTGTTGGATTGATTTACCTGTAACCAATTTTCATTTAAAAAAAGAGAATAAGGTTGCCCAGCTATTTTGGGGAAGGGTAAATATTGAAAATGCCGCATCTTATTTTGCCTACTACAAGAACAGCAATTATCAAAAACTGATTCACGACACCAAATACAAGGGGCTTAAAGAACTGGGTTTTGAAACCGGAAGAAGATTTGGATTATCACTTTTAGGGTCCAAAGAATTTACTCAGGTTGAGATAATCGTGCCTGTACCGCTTCACCCAAAAAAACTAAAAAAAAGAGGATATAATCAGAGTGAATGGATTGCCAAAGGGATGGCAGAATCGATGAAAAAAACATTATCCTCAAATAACCTGAAAAGAAAAATTCACACTTCTACACAAACTTCTAAAAACAGATTTGAAAGATTTGAAAATGTTGAAAATATTTTTGAGGTTGAAAGACCTGAAGAGTTTCAAAACAAACATATTTTACTTGTAGATGATGTAGTAACTACAGGCTCTACACTTGAATCCTGTGCTTTGGAACTTTTAAAAATTCCGGAAGTAAAAGTGAGTGTTGCAACTTTGGCTTTTGCCGATTATTAAAGTTTTGCATGTGCTAATTATAATTGATCCTATATTTCGCCTTTCAACTTCTTTTAAATTTGTTTGTTAAAAAGCAAAAAAGAATCAATGAATTTTATAATCAGCAAATATATTCCCGGAGTTTCACCCGGAGTTACTTTACCGTCGAAACAAATGTTTGTTCTTTTGGGTGAAAAAGGAATACGCAGCATGGTAAGCGATCACTACGATTTATTAAAGAATAGCAGGATTAAAGATTTATTTCCTAAAAACCCTGTTGCGCTTGAAAAAGCAAAAGAACATTCTGCTGATTTTTTTATTCAGATTTGCGGCGGTCCTGAATATTTTAACCGGAACCGGGGAAAACCACAATTAAAAAGAAGACATTTACCTTTCAAAATTACACCAAAAGCAAGGGAGGAATGGCTCAATTGTTACATTCAAGTTTTAAAACAACTTGATTTGCCGGAAGAAGTTCTTTTTTCTTTTTGGAATTATCTTGATACTTTTTCAAAATGGATGGTAAATACAATAGAAAAGGAATAATGGATTTTTGATCCTTGTTACAAATTTTCAGAATCTGATTTACCCCATTGATAAGATTCTATTTTCAATCCTGAAAGATTTAAAATACGCTCAACCACCGTTTCTACTGCCTGTTCAATAGTTTTTGGTTTACTGTAAAATGAAGGAATTGCCGGACAAATTATTCCTCCTGCCAGTGTAACTTTTTTCATATTTTCAATATGAATCAAACTTAAGGGGGTTTCTCTGGGAACTAAAATCAACTTTCTTCTTTCTTTTAACATTACATCGGCTGCACGGGTAATTAAGTCATCAGAAACACCATTGGCAATACGTCCAAGATTCCCCATTGAACATGGGCAAATTATCATTGTATCGAAATCGGAGGAACCCGATGCAAAAGGTGCATAAAAGTCATCTTTCTCATAAACATGAAACGGGAAAGTTGCCTCGAATTCTGTTTTTAGTTCATAATCCCAAATGTCTCTGGCATTCGACGAAAAAACAACAGCTACCTCATCCAACTGCTTTTTTATTTCCCTTATTTTTTGAAATAAAATGCTGGCATAAATTGAACCACTTGCTCCTGTTACAGCTATAACTATTTTCCGATTCATTATTTATTTTTTACCTGCGCCCAATCTGGTAGTAAAGTGCCAGAGTAGCCACAAAATTAAACTGGTTTCGCAACCAATAATAAGGAGGTTCTACCGGCGGTTTGTCTCTGACCGGTATTAAAGAATAGGCAAGTCTTAAATCAGTTTTCCAGTTATCCGACATCTTAAACTGAAAACCAATAAGCGCCTGTAAATCGAAAGGACTAAACTTATTCTGGTCCTCGGGCGGGAATTCCCCATATTCATTAAATTCTTTTCCGCTTAACAAAAAACCCGGTGAAAGTCCTCCAAGGATTGACATTCTCTCATTTGCGCGAAACGCTGCATACAATGGCAGATCGATATAATTTAACCTCATGATATATTTTGTGGGGTCATTTTCCGTTGTTTTTTTGCGTGCGCCTTTTTGCATAAATTTTATTTCGAAACCTGCAAAAACTGCCGGAGCCAGGTCAGTTTCAACATAAAACCCAGCAGCAATACCGGGTTTATGAAATCCCCGATATGAATCACCTTCAACCTGAGTGGCATTAAATCCAACAATAGCACCTCCATCAAAACGCTGAGCAACAATAATATTAACCACAAAAAAAAGGATTAAAAAAATAAAAATACGTTTAGTCATTTATTTAAGTTTTTCAAGTTTTCCTTTTAAAATGTCAACACCCCGCCCTGCTTTTTCTTCAATGTAAACAACATTTTTTATTGCAACTTCCGGCCGGTTAGGATCTACAACAAAAACCTGTGCATCTGGTTTAGCATAATGTACTAATCCTGCCGCCGGATAAACCACAAGAGAAGTACCTATTACAACAATAATATCGGCCTCCTGAACTATTGGGATGGCATCATAAAGCGCGGGAACCGGTTCCCCAAACCATACAATATGAGGTCTGAGCTGGCTGCCTTTTTCACACTTATCTCCAAACTTCAATTCCCAATCATCCATTGTATAAACCAAATCAGGATCAATGGTACTTCTGACTTTTTTCAATTCGCCATGCAAATGTAAAACATGTGTACTGCCTGCCCTTTCATGCAAATCATCAACATTTTGAGTTACAATTGAAACATTAAACCATTCTTCCAATTCGGCAATTCCATAATGCCCATCATTGGGTTCTGCTTCCAACAATTGCTTGCGCCGTTGATTATAAAAGTCCATTACAAGTTCAGGATTTTTTTGCCAGCTGTCATAACTCGCTACATCTTCAACATTATAATTTTCCCAAAGTCCACCCATTTCACGAAAAGTTTTTAGACCGCTTTCCTGACTCATACCGGCACCTGAAAGAACAACCAATTTTTTCATTTCACTGGATTAAAGATTAAAAGTAGTGAGTGCAGAGATAAAAGTACGATTATTTTCTTTTTCATATATTTCTGATAAATCAATAAAACTCAAATTGTTAAGAATTTGAAGAATTTTATATTCAATCTCAGCGCTCAAATTCTCATTATCTTTTAAACTGATTTGGTACATTTGTATCAAATGATAGACCATGCTACCATAGAACGAATTCTAGATGCCGCCGAAATTTCGGATGTGGTTTCTGATTTTGTAACTCTTAGAAAAAGAGGGGTTAATATGCTGGGATTATGCCCTTTCCATAACGAAAAAACGCCTTCGTTTACCGTCTCTCCTGCTAAAGGTATTTTTAAATGTTTTGGTTGCGGGAAAGGAGGTAATTCTGTAAATTTTATAATGGAACATGAGAACCTTTCATATCCTGAAGCACTAAAGTGGCTGGCAAAAAAATATAATATCGAAGTTGTAGAGCATGAAGATTCAGAAGAGCAAAAACAGCTAAATGATGAGCGGGAAAGTTTAATGATTGTTTCTGGTTATGCTCAAAAATATTTTACCAGGTTTTTATGGGAGGAAAATGAAGGCAGAAGTGTTGGATTAAGCTATTTCAGGGAAAGGGGATTTCGAGAAGATATACTGAAAAAGTTTGAGGTTGGATATGCCCCCGACGGAAAAACGCCTTTTACAGATGCTGCTCAAAAGGAAGGATATAAAATTGAATTCCTTGAAAAAACGGGATTAACTATAAAACGTGATGACTGGATTCGGGACCGGTTTGCAGGAAGGGTAATGTTCCCGATTCACAACCTTGCCGGAAGAGTAACCGCTTTTGGTGGCAGGATTTTAAAAGAGGACAAAAAAATTGCCAAATACCTGAATTCTCCTGAATCAGAAATTTACCATAAAAGTAAAGTTGTTTATGGCATTTTTCAGGCAAAAAGAGAAATGTCGAAAGTTGACAAATGCTATTTGGTTGAAGGTTATACCGATGTGATGTCGATGCACCAGGTCGGAATTGAAAATGTGGTGGCATCGTCCGGTACAGCGTTAACCTCTGATCAAATCAGACTGATTAAAAGATTTACTCCAAATATTACCATTATTTACGATGGAGATGCCGCAGGAATAAAAGCCTCAATGCGGGGAATTGACCTTGTTTTGGAAGAGGGAATGAACGTAAAGGTATTGCCTTTGCCTGAAGGAGAAGATCCTGATTCTTTTGCCAGAAAAAAAGGTGCATCGGGATACTTGGAATATATTCAGGAAAACGAAACGGATTTTATTCAATTCAAAACCCGGTTGCTTTTAAAAAATTCAGAAAATGATCCGGTTGCCAAAGCCCGTTTAATTTCAGATGTAATTCGCTCGGTTTCCGTGATTCCCGACACTATTACCCGCTCAGTTTATATAAAGGAATGTAGCAAATTATTGGGAGTAAACGAGGAGATTTTGTATAGCGAAGTTCAAAAGCAAAAAAGAAAACATAACGATGATTTCAGGAAAAATCAGGTTCGTGAACAAACACGTAAAGCTGCAAAACAGCTAGCTAAGCCAAAAGAAATAAAAGCTCCCCGATTTCTTGAAGAAGAATTGGTATTCCTGAGATTCCTATTAAAATATTACAATTTCCCGGTATTTGAACTGGATTCAGAGGATGAAAATTCGAATGAAGTATTAACTGCTGCTGAATACATGATTGAAGAACTGGAAAAAGATGATTTAGTTTCAGAAAACGAATTATTCCAGACTATTTTTAATGAAGTAAGCGAGAATCTCGAAAACAAGGATTTTGATCCATGGAAACACTTTATTTACCATTCAAACAGCGAAGTAAGTGCACTTGCTACTGATTTACTTTCTGAAAAATTTGTTGAAAGCAAAATATGGAAAAGGGGAGGTGGATTTACCGAACAGGAAGAGGATATTCTTGAATTACTGGTTCCAAAAATTGTAAACGAACTAAAAGCACGGAAAATCAAAATAATGCTTCGCGAAATTGAAGATGAAATTAATGATTCATATAAAAACGACAATTTTGATAATGTAATTGATTTGCAGTCGAAATATATGAATCTTAAACGTGTAGAAAAATACCTTGCAGAGAAACTGGGTAGTCGAACTATAAACTGAAATTGAAAACTAATAATTAATGCGAACATTATTAATTGAAAAACGAGAAGAAATCGACAATGTAATACGGTCGTGTAAAACCTGTTTTTTAGCCATGTCCGATGAAAATGTTCCTTATGTTTTACCGATGAATTTTGCATTGGATGGAGACCATATTATTTTACACTCGGCGCAAAGCGGGAGAATGTGGGAAACAATAAATAAAAATAAGAATGTATGCATTAACTGGATTGTTGGGGAAGAGTTAAAGTGGCAGGATGTTCGTGTAGGATGCAGTTACCGGGTCCAATCAAAATCTGTTATAGCAGAAGGCAAAGTAGAATTTGTTGAAGATTTTGAAGAAAAAACACGTTGCCTTGAATTATTGATGAAACAATACAGCGATAGAAAATTTAAATTTGGTAAACCTTCGGTGGTTAATGTAGGGATTATTAAAGTACGAATTAATAATATTACAGCAAGAGAATTTGGTGCAAAACCCGAATTGTCATGGAAAAGCTAATTCTTCAGGCGGAGTTGAATTTTATGCAATTCTTCGATATCGTTCTTATCCTTTTCACGATTT